>Ga0114930_10000602_pt1 | contig 37198 bp, 28 predicted proteins | sample AnhtaG_FD_87300 | JGI IMG/M metagenome (GOLD analysis project Ga0114930, IMG submission 87300) | Deep subsurface microbial communities from Anholt, Denmark to uncover new lineages of life (NeLLi) - Anholt_01485 metaG | ecosystem: Environmental > Aquatic > Marine > Oceanic > Sediment | place... | reverse complement strand
TATCCCACTGCTCCTTGGGCATTGTTGTATTCTGGATACAAGGTGGCTATGTCTTCCCGGTATTGATCGTAAACTGGATGGCCTACCTGAACTCCATCAATCCATACCGAGATTGTACTCCCATCTTTGGGTATTGTTTTTGGAAGAGGAGTGAGTGCCCAGCCGAAATTTACATAATCATTTCCACGGATACTCTCTCCCTGCTCACGTGTATCAATGGTGCCAAAAGGTTTAACCCGATTGATATTATCACAGAGTATGGTCTTTCTCCCTATCTCCTCTCTCTGGCCACTAGCATCATAAGCAAAGCCATAGATAGTAAAAGAGCCATTTCCTCTGTAGGGGAGATCATTTGTGAGCAACATGTATCCCCACCCTGCTCTGGAATTGAGAGGATAATCAGCATAGCTTTTCTCGACATCTGGTCGTGCTCCCTCAACAAAGACGGCATCTCCTATGTACACTAATCCATCTAAACCAATAGCTTCGGGCGGATCCAATGGATCTGAGTTTCTTTTAATCTCCAATCTTATTACTTCAATGTCATCAAGCGCCCAGCCAGTTATCGGAATACTGCCTGATACAGTAGAACCATTAACCGGTGTGTCAAGGCTTCCAAATGGTGGGCTCTCTTGCTCTGGCTCATATACCCTGAAATTAACAGATACATATTGGGGTGAGTTATATGCTTCGGGAGAAGAAACTGTGATTGTTGCTATATACAGGCCTAGCGAAAATCCTGAGGCATTGACTGAAACTGTGATTTCACCCCTATCTGTGCCTGAGGAAGGAGAACAGAAGAGCCAGTCTGCGTCGTCTTCGATATTCCAGGTAAGTGAACCACTGCCCGCGTTAATAATACGGAGGTATTGGTTTGTGGTTTCATTACCTGAAGTAGTAGCCCCGAAGTAGAGGCTGTTGGGTGAACAAGAAAGATAAGCTGAGTTTGTAGCAGCACTCGCATTTATGATTAAGGAGTCGTTATCCTGGTTACTCTCGCTGTCGGTTACAGTAAGATATGCGGTATAATCACCGGCTTCGGAATAGATATGAGATGGGTTTTGCCCACTGGAGGATGTGCCATCACCAAAGTCCCAGCTATAGCTATAGGGCAGCACGCCTCCAGTGGCACTTCCTGTAAAATTCACAGTTAGCGGGACTTCTCCTAAGACAGGAGAAGCAGCGCATGATGCTACGAGTGGATTTGTAAGAGCACTCGCATTTATGATTAAGGAGTCGTTATCCTGATTGCTTTGGCTATCGGTTACGGTAAGAGTTACGGTGTAATCACCGGCTTCAGAATAGGTATGTGTTGGGATTTGTTCACTGGAAGATGTGCCATTACCAAAGTCCCAGCTGTAGCTGTAAGGTGGCATGCCTCCGCTGGCGTTTCCTATAAAATTCACGGTCAGCGGGATTTCTCCTGAGGTAGGAGAGACAGCGCATGATGCTTCGAGCTGGGTTGTAGAAGCACTCACATTTATGATTAAGGAGTCGTTATCCTGGCTGCTTTGGCTATCGGTTACGGTAAGAGTTACGGTGTAATCACCGGCATCGGAATAGATATATGTTGGATTTTGCTCACTGGAAGTTGTGTCATCTCCAAAGTCCCAGCTATAGCTATAGGGCAGCACTCCTCCAGTGGCACTCCCTGTGAAATTCACAGTGAGAGGAACCTTTCCTGAGGTGGGAGAAGCAGCGCATGATGCTTCGAGTGGGGTTGCAGGAGCACTCGCATCTATAGATAAGGAGTCGTTATCCTGATTGCTCTCGCTGTCGGTTACGGTAAGATACACGGTATAATCACCGGCTTCGGAATAAGTATGAGATGGATTTTGTTCACTGGAGGATGTGCCATCTCCAAAGTCCCAACTGTAGCTGTAAGGTTGTGTGCCTCCAGTAGCACTCCCTGTGAAATTTATGGTTAGTGGAGCATTTCCTGAGGTAGGAGACGCAGCGCATGATGCTTCGAGAGGGATTGAAGCTACACTCACATTTATGGTTAAGGAGTCGTTATCCTGGTTGCTCTCGCTGTCGGTTACAGTAAGATACACGGCATAATCACCGGCCTCATTATAGGTATGAGATGGATTTTGTTCACTGGAAGATGTGCTATCTCCAAAGTCCCAGGAGTAGGTGTATGGTTCGGTGCCTCCAGTGGCACTCCCTGTGAAATTTATTGTGAGAGGGACTTCTCCTGAGGTAGGAGAAACAGCGCATGATGCTTCGAGTTGGGTTGGAGGGGTGCTCACATTTATATTTAAGGAGTCAGAATCTTGATTGCTATCATTGTCAGTTACAGTGAGAGTTACCGCGTAATCACCGGCTTGAGAATAGCTATGAGATGGATTTTGTTCACTGGAAGACGTGCCATCTCCAAAGCCCCACGAATAGGTGTATGGTTCAGTGCCTCCAGAGGCGCTCCCTGTGAAATTCACAGTGAGAGGAACCTCTCCTGAGGTAGGAGAGGCAGCGCATGATGCTTCAAGAGGGATTGCAGCTACACTTACATTTATGATTAAGGAGTCGTTATCCTGGTTGCTTTGACTATCGGTTACGGTAAGATACACCGTGTAATCACCGGCTTCGGAATAGGCATGAGATGGATTTTGTTCACTGGAAGATGTGCTATCACCAAAGTCCCAGCTATAGCTATAGGGCAGCACGCCTCCAGTGGCGCTCCCTGTAAAATTCACGGTTAGCGGAACTTCTCCTGAGGTAGGAGAAGCAATAAATGAAGCTGCGAGTGGGATTACAACAGGATCACTCGCATTTATGATTAAGGACGTGGAATCCTGGTTGCTTTCGCTGTCAGTTACGATCAGAGTTATGGTGTAATCACCGGCTTGAGAATAGATATGGGATGGATTTTGTTCACTGGAAGATGTGCCGTCACCAAAGTCCCAGGAATAGGTGTATGGTTCAGTGCCACCGGAGGCACTCCCTGTAAAATTTACAGCTAGCGGGACTTCTCCTGAGGTAGGAGAAGCAATAAATGATGCTGCGAGTGGGGTAACAGTAGCACTCGCATTTATGGTTAAGGAGTCGGAATCTTGGTTGCTTTGGCTGTCGGTTACAGTAAGAGTTACGGTGTAATCACCGGCATTAGAATAGGTATGTGTTGGGTATTGCTCACTGGATGATGTGCCATCACCAAAGTCCCAGCTATAGCTATAGGGCAGCATGCCTCCAGTGGCACTCCCTGTGAAATTTACAGTTAGAGGAGCCCATCCTGAATTGGGAGAGGCATTAATTTCGGCATCGAGAGGACTAGTGCCTGTGTACTCGTAAGCACCAATATCAACCCCCCACCCATAAGGCACAGTATGTCCAGCATAGTCCTGTGTTAATCCCACATCTGTGCCTGCATTAATACAGGCCGAACCAGATTGGAGAGTAAAATCATCGCTGGTGGGGTCGGTCATGGAAGAGTCAGACTGAATGTTGTTAGCCCATCTAGTTACATTAGTTTCTGCCTCTGTAACGGTATAAGGCGTGTCTTTAAAACCCACCACATCACTTGTTGCTGATGAATAAAGGCAATTATTTTCAACAATGTTGTCGCCAAGTTCTGCTCCTCCGCCATATTTAATTTGATAATTAGAACCATTAGAATCACACTCTATAATAATGTTATTTTTTATTACATGATTCTCTACGGTTGCTTCTCCTCCCCATCCACGAATTTCAAAACCCGCAGCATAAAGGTTATAAAAAATATTATTATAAAAATAATTATCATGACAGACTAAACCACTATAAGCTGATATATGAATTCCTTGTGCTCTGCCTCCACCAGTCCCTAATTGACCACCATCCCAAATATTGTAATAAGTATAATTACCATTACCATTAATCTGTGATGGTACAACCTGATTTTTGATGTAATTATATCTAAAAATATTGCCAGTGCACATATTCTCTTTACCATCTGTACTAAATGCTCTTCCCCAATATGAATTATCATCCCATTCAAAAGTATTGTATTCCACTATATTATTTTTTGTGGGGTCGTAAGTAGTGCCAGTTCCAGGATATAAATAAACACCAGCATGATGAGCATTGATAAAAGTACAATTAGATATAATGCTATCTTGAACTTCCTCTGCAAATCTAATCAAATCGCTTCCTTGTGCGTCAAATAGTTGATGGATGAGTGTACAATTATTTATAGTAATATTTGTATTTATTGCCTGTGAAGCAGGTGTGTTATTATAAACCAGGATACCCTTCCGTGTTTTTTTGATAACACAACTATCAATGGTTATATAGGTTGACCCATATCCTATAAGGAGAGTGCGATTAAAACTTCCTTGCAACTCAAGATTTTCAATTGTAATGTAGTTTTTAGTAAGAATTCCTAATGCCACATCATAGGACATATTGACTTGAACGCCTGGATTTGTGTATGCCGTAGCTGGATTTTCTGTGGCATAAACATATAAAATGTCGCCATCACCATCATAATAATATTTGTCTGTTGTGTCAACTGAATCCTTATCTGCTGCTACCGACTGTATTACATCATCAAGCCAACAAAAGTTCAGCCTGGCTATATTGCTATGTTGCCAAATATTTCCACTATAAACACTCCAATTGCCAGCAGTATCCAATACATCATTTGTATCTATAATCGGGTCAGCACCACTTCCATAAGCTCCAAAAGTTATCGGGCTACCATTAGAACCAGAAGAGGGAGGTATTAATGACTCTCGCCAAATCTCTCCTCTTTTAAAATAAATATTATCACCGGGAGCAAACAACTTAGCGTTAACTTTTGCAATTTTCTGCCAAGGAGTTGCTTCAGAAGTGCCGTTATTTGAGTCATTTCCATTTGTGGCATCTACATAATAGACTGTGCCGGCAAAAATTTGAGATGTAATCATTATCATAAAAAAAATGAAACATCCCAATTTGCTTCTCATTCTAGTTCCTTAAAAAAAGTATAACAAATCTTGAGATTGAAAACTAGATATTAATAATAAGCTCATCGATGCTATTTGCTTTATTACTTTCATCTTTATTCTTCTATTAATTTAGTCGGTAAAAAAAGAAAAGATTGCATCACCTTTTGAGGTGGTTTTTGTAGTGATTTCTCCGTCACCTTTTCTCCCCTCATGGGACTAATCAAGCCAACGAGATGAATGAGGATAGTTTTTTGGGAAAACGAATAAAAAATAATTAGCGGTTCAAATAGTAATAAAGAAAGTCACAAATGATCCAATTAAGCAGAAATAATTAAATGAATCCTCAAATAAAATTATATAACTCTAATCGTCCTATCAAGGTAATGCATATCGTTGGTGCACGCCCAAACTTCATGAAGGTTTCTCCCCTTATGAGAGAGATGTCAAGATATACACAACAGTTTGATCAGCTCCTCCTTCACACTGGTCAGCACTATGATGAAGAGATGTCGCAAATATTTTTTGATGACCTTGGATTACCCGTTCCTGATATTTATCTTGGAGTCGGTTCAGGATCTCATGCAGAACAAACTGGAAAAATTATGATTGAGTTTGAAAGAGTATGCTTACAGAAGAACCCCGATTTAGTTATTGTTGTTGGAGATGTTAATTCCACGATCGCCTGTGCTCTTGTCGCAGCTAAACTTTGGATTCCTTTAGCTCATATTGAAGCAGGCCTTAGGAGCTTTGATAGAACCATGCCTGAAGAAATAAATCGCCTACTTACAGATCAAATATCTGATTATCTTTTCACTACCTGCGAGGCTGCTAATCAAAACTTAATCAAAGAAGGAATACCAGATAACAAGATATTCTTTGCAGGAAACACAATGATAGATACTTTGCTTAGTCATACAAAAATAGCTAAAAACTCGATTATTTTAGAAAACTTGGGACTAAGAAAAAATAACAACATAAAGAAATATGCAATCGTAACTATTCATCGTCCTTCAAATGTAGACAATCCAAAAATTCTCAAGGGAATTTTGAACGCCTTGAACGAGCTTGCCAGGGAAATTCCAATAATCTTCCCAGCTCACCTCAGAACCATAAAACAGATAAAAAATTTCAAGCTCCAAGAAATGGTAAATTATGAAGAGAATTTTTTGTCGAAGGGATTAAACAATACAAATCGGAATATATTAGCAATCCCACCATTAGGCTATCTTGACTTTCTTTGTTTAATGTCCAACGCAGCAATCGTTTTAACAGATTCTGGTGGTATCCAAGAGGAAACCACAATTTTAGGAATTCCCTGTTTAACTCTTCGTAATAATACTGAAAGGCCTATAACTGTTAAAGAGGGAACCAATATTGTAGTTGGAAATAATCCTGATAAAATTATGAATACAGCGATTAGTGTATTAAAAAATGGAATTTCGAGGAAAAAAATTCCTCAATATTGGGATGGAAAAGCTGCCGAAAGAATAATCAAAGTTATAAGCAGCAATCTCTCGTCTTCAAATATTGTTTAATAAAATTTTTTTAGAAAGCAGGTCTTATTTTCTTAATTTTTTCGATGAGCTTTCCATTTTTACAAGAAGAATTGTAGATATAATAAAGTAGAAAGAAAAATGGAAAAAGCAGATAAAAAAGTTTGGAATAATACATGGAGTAAGCAAAATGGATATATTGCTATAAGCGAAATAGATAAGTTGATCGTTAAGGAATTAGGTAGATTTATTGACTTTAGAGATAAAGAAATTATCGAATTAGGATGTGGAAGAGGTATCTTGAGTTTTCTTATGGCAAAAAATGGAGCAAAAGCAGTTAATTTGGTGGATTTCTCTGAGGAGGCTCTTGATATTGCTAGAGACCTTTTTGTAGATGTGCATAACGTGGAATTTATTAAATCAGATATATTTGACCTTGACGAACTTAAGAAATACGACATAGTATTTTCTTCGGGAGTTGCGGAGCATTTTTCGGATAAACTAAGAGAAGAAATCATTTATAAGCATTTAAGAATGACAAAGGATATAGCTATTATTATTGTACCTGTAAGGCCGCATTTTAATACAATCAGACATAGAAAAAGAAGGGTAATAGCTTTATACGGTTGGCAATATTCCTTTTGTAAGGAAGAGATAAATAAAATCGTGAGAAAATATGGCGGCTACGATATTATCCATAATCAACGGTTTTATCCTTTATATGGAGTGAATTTGTTTGAGTTATTAAGCATTGATGGTAAATCTATCTTCTTTCGTTTATGGAATTTTGCTTTGCATCTAACTGATACTATTATTTATAGAATAAGATTTCATAGGTTTTTCAACATGGTATTATCTAAATTTTCTAGTAAACTTGGTGGATTGCTTATGGTTATCATTAAAAGAAGTGCTAATATGGCATAGTATATAATAGTATATAAATGTTTAAAGCTTTTTTTTTATTTTCATATAAGGTATTAAAAAGGATCAAAAGGGAATTATTTTATATATTTGAACTCTTTTATTATAAATTCATTTATAGAAAACCAAATATAAGAGACAACTACGGAGTAAAGCGTTTTATTATCGGGGGTACAGAAGATTTATCAGAATTATCAAAAAGTTATAAAAAATTCTTTTCACTTAATATTAATGAGAAGATTAAACAGGCTGACTTAATTTGTGAGCATATATTTAATTTATTAGGTAATGATCCAGTCAAATTGAGCTTTGATGGTATAGATTATAAGCAGATAAATTGGCACTGTGACTTTAAGAGTGGATATAAATGGAACTTTGCAACTTTTTTTCGTTATGTAAAATATGGCCATAAAGAAAACGTAGATATTAAAGTTCCTTGGGAGTTATCTTATTTTCATCATTTAACCTTATTAGGCCAAGCTTATTTATTAACATTAAACGATAAATATTATAAGGAATTCGAAAATGAGATAATGGACTGGATAGATAATAATAGAGTTGGTTTTGGTGTTGGATGGGCATGTTCAATGATTGTCGCAATACGTGTTGTAAATTGGCTTATTGCACTTGAACATTTTTCTCAAAAGGCCGTTCTTGCAAAAGAATTTTTAAATAAATTTTATATAAGCATTTATGAACATGGAAAATTTATTTGGGGACATCTGGAATATTCTCCAAACTTAACAACAAACCATTATTTATTTAATTTAGCTGGTTTGTTCTTTATTGCAGTATATTGCCCGTTTTTTAAAGAGAGCAAAGAATGGAAAAAATTTGCGATTAGAGAATTGACAAAAGAAATTGATAAACAGATTTATGACGATGGTTGTGATTTTGAAGCTTCTACTTTATATCATAGATTAGTACTTGAAATGTTTTTTTACTTTAATTTATTAGCATATCGCGCTGGTATAGCTTTGCCTAAAAAGTTTAAAGACAACCTAAAAAAGATGTTAGATGTATCTCTTTATTGTATTAAGCCTAATGGTATGATTCCGCAGATTGGTGATAATGATAGCGGCAGGTTTCTTATTTTTGGTAAAAGGCCCATATTGGAGAATAAATACTTATTATCTTTAGCTTCCATTTATTATAATAATTCTTTCTTTAAATCCCCCAATTTCAATTTTGATGAAGAGGCATTTTGGGTTTTTGGTAAGAGGGGCAAGAAAGTTTATGACGAACTTCCGTTAAGAATAAAACCCCTTGGCTCAAAGACATTCCCTGATGCAGGATGGTATATAATGAGGCATAATAGAGATTATTGTTTTGTATCTTGTGGGCCAAATGGTCAAAATGGAAGAGGCGGGCATGGCCATAATGATAAGCTAAGTTTTGAACTAATACTCAATGGGCAGGATATTATTGTTGATCCAGGTACCTATGTCTATACGTCACACCCAAAGGAGAGAAATAAATTTCGCTCAACAGAATATCATAACACAATTAAATTTAATGATTATGAACAGAATGATATCCCTGAAAATGATTTGTTTAGTTTACATGACAATGTCGAGATTAAAAAAGCATTGTTGATAGAAGATAAAGAAAAAATTGTTTTTCAAGGAGAAATTCAACATGCAGGTATTACACATAAAAGAATAATAACTTTTGATAATGAATCTAGTTGTTGGCACGTACAGGACAATTTCTTTTCTTCAAAGTCATTAAACGGCAGATTAGTATTTCATTTATCGCCAGATTTAACAAGCAAGGATAATGATATCTTAATAAAAGAAACTGAAGATAAAATTGCATCAATCGAAGTAACTGGATCTAACGTAGAAAAAGATGAATATGACTATTCTCCAGAATATGGGGTAAAGGTGAAAGCAGATTGTTTGGTAATCAATATTTCTGCTACCAAAGATGCTAAAACCATAAATACTTACATACATAGAAGATAAGATGAACATACGAAATTTAGCAAAGAAATTACCCTATCCAATAAAACATGGGCAAGAGTATGCTTCCGGTATAATCCCACTATCTATCCGCCATGGTAAGGTATTTCGGGATACGTATAAGTTTCTCCAAGAATCTCAATGGTGGAGCAGAGAAAAATTAGAAGATTATCAGATGTGGCAATTAAACAAGCTTATACATCATGCCTATGATAACGTACTATATTATCGAAATCTATTTGATGAAAAAGGCTTAAAACCAAGGGATATTAGGGATTTTGACGATTTGAGAAAATTGCCCTATTTGACTAAGGATATAATGAGAAACAATTTATCTGATTTAATAGCCCAGAACTATTCCAAACGAGAACTACAATATGCAGCTACTAGCGGTTCTTCTGGTGTGCCACTATGGTTTTATCTGGAAAAAAAAGTTTCTGATCCAAAAGAAAGAGCTTTTGTATGGAGACAGTGGAATTGGGCTGGGTACAAACTTGGGCAAAGAAGAGTTATTTTGCGAGGAAATCTGATAAATAGGTTTAGAAACCGGAAGCGACAATGGTGGGAATATAAGCCTGCCAATAATACGTTAATTTTATCTTCGTATGATATGACAAAAGAAAAGTTAACTAAATATATTGATAAGATCAAAACATTTAGGCCGGTTGCTATCCAAGGTTACCCCTCTAGCTTATATATTCTTGCTAACTTTTTGAAAAATAGGTGTTCAAAATTAAGGAATATCAAATGCATTTTAACTTCTTCTGAAAAATTATATCGCCACCAAAAAGAAACAATAGAAGCATATTTGGGAGGAAGAATTTATGACCTTTATGGAAATACAGAGGCAAGTGTTTTAATTATGCAGTGTGAAAAAGGCAGATATCATATTATGCCCGAATACGGGATTACAGAGCTAATTGGGGAAGACGGGAATCCTGTTAATGAGGATGGTAAGATTGGCGAAATCGTAGGGACAGGGTTTAACAACTTGGCTGTGCCATTTATTAGGTATAGAACGGGAGATTTAGGAATATATACGCAAGAAAAATGTTCCTGTTGCAGGCAATATCAATTGATAAAAGGAATAGAGGGGAGATCACAAGAATTTTTTATTGCGAAGGATGGTGACTTGATTTCTCTGGGAGACATGCAAATATATTTCGTTTTCGATAATGTAAAACAATTTCAATTTTATCAAGAAGAAAAGGGAAAGGCAACTTTTAAAATTGTGAAAAAAGATACATACAGCGAAAAAGACACTCAACGTATTGAAAAAGCTTTAGAAGCAAGATTTGGTGAAAGAATTGATCTGAAGATCCGCTTTGTGGATAACATTCCTCGCACCAAAAGCGGAAAATATAGATTCTTAATTCAAAAATTGCAAATTGACTTTGGGGATTAAGTGGATAAAAGAAACAATAATTTTAAAATAGCTATCATTGGCGTATATCCCCCTCCTTATGGTGGAATATCTGTTCATGTCCAAAGAATGCATCACTATCTACAAGAAAGGAATATTGAACACACCATCTATACTAATACACAGACAAGAGAGGCGGATTTAGTTCATATTGGTAATAGAAAAAAATGGTGGTTAAAATATTTTTTCACAGCAAAGGAGAACATTATTCACTTTCATAGCATGGTGTGGCGAGAAAGAGTTCTAATAGGGATGATGGGACTTTGTGGTAAAAATGTTATTCTCACAATTCATAGTGAAGATCTAAATACTCAGATAAATCAGAACAATTGGATAAAAAAGAAAATACTTATTTGGGCTTTGAGGAATATTAAAATTTTCATCGTGGTTAATCTGGAAATTAAAAATTTATTAGTATCCTTAGGGATAAAGCCTAAAAAGTTAGAATATGTTCCTGCATATATTCCACCTCTTATTAAAGACGAAGAAATTACAGAAATATCTCAAAAAATATGGGATTTTATTGATTCACATAATCCTATAATTTCGGCAAGTGCTTCTGCAATAGTTTTTTATAAGGGACAAGACCTTTATGGAATCGATATGTGTATCGATTTGTGTACAAACTTAAGGCAAAATTGCCCCAAAATTGGTTTTGTTGTTTGCCTTCCGGATATTGGAGATTATGAATATTTCAACAAAATGAAGCAAAAAATTAAGAAGAAAAGGTTAGAAGATAATTTTTTGTTTCAAACGAAACCTTGCCAAATGTACCCTATTATTATGAAAAGTGATGTATTCGTAAGGCCAACCAATACAGATGGTGATTCTGTATCCGTACGCGAGGCTTTACATTTTAGTGTGCCGACAGTAGTGAGTGATGCTGTGCCTCGTCCTGCGGGTACCATTTTATTTAAGAATCGAGACATAGCTGATTTTACGTCAAAAGTTACATATGTGCTTGATAATTATGAATCCCATAAAAAGAAAGTAGAGATAACAAAAAATGAAAATAACTTTGAAAAGATTATAAAAGTTTATAAAAAGTTTTGAAGTGCACCCCAAAATTCGAACACCTGGAGTGCTAGAATTTTCTTGATATAATAGGCATCATCAGAGGGGAAAAGAAAGCCCTTGATTGGAGGATGATGATGTCTTCGAAACACGGGAAACGTTACACTCCGCGGTTCAAATTTCAAGTGGTTATGGAAACCATTAAAAGTTCAAAGACAATTGATCAGATAGCCATTATCGAATTTGAAGATAATGCGGAAAAGATTTTAGAAGTGTATAAGAAGGTGTTAAGTGGAAAATAGTTACAATAAATTAAATAGTAGAATTGATATAAGTTCTAACAAAAATCAATGTTCAATTTGCGGTTCATTTAAAACACAAATTGAAAGAAAAGTTCAAAGTCCATTTATAGACAAAAAATATACTTTATATTTTTGTAAAGATTGTAGATCATATTTTTTTGATAAGAATGAATATGATGTCAATCTGGGAGAATTGTATAATGATGAAAATAGGGCTTGGAATGATGAATTCACATATTCTAAATACTGGTCAAGACAAGTAAAAAGAATAAATAAAATATTATTAAACAAAAATAAAAAACTTAATGTACTTGATATTGGATGTAGAACAGGAGATTTCTTATTACATTGGGATAAAACGAAAAATAATTTATATGGTGTAGAGTTAAATAAACATAACGCTAATGTTGCAACAAAAAGGGGTATAAATGTTTATAAGGATTTTATTGAAAATATAGATTTTAAAATCAAATTCGATGTAATTACTTGTTATGCATTATTAGAACATATTGCAAATCCAAATATTTTATTAGAGAAAATAACAGAAATTTTAAAAATCAATGGAATTCTTGTTATAATGATTTCCACAATAGAATCTAAACTAAGGAACAAATTAGATAAAAATAATATTCACTGGCATATGTACTTACCTCCAGAGCATCTATCATATTATTCTAAAGATTTTCTTGATAATTATATGATAAAACAAAAAATAAAGTTAGTGGATCGATATTATACTGACGGTGGATTAAATGGAATATATTCAAAACGATCTAATGCTTACCGATTATTAAAAAATGCAGATTATAAATCTCTAAGTGAATACTATTCACATAATAAAAATAATAATAATGTAAATATAACTGTGATAAGAAAGGTAATTAATAAATTAAAATATTATAGAAGATTATTAATTGAAGAGTACTTACCTCTAAATAAATATCCATATTACGATCATATGTATAGTTATTAAAAAAAAATTTAAAAATTATGGAAAAATGTAAATGGTATAATAATTCTCATGCAGTATTTGTTTTAACTATTGTCACATATCGTAACATCGTGGAGTAAACTTAATAAAAGAAAATATCATGACATCGTGGAGTTCACCATTCAATCTTTGAGAAATCCAAAGTTGTTTGTGGCAGTTTGTATTTATACTCCTTTATCAACTTTGAATTATGATTCATACTTAATGTTTCTTCTTTTTTATCAATAGTTGTTTTAACATATTCGTATTCAACTTCGTCTGGCATAGGATATTTCTCTCCAAAAATACTCAAGATTCTATCACTGCGTATAACCGGATAAGATGGATATAACCCGGGCAGATCTTAGGGCTGTCAAGAGGAGTATATCTTTACGAGGTAAATAGGGGTATTGTCTAACGGTGCGCCACAAAGTGCTTAGTGATCTGAGGTGCATAATAAAAACATAACTTCATCATCATATATTTGGCAGATAACCTGTATTTGGAAGATAACTTGGCGTAAACATTTTGAGCATATTGATGATAATCAGTATGCCTTCGATAAAAAATTATCTATTCTTTTTCTTTATAATGATAAAAATTAACTTCGTGTAATTACTACTTTTTGCCTACTAAATAGAAGATTAAAAAAAAATTAAATGAAACGTCTTTTTAAACATCTTTCAATATACGGTCTTGGTGGTATATTAGCCAAATCCATATCTTTTTTATTACTTCCTTTATATACAAGAATATTAACACCTGAAGATTATGGTATTCTCGCATTAGTAGCTATTGTAGGAAGTGTAATAGGAATTTTTTATGGATTTATGATATCTTCAGGATTTATCAGAAATTATTATGATAGTTCAAAAGAAATGCAAAGAAGAATATTATTTTCATCAGCCTTATGGTTCACTCTTTTTAATGTTATTATTTTTTCGCTAATAGGTATTTACTTTTCTGAAAAAATTGCTTCTTTAATTTTTGAATTCCCGGGTGGTTCATTATACATAAAACTCATAGTTATTTCAACAATGCTTCATTCCTGCAGCCCTGTCTTTTATGGGCTTTTAATGGTAAGGGAACAATCGAGAAAGTATGTTGCTGTGAACATTATTACACTTATTGCAACATTAAGTTCAACGATAGTTTTATTAGTTGTTTTTAAGTGGTCTGTTAAGGGTGTTCTTGTTGGACAAATAATAGGGATATCTATTGAAGTTGTAGTTCTTACCTTGTTAATGTTGAAAAACATTAATCTTACTGTTTCTTGGGGTGCTCTAATAGATATGTTGAAGTTTTCAGGACCACTTATTCCTACACAATTAGCCTATCTAATATTAACTTTATCAGATAGATTTTTTCTACAGGGATATAAAAATGTTGGGGAAGTTGGTTTGTACTCATTAGGTTATAAATTTGCCGCTATCATACCTTTATTTGCTATTCAGCCATTAAATGCATGGGGACCTTACATTTTTTCGTTAATTCATAATCCGAAGAAATGTAAATCAACTATTGCAGATTTTTCAAGATACTATTTGTCAGCAATTTTATTTCTAACAATATTGGTCTCTATTTTTTCAAGAGAAGTCTTGATTATAATGGCAAAGAGTGATTTTTTTTATGCTTGGAAAGTTGTTTATTTGCTTTGTCTGAGCAGTGTATTTTTTGGAATGATACATGTTGTTTCCTACGGATTTCATATAGTTAAAAAAACATGGATAACAAGTTCCTTCTTTATTTTTGGGGCAGCAGTAAATTTGTTATTTAATTATCTTTTAATACCAAAATATGGAATGATTGGTGCTTCTGTCGCTACATCTTTATCCTTTTTGTGTATTCTGCTTGGTTATTTTATTTTCTTAGAGAAAGTTTATTCTATACCTTTTAGATATTTTAAGTTTTTATTTGCATTTATAATTTCAGGAATCGTTTACTATATATCAACATTTATACAATTTGGAGTTGTACAATCTATTCTGCTTAAGATATTAGTTATTTTATTGTTCCCAACAATATTAATTCTTTTCGGCTATTTCAACAAAATAGAATTACAAAAAGGGAAAATAATAATTTTAAAGGTGAAAAAGAAGTTATTTTCAATGTTAAATCTCAATTTTCAAAAGACTTAAAGTAATGAAACTAATAAGTATATTTAAGTTTAAAAATTGCATAACTAAAGCAAGATCAGTTAAGTAGATATTAACTGTAAAAAAACTGATAGAATATAATCCCCATTTTTAGAACAACTATATTTATCGGTGACTTATTACCATTAGCAATTTTCTAACATGCTGGGGAATCTATTCAATAATAGAGGAACAATGAGTATTTTGTAAGACATAATTAGACAAAGCGATCAAAAAATGATGTTTTCGCCAAATTCTTGGGAATTGAATAGATACAATTTTCAAAATTACACCATAACAGTTATCTTTTCGTTAATTGTTGGAATAGTTTTTATCCGCTTCTCCATTATCTATGCCTTCTTTTTCTTATTGATTACTATTTATTTCTTTATGGGCATTATTTCTAGCTTGAATTTTGAATTTGTATTTCTAGCTAATTGTTTAGGGTTTATTTTTATTCGTTTTTCTGATTTTGGTGCCAAAAATTTATCTAAACAGATAATACTTTTTTTAATTTTGATGATGAGTTATTTTCTATGTAGAAATAATTTTGATGAAAAATTTTCGATCTGGAGTGATAATTTAGCTAAAGTTATATTTATATATTTTTCTTGGATATTAATACAATTGATATTTTCTATGTATACAATATCCTTTTATCAGATTTCAAGAGTTATTGTACAAACTTTAATTTTATTGGGGATGTTTTATCTTACTTCCTCCTATATTAAAACAACGAAACATCTCTATTGGATTTTAGCAATTTTGTTAATTTGTGCACTCTTAGAAAGTATATTAGGTATATTGCAGCACTGTTCACCAAATTTTTATGTTACTCCTGCGGATGGGTCGAGAGATCCTCATCGCCTTATGCCACGCGAATATTTTGGATATATATTCCCGTTTATTTCAAGATATGTTCGTGAAGCCAGAGGTACATTTGGTCATTTTAATACCCTTGGGAATATGCTTTCTCTTTTTGCTCCATTGACTTTTGCCTTATCTTTAATTAGAGAAACTACTATTATAAGAAAAATGTTTTTTTGGTTAATTAATCTAATTATATTTTTTGGTTTGTATTTTTCTTATTCAAGAGGTAGTTTATCAGGCGTCCTGATAGGATTAATTCTAATTATATTATTATTAACTAAAAAAAGAAGGAATAAAGAAATAAAAATTGCTACAGTTCTTTTACTTATACCATTGAGTTTGTTTGTTGTATATAGCCTAACTGGATTCTTTAATGTGTATTATGAAAATACTCAGAACTTGACAATTAGACTTAGCTTTTGGAATGAGACGTTTCAGCATATTATAGAATCCCCTGCTACATTTTTATTTGGAAATCATTACTTTAGAATTTTAAGTAGGCAAGTGTATCAAAGCGTTGTTGATTGGACACCGCTTGGCCATAATTCTTATTTGGCTATATGGGAACGAGGAGGAATTATAGAACTTATTTTAGTAGTAATTCTTTTTGTCTTTTCAATAAAGAATTTTTATTTCTCTTTTAAGAAAACACAAAATATATATATTAAGCATATCAGTATAGGACTGATAGCAAGTCTAATTGCTTTTTCAATTTCTCAATTATTTGATCATAAATTGGCATTCTTTTATGATATTCAAATTTATTTTTTTATAATATTAGGTATTAGCATTGGACTTAAAAGAATGGTTAAGTTACTAAGATAACACCTAATTAGAAAAGCAACTCCCTAGAATTGTTGATTGACGTCAACTATTCTTTCTCTTTGTACTTATTGTCGTGTGGCCAGGAAAGATCATCTGAATTTTTCCAAGAAGAAGGCCAAGACAAAGAAGACGATTCGAAAAGCAAAAAAACAGATGCTGCAATTAGAGAGCAAAGCTTAAAATCTTTTTTCAGCAGACCCTATTTTAGCGAAATATTTATGAAAATACGAGTCCTTCACGCATTTGCATCGTCCTTACCATATCTATCAGGCTATGCTATTAGAAGTCACAAAATCCTGAAATACCAGAAATATTTTTGTGATCCGATAGCTATTACATCACCATATTATGATTGCTATAATTCTATTGAAAAAATTGATGGTATTATTTACTACCGGTCCACTAAATCAGTATTATCTAAAATTATAGATTTTTTAAAGATACCTTTATTTCGAAATATTTCAATTGAAAGAGATTTTGAAAAGCAATTGAGAAAATTGATAAAGGAATTTAAACCAGACATTATACATGCACACTCCTCTCACCATGTTGGTATCTGTGGTTATAAAGTAGCAAGACAGTTTAAAATCCCATTTGTATATGAAATGCGAGGCTTGTGGGAAGATACACGTGTAGCAAAAGGAGAACTTAAAGAAGACTCATTTCGATACAAATATAATAAAAACCGGGAAACTTTTTTAGCAGCTAATGCAGATAGAGTATTTGTAATATCAGAGAATTTGAGAGAAGATCTCGTGAAACGAGGCATTTCATTTGAAAAGATTACAGTAATTCCAAATGGGGTTGATAGACACGATTTTTCACCCTCTTATAAAAATAATTTAAGAATAAAACACAATTTACAAGGTTCAGTGATATTAGGCTATATTGGTTCGCTTTCCAAATATGAATCCTTAGATTTACTTTTAGAGGTAATGTCTCATTTTGTTAATCGAAAAAAGATGGTCAAAGGCTTAATTGTCGGATATGGTCCCGAATTTAATAATTTAATCCAGCTTAGCAATAAATTAGGCATTCAAGATAATATAAGGTTTACGGGAAGGATTTCTCCAAATGCTGTACGCGAATATTATTCATTGATAGATATTTTCATATTGACAAGATGCTCAGGTCGAGAAGTTAATTTAGTAACTCCATTAAAACCTTTTGAAGCAATGGAAGCTGGCAACTGTTTACTTTTAAGTGATTTGCCAGCTTTAAAGGAGATTATTGAAGACAATGTTACAGGATTATTGTATAAAGAATCTGATAAATACGATCTCATCTCTAAATGTGAACTCTTGATAGAAGATGATTCTTTAAGAAGGCGGCTTGGTAAGGCCGCTCGAACATGGGTATTGGAAAATCGTCGATGGGATTCAGTAGTAAGAAAATATTTACCACATTACAATAGATTATTAAATAGAAAATCATATTTTGACCGTTGATAAATAATGTATACACGCAATTTTTGGTTGTTATGACAACGGCATATCATTAAGTGGAAATTAATTATGGAACATAAAACAATTATATGGTTTGGAGGATATATGAATATAAATTCATTAAGTCATAAAATGTATAAGATTCTTTCGGGAGTCTCGCGAATGAAATGAGCGAGCATTACCGGAAGAATTCATTGAACTATAAGCTGACGGGATTGCTTCTATGGGGATTGTATTGAGCCTCTGGGAAAAAATAGTGAGCATGGAATAATGAGGAGGATATTTTTTCTTCAGAAAGCTGAAGTGGAAGACTGTTAGGATTCCAACGTTACATTGGGGTCAAGCTGCTATGCTTTCTGCTTTATCTCATTTATATTTAAAATTGTTATAAGATGAATAATATAATAAATAAACTAGACTTTCCATATGATGTATCATTTGTTGTGATATCTAAAAATGAGTCTTTTACTATAACTAGATGTATCAAATCAATAATTAGATGTGGAGAAGCGCTTTTGAATTACGAAATAATATTCATAGATTCTTTATCAAGTGATAATACATTAGAGAGAGTAAATGCTATTAAAAATAAACATTTACGAATTTTCCTGATTACTAAAAGTGCTAATGCTGCGGTAGCGAGAAATATAGGTATCGAACATGTGAAATATGAATATATTTTTTTCGTAGATGGCGATGTTGAAATTCAGGCTGATTTTGTATTCGCCGCAATCGAAGAAATGATAAATTCTCCTCAGATTGGAGCTATATATGGACAGCTGAAAGAATTTCAATATTATAGTAATTACAATAAAATTTATCAAATTGTTAAAGATAGATATAATATCCAAAAAAGAATTTTCCAAATAGTCAGAGGGGGGATATTTTTTACAAGATATTCTGTGGTAAATGATATTGGTAATTTTGATATTCGCCTTAAAACAGGAGAAGATTTAGATTGTCTTCTGCGAATTATGTCAAAATACAGAGTTTTAGGTTTACCAATAATAATGGGTACTCATCACACTGTTGCTTATAGAAATATAATACGAATAAAAGAGTGGCTATTTGACTTTAAATATAGATATACAGGCTTATTATTGCGGAAGCATATTCTTAATATAGACCGAGCATTAATTATACTAAAAAAAGAATATGGGTTAACTTTAGGGATTCTTTTTTGGCCTTTACTTTTTTCGAATATTTTTTTTCCATCTATATTTATTAAAATTATCTTTGGTTTATTTCTCCTTGGAGATATTTTTCTAGGATTTAAAAAAAAGCCTAAACATCTCATAGGAAGAATCATTTCACATTATATTTTTTCGGTTTATTTTTTATTTGGTTTTCTTTTCTATTTTCCAAGAAAAAAAAAGATAGAATATAAAGAGATTAGTTATGATAGAAAGTTATTTAAAAGAGAAATAGATAAAGTATGATAAAAAAAAATGGATAGTTAAAAACATTGGTTAGGCTTCTTAATCATTGCTATGTGATAAACATCAAAGGAAAATCCTATCAGATCAAAGATAAAACAAAAAAAGGAGAAAAAGATAAATAAAATTTATTTCAGATAATCAAATTCTAATCAGCATAAGTCGGCATATATTTTCACAAGACACCAGGCAAATTATACATTTTATTTGACCACAAAGTGTCATATTTTTAACTTGACATTTAGCACTTCTGTTTTTTGATTAGTAAAATTGTCATCATGATACGTCAATTATTTAAATACGATCCAATTGTAGGGTATCGTTATATTCCTGGTCTTAAAGCTCGTATACCTCATGAAGGTGGAGGATATCTTATTCGGGTTAATGATTCCGGATTCCGTTGTAACCACGACTTTAGAGCTAAAAAGAATAAAAAATACCGTAGAATTATTCTTTTTGGCAATTCATATACAGCAGGAGATGGTGTTTCGAATGGAGATCGCTTTGGAGATTTATTAGAAAAAAAAATTAAAAATCTTGAAATTTATAATTTTGGCTTGCCTGGAACAGGTCTTGATCAACATTATTTGATTTATAAAGAAATCTCAATGAATATTAAGTATGATATGCTCATGATAGCATTATTTGTTGATAATATAAGAAGAGTAGCATCTCACTCGCGATATTTTTATGATGAAAAAGGAAAAACAGCTTGTTATGAAAAACCTTATTATGAGCTTATCGATGGCAAATTGTTTTCCAGAAATATTCCACCCCGAAAGGAGACAATTCGTGAATCTGATCTATCTAAAGAAGAAAGAAATTATATAGATAAAGGACCACCCATCCCCATTTTTATTCATAAATTTATTTCGAGATTAACAAGTTTATCCATTTTCAAAAGAATATTCCTTACCAGCGGATTTAAAGATCAACTTCAGAATATAATTCATTACCAGCCAGTACCAGAATATAATGATCGAAGCAATCCTGCATGGCAGTTAATGCGGGCAATACTTAAAGAATGGATAATAAATCAAAAGAAACAAGTGCTTCTTATGCCGATTCCGTTTTATCATCATGTAATGAATATGTCTGATGCCACAAAATATCAGTCGCGAATGCAAGAAATTGCCTTTGAAACAGGTTGCATACTACACGATCCTCTTCCAAATTTAATGAATTATCCAAAAAAAGAAAGACGTAGGTTTTATTTTGAGAAAGATGGCCATCTAACGCCCAATGGACATAAAGCTATTACAAAATCTCTGATTCCTGTTATTCAAAGCTTGCTTGACAACAACTAATTTGAGGATTATAAAATGTCTAAAATAATACTAGGAATTTCATCATTTTATCACGATTCAGCAGCTGTAGTTGTAAAGGATGGGGAAATAATTGCTGCAGCACAAGAGGAAAGATTCTCACGTAAAAAGCATGATCCACGTTTCCCTAAACATGCGATTAATTACTGTCTAGAGGAAGCTTTTATTGAATCTTCTAAGCTTGATGCCATTGTTTTCTATGATTACCCAATTCTTACCTGGGATAGAGTCTTAAAAAATTGTTTAGCTGTTGGCGAGAATAGTTATAAGCATTTTGAGAAAGCTTCACGATCTGTTTTGGGAATTAAAATGTGGGTGAGTGAATATATAAAGCGTACGATTGGCTCTTTAGGAAAATGCGGCAAGCTTCTTTTTACTGAACATCACATGTCTCATGCTGCGTCTGCTTTTTATCCTTCACCTTTTCAGGAAGCAGCCATAATTACACTTGATGGAGTTGGAGAATGGGCAACAACTACAATTGGAATTGGGAAAGATGTCAAGATTGAACTTTTCAAAGAAATTAACTATCCCCATTCGCTTGGACTTTTATATAGTGCAATAACTTATTATTGTGGATTTAAGGTTAATTCTGGTGAGTATAAGCTTATGGGACTATCTCCATACGGAGAAGCTAAATACTATAACACAATTCGCGAAAATCTTATTGATATAAAAGAAGATGGTTCTTATCGTCTGAATACGGAGTATTTTGGATTCCTTGATAGTCTTAAAATGACAAATAGAAAATTTAGCGAGTTATTTGAAGGTCCTCCCCGTAAACCAGAAACCCGAATTAGCAAAAAGGAAATGGATCTTGCTGCTTCTGTTCAGAAAGTTATTGAAGATGTTGTTTTAAAAATAGCCCGCCATGCTAAAAGAGAAACAAATACTAATAACCTTGTTCTTGCGGGTGGAGTAGCATTAAATTGTGTGGCAAATGGAAAAATTCTAAAAGAAAAAATATTTAATAACATTTGGATACAACCAGCCGCTGGAGATGCTGGAGGAGCGCTTGGGGCTGCATTATTATGCTCTCATGTATATTTCAATGTACCACGGAATCTTAATAAAGATGGACGTGATAGTCAGAAAGGAAGTTATCTTGGTCCAGCGTATACATCAGCTGAAATACGTGCGTTCTTGGATCGTCATGGATATCCGTATGAAAGGATAACTAATGAAGAAAAACGTTTCGATTTAATTGCCCAAGCTATTTCAGATGGAAAGATTGTGGGATATTTTTCTGGACGAATGGAATTTGGCCCTAGAGCTCTCGGATCAAGATCTATTTTAGGAAATCCTTATAAAAAGGAAACTCAATCTATAATGAATTTGAAGATAAAATTTCGTGAGTCATTTAGGCCGTTCGCTCCTTCCGTTTTAATTGAAGATGTTAATAAATTCTTTGAAATTGAAGCTGAAAGTCCATATATGCTTTTAGTTGCACCTGTGAAAAAAAAGCGAAGAATTTCTGTAAACATGAAGATGTTTGAAGATAATATCGATGATTTAATTGCTATTATCAATCAACCTCGTTCCGATATACCAGCGGTAACCCATGTAGATTATAGTGCTAGAATTCAGACTGTTAATTCTTTTGATAAACCGGACTTCTACAAAATTATTAAAGCATTTAAAGATTTGACTGGTTATGGTATTGTTGTAAATACTTCATTTAACGTTAGAGGAGAACCAATTGTCTGTTCACCCCAGGATGCATATAAATGTTTTATGCGAACAAAGATAGATTTATTAGTTCTCGAGGATTGTTTATTATGGAAAAAAGATCAGCCTAAATATGAAGATTTAGAAGATTGGAGGCATACATATGAATTGGATTAAGTTCAAATATAATTCGAAGTTTGTAAAAAAGCTTTTTTTTAAGGAAATTGTTCCCATTTCAGAAGAATTACATAAAAAGGGGATAAGATTTTTTCCGATGAATTTTAATAACAATTTATCTACTTATTATATTAAGAGAGAAAAGAGAACGATGGAACCTGAAGATTTTGAGATATCAGGGTGTGATTCTTTTAGTGGTTTTGAAAGTGCCCTAACCGATATTTGGAAGGCACAACAACATAATGAGCTTATTCCCTTAGCCCAAATCTCGTCAAAGCTAGCTAAATCACTTTATTTAAAGGAAGAAGATGATGAGGAAGTTTCTCCATTTATATATGTTATGTATTAATTAATTTAATTTACCTGACTTTAGCCTAAAAAATGTACACTAAAACATCGATACACGAAAACTGGAGTAGAATCAAGAAGTTTCTAGAAATAAGGCTTATGCTCGTTGTGTGGCACCTGACAGTTTAAGAGGAATGAGTGAGTGGTACCAAAAGACCGAAATCATTAATCTTCTAGATATACCGCAGATTACATACAAAAAGCTCATCGAGACGATCGATTCTCTGGACGGTATGGACAGTGATGAGGTCCAGGAGCGGATTTTTTCTCGATTGAGAGATGTTTTAAATCTTTGCCCATCAGGTTATCTTTACGACATTACGAACATCTATTTTTATGGTTTTTGCTGTCCTCTGGCCAAGAAGGGACAAAATGCGGAGGGACGGAGAGAGCCGCAGATTCAGATTGGACTGGCCATCACTCGAGGAGAGGGGATACCGATCTTTCATAAGGTATTTGAGGGCAACATTTTTGACTCTAAGACCTTACCGGATATTCTTTTTCATCTTAGGTGGCATGTATAAAGTCTATCTCATAGATCCAAAATCTAAGAATAAGTTTGTCAAGACAGTGACATTGAGCAAGAAACAAGAAGAGATCCTCAAAGAAGTTAATCCTATGCTCTTGTCAAAGTGTAGTGTATAAAATTAAGGGTAAATTCAGGTAATTTATGTACAAAAATGAAAGTATATTAAGATAATTTCTTTTTTTAGGTTTGAATGATTTTCTCCATTTTTTTGGTTCATTCATGCTGACATTCTTTGTTGTTTATATCACGATAAAAAGTGATAGTCAATTACGAAAAGGCGAAATGTCATATAAAAATTAAAAGTGCGCCGCCCACCGCTTATCTTTATTAATGCCAGAAATCACTTGCTGTATGTAGGTTTGTCATGAAAGTTTTAATTACACATCCAGATTTTGAAGATCAGGGGGGAGTATCGAACTTATATAAGCGATTACAAAATAAGTTTACGATTCCCATATTACATTTAATAGTTGGAAAAAGAACCAAGGAAAAGGGCTTTTTATCACGCATCTTTCGGATGTTTCATGACTATTACAAATTTGTGAATTGCTTAAAAATAAATAATATAGATTTAGTACATATAAACCCTTCTTTAGATTTGAAGTCATTCATACGAGATGGAATGTTTGTTTTTTTGGCAAGAATTAATAAAAAAAAAACTGTAGTATTTTTTCATGGATGGCAAAAATCATTTGAGGCAAATATTGAGCGTAATTTTATCTGGATGTTTAAATTTTTCTTTGGTAAGAGCGATGCCTTTATTGTATTAGCAGATGAGTTTGGAAAAAAACTCGAAAGGTGGGGTATTGTACAACCAATCTATCAGGAAGTAAATGTAATTGATGAAGATGATCTTGCAGGATTTGATATACAAAATGCTTTAAAAAAGAGACAGAGCTCTGAAAAGTGGTATGTTCTTTTTCTTTCTCGCATAGTAAGAAATAAAGGCATTTATGAAACAATAGAAGCTGTATCTCTCTTGAAAGCCAAATACCCTATGATAGAGCTTATCGTTGCTGGTGAAGGTGAAGAATTGGAAAATGTTAAATCCTTTGTCCGTAATCGCAAGATGTCTAATGTTACATTCGTGGGTTATGTTAGGCACGAAGAAAAACGATATATATTTGAAAAGTCTTATGTTTTCTGCTTCCCTACTTATTATGGCGAAGGCTTGCCGCTCTCAGTCATCGAGGCAATTGCTTATGGCTTGCCTGTTGTTACGAGGGCTGTTGGAGGGGTAGCTGATTTTTTCAAGAATGAAGAACATGGTTATATTACTGAAAGTAAGGAACCCGCTGTTTTTGCAAATTATATTGAAAAGTTATTTTTAAATAAAAGGTTATATGAAAATATCTCTTGTTATAACTTTAGCTTTGGAAAAAAGTGGTTTTTAGCTTCCAAACTTGCAAAGAGATTAGAGGGAATATATAGTAAAATATTATCATCGGATGAACCTGAATTTATTTAAGTGATGAATGGGTTAAATAAGATGAACGAAATTAGCTATTGGATTCTATCCAAGGAAAAAAAGTTATTGGAAAGAGTGCATACTTTATAGATGTCACGCAAATTATCACAGGCATGCAGCCAGAAAAGATTATAATGATTGCTCATTTTCATTGCAATTGGTTAAGTCCTGTTAAAATCAGGAGTAATTTAATAAGTGGGGATAAAAAAATGCTGGTTTGGGATGATGTGTCCTCCGATGAGAAGATAAAGATTTATGATAAAGGCGTTAGAATTAGGAATACTGAAGGAATTCATAAGCTTTTAGTGAGCTATCGTTCTGGTGATGCGTATGTCCCACATATAGATAATACAGAAGCACTAAAGTTGGAAGCAGATTATTTTGTGGAATGTATTGAGAAAAACCAAGTGCCTTTTAATGATGGTAAAGCAAGACTAAAAGTTGTAAAGATGCTAGAGGAAGCAAGTAAATCCTTAAAAAATGGTGGTAAGAGAATTAAATTATAGGGAAAATCGATGAAATACTGTGTGGTTGCTCCCGATGTAAAATTAGGTAAGAATGTTAAGTTATTTTCTTTTGTGAATTTATATGGATGTGAAATAGGAGATAATACTAAAATTGGAAATTTTGTTGAAATTCAAAAGAATGCTGTTGTTGGTCGAAATTGCAAAATATCCTCTCATACATTTATTTGTGAGGGAGTACATATTGAAGACAAAGTATTTATTGGACACAATGTGACTTTTATAAATGATTTATATCCCCAAGCTACAACTTCAGAAGGAAAGATGCAAACTGAGGAAGATTGGGATGTGGTGCCCACTTTTGTAAAAAAAGGAGTTTCCATTGGTTCGAGTTCAACAATACTTGCTGGAGTTACTATCGGAGAAAATTATATAATTAGAGCTGGTGTAGTGGTTACTAAAGATATTCCACCTTCTACGATTGTTGCTGGAAATCCTGCTAAAGTTTTGAGAAAAATTAATGATGATTGGATCTAATATTTCTTTATAAGATTGTTTCGTCACAAAGTTCCTGCCAATGACTTACTACCCTGAGATTGCTTCGGCTCCTCGAGTCTTGCAATGACACCTGGTATGAGACTGCTTCGTCGCAATGCTCCTCGCAGTGACATGAGCAGGTGAAATTATGAAGGTTCCTTTTCTTGATTTAAAAGCTCAATTACCCCAGATTAGAGCAGAGATTGAAGAACGATTTTCAAAAATCATCGATAGAACTGGCTTTGTGTGTGGAAAAGAAGTTCAAGAATTTGAATAAACTTTCTCCGAATTGCATGGGGCAAAATATACACTAAGAGTGAATAAAAATGAGATCTAAAAATCTGTTATATTTGGTCGGTTTAATTTTATATATATCCGGATTATACTCAGTAATTTTCTTTTTCGAGGATCAAAAAATAATTTTTTTAACACGAGAAGACGGATTTTTTGAAACACTCACAGCAATATTTTTCCTTATAACATCTATATTCTTTTTTATTAAATTCCATAAGGAAAAAACTGGAAATGATTTTCTTTTCTTAAAAACAAAAAAAAATTATTTTTTCTTAATATTGGGCATTGTTTTTTTTCTTGGGTTTGGGGAAGAAATTAGCTGGGGACAAAGGATTGTTAATATTGAGACTCCTGAAACATTAAAGAAAATTAATACGCAAAATGAAATTAATATTCATAATTTAATAATATTTGATAAGACAGACGCTGAGGGGCAGAGTAAATCATTTTTGGCAAAATTTTGGAATATTGAACGTCTTTTTAGTCTATTTTGGTTTTTCTATTGTGTTTTGATTCCTGTTTTTGAAAAATATAGTTTAGCTATTTCCCGCTGGTTAAAAAAAATACATTTGCCTGTCATTCCAATATGGCTAGGAATTTTCTTTATGGCTAATCATCTAATTTCAAAGATAATTGAATTGATGGTTGCTGCTAACCTTGATCAACCCATTGTCGAAATTAAAGAGTGCAATTATGCCTTTCTTTTTTTGTTAGCCGGATTTTCTTTTTTAAGTTTGTCCCAAAGTGACGGGAAAAGTTGACATGAATACAAAAGAAGGGCTACAACCTTTAAAGAATCTAATTTCAAAAAAGGAGGTAGTAGCCCTATGGACGAACTCGAAATCAAGATCGTCCTTTCCTATAAGCAGTATCAGAGAGAAGCCCTTGAAGCAGCAGTAGGCCAGGTGATTCATCTTTCCTACCGACTGGGAGAAAAAGAGGTGCGCAGAATTAAAGGATATGCACCTAGCAAGAGCACTTTGCACAGATGTATAAAGGAGCTGGCCGAACAATATGGGCAGTGGCCTTCTTATAGGCATCGAGCCTTCAAGTTTTTGATGGTCGATGGGACGAAGGTCAAACGTCAGGGGCCGAGGGGAAAACCTCTGGATAAGGCAGACATGCGGTGGGCCCTGGTTTCTGAAGGTGTGAGGAGACGGTTTGAGCCTGTAGGATTCTGGGTGGATAAAGACTGGGGATTCATCCACAAAGATCTCTATAAGAGATTGGATTATGAGAAGCTGGAAGTTCTTTTCTCCGATGGTGGGCCTGGGATTGAGGAAAATCTTCTTTCCGAAGGGATGAGGCCACAGCGATGTGTCTGGCATGGAAAGAGAGACTTTCCCTTCCTCCTTTACCAGGATGGAGCCAAGAAAGAAGAACAAGAACCTTTTCGCAAACTTATAGATGAAATCCTGCTTTTTTCCTTGACTCGAGAGATGATTGAAGAGCTCCTGCCTCAGGACAAAAAGGTTGTGGTAGAACTTGTGGAAGAGATTAAAAATGGTTTTGAAAAACTGATTAAGGCTCTTGATCCGGAGAAATATCCGAAAGCCAGAACCTATATAGAGAACTTTTCTAAGAATGCCCTTTTGGTTTTTGAATATTGGCTTGAGGGGAAAGGCTGGATTCCACTTACAACCAATGTATAGAATTAAAAATACTTGGAACAAAGAGTAATAATGAGTCAATATTTAAAAGAAGATCTCCGGCTTATTTGGGAAATGGTTGAATCATTTTTGATATGGCTTAAAAAGAAGGGATATTATAGCTATGATCAGTATGATTTTTGGAGTACCGTTTATGGCAGATTTGCTAAAAGATTATACTATAAAAATCATTTTCTTGGTGTACCTTTTGTAGTCCCTATTTTCCTTCTAGAGCTTTTTTTTCCATATTCACGTGTGTTGGTGGTCAATAAAAAGAGGTTTCCCATAGCAGATGCTAATTTTATTTTGGGATATGTAAACTTGCTTAAAATAACGGAAAACAATAAATTCTTAGATGAAGCAATAAAAGTTTCTGATGAGTTGTTAAAAACAACTATTCCCGGAAATTCTGGCTATTGTTGGGGATATCCTTTTGACTGGCAAACGGGACGTGGCTTAATGAAAAAGAGGACGCCTCTGATTACAACTGTGCCGTATTGTTTTGAAGCTTTTTTGAGCTTATACGATATTACTAAAGAGCAGAAATATCTTGACGTTGCTCACTCAATTTCTCAATTCGTCTTAAAAGATATTAACGAGACTGTAATTTCAGACATATCGTCAGCTTGCAGCTATTCTCCAATAGACAATAGCATGGTAGTTAATGCAAATGCATATAGGGCGTTTTGTCTAATGGAAGCTTACAATAGATTTGGGGTAGATGAATTTAAAGAAAAAGCAGTTAAAAATATCAATTTTGTTTTAGAAAATCAATGTATAGATGGTTCATGGCTTTATGCTGTTGACAATCCTCAAAATGCCTTTATTGACAATTTTCATACATGTTTTGTTCTGAAAAACCTCTACAAAGCAAATGTCTACCTTAAAAGTGATAAGTTACATGATGCGATAATAAAAGGATATAATTTTTATCGAAAGTATCTTTTTGCTAATAACAATATTCCAAAACCTTATGCCTTACTGAGAAGAATTCAATTTGTACAAATCGAAATGTACGATTATGCGGAAGGAATTTCTTTGGGGGTGTTGTTAAAAGATGAAATTCCAGGAGCGTTTGAATTAGCGAAAAAATTAGCCAGAGATGTTCATTTATATTATCAGCTTCCTGATGGTCATTTTATAACACGGGTGAACTGGGGCGGATTACGTAATGCTGTTCCATATCTCCGCTGGCCACAGTCACAAATGTTTTTTGCCCTTACTACGTTACTCAGTAAAATGGATAATGATTAAATGTGCGGCATAGCGGGAATTTTCAATTATCAGACGAAGCAACCTGTTGATTTGGCGCTTCTCACACGAATGTATAGGTCAATTGAGCATCGTGGACCCGATGAAGAGGGATTTTATATTGACCAGAAAACTGGTGTTGGCCTTGGCCATCGTCGCCTTAGTATTATTGATCTTAAGACAGGCAAACAGCCGATGTCGAATGCATCAAAAGATATTTGGATTGTCTTTAATGGAGAAATTTACAATTTCCTCGAATTGAAAAAGGAATTAGAAGGCAAAGGCTATCATTTTCGCACAACATCAGATACAGAGGTCATCATCTACCTATACGAAGAGCATAGCGAAAAAGCATTTGCACGTCTAAATGGGATATTTGCTTTTGCAATTTATGATAAAAAGAAGAAATGTATTATCCTTGCTCGAGACCATTTTGGCGTTAAACCGCTTTATTACACATTGAGCAATGGAAGGTTGCTATTTGGCTCTGAAATAAAAACAATTCTTCAAGATCCATCTGTTAAGAGAGAACTTGATTATGAGGCATTTAATAGCTTCCTCACCTTTCGGTATAATCCCTCCCCACAAACACTTTTCAAAAATATAAAAAAATTATTTCCTGCCCATTATCTAAAAGTAACAACTAAAGACAGTATTGAATTAAAATCTTATTGGGATTATCTTCCAAAAACAAATAGCGTTATATCCGAAAGAGAAGCTATCGAGGAATATCAAAGATTACTTCATAGTGCGGTTCAACGTCAAATGATAAGTGATGTGCCAGTGGGGCTCTTATTGAGTGGTGGGGTTGACTCAGCTGTTATTGGTTATTTGATGCAGAAAGAAGCACCGGAGAAAATCAAGGCGTTTACAATTGGTTTCCCGGGCAAAGGTGATTATAATGAACTTGATGATGCATTTAGAACGACAAAGTTGATTGGTTTAGAACATTATGACTTGACAATTACAAAAGCTGAATATTTGGATTTTTTTTATAAATCTTTTTATCACACGGAGGAGCCAATTGCTGAGGCAACCATTCCCGCACTGTATTATGTTGCGAAACTCGCTGCACAGCACCTGAAAGTGGTGTTAGCTGGCCAAGGAGCTGACGAGCCATTGGCCGGGTATCATCGATATATAGGTGCCCACTACATTAGTAAATATGCTGGTTTATTACAAATGTTGCCATTTAAAACTATTGTGGCGCTCTTGCCTAGAAATGAAAGATTGAAACGAGCTGCCTATGTAAGTCAACTTTCAACGGAAATCCAAAGATTTCTGGGAGTTTACACGATATTTACCTCCACACAAAAGGAGCATTTGCTTAAGGCGGATGTAAAGAAACATTTCCATAATTCTGATAAAGCACTAGTTGAAAGATTGTATTCGCAAACTGGTGAACTCCAAGATTCTCTGTCAAAGATGTTATTTATAGATACAAGAATGAGTTTGTCAGATAACCTTTTGTTATTCAATGACAAAATAACAATGGCTAACTCACTTGAGATGCGGGTTCCTTTTTTGGATATTGAACTAGTTCAGTTTCTTGAATCATTACCCTCATCATTTAAACTAAAAGGGGTAAATAGAAAATATATACACAAAAAAGCAGTTGAAAAGTGGTTGCCAAAGGAAATCATTTATAGAAAAAAACGTGGGTTTGCAACACCGATGGATGAATGGCTTCAAACGGGTTTAGCGAAAATCACAAAAAAACTTTTGAATGCAAAAGATTCGGCTTGCAAGGAATATTTTAACCTTGACTTTATTAACAAAATGATTGATCAACATCAAAAAAGAAAAAAGAATTTCCAAAGACATATTTTTGCGCTTTTATCATTTGAATTGTGGTATAAAACTTTTTTTGAAAATAAGAAAGCCGAAGGGGCAATATTAGAATATGAAAATTAGTATTTTTGGTTTAGGCTATGTTGGATGTGTATCAGCTGCCTGTTTGGCCTATGAAGGGCATCAGGTAATTGGTGTCGATATAAATCCAATCAAAGTAAAAGATATAAATTCGGGGAGGTCTCCTGTACTTGAAAAAGGTTTAGAAGAACATATCGCTAAAGCTGTTGCTAATAAAAGTTTATATGCCACACTTGATCCAAAAGAAGCTGTTATAAACTCTGATGTCTCATTTTTATGCGTTGGAACTCCTAGTAAGCATAATGGCTCGATTGAGATTGAATTTCTGGCGAAAGTTTCTCGAGAAATTGGGGTTTCTCTAGGAAAAAAACAGAAGGAGCATTTGATAGTTAACCGTAGTACTTCTCTGCCTGGTACTTTGATTCATTTAGGTAAGATTATTGAAGAAACATCTGGCAAGCTTATGGGTAGAGGGTTTCAACTTGCGGCTAACCCCGAGTTTTTACGTGAGGGCTCAGCTATAAAAGATTTTTATGATCCTCCCTATACTGTATTTGGTTGTGATGCTGAAAGTACAGTTAGAATTCTTAAGGAGATTTATTCATTCTTAAATGCACCTTTTTTTGTTATGCCTGTAGAAGAAGCAGAATTGATAAAATATGCAAACAATGCTTTTCATGGTTTAAAGATCGCTTTTGCTAATGAGATTGGACGTATATCTAAATGTTTCGGTATCGATGCACGAAAGATAATGAAAACTGTCGTAGCAGATACAAAGCTAAATATTTCGCCCTATTATTTAAAACCTGGTTTTGCGTTTGGAGGATCTTGCCTCCCCAAGGATTTGCGCGCCTTAAACAATTTTGCAAAACATAACGATATTGATATCCCTTTGACTGAAGCTATTCTTATCTCTAATGAGCTTCATATAAGTTACGCCTTTGATTTAATTAATCAAAAGGGACGCTCTAATATAGGTTTTGTAGGGCTCTCCTTTAAGCCTGATACTGATGACCTTAGAGAAAGTCCAGCTGTAAGTTTAGCTGAAAGATTAATAGGAAAAGGAAATAAGCTTCTTATTTATGATCATAATGTATATAAAGATAAATTGATTGGTGCAAATAAAGAATTTATTTTAGAACACTTACCTCATTTTTTTGATTTATTAACTAATAATTTTAAAAAACTTATTGAGAATTCTGAAGTTCTAATAATTGTTCAACGTTTTGATATTCTACTTCAGTATTTAGAGTTTTTATCTTCTAAAATAATAATTGATCTAGTTGGCTGGGATGATTTGAAATCTAATTGTGGAGAATATTTTGGAATCTGCTGGTAAAAGAAAAAAGCACATATTAATTATTGTGGAAAATGCGCCTGTGCCATTGGACTTCAGAGTTTGGCGAGAAGCAAAGGCCCTTTTAAATAAAAACTATGATGTTACAGTTATTTGCCCTAAGGGTATTACTTGTAATGATACGTATGAGTATAAAGAAGGAGTTCATATTTATCGGCATTCTGTTCCGAGAGAAGAAGAAAGTATTATAGGATATTTAAGAGAATATTTAGTAGCTTTGTTCTGTGAATGGTTTCTAAGTTTTAAGTTGTTTATTCGAAAGCCTTTTGATGTAATTCATGCTTGTAACCCCCCCGATAACATCTTTTTAATTGGAATTTTTTATAAACTTTTTGGAGTTAAATTTATTTTTGATCATCATGATATTGCTCCTGAACAATATTTGGCGAAATTTGGCAGAAAAGACTTCTTATATAAGATTTTGTTGATATTAGAGAAGCTGACATTTAGATTGGCCGATATTTCTATTGCAACCAATAATAGTTATAAAGAAATAGCTATACAGAGAGGGGGTATGAATCCAGATAAAGTATTTATAGTCAGAAATGGGCCAGAATTAGATAAATTCAAAAAAGTACCTGCAAAAAAGTCTTTAAAATATGGCAAGAAGTTTCTTGTTGGATATGTTGGTGTAATGGGGAAGCAAGATGGGATTGATTTATTATTAAGGGTAGCAAGATATATTGTAGGAAAAAAGGGAAGAAAAGATATCCATTTTACTTGTATTGGTAGGGGCTCCGCTTTTAATTATCTTAGGAAGTTATCAGAAAATATGAATCTGAGAAGCTATGTTAATTTTACTGGATTTATACCCGATAAAGAGGCATTGGAAATTTTAAGTACTAGTGATGTATGCGTTAATCCTGATATTCCTTGCGAGTTCAATGATAAATCGACAATGATAAAAATTATGGAATATATGGCATTAGGAAAGCCGATAGTTCAATTTAATTTTAAAGAGGGAAGATTTTCTGCCCAAGGGGCTTCACTCTATGCAAAGAAAGGAAGCATTAAAGATTTTAGCGAAAAGATTTTGACGATAATTGATAATGAGAATTTGAGAAAAAAAATGGGGGATTTTGGGTTTAGAAGAATCAGGGATAAATTGGACTGGAAATACTCAATCCAAAATTTATTGAAGGCTTATGATGCTGTTTTTCAATAAGTCAGAAACCATTTTAAAATACAAGATTTTTAATTTTAGATTTCCATAAAAAATTCCCCTTCGTTAAGCTCTATTAGCAGCTCCAGATTTTTTCATATCCAAGTAGCCGTCACATTATTTTTTTATACTAGGTATAAAACAAGCCCCTTTGAAACCTATCTATACATTAAGCTAACAGACGTATGGTTATAAAAGAACATATTTTAATCATTTTTTTAATAAGGTTATTACTTAAAAATTGATTGAGGGCGACAAAAATGAGAAATGTAGGCATTATCAGAAATGGTTATTGGGGACTTAATGGCGTAAGAAATTTTAATAATTTCAATGGTGCAAAGTTAATATCAATCTGTGATTTAAAAAAACGTTTGAATCTTGCAGAATCGTGCTGTCCTTTTATAAAAGGTTTTTTAGATCCCAAAGATTTGATAATTTCCAAAGATATTGATGTCGTTGCAGTAGTAACTCCTGTTTTTTCTCAATATGAACTGATAATACTAGCATTAGAGAATGATGAAACATTGTATTATTGCTCCTGATGTTAAAATAAGTAAGAATCTAAACTTTTTTACGAAACTCAAGACTTCGATTAACACATTGAGGTTGAATTGTAAATTAGTCCACTGAGGGCTTAATCATTCCCACCAAATTTGAGGGAAGGGAATGCCGTGCAGAGAAAATATAATCACTAAAAGAGAACAACAGCTCCTCTTTCTATTTAATATATAGGTAGCCAATAATTCCGTGAAGCAAAGCGCCTCATTTTAATTCTATTGGCCAGATATGGCTTGTTAAGCAAAGTGAAAGAAATTTTTTGTGATTTATTTGGAGCTTAAAGGGTGCAATACGTATATGAACAATAAGATTAGCTGCTTTATCATTGGAACCGAATCTCACCTTATCCAATGTGCAGAGATTCTTTTGCAGCGCGGTCATCAAATCTGTGGCATTATTTCCTCAGAAAAATTGATCAAGAATTGGGCCAAAGAAAAGGGCATACCGCAGGTAGAGCCACGTCCCCATCTCGCCAGTGTTTTGAGTCGGCAGCCTTTTGATTATTTGTTCAGTATCACGAATCTCTCTATCATCCCCAAAGAGATCTTAGCCTTGCCACGCAAAGGCGCTATTAACTTCCACGATGGTCCGCTACCGCGATATGCCGGTCTTCATGCAACATCTTGGGCCATCATAAATCAGGAAAAGACACATGGTGTTACGTGGCATATTATGAGTGCTGAGGTGGACAAAGGTGATATTCTCAAACAACGCTCCGTTGATATCGTCGAAGGTGATACTGCTTTTACCCTTAACGCTAAGTGCTATGAGGCAAGCATTAACTCATTTGATGAACTAGTAGATGAGTTGGCCAGCGGCCGTATGAAATTCCGCAAGCAAAACCTGGCCGAACATACCTATTTCTCCAAATACAAGCGACCTCCCGCAGCTTGTACACTCGTTTGGAGCCAACCAGCAGCTGAGATCGCCGCTTTGGTTCGGGCTTTGGACTTTGGTCCTTACACCAATCCGCTTGGTCTGCCCAAGCTCGTTATGGAGAATGAGGTCCTTATTCTACCTGAAATCGATGTGCTTGATGTGTGCTCCCAGGCCGCTTCTGGAACGATTATCGCTATTGACGGTAACTCTATCAAAGTGACCACTGCTAACAACGATGTCGTACTGGGTAGGGTACTAACAATCAATGGTCAATCATTATCTATTTCTGATTTTGCAGCCATGTTTGACGTGCATGAAGGAGACAGATTGCCCGAATTGGACCAGGAAACGGTCGATCATCTGACGGCACTCAATAGCGAAATTTGCCGGCATGAGGCGTTCTGGGTCAAAAAACTAGCGAAATGGGAACCTATTGAATTGCCATATGCCAATCACAGCCTGACTCTGACAAGTACGGTTCAATACGCAACCGTACCAATACCTATATTGGCTGGGGTTAATACTTTCCTGTCTGAGCATGATGACATCGCGAATCGAAGTGCCTTCCTAGTAGCTTCTTTTGCCGCTTATCTGGCTAGAATCAGCGGCAGTTATACCTTTGATTTAGGATTTAGCCATCCCGCATTGAAACGGAGAGTGGCCAGATTTGAGCGCTTTTTCGCTACCCATGTACCTTTGCGCGTTGAACTCGATCCGTCTGCAAGATTCGGTGCAGCCCTGGACACACTACAATCGCAGTTGGCACTGGCTAAAAAACACAAGACCTATGCCCGAGATACCATCCTCAGATACCCAGAACTTAGCTCACTACGAGCAAATGGCGATCAGTCACTATGGTCCGTCGTTGTAGAGCTTGTAGATTGTTTTGACGACTACACACCGTTGCCTGGTAATGAGTTGATCCTGCTCCTCTTAGAAGATGGCACAGAATGTTGCTGGGTGTATGATACGGCCGTTCTCGATAGTGACAGCATCGCCAGTATGCAACGTCAGTTTACTACCTTCTTACATAACATCGTTGCCGATAACAACCGCCCAATTGCTGAGATTGCCCTCCTGACTGAAGCCGATCGTCATCAATTGATGATTGAATGGAACAACACCCAGGTTGATTACCCCAGGCATTTATGTATCCATCAATTGGTTGAAGCCCAAGTAGAACGGACACCCGACGCCGTTGCTGTAGTTTTTGAAGACCAGCAATTAACTTACCGCCAATTGAACGGCCGTGCCAATCAAGTCGCCAACTATCTGCGCAAGCTCAACGTCGGCCCGGAGACATCCGTAGGGATTTTTATGGAACGTTCCCTCGACATGATTGTGGGGCTACTAGGCATCCTCAAAGCGGGCGGTGCGTACCTCCCGCTTGATCACACCTATCCCGTAGAACGCATCTCCTTCATGCTAGAAGACGCCCAGGTTCCCTTGCTCTTGACCCAGGAGCGGCTCGACAAAGACCTGCCGGAGCACCAGGCCAAGGTGGTCCATGTGGACGCCGACTGGGACATAATCTCAACCGAAAGCAAGAAAAATATCCACAGTGGCGTCAATCCCGACAACCTTAGCTACGTGATGTACACCTCTGGTTCTACCGGCAAACCCAAAGGCGTCATGGTGTGCCACGGCAACGTCGTCAACTTCTTCGTCGGTATGGACGAGGCCATTCCGCATGATCCACCAGGTGTCTGGCTGGCTGTGACCAGCATCTCGTTCGACATTTCCGTTTTAGAATTGTTTTGGCCATTGGCGCGTGGCTTCAAACTCATTCTTTACGCCGATAGGACCCGGGACCAAGCGTTGATCGAACCGATCAGCTCCCATCTAGATAGAGACATAGAGTTCAGCGAGGACGCAGAAGATTACTCCATCCCAGCACAAATCAAGCGGCACAATGTCACGCATTTCCAGTGTACGCCGTCTATGGCCAGCATGCT
>Ga0114930_10000600_pt1 | contig 37209 bp, 47 predicted proteins | sample AnhtaG_FD_87300 | JGI IMG/M metagenome (GOLD analysis project Ga0114930, IMG submission 87300) | Deep subsurface microbial communities from Anholt, Denmark to uncover new lineages of life (NeLLi) - Anholt_01485 metaG | ecosystem: Environmental > Aquatic > Marine > Oceanic > Sediment | place... | reverse complement strand
GGGCCAGCAGGCCCCATCCCTGGTGCGAACTGCGTCCCCCTGGGCAACTCGTGGGGGAGGCCCTGTGCCCACGTCTGGGCCTGTATCCCAGCGACCTGGCCCCCGATCGCGGCAGCCAGCTCTCGCTGCGCCTGAGCAAGCTGCTGCAGGGCTATCATCCGCGCCTGGGCGAGGCTCTGCTGCTGATACTCCTGTTGGCCTGCAAACTGCTGCTGGCTCAATCCGAACTTCTGCTGGGCGAGCTGCTGTGCGAGTTGCGCCTGCTGCTGCTGCCATGCGAACTCCTCCCGTGAGAGCCCCATCTGCTCCCTCTGAAGCCAGCTCGGTTGCCGGCCAGCGGCCAAGCCCATGAGGTCCTGCATCCGCTGGTACGCTGCCCGTTCGTCCGCAAGCCGCACCTGCTCCTGCTGATACCAGGTCGGTGCTGTCGGCGGGCCTCCACCAGACGCAAGCTCGATGTAGCGCAACCGCTGCTCTGGCGTCATGGCAGCGTACTCCCAGGGGGCATACGTGAGTGGTGTAATCTCCTGCCCGATTCCGCCAGCGCCCACTCCGCCTCCGCCACCAGGAAAGGAAATCGGTGCGGGTGGCTGCGGCCCTAGCCCAGGCGCATAGGGGTCCAGCCAGGAAATCGGCTGCTTCCCTACGCCTGGAGGCGCGGCAAAGGTTGGCTGTGGCGTGCCCATAGGTGCGGCGAAGGCCGGGAGCCGCGTGCCCGTGGGATACGGCGTGCGCGTGGGCGTGGGCGTGGCTGGCATTCCCGGCATTGGTGGTGACGGTGGAGGCGTCGGAACGCCAGCGGGTGCGCCCATCGGCGGGCCGACTGCCGGCGCCGCTGCGTCTATCGCCCTCAGCTCAGCCTGTAGGCGTCTTATCTCACTCTGGGGCGCTCCCCTGCGGGACGCTGCCTCCAACCGTGCCAAGACCTGCTGCCGATACTGGCCCAGGATGTTGTCCCCCAGGGGACTCCTCGAGTAGCCCTGGTAGCCCTGCTGTAGTGGCATCTACCTGCTCCTGTCTCGTCTCCAGTAGCTTCTCCATAGCCCGCACGTACCTGACCGCCTCACGCTCCCCCTGGTCCTGGATGACCTTCAGCAGAGCCTGGGGGTCCTCCCTGATGCGCCTGTATCCCTGTAACTGCTGGTCAGGTGTGAGTCGGACCCCACCCACCGGCTGGGCCGCCTCGGGGAAGTCCTCGACCCGCCGCAGTAGCTCGTCCGCAGCCTTGTTCAGCAGGCTATCGAGGGGATTGGCGTCGCTCATGGCTTCCTCTTCCTATTCTTCCAGACGCATACGAGGAGGAAAACACAGTAAGGCAGCCCGAAGACCCAAAGAGAGAAGATGCTGTGCTTGTAATCCATCATTTCTTGCGTCTCCTCTTCCGCGCCTTCTCGGGATGATGGACGTGAATGTTCAGCGCCGAGACGTGCTTCTTGGCCAAGGCTACGGTCTTGTGGGTGTGCTTGTGCACCCAGCCGCTCTTGCGCTTGACCTGCACCTCACGGCGATTCTTGGGGTTCAGTCGGTAGGGCATCCTTGACCTCCCTCTCGTCCTGGCCTCTGCGGTATGACAAGGCTGACGGTCCCTTGTAGCAAGTAGTGTTCCCTGGCACGCACATAAGCCTCAAGCACGTTGCCCCAGGTGTACGCTCCCTCAACCCCACTGTAACAGCTATCACGTAGATCAAGCCCACTGTAACGGAGAAGCTGCGTCTGGAACTCCTCCAGAAAGTCGAGCTCCTCTACGCCCATCTCCACCACGATTCGGGTGCCATCAGTTAGAGTCACTCACTCCCCCTCCTACGCTCCCATCGCTCCTCGTCTCAGTCCTGATACTCTGCCCAGTTGCGCTGGCCCATTATCCACCTGCCAAACCTGTACCTCAGCCGCGAGTACCGAAAGCCTAGCTTGGCCTTCCATCGCTCCCAGCGGCTCGGAGGGTGATATGCGCCTACCGGCGGGAATACCAGAATCGGGTTCTGGCCATAGAGAATCGGCCCAAGCTGCCACTTGATGACGGTTCGCTGCCCCTCCCTGGTCACTCTTTCACGCTCCCATCGCTCCTCTTCTGACTCCCGGAGCCTGCCCGGTCGCTATCCCTGCCGGCATCGTCCGGGGGCCAAGCATACTCGCCGCTTGCGGTGTCGGCGGCTGTGGCATCGCCTGAACGCCCGGCGCCCCCATCACCGGGGCAACTCCCGCGCCTGGCTGTTGTCCCAACCTGCCCCCCGCAGCCCTGGCCATCAAGAGGGCCTGCTGCATCGCCGGAGGTAGCGTCGGCAGAGCCTGCACGAACTGCGTCGGAGAGAGCTGCTGTATCTCCTCCAGCTTGATGCCGGCCTTGCGGATGATGCGCTCGGCGGCCCAGGCCTTCACGTCGTCCCGCTCCAGCCACTCCTCGATGATGATCCGGTCAGCCTCGGCGTCGGGATCCTCTATCCCTATCTGCTCCATCGTGCTGCGGCGAGACCTGACCTTGGCCGTCCTCTCGTTCAGGGCCTTGCTTGATCGCGCATACTCGTCGGTGGGCATTATGGGGTTGATCGTCACCTGCACCTGGCGGTAGTCCTGCAAGTCGTCAGGCCCGATACCGATCCAGCCCTTGCTGCCGCCCTTCTTCTCCGAGCTGCCGTACACAAACACCTTCTGCTTGCAGTGGTACTCCACGATGTCCCAGATGATCCTCAGCACCGCCTCTAGTGCGCTCTCGGCGTGCTCCTTGATCGGCTTGAAGGCGGTCCGCGCCGCTGCGATGAGCTGGCTGATGGCATATCCGCTCTGGCCCCATGCCTCTTGCCCGTACAGCACGTCGGCTATCCCTGCCCGCTCTTGGAGCTTCATCACCAGCTCGATCATCCTGGGCAGGTCTGGGCCGACACCCATAGGGCCAAACGGCTGAAGTTTCTCGTCGCCATACAGCACGTTGACGTGGCCAGGGGCTATCCTGAAGTCCCTGGTGAGCTGTTTGGCATCGGGTGCTTCGCCACCGGCGGCGGCCTGTTCGTTTTCACTCAGTTGCGCTACCAGCGTGGGGTACGCCCAGATGCGAATAGCCGTGGCCCACTGACTCAGGAGACGGTCACAGTAGAGGCTCAGGTGTTCCAGAGGGAAGAGCACGGACAGGCCAGCTTTGCTCCGATCGCGGCTGGCCGTGGCGATGCCGTAGCGGTAGACGTAGGGTGGCCTGCCGTACTGGTGCGCTTCGTAGTGGACGATGTTGGTCTCGACGGCGTAGATCAGGGCATCCTCAGTCCAGAGCTGCATGAACTGGACCAGCCCGCCTCCCTCCGGGGAGGTGTACCTGCCCATCTTCCAAAGCTCGGGTTTCTTGTCCGCCAGGTTGTAGTGCTGGGCCTTGAGGGTGAACGGCTCGCGCTTGTCCACCTCCAGGATGGCCACCAGCTTGTCGTCGCGCCACATGGGAAACACATTGCGAGCGTCAAGCCAGGTCCAGGATATGGGCAGAGGCTTGCCCTGGCTCCACTCGTCGATGGCCTTGTTGTAGTCCTCTTCCTTCTCATTCTTTCCGCGCGTACGCATGCCCGCCCAGAGCTGGGGCGCGTAGAGCACACGCATACAGCCGTGACCATAGGCGACCAGCGACTCGGTGAACCGCTCGAACACGTCCTCCCCGGTCTGCTCGGCCAGCACCCTGAGCGCTGCGTTGCTCCAGTTCTCTACGAGGCCGCTCTGCTTCTGCTTCTGGATGGTGTCCGCTGCGGGGGGAATGTGTATCTGGGGCCTGTTGGCCGTCAGCATGGGCACCATGCGGGCGACGACCATGTAGGGCTGTGCGGTCCGAACGTCCTCGGGTTCCAGGTCTTGCGAGACCTTCGGCTGCACCTCCATGAAGCGCAGTTGCTCCATGCGGTCGATGTGGTCGTTGCGGCCGGCCCACAGCGTGGCCTGGCGCCGGTACAGTGCCTCCAGGTCTTCGTAGACCAGCTTGCCCTTGTCGTCAGCCATCAGAGCCCCCTCATCGTGTACCTCATGCTGCGCACGCGCTTGCGCCGCACATCGACGAAGCCGAAGTTGCCGACCAGCCCGTAGGCGATGGCCTTGAGCGCATGATTGTCGCGGTCTATCGGCAGCTCGCGCACCGGCCGGCTCTCCTTGATCTCGTTGTACTTGTACTGCCCGTACTCCCAGATGGTATGCTTGCAACGGGGATCGTGGAAGATGCGAGGCTTCCCGTCGGCCTTGAGAAACGTCCGGTGCCGAAGGATGCCGTCGGGGATGCCTACGGTCTGCGACCTCACGGGGATGCGTGCCAGCCGGCGCCATATCTCGACGTGGCTCTCCATGCCCTGGTGCTGACGGCCGGCCACGTCCATCCAGGAGTGAGTAACCTTGCTCCACCATTCGCGGCCCTTGCACTCCTTTATCACCTCCTGTGCAGTCCGCTGTGTCCAGTAAATCTCGTCTATGTTGAACACGGCTCCGCCGTGTAGTTGTACCGCGAGGACGGCATAGGCCCCGGCCCAGCCAGGGTCGATCCATAGCTGCACGTCGTACGCATCCTTGAAGGGGCAAGCCTTGACGTGGGCGATGTGCGAGAACTCCTTGAACACGAGCGTCGCCGGCGGGCAAGGCTCAGCCCCAAAGCGCTCCTGGAACACGTCAGGAGGGAACGTGGCCTCCAATGCTTTGATCTCTGGATCCTGACGCCCACCGGGAAAGATGTACGTATTGCGCCAGGTCGGTATCGAGAACGAGCGCCCATCATCGAGGTTGTCAGTCTGCCAGCTATCCCATAGGTCCGAGTACCAGGTCTTGCCATGCTCAAACGTGCCAGACAAGATCAGGGGAGCCCGCTTCTCGGCCACGCGGCCCCTCAGCGTCAGAAACGCCTCGTAGGTCTGCTGGGCCGCCTCCACCATCAGGATACCGTCTGGTGCCTGCCCACCCAGGCGTTTCTCCTTGACCGATGATCGGGTGACAACGCTGGCTCCGAACACCGTCTCAAAACGACAGCTACCGTTCTGGGGCATCGAGACCTCGGACACGAGTCCGCTGCCATCCCAGCCGTCCACCAGATACTTGAACTCTGGCCGTGCCTGCTGATAGTCCGGTCCGACGATCCAGTACACCGCATTCGGCAGGTCCAGCAACAGCCAGGGGCTGGCCTCCTCCGCGGTCGTCACCGACTTGCTTGCACGCCAGCCGCCAGCAATGCACTTGAGACGGTGGCTATCTAGGTGTATCTCCCTTTGCTCTGGCAGCGGGAGATAGCCCCGTTGATGCCAGACATCCTTCTTGAACTCAGCCTGTATCCTCGCTAGATTTGGCATCACCTTCGGCATCATTATCACAGACATCCCGCCAACGCACAAGCAGTCCCCGCAGAGCCTCCGACAGGGCCTCGGCTTGCTGGCTCTCGCGTGGCTTGCCTAGCAAGCGCTCCAGGAACGTGCGGAAGACAGCCAGGTCCTTGTCAGCCTTCGCAGCGTGCGCCCGGCACACCTTGAGGAACTGCTTGATGGGCATGGCCTGCACCAGCGCGCGCATGTAGCGCTCCTCGACTGCACGCGGAGGCCGGCCACCTTTGCCCTTGTTGCTGGGCGCATGGCCCTTCAGAAAGCGACCGCGCGAATCTCTATCCGCCAAGGTCTCACCAGGTTATCTTTGCACCAATCCTGCTATCGCTCACCCGATTATACCACGGGAGTTTCTGCTAGTCAAGCCCCATTATGGCCAAAGCATCCTCAAGGCACCGAATGACCGCCACCTGGCCCCACCACAGCGAATGCCAGCCTTCCTGCCCAGGCGTCAGCCGCCCCTTCGGACTCTTGATCTCGAACAGATAGTTTTCGCCCCGGAACCCCACCAGGATATCCGGGCATCCTTGTCCCACGGCGTGGAGGTGGAGTACAGTGGCGCCGATCGCTCGCAGGTCTGCGACGATGCTGGCCTGGTTGGCGTCAACACGCTTGGCACTCACGGTGGCTCCCTGGGCTTGCCGATCTGCTCCAGGGTCTTACGCAGGTATGCCCCGAAGTTGTCTGGCTTCTTGAAGGCCGTGCGGCGCGTAGCCTCATAGAGCACGGCCGCACCATACTCGTTGGCCCATTGCCGCATCTGTGCTTCCTCGCGACCGGGCAGCTTGCCGCGCTCGGCGCGTTCGCGTATCTGGATGGCATACTCGATTCTGGCGGCGTCGGTTTGCGGCGGGCCCCGTTTGGTCAGTTCAGAATCAGAAACAGAAAGAGAAGAAATCAGATCAGAGATGGGGCGCAGACCGCGGTGCTTGGCGGGGGCTTGGTGTGAGGGGGTCACGTTCTGTGTCTGACTCTGATCTGATTCTGTATCTGTCTCTGTCTCTGATTCTGACTCTGAGGGCGTGACGGGTTGTGACGGCTCGTGACGAGGTTGTGACTCCCTGGCTCGTTGCCGTCGCTTTCTCTCTCGGGTCGCTGCCGGTCGTGCCGATGGGGCCCGGGCCTGCCGCTTGGCATAGTTGGTGATGAATAGGATACCATCCTGGTCGTAAAGCATCCCTCTCTTGTCTTGACCTACTGGCCGCGACAATGCCTCGACTGCTTCAGTGAACTCGCCGATGTCGCAACGTATGCTCCACGCGGTGTCCGGGACCGACTGTAGCTGCCCCGTCTCGGCGCCGTCTCCCTTACGGATATCCAGGTCTCCAGCGAGTGCCAACAGCGCAGCCCAGATGCCCTTCTGTGCCCAGGTGAACTCGGCCATCTTCGGATCCCGGTTGATCTCGGTGTACAGCTTGACCCAGGACTTCATCCTTCCCGCCTATTCGCTTGCGCGTGCCGCCCGCTCAGCCTCTCTGTAGGCGGTGGCTATGATGCAGTCGGCAGCCAGTGCGTCTACTAGGTCGTGCATCTCTTCTTTCGTGTGTGCAGTGAAGCCTCCTGGAAAGCCGCCAGTCCATTGAGCGCGGAATGCGAGGTTTGCAAGCGTCATACGATTCCGGCTCATGCGCTTATGGAGCTTGGTCTTGCCAACCCCGTACTGCTTTCGGACCCGGTTCTGTGCCTTTCTTACTGACATGATCCCTCCTTCCGTAGGACTCTCAGTCTGTGGAAATAACCCGTCCATAACCCCTTTGGACTATGCGCCGCACACGCTCAAGTTGCCTCCTTCTGACCTTCTTCCACCGCCACAATCCGATAGCCAAATCCTCTCATATTCACAAGCCGGCTCGGATGCGCAGGATCATCCTCAATCTTGCCACGGACGCTTTTGATGTAGCGCCTCACGAGAGACAGACCCGATCCCATCGAGCTCCACAGCTCATCCCATAATTGGTATGCGCTAGAGACCCGAGGGCTCTGCACCATCAGGAACCTGAGCATGTCAGTCTCGGTCGGTGTAAGCTGGGCAGTCCTGGTCCCGGCATGAACCTCGCCACTGTTCAGGTTCAACACCAGGTCTCCCACGCGAAGGACGTCTTTGTCGGCAACGGTCGCGCTCAATGGCCGAAGGCCACTTTCACTTTGCGCGGCGCTGGTTCCGGCCATTCCTTCACCTCTCTGCCTTCCCTGTCCAGCAACGGCACGCCTGGTCGTGCCCCGGAGTCCTGCTTGAGGAAACACGCCACATTCGCCTCTCGGCACTGGTCAAGCACATCCCACGCCCACTCCTTCTCGAACGGGCGGCCGTTGAGGCCAGACTCGGCACCGATGACAATCCAATCAATCCAGTCTCCAACTAGGCGGTAGGAGGGCGAGATGTCTTTGGGGATAGTTCCAATGAGCCCGAGTTCAATCGGCCCCAGCATCGGCTCCAGACTCACCCACCTCACGGTGGCGGGCGTCTTCAGCAGTTCGTCGATGCGCCAGAGGTTGTCCTCGTTCTCGACAGTGACGCCGAGCCAGATATTTGCTGGGGTATGGCCATGACTCCACCAGCCCAGTCGCCAGAGAACCTCCGACATCCGCTTTGGTCTTTTGGTCAGGAGAAGCCAATCAATGTCCCCCCTCTTCTCCATGATCTCAATGGCTATCAGAATGAAGGTCCTGGGCACGTCCGCGTGGAAGAGGTCGCTCATATCACAGACGAAAGCCAGCGGCCTACTACCTGGCCCACGCTTGAACGGCGGCTTGGGCTGCCACTTGAGAAGCCGTTCCAGCTTCTCGGGATAGACGGTCACTTGGGTGAAGTCCTTGCCGAAGCGCTCATAGATGCGGCGGGCGTAGCAGTTGGCGCAACCGGCCGATACCGGCGTGCAACCGAGTACCACATTCAGGTCGCCGCCTGAGTAGTCGCAGTATCCAATCTTGCTACGCTTCGGTGCTGGCATTGGCCGCCTCCTCCTCAAACATACTCAACCAAGCCTGGCCGACGCAGTTGCCGGGGCGGTCTTTGGGCGAATAGAAAATCGCATGAATCTGTCTGCGAAATGGGAATCTACGCAACCACGCTGCGTGTCGCATAACGAAGCGTTGCTTCTTGTCATTCCAATACCAAGCCCACTGGCTCATCGGTTTACGTGTTGCTTGCAGCTCCCGCATCAGCCCCGCCACGCCCTTCAGCGTGCCCACGTAGTCGCGGGGTTCTGCAATCTCATAGGAGGGATTACGCCAGTGAGTGTGAAGCGGTGTCTCTGAGCGCGTTTCTGGTCGGCCCGCCTCCTCATACCACTCATGGAATGTCCAGCCCTTCGCCAGGGCTATCCTGGAGTTCCGGTCATTCGGTGCTGGCATCTCGCTCCTCCTCTTGCTGGCTGCCTCTCTCGTCCTTCACGATGCGGATGGTGTTCTCGGCGGCAGACTCAAAGGTAGAATCGTGCGAGATGACGAAGAGCTGGCTGAACCCCTTGACCTGGCTCAGCCTGTCGGCTAGACTCTGCCGACGCTCAGGGTCTAGGTGCGCCGTCGGCTCGTCGAAGAATGCCACGTCGATCGCCGACGTCTCGCGTAGAAGGGCCAGCCGCACCGCCAAGGCTGCGACCATCTGCTCACCGCCCGAGAGTTGTGCGAAGGTCCGACTGTGACCACGCACGTCTAGCGACACTTCATAGTCCTCTGACCACTGGAGCCGTCGCCCCGAGTCGCCCATCAGGTCTCCGAACGTCGTGGAGGCCCCCTGACTGATTTGCCGGACCAGGCGTCGGGTCACGTAAGGGCCTGCCTCGCGGAGGATGTCCCGCACGGTCTCCATCGTCGCAAGGAGGTCACTGGTCTCTGTGGCTAGCGCACTCTTGACGGCCAGCTCCTTCTCTAGGCCCTCAAGGGACTCGATGCTCTCTTTGACGACGGTGAGGCGATACGCCTTCTCCTTGAGCTGGGCCTGGACGCCGGCGAGTTCTAGCTGGAGCCTAGTCGTCTCGGCCTGGACGTTGGCGTGCTCCTCGCCGTCGTAATCACCCTTGGCTCGCCAATGTTCCTCGGCCAGTCGCTGCCATTCGCAAACGAGTTCATTGCGTTTGGCACGTACCTCCTCCAGTCTGGCTTGGCGCTCGGGTTGCTGCTGGGCGAGGGTGACATTGCCCAGATAGAGTGTGTGTCCACGCTTGTGTAGCCCGTGTCGCGCTCGCCAGAGGGATAGTTCTCTCTCAAGTCCGGCGAAGGGCTCCAGTGCGACATCTACTTGCTTCAAGGCGCTGGGGGCCTGGGCTAGCATCTCCAGCCGGCCCTTTATTGCCTCGAGCTCCCCTTCGCGCTTGGCGAGGTCTTGTCGGGTGCGAGCCAGGTCGCCCTGCGCGGGGAGATTTCGCAGCCTGTCCCGTGCACCGACCCGCCGGGGCCCGAGTTGGGCGATGGTATACTGGAGGTCTGCGGTATGTCGGTTGTGTCTGGCTTCCTCAGACCGCAAACCCTCTATCTCGATCTCGTTTCGCGATCTAATCTCCTCGCGGTGCTCGGTGGTCAACTCGGATCCGCAGGTGGGACAAGCAGCAAGGACGGCATCCGCAAGGAAGTCCGACTGGCGCTGAAGACCTTGCCACTCGGCACGAACACCTGCTTTCGTCGCATTGGCTTGCGTGAGCAACTCACGTATCTGATCAGCCTCTGTGTCAAGCGCCTGTATCTGCTTCTCAAGCTGCCCAGCCTTCTCCACGCCGGCCTCGGTCTCCTGGACCCTCATCTTGCCTTGCGCGATCTGTTGCTTGCTTCGTTCCTCTTCTTGCCTTGCGCCCTCCAGTCGGGCTATCTGAACCTCCAACTGGGCCCGCTTGGCCAGGAGCCGCGCTTGTTCCTGTTGGCTGGTCTCGAGTTCCTGCACCTTGACCTCGGCCTCGATGTAAGCCTCGTAGCCGACCAAGTTCTCCGCGACCACCTGGGTCGCTTTCTCGGCTTCCTCAGTGCCATGCAACGCGGTCTCGCAAAGCGCCTCGTGAGCGTCAAGCCGAACCTTGGCTGTGTCGGTCTGCCGGTCAGCCTCCTCAACACGCTTGGCGGCCTGGCCCAGCACTCTCAGTTTGGCCTCGGCTTTCTCTAGCTGCTGGGTGCGCAAGGCCCGAACTGTTCCAAGACGCGCCAGGTCATACCCCAGGGTCTTGTGCTCCTCGCGCAGTCCTGGCAGCCCTGTCAACACCCCCTCCATGCGCGCGATCTCCGTGTCCAGAGTAGCCTTCTCGTCTTTGAGCTGGCGCACCGTAGGCCGCAAGTTGTCTGAGGCTTTCCGATACTCCTCCACACGAAGCAGCGGGTCGAACACGGCCTTGCGCTGCGCCGGCGCCAGCAGGAAGGGAGCGGTGAAAGTGCCCTGCGGAACTCCGATGGTGTTCTCGAACACCGTGCCCAACTGCGCGTCGGGCGGTACTCCCATATGCGTTCGGAGCCACCGCTGCACGTCCGCTGCACCCTGGGCCACTATCTGATTCGCCCGTTCCGGTTGGTGGACTCGATAGCTGGTCGTGGCCTTGGCGGTGAACTCCCGTTCTACCAGATACTCGGCGCCATCCAGGGATGATGTGAGGGATATGGCCACTCTACCCGACTTGGCCCCTTCCCGGAGTAGGGCCTCCAGCTTGCCGTTGCGATGGTCAAAGAGCGCGAACCCCACCGCCTCCAGGATGCTCGACTTGCCACTCCCATTCTCCCCGAGGATGGCCGTGACCCCGGAATCAAAGAGGATTTTGGCGAAACCATAGCTCTTCCAGTTTTCAAGCTCGATCGACTTGATCGGCATGTTTCCTCCCGTAGTATGTTCAGCATAGGCCCTCGGTAAGGCTTCTCTGGCCTGATCGGGCGGCCGCGATGATTTTCTCCGGGGCATTCCTGGCCAGTGCCATGTCCTTGAGGTCTAAGATCATCCATGTCCAAAACTCTGCGTGCTCTTTGCGCCCCGCATCGCGTCCCACCAGCTCCCGCACCACATGGCGCTCAATCTCGGCCCGGGTGGCGTCTTCGGTGACTGCGATCTCCGAGGCGTCGCTTTCGGTGTGATCGCGGATGCGGACCAGAAGCGGATGGTACGTGTCCTCGATGATTTGCTCAATGCGGGACAGTTCAAGACTAGAGCGATCAAACTGGAGAGAGCCTTGCAGCCGCAGCTCAACTACTGGATTTTGCCCAATTTCCTCTGCGCGGAGCATGGCATGGTCTTTGCTAGTGAGCACATAGAACCGATATAGCGCTTCTGGGTCACGAAACGTATCCACCCCTAGACTTATCTGCACAAACGGTCGCCGATCGGGGATAGCCCACTCAATCGTGGGCGGCCCCGTTATCAGACCGTCCTCGATCTCCACCAGGATACCGCCTCGATCGTCCCACTGGGCCTCATCGATGCTGACTGTCTCCAGGCTCCCTGGGTTGAATATCCAGTCGCCGCGAGCGTAAGGCTTGTGTATGTGGCCGAGAGCCAGATAGTCTACGTGAGGGCCCAAGGGAGCCAGGTTCTCCATGGTCAGCGATGCTCGGAAAGCTGGTATCTCGCCCTCCAGCCCAGCGTGGAGCATCAGGATGGTGAACTTGGTGGGACCCATCGCCTCAAGCGCCAGATAGTCGGCGATCTGGGGCAGAATCTGCGGCAGCCCCGTGCCGACGAAGGGAATGCCAATCACGCGAATCTCGTGTCTCTCCCAGACCGCTTTTTCCAGACTCAGCTCTCCCTTCTCGATGCCGATCTCCAGCAGTGTCACCAAGCCCAGCTTCTGGAGAGCGTGAAGCCAGTTCAGTCCCCGGCTCGTGCGAGCGCGATCGTGGTTGCCAGCAATGGCGATAACATCAATGCCCTTTTCTCGCAGCGGTTCAAGTGCCCCCACAGCTTGCAAAAACGTCCGGGGGTCCATGGCCGAGCCGTGGAACAGGTCGCCGGCGATGAGCACCAGTTGGCATCGCTCAGTTATCGCCTTCTGACACATCTGCCGGAAGGCACGGGCAAAGTCCCGCGCCCTGTCATCGCTGTTGTACTGGCGGTATCCCAGGTGGGCGTCCGCCAGGTGCATGAATCTCATCACTCCCCCTTAGGAAGGCTAGAAGGTGTCTGACGCCCATCTCAGCGGCAACACAATCTCTAACCGCCTTCTCGTTGACTATTGGCTTGGTGGCAAGGGTCTCAGTGGCCTGCATCAGATGTCCTAGTGCGTTGTTCAGGTGGCCTACTTCTTTGCTCACATCTCCTCCTCTTTTGAGGCCCGCCCTCCCGCCGCCAGAGTGCGCAATGCTCGTGGCATTGCCTGGAGCACGTGTCGCGCACAGGAGCGCGGGCGAGTCTCTCAGAACCCGAGCTTGGCCTGCCCCACTGGCTCGTTCGCTACCGCCTTTGCAAAGGCGGCCTCCAGCAACTTGATGACCGTCGCAACGCTGCCGAGTGCCACCACATCCTTTACCTCGGCGGTCGCCGTCAGGCCAAGCAGCTCGCGCCATTCCTTGGACGAAAGCTCTCTCTGCTCGACGGCTGCCTTGAGCTCGGCCAAATCCGTCTTGGTCCACTCGACCGGCTCTTCTTTCTTATCGCCCTCGCTCCCGGTCGGGCCTTGACCGTACAACTCCTGCTGCAAGTCACCAGCCGGACTCTGCTGCGGGAGAGCTCGCTGCCGCTCGAACTGTTCACCCTTGGCGATGAGATAGTCAGCGTCCATGACCTGAGCCCCGGCCGCTTGTATCTTCTCCACCAGCCTCGGTGCCGCCTTCCGCAAAGCATGTCGCTCGGCCGTCACAGCCAGCATATGGGTAGGCATGTCCCGCCAGAAGTTGGTGTCTTTGGCGAACTCGCTGGCTTTCACGATGCCCCAAGTAGGCTCAGGATTGCCGTGGCGGAGGACTCCTACCCTACAGGCCGCTGGCGGGTCTTTGGAGAGCCAGACATCCTTCCACTCTCCGTCCTCTCCGCAAAAGTGTGGGCCGACCTGACCCGCGTAGTCGCCTGACTCTGCTGCCTTGCGCCGCAGGCCGTCGATGCCCACGGGCATAGCGACGCTGCTCGTGCCATTGCGCATCTTGTACTTGATGAAGTACAGCTCCTTGGCGAAGGGATTGAGACCAGTTGCTCGGGCAACCTCCAGGAACATATGCAATTCCTCGTCGGTTGCGCCCTTGGCAATGGTGTTTTTGATGAGGGCCAGTTGTTGCCCGGTCAGTAGTGCGAGGTCTTGGGTGGTCCTGATATTCGGAACATTCTCGCTCATGCTAGTTTCCTCCTAGTAGTGGCTCGTTCTCATCGCCTTCTTCTCTGCCGCCAAAAACGCTTGGGAAGAGCCGACTCACGTCGAGGGGCGATTCTCCGCATCCAGGGCACTCGTTGGTCAGCCCTCCGGTCTCGCCGTCTGAGTACAGCTGACGCTCGCCTTCGACGGTCATCACATCCTCGACTGTGATCGGATACCCGCACCAGCAAAACAGGTGCTCTGCAAACTGAAAGTGGCCTTCGGCCATCATACCTTGACCACCTCCCTGGGCATGTGCTTCTCGACGCCCTTCAAGTCAGCGAGAATGTCCTCCAGGGGCTTGCGCGCCTCTTCGACCTCGCCCCAAAAGGGGTTGTCACATTGCTCGTCATCGTCCTCGGGGAATCGCGCATTCACCTTGCCGAGCCAGTAAAGCGCGTCTTCCAGGGATCCCAGGAGCTCGTCGAACTCCTCTCCTAGTGGGCCACGCTCTGCCTTTTCCCGCTCCTCCCGCCGCTCCGCTGCCTTCCAGTCTCTCGTAGTAGACGTCGGACAGTAGCAGCGCTCATCGCCCTCCTTGCCGTCCTGATGCACCCAACCCTGGGCAGAATCGAATCGCAGCTCTTCTCCGCACAATGCACACCACTTCTTCATCTCGTCGGTTTCCTCCTTGTGAGCCAGAAAGCCAGGACCCAGAACACAACCACGCCCAACGCTGCCCAGGTCAACTCGGCGTTGGACGCTTGGTCCATCCAGTTCAGGCCAGCCTGTAAGCCCAGGATGCCTCCGACGCAGAGGATGCTCTGGCCCACGCTAGGCTTCGCCATCGCCCACCTCCTTCTGTATCGCACGCAGGGCCTCGGCGGGGTCTTTGGTCTGCTTGAGTAATCGATACCCGTCTTGCGCGGCATCCCAGCAAAAGCTCATATATTCTGGTATGCTCAAATCATAGCCATGTACCGAGAACTTTGATCCCCACTTCATCCCCCGCACCAGCCGGCCGATCTCGGCGTCGGCGATGCTGGCTTTCTGGACAGCTAGTAGGCGCTCAAGTTTCTGGCATCGTCGCATCCAGGCCTCTAGCGCCGCCTTGGCCTCGGCAAGCTCCTGTTCGGCTTGCCAGCACCCTTGTTCCCAACCGTCGCGTTCTTTGCGTAGGTCGTCGTTTTCCTGGGCCTCCACAGCCTCGACCAGCGCTTCCAACAAGTCATAGGCAGCGTCATCTCGAAAGACCTTGGGAATTGCCTCAAATAGCTCTCGCAGGCTAGGCATCGCCCACCTCCTTCTGGTGTCTTGCCAGGGCCGCAAATGCAGCCCGCATAACCTCGTCGAATCCCTGATAGGATTCTGGATCGACATCGGCGTCATCTGCTCGATTCCAGAGTTCAATCATTCCGTTCAGCGCCTGAGCCAGCACGTCCACCAGCAGCGGCGTCTCGCGCGGCTTGTAGTCTCCACAGAACTCCTTGTCACTGACCCAAATATGGCGTCGGTTACACTCCCTGGCCAAAGCCGCAAAGCCACACGTCCTACATGTCTTCGCCATCACGCCTCCTTCTCGCCCGCTGGCGGGGCAGTGGCTTTCAATCCAAGTTGATGCGGATGGTCTCCGCGCCAATCCGTATAGTCGCATACGTGGTGCGCTCTGGCTCTAGGTGTGCCTCAAACCCTTTGGCTTCGAGTATCTCGATCACACGCAAAGCCTTGCGCTTGGTTGATAGCTGAAAGCATGTGCCTGTGTTCATCTTCCGAACATACCACTTAGTTCTTGTCCTGAAGTTTAGCATCACGCCTCCTCGCCCGCTGGCTCCTCCTGCCATTAGCCCGAACCCCGTATGGCCTCGCCCGGGTGGCCAACTCGCAGCTCTACCTCCTGCTGAAAGAACTTCTCGGCCTTGGCCATCTCACGGTCGAAACAGATGCGGCAGATGCCATGTGAATCGCGACCATCGCTCGTGTCCGTCCAGCGGAGAAACTTGTCACACCAGGCACAGATGAGTTTGGCCTTCATGCTGGCTCCACCTCGGCTATCTCGTTCAATCGGGCGAACTCGCCAAAGTGTTCAAGCGCGGCGGCGTTGTAGGCCAAAGCAGCTTCTCTGTCGTCATCAAAATAGCCCAGGGAGCACTGCTTCCCACTGATCTTGATGTATGCCCACCACTTCCGTTTCGGACGACTCCAACAGACGCCCTTGAATCTGCCCATGCAACCAGTCTGCTTTCTCTTATTCATCTGATTCTGTCGTCTCGTACAGGCACGTAGGTTGCTTCGCCTATTGTCCAGCCCATCCCCATTACGATGATCCGTCTCCATCCCGGGAGGCGGACCCAAGAGGAGCCTGTGCATGGAGACCATCTTTGGCTTGTCGCCTGAGTAATCTCGCCGAACGGCGTACCAGGTGTTTCTGCCTTTGTGAGCGCACCATTTCCACGCGTTGAGCCACTCAAACTGCTCCTCGTCCACCCGCGCCACTTTGCCTTGAGAGAGCGAGATTGTCTTGGTCATGGCATTTCCGTACCGTTCCCGGAATTCCGTATAGCCTGTACGATATGCTCGGGCAAAAAGAAAGGAGCAAGCTCAGGATAGGTTCTGAGAATCGCTTGCGCCGCTTTCGATTCGATTTTGGGGATCAGGCCATGCAGAATGACATTTAGCCGACTCTGATGAACCCCGAGCCTCTGAGCAAACTGCGTCTGAGTTTCATCGCCCATGCGCTCCCGAAGTGCCTCTGCCAAAGGACCCCACATGTTCCCTCCTCTGTGGGGCCGCACTTGGTATCGGGCGAGCGATGGTACGAGGTATTTCTCGATAAGTCTCATCGCCCGATTATCGGCCCCACTCTACGGTCTCATGATTATTGTACCACATTTGCTCTAGTTTGTCAAGGGTGAGTTTCGTGTATAATTGGAGCAATACACCATTCCTCCGCCGATAAGGAGCTAGATCATGCGTCCTAGGAAGAAAGTCTTCATTCGTGGTGACCGCATCCGTCTGTTGCGCGAGGCTCGAGGCTGGACACAGACCGACTTGCATCATCGGTGTGGGATCAGCCAAAGCCATATCTCAGAGATCGAAAGTGGCAAGCCGACCGGCGTCGGCTCCGGGGTGCTCTACGCCCTCTCGCGCGCCCTACGCACCAACATGGCCTATATCGCTGGCACAGCCGGCGACCCCCGGCCGCGCGACAAGGCGAAGCTGGGCGATCTGGAGTTCACCGAGGCGGAGTTGTTGACCAACTACCGAGCACTCAAAACGGGGCAGTCTCGGGCCATAGCGCGGCAGGTCCTGGAGGGGCTGGTCAAGGCTGAGAATGAGGCTCCGCCTGATACCGAGGCTTGAACATCAGAACAATGGCCTTGAACCCTTGCTTGAATAGCATCTTTGCCATGCGCCATAGCTGACGCCGCGTTGCGTTTGCCATGTCTCCTCCTGGTAGAACAGTTGTGCTAGGGTATTCCATTATGTAACGCGGCTGCAAAGAAGGAGTCTTAGGGGGGTGTCATGGAGAAAGCCCAAGCGGTTCAACCACAAGACGTAGCCGGGAGGGCTCATGTTCCATAAAATGTCCCCGTGTGCGCCTCTTCTTTGCTTCTTGGCCGTCATCGGGTTGCTCCTGTCTGCCTGCGAAGCCCCTGCGCCTGTGCCAACTCCAGTCGTAGACTTGCCTACGATCACCGAGGAGGCGGCAATATCAATGGTGCTTGAGCGCTTCCCGGTGCGCAAGCGCCCTCTGTTCTCTACAGGGATGTCAGCACGTTATATGAGGGGGGGCAACTGGGAAGCCAAGTGCCGCTGGGGGGGGTCTTGGGCCTTCTGGGAGGTTAGCGAATGGACCGGCCGTGCGCTGCCACTGAATGACGCAGCCCGCTACCTTGAAGCACAACTGTCATGGGAAGCCCCCCTACTCTGGCAACCCCGATGAGTGGTTCCCCCTCCTCCCGCCGCATTCGGGGCATCGGTCTCCTTCTTATCCTGCTGGCTGTCGTCGTCGGCGCCATCAAGGACTGCGCTTGCAGCCTCATGCGCTCAGGGTGACAGACACGCTGGCCCCGAGGTTGGTCAAGCCCCAGGGCCAGACGTGCCAAGAAGGAGAAGACTGCACCCGTGGCAAACCGATAGTCCTACGGAGATCGCCAACCACGGGGCAGAAGATGATATCTACTCGGTGAACTTCTCGGTATTCAGCGCCTTCAGTGCGTCCCTCAGAAACTCTGGCACTGGCAGCCCCGCCGCTACAGTGTTCTCCAGGATGCTCAATGCTTCCGTGGCACAGTACCAGGTGATCACCACATTGCGTACCAGGGCGGTTCCCGTGAGGCGGTCTGCCTGGGCTGCAACGGCCACAATCACGTAGATCAGGACCTTCTTGGCCGTGCCCCGAAAGCTCTCCTCACTTGATAGCTCTTTCTGGATGAATGCCCGAACCCATCCCGATACGATGTCGAGAGCGATGAAGATGGTCAGGATCACCATGGCATCATCCCATCCGCCGAGCAATGTCGTGATGCCAGCCATCAGAGCAGCCAAGATCGCTTTGAGAAATCCGTTCAGTTTCCATTCCTTCATGTTGCCTCCTATAGTGACTCGTCGTCCAGGTGCTCCCAGGTTTGCGGGTGAACCTTGTTGATCTCGTAGCGCCCATAGGCCGGGTCCCAGCTCACGTATAGATTCTCGGTGCCCGGCACTTGGCCTACCCAAAGGCGTCTCCGCGCGATGGCGTCCTTCAGCGTCGCCGGCACCGCCGTAGCGAAGAACTCCCGCAGCCTGGCCTTCTCCACCTCGCTCAGCTTGCCGGTCGTAGGGGGTTCCGGCGGCGTCTCTGGTGGCATCTGCAAGGCATCGACCCTCGTGTAGTCTGCCAGAACGTTGCCCACATAATGACCCACGATGTCGAAGCCTTTCTCTCGCCAGTCGGCGGCGGCTCCGGTTTGGAAGATTGAGCAGTAGCGCACGTCCGTGTCTGGGGTCACGCGGTAATCATAGCCCGTCAGCCAGGAGTAGTAGGCGTTCGGGTCCGGTGCTCCCCGGAAGCCTACGTGACCTCCCTGCCATATGGCCTTGTCCCAGCCGATCTCTGTAAAGACGATCGGCGGCAAGCGCAGCCTATGACTCAGTATGACCTCCCGCGCCTTCTTGTAGCGCATCACCCACCACGGATGCCAGAGGAAGGGCACTCCATCTTCAGCGACACCTTCGGGCCAAGCGTACTCGTGCAGGCCCAGGAAGTCGGCGTGGGCCAGCACAGCGGAGTAGAGCGGCCATTGCTCTAGCTTCGGCCAGCCGACGTTGAAGTTGCCCGCGATGACGCGATTGCCGTGTACGTGGTACAGTCGCAGGACTTCGGACTCGAACTCAGCCAGCCAGCGCATGTCCTCGTCCGACCCAATGACCTCGTTGACACTCTCTATCACGTCGGTCAGCTCTCGCCAGGTATCATAGGCCTGCACTGTGGACTCAAAGAACCTGGCCGCCCCTGTAGTGCCCTGTCGAACCCACTCGTATTGCTGCTCAATGGTTACGTGCTCACGGCGCCAGATGAACGGTCTCGGCACCCCGCACCGGTCGTACTCAGGTAGCACCTTCTCCCTCAGCCATGCTGCGGTCGTGTTCCCCATGCACTTGAGGGCTGGGTACAGTGCCATCCGCAGATGCTCCGCTGCCGCGTCGCTACTCTCCTGGACGTGGGCCGCTAGTTTGGTCATCGGCATCCTCTCCGTTCGCCTAACTATCCACCGTGTACGAGACAAGAAAACCTGCGACGGCAACGGTGTGACTAATTGTATCGGCAGCATTGGTTGCATCTCGGTGGAGCTCTAGCCGAACAAAATCACCGATTGCCACACCATCGATCTCTGTTGGATAGACTAGATCCCATTTTGATGCGGCGAGCGTGACGGCAGCTTTATCTGGCACAGTACTGTGTGTGTTGTAGACTTCACCGTCAGCAGCCCCAAACGCATAGATTGCTCCATAGAGATCGCCAGCCGCCCAAGGATAGACCGCGCCTTCAATGACAAGATCAGAAACAAAGTCCGACGGAACGTAAAAGCCCCCTGTAGCGCGGGAGGCTTTCGCGTCCGGAAGGGGCCACCCAAGCGTCCATGCGCCCAAAACTATATCAACGGCATCGGTGCCGTTGTACGCCGCAATCGCCTGCACGAGAAACGTTCGCGTTCTGGTGTTGATGAAAGTACCCTCTACGGTTAGGTCGCCCTCTACCGTATGCGTGGGAAACTTGGCGTTGGCGTTCATCGCCAGGAGCTTGTTGGCCGTGGGAGTCGCAGCGGCGTGAACACCATCCACCGTATCCGCGTCGCCCTTTATGTCGATGACCAGCTTGCCGTCTTTCGTGATAGTCCAGGGCAAGGGAAATGGCATGCCACTCATATGGTCACCTTCTCCTCCACGCTCCCGTAGTAGTCCACCGCGCCCGCGCTCGTGGCCGTGCCCAGGATGGCGTCTTTGGCCCTCATGTACTGAGGCAGCCCGTAGTGGTGCGCCGAGCCTGGGGCCAGGTCCTGGTGCACTATCTGCCGCCGCGTGGAGCCGCTCTTGCGGATGTAGACGATGACCGTCATGGTGGTCGTCGGGTGCGTGTTCAGCAGCGTCAGGGCCCGCAGCGTCGCCTCGGTCTCCCCGGGCACGGTGTAGATGGCCGTGGCTGCCGACGCGATCTGTCCGTCAAAGGGCTGAAGGGTGATCTTGGGCATCAATCTACTCCGGGCCTATGGCGAGCCAGTTGAACACAACCAGCGCAGCTCCGTTGATAACCAGTTGTGTAGTAGAAACACTGGCCACATAGGCTTTCGTGGGCACGCCAGCCTGTTCTTCGGTTGCTGTCAGGAAAACCAGTGGATTAGCACTAAAAGCAACAGGGAAGGTAACCGTCACGACCCCACCTTCCGCTGTTCGAGCAGCTCCGGCCTGCATTCTCACGGCTGTCGGTGTATAGGACGTAGTGCCGTAGCTGTCCCAGTTGGTCGGGCTACCTCCCTGCCTTCGATAGAACTGCGGCACGCGGTTGCCCGCCTTGGTGTCGTCCACGGAGTTGTCCGCGTGGCCTGCAAGCGGTATCTGTTCCCCATCACCGCCCGCGTGGTCGTGGGCATCGCCGTTGGTCACGCCTTTGGCGATAGGTGCGAACCGCGCATCCTGCTCGGTCTCCGTGAAGTATCGCCCGTCGTGGTCTGTACTCCCCTTGTGGGTGTTCAGCGTTGTCTGCCCTACCACTGCCCCGCTAGACCCGTGAGCAGTAGTGGCCGCAATGTGTTCGTTGGACAGAGGCATCGTTCTATCCCTCCCTTTCTAGGTCTAGGAAACCCATCCGTCAAATCCCCAGACTATGTACTTCGCCTTGACACTCGGAATGTTGGGCAGTGTCCCAGTAATCGTTGTCCCAGCCAGCGCGTAGGTCACTAACGGATTAGTGTCTACGTACACCTGGTACATCACAATCGAAGTAAGACTAACGCCACCCAGTTCTTTCCATATCAAGAGCCCGTTGCGCTGGGCAACCATACCGCCACCCGTCCGGTGAAGGACCAGCACTTCGTAATAGTAGATTTGCCAGTCGGCGGGAAGAGGCACGGTAAACTGAAAAGTTTGGGTGGTTACTTCTCCGTCGTAGTCAACCACCTTCCAATTGCCCACTGCCGTATCAACGGTGTCCTTGCGAGCGATATCGTCAGCCACAGAGGGGGCTACCACCTTGGCCCGGCCCGCAGCATCTCTGATGAGCAGCTTGTTCGCCGTAGCCGCGGCGGTCGCCCCATGAATGCCAGTCGTTGCAGCAATGTGAGTGTCGGTCGTCGCGGCGTGGGTCCCAACGTCCACGCCATCTATCGTCTTCCCAGCCGTCACCTCCACGTTCTGGCCCAGATACACGGTCGCGCCCGCGCCGCGCAGCATATTGGCTCCCGCAGTGGTCAAGAAGCGGAAGGACAGGCCGCTCGCGTTCTTGTTCTTGGCCTCCACCGCATACTTGGTCGCGCTGTCCACCTCGGTCAGGTCCAGTGGCTGGCCCTTCCCAGTATCACCCTCCCAGGCGTAGATGATCTGAAGAAGATGGGCAACCACGCCCGTGTCGTGTGCCGCAGGTCTCCCAAAACCCATAATCGCTCCTCCTCGAGGAGGTGACTAACCAGGAGCCCAAAGGTCTCCCTCATCCCACTTGGACTCATCCCAAACCCAGTAGCTCGCCGTGCTCTCCGTCGTCTCCGCCTCGAACTCCGCCATAGGAACCTCTATCAGGAGCTCCTGGCTCAGGTCGCCCTCCTGCTCGATCTCGATTGGTCGAACCCCCTGAAGTACCAGCACCCGGCGCTCCCTGCCCCACACGTCCACCAGGCTCACCGCCTCGTGGCCATTCGCTAGCGTGTCCAGCTCGTCTAGCATGTCCCGCACCGTCCGGTTGCACTTGGTTCCCAGGCGCGTTCTCAGCTCATTCGATGCCCGTATGGTCGCCGTTATCGTCCTGACCCGCCGTGGGCGCTCCACACCGCGCACCGTCACCGATCGCAGGATGAGGGCCCTCGTCGCATTGGGGATGTTGTACTGAATCCGCACTCGCATCTTGACGCCCTGCACGCCCTCATCTGCGAACGCGACCTCGTAGGCTGGCGATAGCGTGACCCTGCCCGCTTCCTGCTCGCTCTGCTCATCTACGCTGTAGTGCAGCGTCAGGTAGGCTGCCGGACTCAGCTTCTCGCTGGCAACCTCGGCACTCTTCCACACCTTCTTGGTCGTGGGCACGTTCCACGAGTGGGCCGGGTAGTAGATGCTCCCCGCTGTCGCATAGCTGCACTCGGAATCCAGCAAGGGATTGTCGCTGTTGCGAGGGAGGACGATGTAGCCTACGTCCGTGCCCTGCCCAAAGAAGAGCCTTGGGTTCGTCCACAGGGCAGAGATGTGCATGGCATCGCAGCGCTTCCCAGTTATCTTTCTCAGCGGGTGCCATATCAGACGCCCAAAGACAGCCTCGTCACCTACCGGCTCTCTGGCTGCCATGATGTAGGTGTCGCCGTCTGGCGTGTAGAGGGCGGCAAAGAGCCACTTGCCCTCGCCTGCCATCGCCGTGATGCGCCCGTAGACGGGATTATCCTCATCGACGCCATCACCAGGCGAGGCCGATGTCACCAGAAAGCCGCTGGCCCCCAGGTGCCGATAGTTCAGGAAGCCCCTGGTATGTGGCACCCACAGGCTCCCATGCCAAGCGGCCATGTTCTGGCAGTTCGTGCTCTTGACAAACGCCTTCAGCTCTGGGGTCAGTCGCTTGCCCAGCCCCTCAAAGTCCAGGGCGTATAGTCCGTCGCTCTTTCCGATGTAGAGCAGCTCGGCCAGCTCGGCCAGCGCGGTTATGCTGTGGTCAGACTCCCCTATCTGGTAGGCCGCCGACCAGTTGCCGCTCACCGTGGGCGCCGTGGCCACACACTTCACCTCGTGGGCACTCACGGAAGCCCAGAATCTGTCCTTGAAGCGAGCCATCTTGCCCATGTAGAGGGCCGTGGCCTTAAGCCAGGTCAGCGTCGGAGCCGCATTCGAGATTCGGGTCCAGAAGGGCTCCGAGTAGCCCATCCCCACGTAGGCCACGTCGTTGTAGACTAGGGCATCGGTGGCCACCTTGGTATCGCCAAAGTCCTTGGCCAAGACGATCGTACCGCTCGACGCGATCTGCTTGCAGTACCGGCCGCCAAGGCAAAAGAGCATCTCGTCATGCTCGAAGAAGCCCGACACCGTGGCAGATCCACCGACGGTCAGGTTGGTTATCGCAGGCCCAGGGATGATCTGCTCCTTGAAGCGAGCATCCATGTCCAGGGTGTAGCGATACCGCCCGTCTGCTCGGAACTCACCGTCTCCATAGCCCAGGTGGCCACTGCGGAACACCATCGGGATCTCTATGACGGAGTCCAGGTTACCAAAGCGGAGTTCCGTAGGTGTCAGTTGGGCTATACTCGAACCCACCCATTGCTCAACCCAGGCTCTTCCACCTTCGCCCATCTGAGAGCGACGGGCCAGTAGGTAGCCCAACCCGTTGAGCATGAAGTCGTAGGCTTCGTTCTTGGCCATCTTTCAGCTCATTAGCTTGATCTGACTAGGTGGTATGGGCTCCCGGCTCCAGCAAAGCACTTCCCATTCCTTGCAGTCCTCAAAAGCCGTCAGCCGCAGATCGCCTGTCTCCACCTCAAGGACGATGCCTCCATAGCGCTGGGCTTCTTGAACCAGGGGTGTCAGATACACCAGCCCCCACTCATTTCCCGCCTTCAGACCCTCTACCTTGATTCGTTCCCAGGCGGCAGGCGTCGTGCCATGAAAAAGCTTCATCGATGGCAGCTAGTGCGCAACCTGGCTAGAGTAACCGCGCGCGGGGCTATCCGGCAGCTGGATTCGTGGCCTGGGCCTGGGCGCATGCAGCTTGTAAAGCCTGCGAGCGTCTCTGTATGCTTCCGTGCGCCTCTCCTCATATCGAGAGACATCCTGTGCAGCCCCCGACTGCACCAGCCAGTTGTATATCTCCCAGCGGGCCATGGCCCTCACCCACTCGGCGGGGCAGTCGGTCTCTTCGTCGTCGGCAGAGAGTGCCCCGTACGGGGCTATCCCCTCAAGCACAATGGTATCGCCCTCTGCGGCCAGGGGCCGGATGTGCAGGGTCAGCACGCCCGCATCGTCAAAGACCTCCCACCAGGAAAGGGGGTGGTACTTGTACTTCAGAGCGGTGCTGCCCTGTCTCCACCAGACCTGGGTGATCTGCTGCTGGCGCGTGAGCCAGGTGTAGGCGGCTAGGCTGTACTCTCGCTGCCCTGAGACGACGGTGATGTCCTCTTGCTCCAGGTGGGAGCACCGTTGCAAGGCGCGGTTTATCAGCGTGTCCATGCGGTCAGGGTCCAGGAGCTGGTGTATCTCGAACTCGTCCCCTGGCGCTGGCACGTCGCTCAGGTCGCGCGACCACTGCAGGATGCCATTGGCCGGATCGAAGCCCTTGACCGTCTCATCCTCGTCGGTCTCGCGTATCCGGCGCACGCTGCCCGCCGCGTCCCCGTCGGTCACTTTCAGCCAGGCACGGTCGTACTTGCTGCTGGACGCATCGTTGTCCACTAGCGTCGCAGCAGTTATGGTCGTCGCCCCTGCGCTCGTGACGGTTGCGACGGTGCACTCAGCCAGGTCGAGGCCCAGCCCCTGTCTCAACGACTTGAGACTCGTGGCCATAGGCCCTCTCCTTGCACCCTGAACTACCGGGTGCCAGGGGAGCGACTCTCAGGCCGCCCCCCTTGATTGTTCTCGCGGCCTTGGTCAGAACAACGTGCCTGTACTGTAGGACGCCGGACCGACGAAAGCCACAGCGCTCGCAGCCATACAGCCAACAACCTGCGGCTGCGTCCCTGCAGCGGAAGCATAGTTGCCCGCTGTGTCGGACAGGTACAAGGTCTTCAAGCCAGACGCACTCACAAAGTTGCCAACGACGGCCTGCATGAAGGCGGTGATGGTGTCGTCTGTGTCGCCCGTCTCGCCAGCTACAAGGAGTGCTGGGAACAGCGCATCAGCGGTTACCGCGCTTGCCGGTGCCCACTGCGAGCCGGAGATGGCCAGGAGGTCGCCACGGCTGACTGGCGTCGCCAGGCTGACCGGCACAGGGCCGATGCCCTGCAAGATCACCCTGGTATTCGTATCTGCAAATCCCATGTCATCCCTCCTATGTCATCGCCGCGTCGGTGATGCCGCTGAGGATCGCCAGGGACTTCGTGGAGTAGATGATGGAGCCTACGTACCACTTGAGCCTGGTCCGCTTGGCGTCCTTCGTCTCCAGCTTGTCGAACTTCTCCGTGGTGATGGTGCCGTTCTGCAAGCCGCACACACCGTCGCCCTCGCCGAAGCGAACGGCGATGATGCTAGAGGTGACCCCGCCGGTCTTGGCCTTGTAGGCCGTGGCCAGGATGGCCTCGGTCTGCGTGAGCCAGTCGGTTACGACCAGCGGAATCCCTCGCCAGTAGGCCCACAGATCGCCATACTCGTCTCTCTGAGTCTGGTACGAGCCAACTGAAGCCAACTTGACCGTGAGCCTGCGCATGATTTCCTTGTTCAGCAGCAGAATGTCCGGCGGCTCGCCCAGCACGGTGTCCACAAGGTGGTGCAGATCGTACAGGGTCAACGTTGCCCCTGTTGCGCCTGTACCCAGACAAAGCCTTTGCGTAGCGGTGCACATAGCGCCGTTCTGGAAACCGTCGAACTGGTTGTCGATGTCCTCGTCGCCGTAGATGAAGGTCTCCTCGAACTTGTGCGCCAGCTGCTTCAGCTTCATCTTGACCTGGGTCTTCATCTGGTCCATCTTGTTGCTCTGGGTCTGCTGGATGAAGGTAGATACATCCGCATCCCCGATCAGGATGGTCAGATTGTAGGTCTGCGTGGAGGTGTCCCCCGTGCTCTCGGTGATCTCATCGCTGGGACCCACGAACTGGATACCAGGTGGATTGTCCTCGTCCTCGCGGACGATCTTCATGGCACTTCCAACAGCGGTCACGAAAGGCAGCCGCTTGATCAGAGGAGAAGTCTTTATCAACTCCTCGATCAAGCCGATGTGCAGGGTGTCCTGCGTCAGGTTGGCTGCCTCGAGTAGTCCTATAGCCACTTTCGTTACCTCCCGCTAGCCGCGCAAACTAATAGCCCTATGGGGACCTTACTCTCCCCAGAGTTCTTTTAGCCCGCGATCTAGCTTCTCATCGGTGGTCATATCTGCAAGGTCTCGATGAGACGCGAGAAGCCCAGCCCCTAGCTGTGGGCCAGATCCAGTCAGCGCTGCGGTCTGTTCCCTGTTCAGCGACTCCTGAATCTGCGTTCGCAGCTTCGGCCGCTCCTTGGCCAGCTCCTGCTCCACAATCGCCTTCTGAACGCTCCCGAAGAATGCCTCCCAGGATGGGTTGCTGTAGGCCATCTCTGCCAGCTCAGCCTTCTTTGCCTCGTCGGCTATTGGGTCGATCATGCCCTGCACCAACGCGCCAAAGTCCTGCGCACGTTGGGCCTGCATTCTCTGCTGGATGATCGGCTCCATTCGCTGGTTGTCCTTCATCATCTGGCCCAGCTCTGCCGGACTCATCGACTGAACCTGGCGCTGAAACGCCTCTTGCTGAAGCCGCTGCATCTGCTGCGTCTCCCAGCGTCCCTGCGCCTTGCTGAGTGCGCTGTCCATCCCAGCCTGGATTCCTCGTCGGACTCGTTCCTCTACGCTGATCGCTGGAGCGGCTGGCGCCGCGCCTGCCACAGGTTGCTGCCCTGCTACTGGCGCCTGGGTCTCGGAAGCGGGCGGTGCGGTCGTCCCTGCTGGCTCCTGTATAGAAGCTGCTGGAACGCGCTCCTGCCCTGGCTCCTGTGGCCCTGCTACCTGAGCCTCGGAAGTCTCTGGTGCCATCGAACACTCCTTTCGTAAACTGATGGTGCTACGGATAGTCCTATCGGCGAACCGATAGTCCTAGCCACAAAAAAAGGCCGCTTCCCAGCGGGCCTATCTAAGGTCCCGCACAAGAAGCGGCACTCCGAATGGGTTGCCTATTCAGTTGTCCGTAGGACTATGGCCGAAGGCCACTTTCACTTTGTCGCTTTGTCACCGTCTATCTCTCTTCCACTCTTTCCTGATCTCGCTCGTCCTGGGCTTCAGGCCCAGCCAGCGCTCCAGTGCATCAATCAGGGCCAGTAGCGCCTCGCGTATTGCTAGCCAGAACTCGCGCTCCATCATTGGCCGTAGCTCAGCGATCCCGCGAACGCCGGAAGCCGCGCCTGTGGCTGCGGCTGCCACAGATTCTCCTCTGGGAGCACCAGCTCCAGCTCCTCGGTCGTCAGGTCGCTGTAGAACTTCGACAGCAGCGGGTGTGCCGCCCAGAAGCGCTGCCTGGCCGGATTGCGCCTCCGCTGGGCCACCAGCATCAGCTTGTAGCCCTCTGGATTATACTTGGCCAGATAGGCCCGTGTCCAGTCGGGGTGCATCTGCGGGTTGGCCCGCCGCATATCTCGGTAGGTGCGGATGGCCTCGTTCGCCAGTTGCGCCTCATCCTCGTTCAGCCCAAGGTACTGCGGGATGCGCATGTACTCGTAGTACAGGTCTCGCGCTTGCACGTACTCCGGGTCCAGCTTGCGATTGATGTAGCCCATCGCTTGCCGCACCACGTCGTCTGGCGTTCGGGTCTTGAGTGCCTCCCTGTCCATCACGATCTGCCGTGCGTCCGCCACCCCTGTCAGCGGATCGCGGGTCTCGTCGGCTATCTTGTAGTAGGCGTCTATGAACCGATCTACCGCGGTCTCTGGCTCGCGCCCCTCCAGACGGATGTCCTGGTACTCCCGCGTCCTCTGGAGCATCTCCGGGATGCGGGCCATTATCATCTGCCGCTGGGTCAGTTCCTCGCGGTAGGACCGGCCCGTTCGCTGCCCCGCCTGCAATTCCTGGCCTAGTTCCGCTATCTCTATTCTATACGGTTCTCTTTGGCTGTCAACATCGGCCCAGAAGAGTCCCCAGGGCGTCTCTCGCTTCAGGGCCAGAGCCCGCGCCTCCTCCACAGCCTGGCCCAGTTCAGGCACCTGCTCCAACTGGTACGTCTCGGGGCGGCTCAGACTTGCCCACGGCTTCCCGAATGTAGCCTGCGCCAGCCGCTCCCTGATCTCGTTGCGCTTCCTCGCTGGAGAAACAGGGAACACCCGCAGACCAGCCAGCTCCATCGCGCCAATCTCTATGTAGTTCTCCCAGTCTGTCACCCCCGACTCGGTGACGCCCTGAAGCCAGATCGGGATCAGGTTATTCTTCAGCACATACTGAGTGAGCTTCGGGATGCTCATAGGCACAGGCATAGCAATAGCATCTTTGCGGGTGAGAACGTCCCAGCCTGTTGATACACCAGGCGAGAGCCGCGACCGCACAAAGCGACCTGCCGTCTCCACTGCGGCCTCTGAGCCTCCAGTCGCCATCTGAATGAGCGTCCGAAGGACCATAAAGTACGGACCGCCAAAGCCCACCACCTGATCGCCAACTGTCACAGTCATCCACCGGCTGCCCTCCTTCGGGTCCAACCGCGGCTTCTGATTGAGGGCCTGGCATATCGCCAGGTAGCCCAGCAATCCAAGGACTCCCATCTTCCCCAACGACTCACGGGCCATCTTGCCCCGCAAGCCCCCCTGGAACACATCCGCCACTATGCTGAGCGTGGAGCGTAGCAGCTTGGGAGCAAATCCAAACGCTGCCTCCTTGAGCTGCTGAGACCTGCTTATCCCATACGACCCGGGCTCGGAAACCCCGGTAAACGTGTTCCAATGCCGAACTAGCTCGAAAGCGTCCTCTGGCTTCTTTATCATGTATTCGGTGGCTTCAATGCCCATAATGCGTATAGCGAGCATCTGATTGTCAAATATGGCCGAGCCGATTCTGACCCCTTTGCCTAGCAGAACGGGCACATGGCGAAGCAGAGGTATCTTGCTCACAACTGGTATCCTGGTCAGAGGCCCATGCTCTGCAAAGATTCCCCTCGCACCCTCCGTCAACTCCGAACCGTGGGCGTTCAAGCCAAACGGTGCGAACCTACGCAAAGTTGCAGCGTGCTGAGGCTCCGAGAGAAACCTAGCCATCGCCCCAGGGCTAAAGGGTTCCTGCCAGCCCTTGAGCACCCCTGCTGTCCAGACTCTGGGATAGGTCAGCATGACTCCCTGTAGTTGCAACAGTGCAGGGCCAGGGTCAAGTGACGTGAGAACCGTGCGCGGGACGCGGTTCACTATATTTACACCTGTAGCGAAAGTATCCACCCATGACAATCCCAAATCTCTCAGGTAGTCCCTGACTGGGCCAACTTCTCCAGCCTCGAAGAAGCGTCCCGGCATTCCCGGAAGTTCCACCTCTCCCCAGCGCGCCGGCGCCTCCGTGCGAGAGGCAATATGCTCCAGAACATGAGCCTTCAGTCGCTCGTCGCCGATTCGACGGTACACATCCTGCACAGCAACCTGCATGGCATCGGTCGGGTCCAGATGATAAAACCCCTGCGCTCGTGCGTCGGCCATCGTGTCAAACTGCCGTGGCTTCTCGATCCCCATCATGGCCGCGACGTACCTTCCAGCCCGCCCGCCCCGAATCACGCCAGTGTCTATCAGGCCATTGGCATTTCTGCGATACACCGTTCCCCTGTGCCACCAGTGCTGTCCCTCACCGTACTTGGCCAAGGGAATGTCAACCCCATGCGCCTTTGCGAAGGCGTGCAACTCATCTCCCAGCTCCCACCCCATCTGCATGAAGCGTAGCTGGTCTGCTGTCAGCGGAAGCTCTGGGTGCATCCCCTCCATGATGTCTCCCAGGAAATAGTCCTTGCCCCTGTAGCTGACCACCAAATCTTTCGCGCCAAAGAGTTTCTGCACATCGCCAAAGCCGCGAAGATCGGAGACTGCACCTATCGACGCTACCCTTCCCTCTACAGTGATGAAATGGGCCAGCATCGCCGCTTCCGTAGCTGGGTCCGTACCCGATATGCCGATAGATCGCAGTAGTTTCACCATCGGCGTTACGTGATGTGTCTCGGCAAAGGTCATCATCCTGCGCGCCAGGTCAGGCCTCCTCTGAGACGATAGAATCTCGCCACTATCAAGAATAGAGGCGAGGCGCCCTGGCGCGGTTGGAGGCCGAGTCACGAAGCCAGGTAGTTGCGGACTGCCCGGCGGAGGCACTACGGCCCCTGGAGGCGCAGCAGGTGGCACTGCACCCGCAGGTGGCCCACCCGGTGCTATCTGCACGCCAGCCGCAGCCAACGGCGGCTGAACGGGCCTACCCGCTGGCGCAACGACCGCCGCTCCCGCACCCGGAGCCAAGGGTTGGCCTGGAATGCCCCCAGCTCCGGGTACGGGTTGAGCGGTCACAGGAGGAAACGCTGGGACAGCGGGTGGTGGAACCGCTGGCTCAGCCAAAGGTGCAACGCCGGGCGTAACTGGCCGCGTCACTGGGGCACGCACAGGCGCGGGGGGCCTCGCCCTCAGATCGCGGATGACCATATCCGCAGCCTTGCTGAGACCTCGCGTGCCCAAGTCAATCTCGCCCCGTCTGTAAGCCTCTTCAATGCCGGTGCGCCACTGCATCTGGGCTTGCAGAACATCCGCGCGGTCAGTCGCACCAGTTGCCCGCACATACAGGTCACGCGGCAATGTCCAGGGGTCGGGAAGTCCTGCTGGCGCTACCGCACGCACAGGCGGCGCTTCTGGCGCAGGGGCAGCTCTGGCCAAGTCGGGATACTCGGCCAGGACCTTGGCGGGAACGGGCCTGGCTTCGGCCAGTGCCTCTTCGATGACCTCTCGGTGCTCTGGATCCCACGATGGACTGTATAGACGACGGCCCTCGTATTCCTCGCGCGTCATCTGCCAGTACTCTTTCGCTTCTGGCGCGGGGGCACCAAGGGCTCTCTGCCCCGCCGCTTCCTCCGCCTCGCGGGCCAGCCTTGCGGCCTCTTCTGGCGGCACCTCCATCGGCCTCATCGCCTCTGGCGCAGCTTCGGGCACGGCGACTGGTGCTTCCGGCCGGACCGGAGCAGCCACGTCGGGGCCAATCGGCTCGATATAATCGGCAATATCCCGCAGGGGGATGTCTCTCCGAGCACCAGGAACCAACGGAGTGTCTGCTCGCATCACCCAACCATGGGCGGTCTCTGCGATAAAGCCCTCCTGGGGGCCACTGCGCACTCGCTGGCCTGCCCTGAACGTCTTTCCGCCAATCTCTGTGGTCGGGGTTTCGCGCGTAACCAGGTCTGACCATTGAGTGAACACTTCTGAGGGTAGCCGACCCTGACGCACGAACGGCATGATGAAGCCAACAGTACGTCCTCGAGACCTCACCTCCACGCCCTTGTCTGGGCCATACATACGCCACTCAGCATCCTTGTATTTCTTCTGGAAATAGCCCCAGTATCTCGTAGCCACTGATATAGCGTCCCCGGCCTCTGATATGAAGACGACCTCATCACCTGTCTTCACCTTGTCCGCGAGATAGTCCCCTCTAGCCGTGCCCATCGGAAGGGCAGGCGATCCCTCCCCCTCAAAGAGAGCAAGCCAACTGACGGCCCCCCTATCCACGCTCTGGGCACCCTTGAAGCGAGCAGGCGTTTCGCCCACCTCGATAAAGAACCCCTCGTATGACCAAGCAGGTTCACCATCTACCACGACTGTCAGTAACCTCTCAGGCTTACTTAGCCGTAGCCGCCTGCCCATCTTGAGACTATCTTCGTCCACCCTTCTTGACACTCGCTGCACGAAGTCCTCTGGCTCCACCTCGGGCACAGGTGGCCGTCCGGGTATCTCCGCCGCTGCTGGCTCTTCTACTGCTGGCTTGTGGAATGCTGCCTCCTCCTCAAGGGCCTCAATTTGCTTCCGCATTCTTTCAAAGATATTGTCTCTCCGCTGCGCGCGGATTGGTCCATACGTTAGCTCTTCGAACCGACGCCTTAGAGGGACGAGTTGATCCTGTATCTCGTTCCACCGCTCCGCACTGGGAACCGGCGGCCTCCCCAGTATCTCCGCCGCCCCTGCTTCCTCAGCCATGAACCTCTGCACGGCCGGCGCCGCCTCCTGCGCGGCTCTCCGCATCGCTGGTGTGGCCCCGCCAGCCACCCTCTTTACGAAGGCTCTGATCTTTGGCAGGTTCCTGGCGGTTATTCCCACGCCTATCAAGGCTGCGGCTACCTTTAGCTCGTCTGGGGTCGCCGAGAGAAGAAAAGCGGTGTAGTCAGCGATGTCTACGATCCTATAGATTGCACCCAGCGGGCCTGTTAGCATAGTTGACGCCCAAGCACCACCCAGGCCCAGCGGGTCGAGAAGCTGCCTTCCGACCAGCCTCACGCCCGCTGGCAGGGTCGGCTCGTAAGCCCTGGCTTCCTCGTAGCGCTGCTTGGCGAAGGCAGGAAGCCTTCCAACGCCCGGCAACGGCTCCCCGACGTCTACGGCCCGCTTGGCCAGTTCAGGTATCTCACCCCAAGGCGAAGGACCAGCCCGCTCGGGGGCCAGCATCCGATAGGGCACATTCCAGCGCATCAACTCGCCCAGCAAAGGGGCCGCGATACGCTCCTGCGTGAGCATACTGGCGGGCCGTAGAATCTGCTGCCTGAAATCCTCCCATGTTCGGGTGATAGGCTGTGCCCAGGTCGGCTCCTGTTCAGGCAAGCGGCCAGTCACCACCAGGTCACGAAGCGATCTCACGAAGGATGGTATCTGGCCCACCGCCGCCCTGACAGCCCCTGGGTAGGTCATCCGCTGGCCCTGTGCCGCAAGTTCTGGCTCCACTTGCGGCGCAAACGCTGGTAGCCGTGGTGCTGCTGGCGCCGGTGTAGGCACTGGCCTCGGCGTAGGTGTGGGCACGGCAGGCGGTTTTGGAGCCTCCGGCGGGCGATACTCGCGCAGAAGCTCGTGAGCATCGAATCTGCTCTTTTCTTCCTCGGTTGCCCACTGCCACCAACTCATACGGCTACCTCATTTGGCCGAAGGCCACTTTCTGTTTGCATCGCCACCACATCGCTCGCCTGCTTCCTTCTAGCCATCACGGCCCAGCCCATCGCGTTCGATGCCAGTTCTCGGTTCCCCATCATGTCGTAACACCGCGCTAGACCCTCCCAAACGTGAGGCTCGCACTGGTGCGTGTCGATTATCAGATAGCTGGGCCTCGGTCCGTTGACGCGCTCCCTGATCTTGTAGTATAACCACTTCTCAAATGTTAGCTTCGCCTCCCCTACTCGCCCAGCGTCAAGGTAGAGCCAGCCGAGATGATGAAGCACGTCGAAGCAATCGGGCGTCTCTTCCAGTGCCTTGAGGCCCACGCTTATGCCAAGCTCAAACCGGTGCAGGGCGGTGCAAGCCATCACCGTGTCCGCAGCAACGGTCTGCCGGTGAACCTCCTGGGCTGCTGGATGCTCCAAGACCTTCGGCGCAAGCTCTATGACCTTCTCCCAGTCCAGCCAGTTTCTGTAGAGCCGTATCAGGTTCATCCAGGCAAAGGCGTTCCAGGCACTCTCTGGGTCGGTTCGTTCTATCTCCTTCTCCATCAGCCGCCGACGCACCTCCTGCTTCCTCCGCATCTCCTCTGGCGAGAGGGCGTAGCCATGGTGCAGAATCCGTATCTCGGCCATCGCGTTCCGGCCATCAAACTCCACTTGGTTGTGCACATACCCCTCATAGTGTACGCGCTTTCGACGATAGAGGCGGTGGAAGTAGTGTTTGGCGATCAGTCCCGACGGCAGATAGCTCAGAATGGGCATGAGCACCGCGTGGACCTTGCTTATCGGATGCAACTGCTCCAGCGTCTCCCGCAAGACCGGGATGTCCTCTCTGACAAGCTCCTCGTCGGCATCTATCTGTAGGCACCAGCTACAGGTGCAGTATGACAGCGCCTGGTTCCGGGCCTTGGAGAAGTCGTCCTCCCACTCGTGAAAGTAGAGCTTACGGGTGAAATGCCGCGCTATCTCCACCGTGCCATCGCTCGATCCCGTATCGACGATGACAAGCTCATCCCCCACGCCCTCGACGCTCTTGAGACAGCGGGCTAGGGAGTCCTCTTCGTCTTTGACGATCATCACGACCGAGAGCGTGGGGATCATTCTGGCTTTGCTCGCGTCACGATCACCTCGCCACTGCCGATCGCGTTCACCAGGGCGCTGAGATTGCCCAGGCCCGTGAATTGCCCCCTGGCGCAAATATACCCCAGGCTCGCCGCGACCTTCCGGGCGCTCGCCGTAGTCGCTGCCGAGGCCGTCCGCAGATGCAGGCGGACCGACCGGTCCAGTTCCTTCTTCATCCGCATCTCCTCCTTGCTCAGTCCGCTGGCTCCGGTATCTCAAGCGACACCCTCTTGTACGCTTTGCGTGCCATGGTGGGGTCAGCTGCCGGCAGACTCGGAGCTTCAGTCGTCGCCATTGGCTTCAGCCAGGAGACATATCGCTCAGGGAACTGGCGGCACAGCACCTCGAGCAGGCCATCCACCCACATGCCCACCACCAGCCTTCGCTCCGGCACCTCCCCTGTGATCGCCACCTGCTCCTGATCCTGGCGCTCCTCAAGTTGCCCCAGGAGCCAGCCCCTATCCAGCACCATCTCTCCCTGCTCGGATGGCATAGTTATGTCGAATACGACGGTCTCATTGTGGCGCGAGATAGCCGTAACCCCGAACGCTGGCTCGTGCTCGTCTGTCTGCCCTGGAAGCTCCAGGGTCTCCTCTGGTGTGTCCACGTATTCTGGCTCAGCCAAAGTAGCTCACCCCCGAATCTCCTGCCAGATGACCAATGTGCTAGTTCTAGGTCCGTAGCCTATACCTACCCTGGTGTTATGTACTGTGCAAGATTGGATCTCAATATCCTCCGTCTCCAGGAACGGTGGCACGCCCGCATACACTTCCTCTATCGGAGTCATGCACACTTCTTGCCGAACGACTGGAACCCGCCATCGCATTGTTCGGGGCGGCACGATATGCAGCTCAGGATCACCAAGGACCCGAACGCCTTGATGCTTAGCCCAAGCCCAGACGAGACCCCACACCTCAAAACTAGCCTCAGAGAGCTTCACGCCGAGTTACCCAAAGTAGCTCACCCCCTGGGCCTGACCCGTCGGCCAAGCCCTCTGCATCTGTTGAAGATAGTCGGCCATGTACCCTCCGCCGTACTCGACCATGCCCTGGAGGCCAGCCTGCTCCGACGGATACATATTGAACCACTGCTGCGGCGTGATCTGCTGCGGAAGCGGAGTGGCGAAGGATGGCACGCCCCCTGCTGCCGGAGCGATCGCTGGAGCACCCTGGCCCGCCAGTGGCACGCCCGGTGCTGGTGCCTGCCACGGGGGGAGTCGAGTCCCCGCCGCAAGAGCCTGGGCAAAGGCGGGCAGAGCCGTCGCCTCCGCCCTTCGCTGTGTCTGCCAGTAGAAGGGCCAGTCCTGCGGCCCTCTCTGCTGGCCCAGGAGCTCAAGATAGCCGAGGCCGAGCTGCTGCTGACCCAGGCCCAGTTGGCCAGTCTGGTAACTCATCAGTTGCTGGAGTTCCTGCTGACCCAAACCCAGTTGGCCAGTCTGCCATGCCGCAAGTTGCTCTAGCTCCCGCTGAGCCAAACCCAGTTGGCCAGTCTGGTATGTCTCCAGTTGCTCTTGGGCACGCACGTTCAGCGCATGGATCTGCTCGAATTGCCGTATGGCTGCCTCGTCCAAGCCGGCTAGCCTTGCAAACTCCCTGTCCCACTGCTCATCTTCCGTCGCGCGTCGGGCCAGCTCATCTTGCCGATTCAGGTTGTATTGCCTCACCGCTTCGGCGTCGAGCTTATTGACCCTCTCCCATTCCTGTAACGCTCGCTGATCATCTATGACATCACGCCTCTCCCGATAGGCCACCTCCTCCAGGTAGTTTTCCTGCTGCTGTTCGTCAAGGCCGATCGAGCGAAGATACTGCCTGTCCGCCTCTTGCCAGCGTGCCTCAGCCTCCTCGCGGGCCAGGGTGGGCTCCCGTTCCATTGCCGAATAGTCCACAAGCCACCCTTGCTCGATAGCGAAGGCCATCGGATCTGCCTTCTGCTCAGCAGTCAGCTCCCCAGTCATCCCCAGCCAGTTCTCGATCGCATCCTGCGGCCGCCAGTTCCTCAGACTACCCTTCGCCGTAGCTGGGTCTCCCCAGTTCTGCTGGTAGAAAGCCTGGATGTCTGGACGGTTCTGCCAGATAGCCATGAGGGCATCGTTGCGCGTCGGGGCCGTGGGCGCAGCCATGCCAGGGTAGCCATAGCCGAACGTCTGCGCGTACTGAAGCTGCTGCAAGACCGCCTGTATCAGCGCCTCCAGTTGCCCCGCCTGCCAACCCTGTCCGCCGTAGGGCACACCGCCACCTAGAATCTCAGGCCCACTTGAGCCGTAAGCCCCGCCCGTTTGCCAATCTGTACCATTCGCCATCGTCTATCCTCCTGCCCCAAACTGGCCCATCGCCTGCTCTATCCAGGCTTCGCCGCCGTAAGGGGTGCCGTTAGCCATCGCTCACCTCCCTGACAGCCCGCGCCAGCTCCTCCAATGAGTAGACGAGGGCAACGTCGGGCCTTACAAGTCCAGTCTGTATCTCAACATCGCGCCGCCGGCTATAGTCGGGATGGACGCCTACAAACAAGGGTTTGGCCGTCATAGACCATGCGCCGAGTTCGTACAGGACGATCGGGCAGATCGTCTCACATGGGAACCAGAACAGAATCGCAGTTGCCATGCGTAGATGTTCATACTCCCAGGTGATCTGCGCCAACGCCGCGCCTGGATCGTGGATTGGAAAGTGCTCTCGTCTTGGATTGAGCAGAACCCACTCAGTGTCCGCCAACTTCTGCCTCATCTCCTGCTGCCAATCAGGACAGTTCGTTATTCCACCTGCAAGAAACAGAACCTTTTCCTTTGGAGAAAGAGAATGAAAGTGTGTTGGACTCTCCACATAAAGCATCGTCTATCCTCCTGGGCCGAACTGGCTCGCCGCCTGCTGCACCAGGGTCATAAGCTCCTGGGGACTCGGCGGCGGCGAGGGGGCTATCCTCATCGGCGTGAACTGCGAGCCGCTCATTCGAGCGAGTCGGGACGCGGGGCCAGCAGGCCCCATCCCTGGTGCGAACTGCGTCCCCCTGGGCAACTCGTGGGGGAGGCCCTGTGCCCACGTCTGGGCCTGTATCCCAGCGACCTGGCCCCCGATCGCGGCAGCCAGCTCT
>Ga0114930_10000599_pt1 | contig 37217 bp, 27 predicted proteins | sample AnhtaG_FD_87300 | JGI IMG/M metagenome (GOLD analysis project Ga0114930, IMG submission 87300) | Deep subsurface microbial communities from Anholt, Denmark to uncover new lineages of life (NeLLi) - Anholt_01485 metaG | ecosystem: Environmental > Aquatic > Marine > Oceanic > Sediment | place... | reverse complement strand
TGGGTCCTTAAATGCACTCCCCACCTCCACTGTCATAACATCGGCGCCTGACAGGGTGATCACAGGTGCAGTGATGTCGACTACCCTGACCGTCCTGGTCACCTTCCCCTCATTCCCGCTGGAGTCGGTTACACTGTAAGCCAGCTTGTATTCCCCCGGCTTGGTCTCATTCACAGAACCTTTGACCTTCACCTTTCCCGTCAGGTCTCCATCGTAGTTGTCATCAGCCCCATAGCCCGGCTCCTCGTACGCGTTGTCTACCCCCAGGATCACCACACTGTCCCCTTTCAAGCTGATCACTGGAGCAGTGGTATCCACTACCTTGACCGTCCTGGTCACCTTCGCCTCATGCCCGCTGGAATCCTTGACCCTGTAGACCAAGGGGTATACGCGTGGCTTCCTGATATCCACCGAGCCCCTCACCTTCACCTTCTCCGTGAGGTCTCCATCCTGCCTGTCCGTAGCCGTCCAGCCTGGGTCATTAAAACCAGTCCCCGCCTCCACCACCATAGGATTGTCACCCAAAAGTTCAATCTTCGGTAACTGAAGGATTCTGAGCCACAATAGCGCTAATGCCAAGACAACAGCAGCAGCCGAAGCACCTACGACGGCATACGTACGCACCCTACGCGGCTTATCCAGCACCCTTAGCGTTTCGGCAACGGTCTCGAGGGAACATCGGGATCGAGCGGGGTCGGGATCGAGTAGTCGGTCACATAATTTCCGCCAGGTTTCTCCGCTCTTGCCCAGGCGGAACCATGCCTCAGAGGGGGGCACGGGCCAGCCGCCCATGAGTCGGAACGGCCGGCGAAGCACAAGTTGGTAAATCAATGTTCCAATAGCCTGCAGGTCAGAGGCTCCTCTCGCCTTAGCATCGAGGCGACTGCTGGGCAACGGGTCGGTCAAGACCACTTTCCCTTGTTTAATACTGCCCTCCCCCTCAATGAGGACGTTGGAAGGCTTAAGGTTGCCGTGGGGGCGGCCGCAGATCCACTTGAGCTCTCTTAGACCCTCGACCACGGACGACACGATCGCGCGAAGGGTCCGACTGCTCAGCTTGAACGGACGGTCTATCAGCCATTGAACAGAGCGGCGATAGTACTTGGTGACGAAGAAGGGCTTGTCCTCCTCCGTTCCAGACTCAAGAATAGGAGCCCAATGTTGCCCGTCCCCGGCAGCAACCTTTAGCTGCGTACGAATACCATCGAGGAAGGATTCGCGCTCCATCGTAACCCGTTCCTCCTCCCACCTTGAGCCTGAAGGGTCGAAAGATTTTACGGCGAACGTTGGAGGCGAGCTGGCGCCCACCGGCCGTGCACTCCAGACGGTTGCGCCTACTGTCCGGGCATGCTGAGCCACGGCCTCGTAGTTGCCAAAGATGGCCACCGCTTTCGCAGCCCTTTGGAGTTTCTCCGCCTGGGCTTTTAGATCCGCGGCCTCCTTGTTGCCAGGCTGCTCACGCAACACCCAGTCGCAGTGCTCAAGCGCAACTGAGAATCGCTTCTCCCGCAGAGCGTTCCGCGCCTCATCCATAGCCTGGCGGATCTCGCGCTTTTGGATTCTGTTGGGCAGCGCCTTGCGGAGAGCTTCTAAGTCCTTCTGGGATGGATCGAGTGTCAAAGCCCCACGAAGCGGTTCCTCAGCGTCCTCGTACCGCTGCTCCTCGATGAGTTGCCCCGCCTCGTCACGAAGCGCCTCGAGCATCTTTTCTCTGCGCGTTGTGGCCTCCCCCTGAAGCTTCTTGGTGTCCTTGTCCCACGGATAGTCCTTTTCGAGGTCCTTCAACTGCTCCAAGGCCTTGTTGAATTCAGAGGCGTCCAACACATCCAGGGACTCTCTGGCTCGTGCGAGCCGCGACTGGTGATCTTGCTGGAGCTTTTCTGCCTGGCCCCTCAAATCCGCGGCCTCCTTGTTGTCAGCCTGCTGTTTCAGCACCCAGTCACAGCGCTCCAGCGCATCTGGGAATCGTTTCTCCTTTATTGCCTTGCGAGCTTCAACCAAAGCTCCGCGGATCTCACGCTCTCGGATTCTATTGGGCAGGTCCTTGAGGAGCGATTTCAGATCCTCCTGCGAGCGATCGACATCGAGCGCGCTACGTAGCGGTCCCTCAGCTTCCTCATACCGCTCCTTGCCAATAAGTGCGACCGCTTGGGCGCGAAGCTCATCGAGCTTTTTCTTTTTCGGGGTCGCCGCCTCGTGGAGCTTCTTGATCTCATCGTCCCAGGGATAGTCGTTTCCGAGCTCGGCCAACTGTTCCAGAGCGTTGTTGAGTTGAGAGGCTTCCAAGAGCTTCCTTGCTCGCGCCAGTCGCAACTGGTGATCCTTCCGAAGCTTTTCTGCGTGGAGCCTCAGTACCCCCGCCTCCTCGTTGTCAACCTCCTGCTCCAATACCCACTCACAGCGTTCCAACGCGCCTGGGAATCGTTTCTCCTCTAACGCCCTGCCGGCCTCGGCCAAAGCTCGGCGGACCCCACGTTCTCGGATTCTGGCAGGCAGTTCCTCCAGGAGCGCTTTCAGGTCTTCCTGCGAAGGATCGAGTTCCAGCGCGCTGCGGAGCGGTGCCTCGGCATCCTCGTATCGCTCCTTTTCAATGAATTCCATCGCTTGGGCGCGAAGGTCGTCGAGCTTCTTCTTTTTCCGGGTCCCTGCCTCCTGCAACAGCTTGTTGATCTCATCGTCCCAGGGATAGTCCTCTTCAAGACTCCTCAGTTGTTCCAAGGCCTCGTTGAACCGAGAAGCCTCCAAAGACCTCCTCGCTTGCCCCATCCGCCCATGGTGATCTTCCTGGAGGCTTTCTGCTTGCGTCCTTAACTTTGCCGCCTCCTCGTTGTCAACCTCCTGCTCCAGTACCCACTCACAGCGTTCCAACGCGACTGGGAATCGTTTCTCCGCTAACGCCCTGCCGGCCTTGGCCAAAGCTCGGCGGACCTCACGTTCTCGGATTCTGCCAGGCAGTTCCTCCAGGAGCGCTTTCAGGTCTTCCTGCGAAGGATCGAGTTCCAGGGCGCTGCGGAGCGGTGCCTCGGCATCCTCGTATTGCTCCTTCTCGATGAGCTCCATCGCCTGGGTGCGAAGCTCATCGAGCTTTTTCTTCTTCCGTGTCGCCGCCTCCTGCAACAGCTTCTTGATCTCATCGTCCCAGGGATAGTCCTCTTCAAGACTCCTCAGTTGCTCCAACGCCTCGTTGAACCGAGAAGCCTTCAGGGACTTTCTCGCTTGCGCCACCCGCCCACGGTGATCTTCCTGGAGCCTCTCTGCTTGGGCCTTTAACTCTGGGGCCTCTTCATTATCAGCCTGCTCCCCCAGCACCCACTCACAGCGCTCCAGCGCAACTGAGAATCGCTTCTCTTCTAACGCCTTGCCGGCCTCGACCAAAGCTCGGCGGACCTCACGTTCTCGGATTCTGCCAGGCAGTTCCTTCACCAGCGCTTTCAGGTCTTCCTGCGAAGGATCGAGTTCCAGGGCGCTGCGGAGCAGTGCCACGGCATCTTCGTATCGCTCCTTTTCAACCAGTTCCGCAACCCGGGCACGAAGCTCGCCGAGTCTCTTTTTGCTTGTCGTCGCCTCCTCGAGAACCCCCTTCAACTCATCTCTTAAGGCACCCCAACGGAGACCCCGCCTGGCCTCCTTCTCTGCGTTGTCGTACTCGAACTTCTTGAGATGCTTCTGCGCACTGGATAGTGCCCTTTTAGCCTCCTTGTAGCCTGAAATGTGTACACCACAAGAGCCGCAGTGCTTGACTCCCAGCGGTCCTTCCACGTTGCATCGGGGGCACTTCTCAAAGAGGCCTGCGCCGCACGAGTGACAGAACCTCATTCCCTGGGCGTTGGCGGCGCCGCAGTTGAGGCAAGTGCCAGGCAGGACAGTGCCAGGGGCCAGGGGCGTGCCAACCACGGCGGCTGGCTGGCCCAGCTCATTCAAGAACTGCTTGACGGAGAAAGGCCTATCTTCACGCGCCGGCTTCAAGGCTTTCTCAAGGGCCGGGCGCATCTCGGACGGCACAATATCCAAATCAATCGAATCAGGGGTCTTGCCCGTCACCATGTAGTAGAGCGTTTTAGCCAGGCCGTAAATGTCACTTCGCTGGTCAACGTGCTTGGCGTCTCTCATCTGCTCGGGCGACATGTAAGCCCATGTTCCTGAGGTCTCGCCTGTCCTCGATAGCCCGGATTCACCAGGCACAAGGGCGAGCCCGAAATCGAGGAGCTTCGGGGTCCCATCTTTGGTGAGGATGATGTTTGCGGGCTTCACGTCTCTGTGAATGATCCCCCTGTTGTGCGCGTAGGCCAGCCCCTGTCCTACGCCCCTTACAATCGAAAGGGCTCCCTCCAACTCTATCTTCCCCTCCCGCTCGATTCTGCGTCGGAGGTCTTCTCCCCGCAGATACTCCATCACAATAAACGGCCCTTTGTCGTCCTCGCCGAGATCGTGGATCGTCACAATGTTGCGATGATTCAGGGCCGCGATCGCCCGGGCCTCCTGAAGGAACCTCGCGATTCCCTTCTTTGCTGAGTCCTCCGTAGCACGCAGCCTCTTGACGGCAACCTCGCGGCGAAGTTTAGGGTCTGTCGCCCGGTACAGGATACCCATGCCCCCCTCGCCAATGAGCTCAAGAATCTCGTAGCGGCCTCCGACGGTCTCTCCCGGAGTCTCCTTGGGAGGAACCTGTGAGGTCGCTTCAGTCTTCCGAGTGTCTGCCAAAGATTCTCCTCCGCCCGCAGCATCGGAGGAGTTAGGCCTCGATCCCTTCCTCACCCCTTCCCCGGAAGGACCGTTCGTGAGGGGAACATCAACTTTGTCAACCTCGTCACCGGAATTCATGCTGGAGTCCTATCATGAGAATCGGTCATGCTTTGCCACCCACCACACTTATTTCATCCTCGGAGATCAGCATCGCAATCCGGCGGAAACAAGTAAATGCCGCTCTATCTCCTCACTCACCCATAGCCGTTAGAGCTTGTACGAGTAATGCGATTTCTCAAAACCCTCAATCCGCCAACGAGACAGACAGCCCAACTTTCACTCGTGCAGCCAGCACTTCCAGCGGTAAGGACGATGGAGCAACTCACGCTGCCTCGCTAACGTGAAGATGGGGCTTTTGCTGTCCCAGACCTGCGATGAGGGGGGCAAGATCGCCTCGAGTGGCCGACCGTCCAGGTTGACCTGACCAGGCGACCAACACTCGCACGGCACAGCCACAGTCCTTGTAAGGATTAAGGAAGAAGAGCGGGTCCTTCGCGCCTCCGCTCTCACGTATCTCTACCCCCCCGGCACAAGGTTCATGTTGAATTCGGGCACCGTAACGAACTCCTTGGCCTCCTTTCGCCCTTGTTCCCTTCAACCAATTTCGATGGAAAACCCGAAGGTTTTAGCAGAGAGCGTTGTGTCCGAATCAAACATATCTGCCCGTGTGGTCCACACCATCGCTCCAAACTGGCAGGCACGCCGCAAGACGATCCGCCGCCGCCCGAAGTTAGCCTTGTGCTCCGAGCTTCCTGACCCGGTGTGCAAGCGAGCTCACTTTACTTGCTCAAGCCCATCTTTCGTCACTTGGATTCGGATCGTCTTGCCGCCGATCTCTTTCCTATCGAGAACAAGTCTCCTGTAATTATCGTCCTCCACGCCGGGAATATCCGCTATCACAATTAGAAACGTGACTCGCTTTTCTTCCCACTTGTCCCAAGGGAGGTCATCCCTGTCATGCACCTCTGTTAGATCAGAGTCCGCCTTAAACTCCATTTCACGGATTATCCCTTCCGCTTCCGCTTTTGCACGTAGCGGATCTCTTGGTGTCCAGTAGTGGTCGATTGGTTTGCGTTTCCACTGATAGCTCTCAACCTCTGTGACTCCGATTATGTCAACCGACACGGTGCGTCTGGCAACGAGATCCCTGTCGACCGAGACCTCAACGATCTGGCGGGGCAGACGGACTGGACCGGCCGGTCGGGCCGGTCGGCGCAGAAGCCCTTTGCATCCCAGCGTTGTCAGAAGAACCAACGAGACCGTAAGAGCACAAAACTTGTACCGCGTCGTTCTCATCGGGAGCCTCCCTTCTAAGTGTGGCGAACCTGTTTAGGGATTAGGACAGCCTTCTATCTCCTCTTAGGAATCCCGCCTTCCTTTGCCGATTATCCTCTCCGGGCTGTGTTTGGCGCCGGTTGTCCTGATGTCCGACATCCTTTTGAACATCTTCTGAGACGTTCTTACCACGTTCGTCGGACAGGCGAATCTGAGGTCGCCGAAGAGGTTTCTTTGCCTTGAGCTTGGGAAGCGGCGATCCGCTGCTCCACACGGTCCATGAAGTCCGGGTCCAACGTATAGGGGATCTCACTGGTCCGCGGGATGGCCTCCAGGGAAGCGCGAATGCAGAACAATTCCTTGATCGTCGGCTCTCCCGCGACAATGTCTACCCACGATCCATCCAGCGGGAGGAGCAGAATCATGGAGTTCGATCTATCAAGCTCCCCGAACAGAAAGCTGAGCCAGAGCAGGATAGTATCCCCCGAGGAATCTGCGGAGGCGGGAACCCGGATATGAAGGCTCCCCGGTACGACTCGAGCGGCTGGATCGCCGCCACTGGCACTGTCCGCTGACATTCCCAGTTCGATCTTGTACAGGATTCGAAGCAAACCCACGTGATCCTTTCCCATTTCGGGATGATCAGCCAGCACCGCGAGCGTCCCCCCGGAGACCCCAAGGTCCTCGGTCGAAGCCTCGATGTGTTGACCAATCTGGCGAAGCCCGCGCCTGGCATCGCCAATGATTGACCTCACGGCGACCGCTGAAGTCGTGTTGACACAGCGCGACTTGATCCCTTCTAAGCAAGGAAGTACCTGTTTCAAGACCCAACGTAGCGGCAATCCGGAGCACTGCGCACAGACCACCATGGGGTAGTGCGTCCGGCCCTTGCCGTCCATTGATGACCACATCCGCCCAACGACGACATCGCTCGCCATCCGCCAAAGGAACAGATGGTTGAATCCTTCGAGCCGCTGCACTTCGGACAGCTTGTCCCAGGCCCCTGAGTCAACATTTCCGCTGATGCCCTCGACGTAGAGAAGGCGCTTAATGCGTATGAGCTGCTCTGTCTCAAGTCCAAGGTCTTCGATATGGTCGTCCCAGCCGGGATGTTTGCCGAAGGCGCCGAGGAACACCCGATTCGCTGCCTCATCACTCGTTTTTCGGCCAAACAGTCTCACAATCCCATGTCCCTCATATCACTCCGTGACCTTCGAACGCCGCAAAGCCAATTCGCTCGGTGGTTCGCTATCAAACCTTAGCTCGATGGTTGCTTTCACTGATTCTCCGTCTTCGTATGGAATCTTCAGCTCGATTTTCGCCGTCTTGCCATCGACTTCCACTTTGTCAAAGGATACGGAGACGCTTTTCCTACGCCCATCGTCCCATGGATGTCGGACAAAAGACCAATTGCGCTTATGCAGCATCAGCAGACACCCCCATTCGCCACGGACAGACCAGCTATAATAAGGCTCCCCTTGTCGAGCGTCTCTTGGGGAAAGGTAAAAGTGGAACACCACGGGGCGGGTATTGGGATAGGGCAGTTTGAACCCGCCGTCCTGCGGCCACTCATTCGTCCCGAGGTGCCCCTCGACCTTCCAGTGCCTGAATCGCCAATCGAATTGCTGACCTTCAATCGAGACGGAGCACGTCTCCGTTTTCTCTGGGAGATGGCTTAAAACATCACGGAGGGCTTGGACCCATTTGGAGTCCTGGGGCTCCATTTTGGGCTGCCATAAGCTGACCAGTCTCGTATCAATTCTGTCAGAATCAATTTTTGGAACTTTAGCCTCTGTTTCTCGGCCACGTTGGGGCAGCTCCTCTTCGATGAGCTTGCGCGCGGCAATCACCTGCTCGCGTGTCAACTGCTTCACTTCGGAAGCCTGTGGGTCCACCTTGACCAAAGGAAACTCGCTGTAATTCTGCTCAAGATTAGTGAGAGCACCTTTTACGCCCTCCTTAAGCGAGGGGTCCTGAGCGAGCGCAACCAAAGCGTTGTAAGCCAGCTCCGCCCAGTACCATTTGTCGAGATCCTGAGGCCGGGTCGGCGTAGGCTCGAACGGGAAGTAGAGCGTTCGGAGGGTCTTCCCGTCCGCCACGTTCGTCAGCTTCTGTCGAGCGGCGAGTGCCTCACCCGGTAGATCCAGCCAGGTCTTCAGTATCTTGTAGGTATCCGGGTATCTTTCACTTTCAGTCTCAGCCCGGTCAAATTCGAGGTTCTTCAGAGCTATCCCCAATCGCCCCGAAGCCTGCTCAAACATGGCGAGATTCTCTTTGCTGAAAAGCTCCACGTACTTTTTCATGTTTTCGTTGAAAGCCTTATCCGGTTCCCCGTACAGCTTCTGCAGCTCTCCGAGCAGCTCCTTGTACCGGGAAAGAGCCACGATACCACCCTGAAACTTCTGCCAACTCTTTCCCGCCTTGATGCCGAAATCCCCTTTCCATTGATCCCCCACAATCGTTGAGCCCGGGGCTGGCGGCTTCCAATAGGTAACGTATTGCCCAACATAGGCCCCGAGCGCTCCTTTCAACTTGTTGTAGCGGGCCGACAGATTTTCCCTGTCCGCTTGAGCAACGCTGCCCCATTCTGAATTGAAAGCGGCCCAGCCGGCAAAGTAGTCCGTCGCGGCTTTGTGATGGTACTTCTTCTCAAACGCCCCCTTACCTCGCATGGCCGTTGGCGGGATGTCAGGGTACGTGAGCGGCTCCTCGCCCTCTGCAATCTTCTCGACCTGGTCGGCAATGTCAGTGGCTGATTCGAGCACGCATATATCATAACGGTACTTGTACAGCCGATCGCTGCCGACTGGACGCAACAAACCAAGGCCAGAAGCTGTGGATGTGGAACCTTTGATTCTCGCTTCTACGTCGTGGAGCTGCTGTTCCAGCTCCGTCGAAGCTGTCTCAAGCCGGTCGTAGACCCTGCCAACAATCCCCTCACTGGTTGTACTTGCCTCTGTTAGAAGCGTGTTGTACAATGCGAGGTCTCTGGCGTTTGTCTTCGCCGCATCCAGAGCGCCTTCAGCCTGTTTGAGGATATTCTCTACGTTCGAGCCGAGATCACGAATTGCACCATCCAGCCCCTGCTTGGCCCCTGTGAGACCTTCGGGGGTGGCTTTGCCAGCGAGGAAATTCCCCTCGACCCTCTTGTATTCCTCCAATGCCTCGGAGAGCACAACAAGTTTCTTAACAAGCCCATCGCCGCTTTCGAGAACCTTAGACTTCCAGTATTCGATGAAGGTCTCGACACCACGGTGGATCGGATTCCCCTCGGCGTATCCCCCGTCGCGCGGAAGCAACCTCGCAGGCCATTCCCTTTCGCCCCCCTTCTCCGAGTAGATCCAGCGTAAGCACCTTTTCAGGTATTTCCTGTCTTGTGATGTGGGCATTTCCCTGCTTTGTTGGAGCACGTAGTAAAACAGATGATCAAGATTGGGGAGATTCTCCAGCGACTTCTCTCCGGCTTCGCGTGCCTGCCACAGCGCCTGGACACGAATCAATTGGGCCAGGGCGTTGGTGGCCTCGTCGGACCACCTGCCGGCCTCTTCCTGCATCTTTTTCCTGGCCGTATCCACAAGTGGAAGAAGCACGCTTCGCCGAAAAAGCTTCTCTTCCACGGCCACGATTTTCCAGCGGGGACTCCTCCGGCCCACAAGCCAGCCGAATATCGAGGACTTAGGATATCGGGGTGGCCCCTGCTTCGGTTTTCCTTTCGGCTCAGGTCTTCCGTATACCAGCAAATTCCTGGTTCGTTCGTGGAATTGAGGAAGCGTCTTGCCTATTCTTTCAGAGATTCTCCTGTTATATGAGTAGCCGCTGTCCACGCTGCTTACGATAGGGCGCCAGTAGGGCTTCTTATTCCCCTTTTTCCAGTCAATCATGGCAGCATCCCAATGATTTTGATGAACAGCGATGTCCCTCTTCAGCTTCCCCGCCCAGACCAGCGCGCAAAAGAAGAACAAGATCACGCTCGCAAAGGCCGCGCCCAACACCGTTACCCTCCGTTGATAGTGCTGCCGCTTCACGTGGGCGGCTCGCGTAACGAGGCCTTTCTCGCGGAAAACCTTCTCCGTGAACAGATCGCGGAGGAAATAGGACCTCTCACGCTCCCACACTCGCCCCTCCGGCAGCGAGGCCACCGGAACGCCAAGCACTTCAGCCAACTCCTCATCCAGTGCCGATCCTTCCCGCATGGAAGAGGTGAAATAAATCCCGCGCAGAAAGAGTGGTTTGGGTGACCACTCGCCGGCCACGAACACCATCTCCAGGTAGCGCCGAAGGCGAGGAATAATCCTTGCAAGGCTTGCTTGAAACGCGTAGAGCGCGTCAACCTCATCAATCCTGCGGGCGTCGGGATCCTCAGTGTGCACGGGGTCCACCAACAGCCCCAACCTACGCCGCTCCAGCCGCTCCATGACTGACTGTAGGTGCTGGTCCACAACTTCCGGGTGAAACTGCTCGTCGAGCGGCGCCGGGTTCGACCATCCCAGGACCTGATGCTGGAGCTCCGGGTCGTCTATGTTATCGAAGAACTCACGGAACCCATTGATCAGATCGCATTTAGTGATCACCACGTACACAGGGAATCGTACGCCGAGTGTGCGCTGGATATGATCGAGTTGCTGAGCAATCTTTTGACCTTTGCGCTGGATATCATCCGCGGTGTCCATGATGAGGCTATCGGTGGGAATGACCAGCAGCATCCCATTGATCGGGCAGTTGACCCGGCGAGAGTTCAGCAACTGGAGAAATTCGCCCCATTCACTCGGAGCACCATGCTCGATTTCTTCGAACATCAAGCGGCCGGCCGTATCCAGGACGACAGCGTGGTTGGTGAACCACCAGTTCATGTTGATGGTGCCGCCGGCCCCCTGAAGTGGCTCGTGCAATCCGGGGGGGAAGCCAATGCTTGAGTGGCGGATAGCCTCGGTCTTGCCGGACACTGGCTCGCCCACAATCAGGTACCAGGGCAGGCTATAGAGGTTTTTGCCCGCGGCGCGGAAGGTCTCAATGCCTTTCTGAAAACTCTTCCGAAGGTCTTCCAGGGCCGCCCGGCGAGAGGCATCCGTGACAGCCTGGGGCGTAGCTGCCGCGTTGTCCGCGATACCGCGCTCGAGGGGCTTAGCCTTACGCTTCTTCAGCTTCTTGAGCACGAGCACATACGTCAGAAGAATCAGGGCAAGGAGGGCGAAGCCAATGAGCAGGGGCAGGCGATACGCCCGGGGCAGGCGCGTAGATATTGCGTATAGGCTTCCACCACCGAGAACGAACAAGAGGATTCTGAAAGGCGGAGGCAAATTCATAAAGGCCGACAATGGCGATCTCATATCAGACAGCTCCTGTCGGTGCTATCTCCCTGCGTTGGAGTTGGCACCGTCCTTTCACTTAGAAGGGTTAATCTTTTCAAGCGCGTCCACCAACTTGTCCGAGACCGAGCCAAACCGGAAGGAAGTCGCCACATACAGCACAATAATCAAGCCAACAAGAGCGATAGCGATTCCCAGCAGCTTCTTGCCGGGCGGCTCGACTAAGTCCCTGGTATCGACGTTTTCGTAGGCCTCAGGACAGATGCGCGAGAACTCATCAACGTCCATCATGTCCCGTATGCGCGCCTTGCAGTCCAGCATCTTCCTACGGAGATATTCCGGTTGACCGGCGTAGAACCCTTTAAACCCCAGGCCCATGCATTTGTAAAAGACTGCGAGCCGCTCGGTTGCCGCTTTGCTCGAATCATTCAGCGTCTCCTCCAGCAGATCGAAGAACTTCTCGTCTCCCGCCAACTCTCTTCTTTCGTAGGCCAGCCTATTCTCGTGCCATTCACGAGCAAAAGGAAGATTGCTCTCCGCAATCATGGAGTCCACGAAGAAGGTAAAAACCTCCTCGATCTTTTCATACTGCGTAAGGAGATTGACGTCCGCAGCCGCCTTGGACTTCATGTCTTCCAGGAATGCCTTGATCTCACTGCGGACCTGACTGTACTCATGGCTACCGCCTTTCCTGGCCGACCGGTTCAGGCGACACACATAGAGAAAAAGCGGTTCGCAAAGCTCAAGAAGCGTCATGGATCACTTCTCCTCTTCTGGAACTGTCATGTACAACGTGACCTTGAAGTCCGACGACTCCATTCCCGGCCAACGGGTCGCCATCGCCTTTTCTTCCCTCACTCGCTCCCACATGCGCGCACTCTCAGCGCGAAGTAAGCGGAAGTAATGAAGGGCCACCTCGGACGGAAGAGCGAGTGGGGGGTGCCGTTCTTCTTCAAGCCGTATACCCCAGATGGCCCGACTCACCAAGCTCCTGGCCATGAGCTTGAACTTGTCCGGGTCTACCACCAATCTTGCCACCGTGGTCGGGTCTTCCTTGGTCCCAATGCCAAGAAAATACTCGTTGGGCCGAGTAAAATGATCTTCCTCAAGGATTGCCACGAGGACCTGCTCCTCCGGCGCGAATTCTACACGGATGAAAGAAGGAGCCACAGCGCCCCGCAACAGGGAACGAATCTTGATCGAGAGTTCGTTAAATGCGACGGCAGGGTTGTCGTGATCATACTTGGCTACCTCGAACTGATCGCGCTCCGGGAAGAGTGCGGCAAGCTCGCCCAACAGTTCTCTCAGCTCCAAATACATCCCAAAGGGTGTGACCCCCGGAGCTTGCACCAGATGAGGCAGGCGACCACTAAAACGGTTGAGTGTCCTCAGACGGAGCACTTGCTCGAACTGAATACCCCTCAATTTCTCTATACTGAAGCCGCCGCGTGTGAGCTGGATTACCAACTCCTGGCGCGTGGCCTCGACTTGCTGGGCCAGATCTCTGACAAGATCTCGCAAAAGAGTCGACCCTCCCAGAACGAGGCAAGCGGGAATGAAGGCAGGGTCTTGCCTTGGCATGTCGGCCTCCTCGCCCGTTCCCCGGCCAATTCTCAGCACCGGCAGGACTTCCATGTCAGAGTGATCATCGCTGTCCAGCAGGAGTCTCGCATTGATGCGGCGAACCAGGATGGGCTGAGGATTTTCACCCGTGTTCTCATCCGGCCTTTCGACTTCGGCAATCCCATAGATACGCTTTACCCGCCAATCCTCGCCGCTGCCGCGCGCGATCGTGTTCCCTCGGCTGGCCTGCCACAGCGGCACCCCGAGATAGATGGCAAAAAACCCACTGCTCGCCTCAAAAGCCTCCTTGATGTTCAGTACGGGAAGGTCCGCATTCTCGGGAACATTGACCTCCAACCCACTTGGCATAATGACCCGGAGTTTATCGAACTGGACCAGCATATTTTCCAGCGCATCCCTGGATAGCTTGGCCTCGACCAGGCCATATGGATAGGCCCATACCAGGTGACGCTCAGCGGCAAGCTCCTCAAAGATGTCCCGCTGCATTGATTGAAGATGATGAGGCTGAAGGAAAAGACCCTCTTCCCAATGGACTTGTCCACTCGTCGACATGAAGTAGCCTCCAATGGTTCTCAGGGGGCGCTTCTTTTCATGAGTTGTTCAGCGCTATTGACAATGGCCTCCACGATCTCTTTCTCGATCAACGCCTCTGTTACCTGGCCGGTAAGCTCAACATACTTCTCCCAGCATTTCGCCTCCGGGCTTTTCTGGATCAGGCTTTTCCACAATCCTCCAGTTTCCGTCTTGACAAGTAACTCGATCTCCGAAGGTGACAGCCTCTTAAGATAGCCTGCCGTGATCTGGCGGCCCGCTTGCCCAACCGCGGAGATGAGAGATGCCAGCAGTCGGCGCAGCTTGTCGAGGTCCTGGCTGAGCTGATCGTGGCTTACCTCAGCCTCGCCCCCGACAAATCCCCGCATTGTGCCCCGCAGACGGGAAGGGCGACGTATGGTTGAACGCGGGGCCATTCTCCTCCAGGTCTCCCACGCAAGTTGATCTAAGCTCCGCACAAATTGTGTGATCAGCACGGCCAATTTCAAGAGCCGCGTCGTATCAATTGACTCCTTATCGCTTAACTGTAGTTCTGATCTCAACGCCTTGGCTGCCTCCTCGGGCCAATCCTGCCCGACCTCTGGTGCCAGACCTGCTTCGCGCAGCCCCTCGATGAGGGCTTGCTTGTCTTCCTGGGAAAGCGTCGGGACCAGATCGGTTAACCGGGTGACCAGGAAGCTCGGATCCTGCAACTCCTGCTCGTCGGTGGGTGACAAAACCGCCGTTTCCTCATCGGGTGACATCAATTCGACGTTCGGGTCCCACGTGGGAAACCTGGTCATCAGTTCCTCGAGAAACGCCCGCCGTTGGCCAGGGACAATCCCCGACAGAGCCCGCCCAATCTCCTCAGAAAGGAACTTTCTTCTCATCTCGGCATTCTCGTCGGCAAAGTCAATTTGAACGAGACGAAGGCGGTTTGCGGTCGCTGTAACACGTCTGAGCTTGTCGTTCGTCATTTCAGGCATAGCAGTGAATCCCCCCCAAGCAACTGTCGGGCTTCCACGGATGTCCATGATTGTGTATTATATGGCCTCCTGGCGGTGACGGCAAGATCAAGATTTACACGCTGCTCCTTCGGAACAAACCTCCGAGATCGGATCAGTCTTCCGAGCGCTTTTGCGAGACTCTTCTTTGCCGCCAGCCGTGGGGCCAGTCCCGGACCCACTGCCCAGCTTTTCCCCGGACGGTCTGTCAGGGCCGGGTCACCAACATCATCAATCTCGTTGCCGACATCCATCCTGTGGAGTCCTATCGTGAGAACTGGTTACCTTGCCACTCGCCACAGTCATTCATCCTTGGAGGCAAGAAATCGCTGCTCCGAATCAGTCAGTGAATTGCCGCTCCCTCTCCTCTGCCGCCTGTGTTCGTCTAATCTTTCCATTTTAGCGGAGTTCTTATGACTCATCCTCCTGCTCATTCAGGCTTGAGGAACGAATAAAGCCTGTCAGATGACTGCGGATGACTGCGTGGATTTCCCGGTTGAATCTCCAGTCTATGACGATAAGGCTCCGCGTGCGAACCAGCAACTCGTCGAGGTCTGTAATCGTGCGATCGAAGACCTTATGAATCCCTCCTGATTGTGCGTCGCCGTAGTCCTGGCAAGTACTATCGGGCCCCGTGCCGGGGAACATCCGCAGGACCGTGGCCAAGGTAGACCACCATACCTCCGATGGTATGAGATCAAAGGCGTCTCCCGGCGTGACCTCCTCATAGGTCAGCCGCTGCGGTCCAAGCGACTGGACCCATCGTGGATCACGATTGAAAATCGCCTTGATACGCGAACCCAAACTGACTGCATCATCATACTCGTTCGCCACCTCTCGAGCCAGACTCAGCATCTCGTCTACCGAGACAGGCAGGGTTGCTTGCTTATCAACCAGAAGCGTTCTTACCGCGAGCACGCCAAGAGCGTATAGATCGCAAGGAGAGCTTAGCAAAGGAATGACCTCAAAGGCAGCGTCTGGAATCGGTATGCCCTCCGCAGCGCGCAACGCGGTTGCCGCTTCTTCGCTCAGGTTTTGCCCTAACGTGCGGAACCGCCATTCCCCGGAAGCCAAAGCAGCCTTCAAGTCCAGGTGTGCGTATAGATCCACTCGCCCATCACCTGTACTGAGCCGTAGCCAGATCAGGTCGTTTTGTGCTGTCCTGACACGCTCCTGCGTTTGGAACGTGCCCTCGACGATGGTTGGTCCGCCAGCGTCTTGCAGGACCTTCCTGATACGGACAGACCCGCGTCCACGCACTGACTCGCCGGCCGACTGAGGTTGATAAATGGATGTGCCTGTCCCTCTGGCCCGCAGGTAGTACACCGCATCGCTGCCCTCGATCGGCAGTGCGATCGCGTCTCCGGGATCAACGAGCACGGCTCTTGCCGTCCATAGAAACGGCAGAGCCTGGCCCGGCTCCCCCAGCCTTACTTGAAACCTATCCGCAGTCAGGTTAAGAAGAGGTCGTTGGTGGTGTAAAACCGTTGAACGGACAGAAGCAACCGCGTCGGCCAGCAAACGAAGCTTCAAATGGAACGTCTCCAGTAAGCGGCCCCATCTGCCATGCGCTCCCATAAAAAGGCGCCCATCTGTGGCCCGGGCAGAATCATCTCCTCTCAATGCTTCAGTTGCACTTCCCAGGTCAAGTACTGACCGGCCGTGCAATACCCCTTCCCATGAGCCACCGCTTAGCAGATCAACAAAAGCCTCCAACCCTATGGGACTGTGCGGCCGCACCAGCATTAGCCCCCCACCGGGGTTCAGCGGGATTAGATCGCTCTTGCCGCCCGTGATCTCCTCCACTGGCTTGGTACTGGCACTGGTCGGAGCGTTTGGAGTCACCGGAATGAACAAGGGGTTCTTGCGTGACTTTGGCACATAGAGGTAGCGATGTAACGAGACGCTGTACTTCGGCAGGTTCTTTTTGGCAAGTACACCGTCTTCCTGGCAAAGTTGCCACTGGACCTCTGATTCGGCGTCAACCGGATGAACCGGCTCAAGCTTGGCCAAATCGAGGTATGTGGGAGGTGGGTGGACGGTCTCCCAACCCGTTTCCACGATTCCCGCCTGCTCAAGCGATTCCAGCGATCGGAAGTATTGAGTCCATCGGTCATCCAGCACCGCGTTGGTCAGCGCCTCGCGGCAGGCGGCCAAGGCGTCAGCCAGACCGTCAAGGCTCTGAATCCAAACCTCAATCCACTGGTGAACCCCTCCGCCGCCGTCCACAATACATCCCAACAAGACTTGCGCATCAATCGTATCGCGAAGCACCACAAGGTGACCGCCCACAGGGTCCGGCTTCAGCTTTGCCAGAACGCAAATCTTTAGCACCGCCGACTTCTGATCCTCGGCAATGGGGATAACTACATAGCCCTCCGGCAATTCCCCAGGGCCACTCTTTGTTCCAGAAGATGACACCGGCAATCCGCCCTGACAACGATCAGTGAATTCTATGATTTTTTAAATGACTCCCCCAGCCGCGCAAATCGAAGTACTATCGAAGAATATCTGAGGCAGTATACCACCGACTAACAGTCTGCCGTCAAGCGCAATTTACACCGCCCAGCAGGTTCCCAGACAGGTTCTATGCAGGTGGCGTTGGCACGCCAACAAGGAAAGCACCATCCTCCCTCCAGGAATCGCACGTATCCACGGGTTCATCCATGCTTTTGAGGAAACACCCCGAGGTTGACAAGCCTCCCCCGCCAACTGCCCCCGAACTTGCCGCCAAGGCAGGCCTCCCAGCGCGATTCCAGATCCGGTTCGGAATGACCTCGCTCCCGACACCTCGGCTCAGGTTGAAATCAGGAGACCAGGGGTAGTCGTCCCGAACCTTGCCCCTGCTTTGCGATCCTCTCAGCTAAAAGAACTGGTGCACCAAGCTGACGACCGTGAAGATTGCCGCCAACACCAGCAAAATCCCAATATTAGTTAGGATCACCGGCACTCTCGTCGTGCGCCTCCCCAAGTGTATATCATGTTGTCCCTGCGCGGTCAGAGCCCAACCGCTTGCTGTTGACGGTCGCCTCTCGCTCTGACTTCGAACAACGGTTGACCGGGCTGCAAAAGCACCATCTCCAGCGCTGCCGCGGCCCTTATCCAGTTCGTGACTTCATCAGCAACCTGGCCTGCTTCGTCATCTGCCCCGCTCCCACGCAGACACTACAGCACGACTAAAATAACGGCGTACCACCATGACGATCCTCTTCAGACCAACCGCTCATTTCACCTGTCAGGTGGACGGTTTCCATCCATGCTCTCTTGAGCCTCGCCGCCCAGCCCGCCTGCAGCGCCCGATATCGCCGGGCCCGCAGCCGCACCGAGCGTATCACCAAGGCCCCGGTCGAGACCCCCAAACGCTGCTCCGGATACCACAACCTTGAACGCATCCTTCGCCCACTTCGGCTCGTCAGGCACCAAGTTCGATAACAAGTCTGCGCCCGCACCCACCAAGGCGCCACGCAGAGCTGAAGACAAGGCATCCTTCCACGTATCTCCTCCGGCCGATCCAAATTTGTCGCCAAGTGCCTTGCCGGCAAGTTTGCCCACACAGTCGCCTACCATACCGATCACGCCGCTGATCAGATCGCCCCACGTGAACCCGACCTCTCGGGTACTGGGCATCTGGAAACAGGTACTCGTGGGTAGCACAAAGGGCCAGCCGGCGATGTCCTGACAATTCAGCGTGGTCATACACCAAGCGGGTGTAGATACCGCCACCGATCCGTCACCTCCCGGCACCGATCCACACTGAGGATCTTTGTTGGGAGTCGACGGTAGCCAGTACTTGGTGGATGAGCCTATAGTGTGCTTGGCAATCGAGGGAGTCGCGATCACGGGTACCGGTATGTGGGACTGAAACATGCCCCAGTCGTGTCCGACAAGAATATTGCCCAGGCCCTCGGTGGTCACCTTGTACCACGACCATTTCCCAGTTGGGAAGAACCCACAAACAGGAACGCCCACGACGACGGCCCAGACGTAAGAGGGAATCTTCGCAGGCGGTGGGGCTGGCGGCACGGGGGGCGAGAACGGGGCTTCCACTTGGTGGCTATCCAATGACAGTCCCCCAATGGGCGGGTACTTCGAGATACGTGCGGGACTCATCTGCTAATTCCTCTTCATTCTGACTTCTATTTCGGATTCTATTTGTTGAAGGTGTTCGAGCGTGGGAGAAACTGAGGGCCTCGTGCGTCCTGCCCAGACGAGAGTCAGCAACCGGGAAAAGAGATCGATGCAGACCAGATACAGCTCTCCCCGGATCTCTACGGGATGCGGTGCCAATCCCGGAACACTGAACTCAGGGCGCTCCCCAGGCAACTCCATAACGAAACGCGGGTGTGCGGGATCCATGCCTTCCAGCACAACGGTTTCATCGCTGTTAAGAAACGGCAGCCACAGTCCCAGCGAGGCACAACGCCCGGCCGACGGATGGATCAATCTCGGCAGATCCTCGGGTTTACAGGTGAAAATGTTACCTCTGCAAAAGTCAGCCGGAATCAGGCCCCGGGCAACCTCTACGACAGGCTCTTGCTTGGTCGTAGTGGCTGGCGGCAGGCCAAACATCGAGCATCTGGGAAAGGACGAGGGATCCAAGTATCCGAACCCTATCGGCAGCGGCTGCTTGTTCCAGTCAAGGGGGTTGCCGACCACCAACCGACCCGGGGTTAGCCGATCATTCGGCCACTCAATATTTGGCAGTTCACGCCCCTCGATCAAATCTTTGCGGTCTTCCAGCACGTACCCTTTACCGAAGCGATTGCGTGGATACATCAAGGGGTGTCCCTCCTGAAGAATCTCTCCCGCCACCGCTTTGACCCGGCGCAGGTCTTCGGCCGGAGTTGTCTCTTCCACTTTCTTCAGCAGCTCCGTTTCGAATGGCCGGTCCCGTCCCCCATAGGCATTTTCATAGCGCAGGGGCATTTCCTCAAACGGCTCGGGGGGCGTGAACACAACCTTCCCGTTGACGTAGTCGCAGAACCGCGGTCCGAACACCTCCGCCTTGTGCGCGTATTTGCCGGCAATCTCCACTCCGACCCGCATTTGCAAGATGGGTCGGGCCGGGTGGGCGCTGCCCTGGACGACCACATCTGTTCCCGTCTTGTAACCAACTATCTCATACAGGATTCTGTAGGAAGGGGCAACCCCTGGGGAGATTTCGTCATGCAAGACGTTTACTTGCTCCAGGGGCAATTGCTCGTCGGCAAGCCGGCAAGGACTCCCGTGCTGGAAAGTGTACGTCTGTTTATAGATAACGGAGACCTCTTCCTCGCCGGAAGCTGCGGCAAGCACGACGCAAATCCGGGAAGGCGCCATCGGTTTCAGGTGTGGCGGCACCTCCATCTTCGGCAGCTCGTCGAAGGGGATGGGTTTGGGTATGCGGCTACTACTGTCGGCCATGGCTGCTCCCCCGCGCAACAACCTTCTCAGCTTGCGCATCTTTGGGCCATCTCAACTCCGCCTGCCGTTTCTCCATCGGCCGCATGAGATAGCGAAACAGGGAAACGTAGGAGGCAACGAGCACCCTCTCTCGCGCCAGAACAAGGAGTGTCGAAAGCGTTGCCGGGAAACGGCCGTGAAGGTCTCCCACCTGTGCATGGACGGTGGGACCGTTCACGCTGGGCATCGGAAAAACTATGTCGCCGGCCGGCGCGAATCCGAACAGCCGCAACGAATCGCCCAGATCCTCAGGTTGGGCAACAAGCTCCGGAACTGCCTGGTTGAACAGGGACGGCATGATTCGGAAGGGCAGCCTCTCCGGAGGCTCCTCCGGAACATCTTTGGGCTCCAGGACCCCCATCGGCTTGAAAAAACACGCCGGGCGCGGCTGGTCCTGCCAGGTCTTTATCAAGGCATCAGGGTCCTCCAGGTTCGGCAGGGAAGTCCCCTCGACCTCCTTTTTCTCGAACAAGTAACCGCGACCGTCGGGGTTGACCGAGTGTGCCACTTCCGCACCGTACATCTTCGCTTTACCCCCGAAAGCACGGTCATTCGTAAGCGGCATTTCCAGGAACGGTTCCGGCTCGGAAGGGACAAATCTGGACCTCGCTTTCCGCCACACCCGGTTACCGAACACGGCCACCTCGTGGCGGACCTGTCCGCATTCCACGGCGACGCGCATCCACGGCACAGGCTTCTCTTGCGGCGCAATGGCCTTGCCGAAAACAAGAATATCAATACCCCTTTTCCGAAAGTCGACGTCCGGACCCAGAGAGACCTTCTCGAACTCATACGGCTTGTCGAAAACGGGCCACGCATCATCCCCCGTAACAGGTATCAGACGCTCCTCTTCGAGCCGATAGGTCACTTTGCAGGCAACAATACCCACAATTTCCCGTTCTCCGGTGGAACCGGTGAGAAACTTAGCGGGGAATGGTGTGTGGTTCGTGAAATCCATCAGGCCTCCTGGTACTCCTCCTGCCCCACGTAGGGAATCTGTTTCAGCAGCGCGTGGGTCATCCAGATGGCGTGTTCGGTCAGCTTCTGCCCACGGCTTTCAAAATCCTTCTGGTCATCCATTTCGCCGGCCTCCGCCGGCTTCACTACTTCGCGAACTTCTTGGTTGTAGAAACGCCGTTTAATCTCTTCCACAGCCGCCTGTTCGCGGGGGGGCCAGAAGTCGTCACCGGGAGGGGAGCCGGCCAGGGCCTTTTCCAGGTACTCCTCCCGCAGACGGCTCAGAAGGTCGTCCAGAACAAAAATGCTCGCTGTGTCCCGCGCAGCCGCCAAGTACATGTCGAACCTCCTCAGCAGTTCATTCGAATCCGTTCCCCATCCATAGTAACGTCGTCATTCGCCTTGATGTCCACGTTTCCCAGGCGCGCTGTGATCTTATGGGAACGGGCGTCGCTGTGAATATCCGCGGGGGTGTCAATACTCACGTTTCCATCCGAGGTCAACGACAGACTCTTACGCCCGTGGATGGCTACGCGTTCTGCATTGAGCGACAACTGCCCCTCCGCCTCGATTTCGATCGCGGAGCTTTCCAGACGGACGACGGGGCCGTCTTCCGTTATATGGATAGCAAGGGAGAGTTTGCCGTCGCGGCCGATGATTCGAAGCAGGCTGCTCTGGGCGTTACGCTGGACAACAAGCTTCTGGTTGGCCACGAGTTCCAGGGTTTGCGTGTGCGTATCCTCTGTCATTTCGCATAGCGTATTCATGATTTCCACCGTTCTCTTAGGTGTTGTGTTTGATCAAGGACGCCTGTTCAGTGATGATCCCACCAGTACTAATGGTGATGCCGCCGGCGTCAATGGTGATGCCGCTGCCGCCGGCCGAGATCGTCACCGACGATCCGCCAGTTATTTTAATGGACGCTCCCGCGCTGATATCCGTGTTGGCGCCACTCACCATGGATGTATTGGCAGCCGCCGAAACATCCAGATTCGCACCCACCGCAATCGTCTGCCCGGCTCCCACGGTCAATGAGCGACTGGCGCCGACACTGACGCTATCTGATGCGCCCACATTCAACGTTCGATTTACGCCGATGTTGGTGGTCTCGGACCCGCCAACCGTCACCGACCGGTCGGCGCCGATAGTCTGATCCTGATTCGATCCCACCGACAGAGACTGATTCGCCCCCACGGTGATAGACTGATCCGCGCCCACCGACACGCTCTGGTTGCTGCCGATGGTCTCAGTGTCGTCCACGTCAACCGTTGTTGTCCGGTTGTTGTGGACGGTGTTGTTCTGATCGTTCTCGACCGTGGTATTCATGTCATACTGCCCGTGGATCGTGATCTTCTCTGTGCCTTTGGTGTCGTCCATTGACATCTCATTGTAGCCACCGCCGCCCGGGGTACTGTTGGACTTCATGCCGCTGACCACTTTCTTTCCGGGCAGCCCGTAGGGCGGCATGGACTGGCCGTTGTAGACCCGCCCTGTTATGATTGGATGGTCAGGGTCACCCTCAAGGAACTCGACAATAACTTCCTGTCCGATCCGAGGGATACTCATCGCTCCCCAACTCTTGCCGGCCCAGATCTGCGAAACCCGAATCCAGCAGGAGCTGTTTTGGTCAGCCTTACCGTAGCGGTCCCAGTGGAACTGGACCTTCACCCGGCCGTACTCGTCCGGGTAGATCTCCTCCCCCCCAGGCCCGGTCACCATCGCCGTCTGGGGGCCTTGAATGACGGGTTTGGGAGTTACGCGGGCCGACCGAAACGGCTGCTTCGCATCAATCGCCGTAAAGCTGCAGGAGTAAACAGGCCCCCTGCCCATTGGCTGACCGGAGGAGTCGAACTCATCTGACTCAAGGTGATAGCTGGCCGAGGTGATCAGGTATTCGCGGCATTGGTCCTCACGGGGATGATCGGTGAGCGAGAAGGTGTAGCCGGTGCAAATGCCCCGTGCGTCGGACTGGCCCTGAGTCACCTCGTGATGAGCCTGCAGTTCCTCGATGCGGGCTCTCGCGTAGGCCTCACCGTCGCTGAACTCAACGTACTCGCCCGGATAGTCGTAGATCTCGTAGTCGGATGCGGCGTGATCGCGAGCGATCTGGGACGCCGTTCGCAGCCCCTTCTTTGTGGCCTTGAAGTCGAAGTCATTGAGCGCGCAGGCTCCAGGTTGCACACGTTGCTCGATGGTCCAGTCCGTGACGTTTTCACCCTCGGCGAAAGCGTGGTCAGGGGACCGATAAGAAATCTCCTCATATCCCGGGAATGGGTCATGCGAACTCTTCGCGTCCGCAAGAATGAGTTTGTGCTCGCCGTTTTTGTGCTTGAAGTAATAGTAGATTCCTTCTTGCTCCATCAGACGGCTGACGAAGTTGAAGTCGGTCTCGCGATACTGGACACAGTACTCCCACTCACGATACTCCTTCTTGCTGAGGCGGTTCTCAAAGTCAGCGATCTCACCGTGATCGCCGAAGACCTCCTCTATGATCTCCGGAACCGTCTTCTTCTGGAAGATGCGACAGTCGCTTGTGCGGGTCAGGAACCAGAGCCAAGGGACCACGGTAGCCCGATACCGACTCAGACGGCCCAACCAGCCGGTCTGGCCAAAACAGCTCACGTAGCCGTTGAAATACCTCGTCTCGTTGTCGGGCAGGGTGAGACGCACCGTCACATTCTGCCCGACAATGTCCTCGAACTTGACCGCGTGATTTTCACTCAGAAGCTCCAGCTCGTACTGGAATGCCCGCCCGAGCTGTTCCGTCCCTGAAAAGCTCACCAGCAAAAGGACATCTTCGCCCAGGGGCGTACCCACAGCGACTTCCCGGTAGGTTTGAATCCTTGCCATTTGTCATCACTCCTGCTTGTTGGCTGCGCAAAAACGAAAAATATGCCCGGGCACCATCTCGTGCAAACCGAGCCGATGTACCAGCAACCCAGACACGGGTCGTGCCGGGCGCGCTGGCGACCTAACCAAAAGCACACACCTGAGCATGCCATACACCTTGCACCGCACGCCCTCGGGTCCACTTAAGTGAAACAGCGAAACCTGACCATTCAGGGGCCACAGCGCTCCCCCAACTCGCCGACACCCGCTCAGATACTCCACCGCAGCTTTCCACTTCTCCGGCCCAAGTTTTGTGCCGGCACCGACCTCAAGGCTCACTCAAATGCGTACTCGAACTCGCCGTCCCTGATGCCAACGTGCACTTTCTCTATTGTTTGCCCCTCCATCAGCCGGGTAAGTATCTCCCTGCTGATCTCCGGAAGTAGAGCATGCGTAAGAATAGCCTCAACCATCCGCGCGCCGGTTTCGGCTGCGGTACACCGACTGGCAACCAGGTCAACAACCGAATCATCACAACTGAACCGGACGTTGTGCCTTTCCGCCATTCGCCCTTCAATCCTGCCCAATTGCAGGCGGGCGATTTTCTGCAGCACCTCGTCGCTGATTGGATAAAAAGGTACGACAACAAGTCGGCCAAGGAGCGCTGCCGGGAAAACCTTGAGTAACGGCTCACGCAGCGCCTGCCCGATGCCTTCCGGGTCGGGCAACAGTTCCGGATCCTTGCACATATTCATGATCAGGTCGCTGCCGACATTGCTGGTTAGCATGATGATGGTGTTCTTGAAATCAATCACTCTTCCTTCGCCATCTTCCATCCGGCCTTTGTCGAAGACCTGCAAGAAAACCTCGTGGACATCCGGGTGCGCCTTCTCCACCTCGTCAAGCAGGATGATGCTGTACGGGCGTCGCCGGACTGCCTCGGTGAGCACACCACCCTCGCCGTATCCGACATATCCCGGAGGAGCACCCTTGAGCGTCGAGACGGTGTGGGCCTCCTGGAACTCGCTCATGTTGATTGTGATCACGTTATCCTCACCGCCGTAAAGCGCCTCGGCCAGGGCCAGGGCGCTTTCCGTCTTTCCCACGCCACTTGGCCCCACGAACAAGAACACGCCGATCGGCCGATTGGGGTTTTCCAGGCCCGCCCGAGAAGTCTGAATTCGCTTGGCCATCGCCTCCAGAGCGTAGCGCTGGCCAATGATCCGCTTCTCCAGCCTGTCCGCGAGATTCAACACCGCTTCGATCTCGTTTTTCACCATCCGACCGACGGGGACACCTGTCCAGTCCGCCACAAGTGAGGCAACGGTCTGCGCCTCCACGGAGGGAAAGATCAAAGCGCTTTCACCCTGAAGCTCGACAAGCTGACTCTGAAGCGTCCTCAATTCGTCAAGCAAGGCAACCCTTTCCTTCTGCAATTGCTCTGCCGGTTGCTCACCAGCGGGCTTGAGCTCGGCTGCCTCTTTCTGTTCGGCTTCCAAGTCCTGAGTAACTGGGACAGCTTCGCTTGCGCCGTCAGAGCCATTTGTGGCGTCCTCGATCGGCGCGCCTAACTCACGGCGGAGCTTCGCCCGGATGTCGAGAATCCGGTTCACCAATTCTTTCTCCTGAGACCAACGCCCCTCCAGCTCGCCCAGACGTTTGTGCTGTGCTTCGAGTTCGCCCACGATTTGGTCCCGGCGAGCCGGATGGTCCAGACCCACAGCAGCCTCGCGGTCAATGATCTCCAATTCGGTTTCCAGAGCCTCGATCCGGCGACGCGAATCTTCCACTTCGGCAGGAACTCCATGCTGGCTGACCGCCACCCTCGCGCAGGACGTGTCTAGCAAGCTCACAGCCTTATCTGGCAACTGTCGCGCTGGGATATAGCGATGCGAGAGCCGAACCGCTGCCTCCAAAGCCTCGTCCAGAATCTGCACGCGGTGGTGCTTTTCAAGTGTCGAGGCCAATCCCCGGATCATGAGCAGCGCCTTCTCCTCCGTTGGCTCCTCAACCTTGATGACTTGGAAGCGCCGGCTCAGAGCTGCATCTTTCTCGAAGTACTTCTTGTACTCCGCCCACGTGGTGGCCGCAATAGTCCGCAAGGTTCCACGGGCCAGTGCCGGCTTGAGGAGATTGGCTGCGTCCCCTTGCCCCGGGGCCCCTCCCGCCCCCACCAGGGTGTGAGCCTCATCTATGAAAAGAATAATGGGCTTGGGAGAAGACTGCACCTCCTCGATGACCTGGCGAAGGCGGTTCTCGAATTCGCCCTTCATGCTCGCGCCTGCCTGAAGCAGCCCCAGGTCAAGTGTGCGCAGAGTCACTTCTTTTAAGGCCGGTGGCACATCCCCCCCAGCAATCCGCTGAGCGAACCCTTCGACGACGGCGGTCTTTCCAACTCCGGCTTCCCCGGTTAGGATAGGGTTGTTCTGGCGCCGGCGCATTAGGACGTCCACGATCTGCCGAATCTCTTCATCGCGGGCAACTATGGGATCAATCTCCCCCTTCCGCGCTCTCTCCGTCAGGTCGATCGAGAACCTTGCCAGGGCTTCCTGCTTGCCCATTGCTGCCGGGGCCATCGGGCTTGCTGCCTCGGCTGCCTGGGGGCCAGCGCCGAAGGCAGATCCGTCCGTGGGGCGCAAAGTCTCTTCCACGGAATTGCCCACAATCTTCGAAAACTGATCGGTCAGCTCCTCCAGTTTGACCTTGCCGAATTCTTTCGAGATGCCCAGAAAAACGTTTCTAAGAGTCGGTGTCTTGAGGATACCGACCATGATGTGACCCGTACGGATCTGTGATTCTCCAAACATCAGCGTCCCGTACACCCAGGCCCGCTCCACGGAGTCTTCGAGATGAGGCGACAAATCGGAGATGGATGTGGAACCCCGTGGCAGCCGATCCAGTGAAGCTGTCATATCAGCGGCCAACCTTGAGGCGTCGAGGCCGAAATGGCGCACGACCCGGTGTAGGTCTGAATCCTGCAACTGCAGGATCTGGTGCAACCAATGGACCAGCTCCACGTACGGGTTACCTCGCATCTTACAGAAAAACGTGGCGCTGTCCATGGACTTAAAGCCGACACTATTAAGCTTCTCGAACAGAGATACACGACTAATCTCAGCCATTTTAGAACTCCCGCTCTTTTCAGCGCGTGTCAGGCAGCGAAGGGCCTGAGCACAAGATCATCCACATCTTCTTCGAAAGGCTTGCTGCTTAGCCAGGTTGTCCACCCAAGCTGCGCAATCCGACCCAACTGGAGTTGAGGGACCTCCTCGGCCTTCAAAATGAGCTGGAGGTCCCACGACAGTTCATCCCCAACATAATTACGTATCCACGCAATCAGCCGTTCCAGGCTATCATGCCCCGGCAGCATGCGCTGGTAGTCAGACAGACCCATTGGCCCAAGCTTGACCCTGAACTTGTGCTGACACTGCCAAACCCGAGACCCCACGATCGCTGTGGAGCCTACCAACCCGCTTTCGGGCGAAGCGCCCAGACGACAACAACAATCCTCCGGCAGATCTATCCATTCGCCGATGAACTCATCTATTTCAGCAGCAATGCCAAAGTAATTGCTCAAGATGGCACGCAGACCCTGTGCATGACAAGTGCCGCATGCCAACCGGCCTGAGTAGTGCAGCTTGGCAATGTCAGACACCGCATCACGATCGCGAAAAGAATCCATCCCGATTCCGAACAGACTCCCGATGTAAACGGCGAAGCGGTCATCACCATCTCGCTGAGAGCTGACCGTTTGCTGATTGCAGGCCCAGGCCCGATAAAACAGCGAGATCATCCGGTGATGAAAAATATCAAGAAACCGTGCCAGTGTTTCATCCCGGTGGTGTCGTATGCGCTCGCGGACGCACTCGGTGATGTGCAGTGGCATCGGCCCATTGGGACCAAGCAAGCCAAGGAAGTACACAAAAAAACGCGGAGGTCGTCCCCCGGGACCCGGCCTGTAACCAGCGATCGTTGACGGAGCGAAGGCCAGCGACGCTTCCTGGCAAAATCGAATCGGATCCTCCCTGGGACGTTGTGAATGTCCAACCCGTGGCAGGTCCGGACGTATGCATTCAATCCGCCTGACGGCCTGAAAGAAGTCAAAGCTGTACGGCGCGTTCATTAACTGGCGCGTCAGAGAGTCTGCCTTTGACCAATCCTTGCTGGCCATCTCATAACCTCCCCACGCTGCAGGGTCTTAACAACTGTTTCCGTGAAGGAATTGAGCGAGACATACTTCGCGAAGAACTGGTCAAGAACCGCCCCAATCAAGAACACTCCTGTTCCTTCGAACGCAGCCTCATCGAGCGTCAGTGTCATCTCCAGACCGCGCGCGAACGCGATCGGGCCCGGCCTGCCAATCCGACGAACAATCGGCCTGGCCCTTATCCGCTTGACACCATCCATCTGCTTGCGGATCTGAGGATCGCTATCATCGCCGTATAGCTTTAGGAGCTCCCGAAGCGCTGAGGCACCCTCTTCCTCATTCACATCTGCAAGCGAGAGATAATTCAGTGAAAGATGGCTAATCGCTCGCCACGCGATCTCGCCTTCCGCAGGTGACGGTCTCGGCGGCGTCGGGCCGCTCACGCAGCGCGTGGCCTCGACCGGAGCGTCAATGTCCATTGTGAAGTCCGTTGGGCCAACGCCCACCGGCATTTGCAGCGGCAGATCACGGTTTGTGCATCGGGTGATTACTTCGAGTTGCCGCAAGTCAGAACGATAGGGCGCTTCCTTACAATCAACAAGCGAGACATAGACTTCACTACCCGCATAGCTCGATCGCCGACCCAACCGCTTCTCACGGGCGGAGGCAGTTCTTGGCACTCTGTTGACGGCATGATATGCCCCTGTGCTCCCACCGTCAGCGTCAAAGTCGCTTGCGGAATAGAAAGGAAGGAACTCCTGCTCCTCACCGGCCCTCGCCCCGTGACCGACTACACGAAGGACCTCGTAAACCTCGAAGTCGAGCGGACGTGTGCGGTCGGGAACGACATGGAACTCGTTGAAGCGGTCCGACAGATGAATGCGGTCCGCCCGCTTGGGAAACAAGTTGACCGCCGGTGAACAGAACAGCGAAAAAGTCGTGGCGTCAACCATGCCTTCAAGTTTGAGGTCCGGCTCCCCCATTAGGATGATAATATCCAATTCGTTGTCCTCGCAGCGCTGTACTGCGCCCCCCAGCCCCGCCAATTCAACGAACATATATCGCTGTGGGAACGCAAAGTACTCCTTCAGAAGCCGGTATCCCTGAAAGCACCTGGGGCCGTATGGAAGCAACGCTTGGTTGTCGTCAAAACCGACCCGCCGGATGCTGGACGCTCCAAGGACCTCCCTCCATTTAACGGGCCTCTTTGTCGGCTGAATCACCACAGCTACACTGTTGGCGAAGAATTGCTCATAGACGCGCATGGGGGTCTCATCCGTTCCGCGCAGGTAGAACGTCAGGCTGTCAAGCTTGAGCTCGCTGAAGATGAGACCCGCGGTACACTGCATTCGGATGCGAATCCCCGCCTTGGCCCTATATTCCTCAGAAATCTCCAGAGCAGCCAGGTCCAGCGTGTGGTATTGTGCCTCCGCCACTCGAATCGGCCAGAGCATCACATCATGCGCAGTCCGATACTCACACGCCGTTCGATCACCTTCGCCAATAATGCTGCGAAGCACAGTATCACGCGGGATAGGAAAACCCTCCGCCAGAGTGCCACTGGTCAGGTCTGGCTCGAACTGGGCAATGCCCACGGAGGGGGTCGGAGCCAGGTATTGGGGGTACACCGTTTCGAGTAAGGATTGTGTGAACCGGGGGAATTCGGCGTCGAGTTTTAGCTGCACGCGCGCGGCAAGGAAAGCGAATCCCTCCAGCAACCGCTCAACATATGGATCGACACATGTAAATTCGTCCAGCCCCAGCCGCCCAGCGATCTTGGGAAACTCCCGTGCGAACTCGCCTCCCATCTCCCGAAGGTGCTGAAGTTCGCGGCTGTAGTAATGTAGCAGCCGCCTATCCATGAGGATGATCCTTGACTTCGCACTCACCCGTTTCCAGGTCGAACTTAGTCTTAACGTAGATCTGGTCAGGGACTGGCTGCGCCCAAAGCTCCCCTTCGATCTCGAATGAGACGGCGTTCTGGTCCGTCGAGTGCGGATCGCGCACCACTCGGATGGACAGGGCCTCTCGCGAAATGCGCGGTTCGAAGCACTGCACGGCATGTAATAAGTGCTGTTCTATCTCAGAGGGCTTGATGTGCGAACTGGTAACACCGCAGAGGTCTGGGATACCATAGTTCAGCACCGAGCGAGACACTTCCGGAAACTCGTCCAAAGCGTCGCCTGGCGGGTGACAACTGGTATTAAGAAGCCAGTAAAGATCACGCAGAACTCCCTGACGATATCGCCGCAGGGATACGACACGTTGTTCCCGGCTTTCCTCCTTTGACTCAGGCTCGTCGTCCATAAGGCGATCGAGCAGGCACGGCTGCAAACGTTCCGCCGGCGTCAGTTCAGCCATCCTTCCCCTCCTCGGTCGGCTGCTCTACTTCGCCATGGTTAAGCTTGACTTCACGGATGTCAAGCAGGGCGTATTCAGCTTCATCGGTGACGAGGAGCCTCTGGCCCAATCCTTCATACAGGCGGCCTTCTCGCTCGATCCACTCCGTCTTGCGGCACATTACAATGGCACTATCCTCGCTGGCTTCTGACCCTGGATAGCGTGTCGGTATTAGCCCAGCCGATGTGCCACCGTTTGTCCACGTGAACTCGGCGGGCGCCCAGATCACATCCCGTAAGTCCGTGGGCGGCTCGATCTGGATCTCCTGGACGTTGGCAAAGGGCACCCAGTAATATCGCCCGTTGACAATCGCCTCCAGGATCGGACCCAAACGCGAGTCACTGTCGGCAATCCACTCAAATTCCTGTCCGTTGATCGTCCCCGGAATGGCGGGAGCGCGCTCAAACGCGCGCTCCCGAAGTTCCTGTGCTTCTTTGTAGTGGCCTTCTACTGCCATCTGATTGGCCTGCAGGATCCAGCCCACCCATTCCTTAGGCTCTCCAAAAATGACTGGGGAACGCCTCCCCCCCCAAATCTCAGCCCGAAGCGCCTCAGCGTTAAGTGCCGGACGGCACACGTTGGCCATGAGCAGGTTGTTGGCGTCGAGCTCGGCGGCAACGTTCAACTGCGTCATTGCCCTTTCCCACCGCCCGAACACGCATAGCAACTGGAAGAGAAAAACCCTCAGCTTGGGATTGGCCGGATGCTTACGCACCTCCCCCTGGAGCTGCTCCAGTGCTTCTGCGGGCCGTCCCTGGCCCAATAGCTCTTCTGCTTGCATTGAACACCCTCTCGCCCCATGCCGGTTATTCGCGTGGCGCCGCACACATAGACAGTACAGGCAGCACCGAGTAATGGCTCTGTGGCCGCTCGCTCACATCGCCTTGTCTTCCATGGTGCTCCATATCGCTTCCACAGCCGCACCCGTTTCTCCGGTCGCGGATGTCGGGGTATACGACCAGCTGATCTCGCCGTACCGGAACGTTACCTCCTCCGACGGGAGCGGATCCTCACTACTTGCAGAGCCGCCCGGAGCAACCAAGGCCACGATACAATTCTTGAACACATACTTCATGAACGTCGTCTTCTCGCCCGTTGCCCGGCACAGTTCAAACGTAACCTCCGGGATCGCTACACCGGAGCAGCATTTGAGAGCCAGGATCGGGGAAGCGCTGTCCAACCGTTTGGTAATGCAGAAGTCCTGATGGTCCGCCTTGCCTCCCGTCAGCGCGCCTTGGCCACTCAGTGATCCGCCAGGCGCCTGCGAAATCCCGTGACTATAAGACACGACCTCAATCCACTTGCCGTGCGCCGCGTCGGTGCTATCTCCGTCCACGCCCTCGACCTTCAAGAACATGTCGTAACCCATTTCCAGTCCTCCTCTTATTCTGGTTTTCTTGTCGAACAGTGATTAACTATCCTGCGAGCCTCGAACCACCGAGTTTATGCACTCAAGCTGCGTTCGCCCCGCGAAACCTCAAGACTCTATGCTACCCTCCCTTGACCGAGGGTAACTTGGTGACCAGACGCAACGAAACGGTCAATCCCTCGAGCTGATAGTGGGGACGCAGGTAGAACTTCGACGAGTAGTATCCCGGGTTTCCCTCCACCTCTTCCACCACGACCTCTGCCGCTGCCAGAGGCCGTCTGGCCTTTGCCTCTTCCGTCGCGTTCGATGGATCCGGTTCAACATAGAGCTTGATCCACTTGTTGAGCCAGCGCTCCATATCTGACCGTTCCTTGAAGGAGCCAATTTTATCCCGAACGATAGACTTCAGGTAGTGAGCGAAACGACACAACGCAAACATATAGGGCAACCTCGAATTCAGGTTCGCGTTCGCCGTGGCGTCGGGATCGTCGTACTCCTGAGGCTTGTTCAAAGATTGAGCGCCAACGAAAACCGCATAATCGGTGTTCTTCCAATGGGATAAGGGAATCATGCCGTTCTTGGCCAACTCTTGCTCGCGCCGGTCAGTGACGGCGATCTCGGTGGGACACTTCATGTCTACCCCCCCATCGTCCGTCGGGAAGGTATGGCATGGAAGCTCCTCCACCATGCCCCCGCTTTCGACGCCTCGAATGCGCGAACACCAGCCAAAGAGCTTGAAGGCCTGGCCAATGTTGACCCCCATTGCATAGGCCGCGTTCGACCACGTATACTTGGAGTGATCCCCTCCCTCGGCGTCCTCCTCAAAGTCGAACTCCTCCAGGGGGTTCGTCTTTGCTCCGTAGGGCAACCGGGAGAGAAACCGTGGCATGGTCAAGCCAATGCATCTCGAGTCGTCTGATTCTCTTAGCGACCTCCATGGCGCGTATTCCGCCGTTTGAAAAATCTTGGTCAGGTCACGTGGATCCGAAAGCTCCTGCCAACTCTCCATGTTCATCAGAGTCGGTGCGGCCGCGGCGAAGAACGGTGCAAAAGCCGCCGCTGAGATTTGTGCCAATCCCCCAAGCATTTCCACATCCGGCGGACTGTGGTCGAAATAATAGTCACCGATGATGCAGCCGTACGGCTCGCCGCCCGGCATGCCGAATTCCTCTTCGTAGAGCTGCTTGAACAGCGGGCTTTGGTCCCATGCCGTACCCTTATACTTCTTGAGAGTCTTCGCCAGATCCTTCTTGCTGATGTTCATCGCACGGATCTTTAATGTCTCGTCCGTCTCCGTGTTGTTCACCAGGTGATGGAACCCACGCCAAGTTCCCTCCAGCGCCTTAAACTCTTCATGGTGAATAATCAGATTCATCTGCTCCGACAGCTTCCTGTCAATCTCGCCAACGATCGCTTCGATCGTTCTTACCGCATCCTCCGAGACCAAAGCGGTCTCAGCGAGCGCCTGCTCTGCCAGGGTTCCGACCGCGCGCTTAATCGCTTCCTCCGCCCGATCGGTCTTAGGCTTGAACTCCTTCTGGAGAAGAGCATCGAACTCTCCCACTTCGACGACTTCTGGAGCCGCCTCTGGGGCCTGACTCTCCTGCTTCTCGTTTGCCTTAGCCATTGGACTATTCCTCCGCCTTGGTGGTTTCCGCTTCTCCTTCTGGCGCCTCAGTCGCCTCTCCTTCTGCCTCCGGCTTCGGCGCCGAGCTCAACGCCTGAAGCAGTGCCGGATCGTTCAGCAGCTTTGCAATCAGCTCCTCTGCTCCACTCTTTCCGTCCATGTAGGTAAGGAGGTTCGACAACTGCGTTCTCGCAGCCAGCAGCTTGTTCAACGCATCAACCTTGCGGGCAACTGCCGCTGGCGAGAAATCATCCATGCTCTCAAACGTGATATCCACGCTTAGCTCGCCCTCTCCAGTGAGCGTGTTGGGGACTCTAAACGCAACACGCGGCTTCATTGACTTGAGGCGATCGTCGAAATTGTCCACGTCAACCTCGAGGTACTTGCGATCTCCAACCCCAGGCAGCGCTTCCTCCGGCTTGCCGGACAAATCCGCCATCACCCCCATCACGAAGGGCAGATTGATCTTCTTCTCTGCGCCGTACAACTCGAGATCATACTCGATTTGCACTCGCGGCGGTCGGTTACGACCAATGAATTTCTGACTGCTTTTCTTTGCCATGGCTGCTCCTTTCTCCCTACTTGTCCCGAATCCATGGATTGGACCTATTCGTCACATGCCTCTTCCTTCCTGGGCAGGAATCTCTCGAGACCTACTCCGTGGACGAGCCACCTTTAATCCCACCGATGCTCTCGATTTGTCTCGTTGCCTCTGGAGAAAGATCGCGGACGATCTCCAGAAAGTTCTTCGAAACCAATCGCTGTGCACGCCTCACCAAAAGGGGCACGGGACTCGAAGGCTCATGCCGTTCGTAATACTGACAGACCTTCTCAAGCGCCGAGAGGACATCCCGGGGAGATCTGATCTCCCCCAGCGGTGGCTTTTGCCCTCCAGTTTCCTTTCCCTCACCAGCGCCGGCCCCCTCAGATGGGGCCAAGCCCCGTTTGGCCAGATAGCCTTGCATACACTTCTGAATATCTGTCAAAACCTGTTGATAATCATCCAGATCAGGAACCCTGCCCGCCTCCACATGGGCCCCCAACCCGGCTTCGATTCCCCTGACGTGCTCAATCGCTTCCTCCGCGGCTTCGGCCAGTCCCTTCAACTCCTCTGTGCTGGTATCTTCAAACGCAGCGTCAATTACAGACATCTCTGGTTTAGGGGCCTCGGCATCATCGGGCAGAGTGAGTTCTCCCTTTGCTATCAGGATGTCCCGAAGGCTAAAGTGTCCCAGCCGCCGAGAGTTGCAGAGTGGCACCTCACGCAGCCGTTGGTTGAACATCATTGGGTCCTGAAAGCTCCCCGGAGGCAGAGATAATGACCCAATAATATTCAGCCGCTCAAGTGGGTCGTTATTGTCGTCGGGATCAAGCTGAGGATGCACATCATCCCAGAAGCGCTCCAGCAATCCGCGGAGCACCCCCAACCCGTCCCTCATGCCGGCGATGCCCTCACTCTTGAGAAGCGCAAGGGCGAGATATAATGCAACCCGCAAGTCCTTGGTCTGCCCCAATAGCTCAACGCAACGCTCACGCGCCTTTCCCCAGTTCGGCTCACCTTTCTCCTCCTCTGGTCTTGCCTGCAACATCTCCTCCAACTCGAGATAAGCCGGGTCGTATCTGAGGTCCGGACCGCATGGGGGCTCAGTGCTAACCTCACCAAGTAGACCTTCGATGTCAATCGTGCTCATGAGCTAATGAACCACCCTTTTTGCTTTCTACGCATCGCCTATACATGCCGTTTTGGCCGACCTTCCCCGTGACCTCGGGTCCTGCACCCGTATTTCGTCTATAGCGTTCGGTCCGTGTGTTTCAAGTCCGACTCCACAACAACACCGCGCGCCCTTGTATGCGTATAAAAAAACAGTGTTTTTATCATATCGCACTCTGCCCCAACGCTGTCAAGAAATTTTTGCCCTCAAGATTTTTGTCTGGGGCAAACGCCTCATCCTTGAAGGCCGGTGTCAATGTCTTTTCCAGCCACAATCCACAATAACCTTATCATATGCAACGTGGTCAAGCAGTCAGGCGGTCGCCCGGCCATCCATCAGCGGCACTATTCTGAATAACACCGTCACCGCCAACTCGGCCAAACGCTCGGGCGGAGCCGGGTGTGATAATCGGCCTTGCGATTTGCTTGTGAGCCGAGCCGACCTGCCTCTGTTGCGCCATGCAAACCTCGCTCCGGGAAGCGGCTTGCCTGCGATCGTGTACGAGACTTTGGGTGAGGGACTCTCCGCGGCCGAGGGTGCTTTGCCGGCGCTCCAATACCGAGACTCCGAAACAACAGTTGGGCTCCGGGCGAATATATGATATGAGGCTGGGTGACGAGAACGTTTGGTTCTCAGCGACGACTGAGAGCCTTTCGTGGTATCAACGAGAAGGAGTTGTGCTATGAGCCATTCCAGACTGGCGCCTGCCTGTGGACAGACGAACCCGGGCTGGAGGATCACTCCCGGTTCCCTCGCATATAACGACGGGGCGGTTGGCTATGTCAGAAATAATTAGAGTGCAGTTGTGAAAAGCAAACCCGTAGGCACCATGGAAAGGAGTGAGGAAGATGACCGAACCGAAACAACCATCCAAGTCGCTGTTGACCGGCGGGCCAGGTGCACTGAAGCTCGATCCCGAGATCGAGGCAAAAATGCGCGCGATCAAGTTCGAGTTGGATATTATGCGCTTGCGTGGGTCGTTCCTGAAGCCCGACTTCAACCTGCTTCGGGGCATTGACCTGGGCAGCCCCATCACCGGAGCCGCAAAACCTCCGGCGCCGCTGGTACCGCGTGGCAAAGGCCCGGCCAAGCCCCGCCCTGGGAAGGCTGGCGACCTTATGTCTGCTTTCATGGGAGTGCCGGCGATTAAACGGGCCGTTGACAACATCAAGGGCAAGGCGACCGACAAGCTGCGTCATGATTGGAAGAGCCTTTCGACAGGAGGAAAGGTCGCCACTATCAGCACGGCTGTCCTTATTAGCGGGAGCGCGTTGGCCGGCATCCTTTCACACGATAAGGCAAGGCAGGAAGCCCTCGAATTCATCCAGGGTAAGAATATACCCGTGCCCGGGGTAACAGGACTGAGCTTTTCGATTAGCCCCGTAGGTAAAGAGAAAAAGTTCATGCTGAACTTCGACCTGGCTAAGTTCATCCGCTCCCGCGGCAAATGACAGCACTGGGGTCAGATCGGTTTTGCAGCAGAGTCACCTTGCCTCACGGTCAAAGCTGACACCTCACCTTGTTGACTGTGATTCTATGCGCCCCGGCGTGATGGACGAGCAGTCTTAACGAGAAGGTACCTGGCGCGATTCGGGGCACGTCGCCCCCATTCCCAGCCTGAAGGAAAGATATTATGGCCATTGACTACCACAACAGGTTCGGGAAGCTCTCCCAATCGTACATGAAATGCATCTTCGAGTGATTTCCGACGTACGCAACGCTCCTGCGCCTCAGAGAATATGACAGCCTTTTGGGCAATCCCACTCCCGCCTCCTTCCCAGGGCTCGCGAAAGCATTTTTTGACACCGCTGTGAGGCTGTTCGCCGAGGGGCTGACAGCGAAGAAAAGAATCAAACTCCTGCGCCCATGTGACCACGCCGCACTGGCCATCGAGGATTACGTTCGGTGGATGTAGGAAGAGCTTTTGTCAAAGAGCAAGCGGGTCTGGCGAGCGGGCAAGTCCCGTTTCAATCGCTGGCTAAGTACACGCCTTCCGAAATACGATGACGAATTACGGCCGCCTTTCTCCAACAAAAGCTCGCACGCTACTCGCGTACTGGAGCAAAAGTTGGGAGGCGGCTTTTCTTGGTCGTTCCGGCACAGGGCCTTTGGCAATCGGCGCACGAGAACTCCCTAATTGCCGGGCTTTAGCTGGCATCACCTTTAGACACCGGCTTCAGTCGGTGGTCACAAAGCGCGCCCGTATTCTCCCCTGAGCCGGCTTCAGCCGGGCTTCTCGACCAAGGGCTTCAGCCATAATCGAATACGTCATCGAACTGTCGTTTCGGAGC
>Ga0114930_10000598_pt1 | contig 37226 bp, 35 predicted proteins | sample AnhtaG_FD_87300 | JGI IMG/M metagenome (GOLD analysis project Ga0114930, IMG submission 87300) | Deep subsurface microbial communities from Anholt, Denmark to uncover new lineages of life (NeLLi) - Anholt_01485 metaG | ecosystem: Environmental > Aquatic > Marine > Oceanic > Sediment | place... | reverse complement strand
ATTAAAATTGATAATTAAAATTTAATTTAATATTTTTCCCTACTTTATTCTATAAAAATCAATTTTTACAAGAATAGAAAATATAAAAAAAAGTCTGTAAAATAACAACTCAGTTTTAATTTAATTTATGGCAAAAATTTAGGGAGGAAAACAATACAGTTGAATTTATTCAGGTAAGCAATAATATAGTTAATCAAATTTTTGATTTCACGTTTGGCTTCAGATTGATTACTATTATTATACTCAGCAAATGGTTTTGGTCCGATAGCTACAAGAACCCCTGTTAAATCTTTTTCTCTCTTTATAAAAAACCAAAATGGTTTATTTTTTTCATTATCCTTAACAATTATCAACATCCAAGGATTTAATGTCCAATCATTTTCATCTGGATCTAACACTTTTTCTATCGCTTTATGTGTAAAATATTTTTTAGATATCTTTATTGACTTAATAAGGGCATTAAAAAAGCTCCTTTTTATTTTTAAATATCCCCCAAAATAAGTTTTGGTATCAAATAATTCTAGTGTTTGGTCAGTTCCATCTGATAATTTGAGAAATACTTTCCAGGGTCCCATAATTAAGAGCCTCTACTATTCTTTACTAATACTTCTTCAATTTTTATTTCTTTAAATATATTTTTAATCTTATCTAATGAATTTTTTAAACTCTTGTTTTTACTATCAGAAATGCTTAAATTTAGATAACACTCATAATATATGTGCTTTTTTATTTTTAAAAATCCAGATGTATGAATAACTTGAAATTTCTGAAGTATTTTTGATATCTCCTTTAATATCTTTTTTGATAATTTTAAACCATATAAACTAATTTTAAAGACTTTTTCTTTCTTTATGGGGTAAATTGATAATTTAATAGAATTTTCAATAGAAGATTGAATGATTAATAAATTATCATATTCTTTTAAGTTTTTAAATTTCGAGAGAGAAATTCTTAAATTTGTGTTTAAAAAATCCTCTAATTGTTGAATATACGCATCCGTTATGTTTAAACTATCCATTTTATATACAAATGATATTTTCAATTCATTATTATTTTATTCTTTTTTATGATATGACTAATTTTTTTTTTTAATGATTTTATGGTACCAGAAGTCTTTAATGGCGATAAAATCACTTTTTTTCCATTAATTTCTTGTACAAGAGTCAATGCTGTAATAATTACTTCTTTAGTTTCATGAGAGAATCTTATAATAGCATAATTCTCTTTTAAATTTAGATCAACTAACCATAATCCAATTTTATTTGCTTCTTTCATCCCAAAATATCGCCATATTGACCGCCAAATAGATTTCAGAATAATATTTTGATCAAGAAACAGATCTGATTCCCTTATTATTTTGAACATAACGTATCTTTGCCTTTCTTTTAAAGTGATTATAAATCCCCTCTTAGATTAATTATATGTTTGTTTGAATTTATTATTATAACTAATTTTAGTTTTTTCTACTAGCATTTTTGGATTTGTAATGTATGCTTTTTTTGCTATACTTAAAGGAATTTCTAAAAGTGAATGACAAATGCTTATTAATGCTCTTGGATGTCTGTAATCAAATAAATTCATAAAATTTCCACTAATTATATAATTTGCTTTTGATCTTAGTGCTAATTGGGTGAATTTATATAAATTTCTAAAATTTTTTGATTGAATAGTTTTATTATTTACCATAATTGGAGCCAATGAAAATTCTACAAAAGTATTATTCTGTTTAGTTAGAGAAATTACTCCAGGAGTGAGTGTTTTTAAAATTTCCGGATCAGAAAAAGAAACAATATCAACTCTTGAATCTTTTGAACAGTGTAATTGTACTTCCCTGTTCAAGGATTCTATCGAAAGAATATCCGTAAAATTATTAAATTTTTTTATTTTTTTCTTAAATTCTTCAATAGTTTTTAATCTTAAATTAATTCGGAAATAAATATTAATTTTTAATTCATTTTCAACTTTATATCTAATATCTGAAGGAACTCTATCAATCTCATTCTTTGGTTCTAAAATTATATTTTTTATACCTAACTTATCACAAAATTTTAATCTATTCTTAATTTCATCAATATTTTCTATATCTACGGGCAATCTTGATTCAAAATATGACAATTAGGTATTTACCTCAAAAAAATGCTTTACATTATATAATTAATTAATGATTTATAAAAATAAAAAAATTCTTTTATAAATAAATATTTAAAATGTTGATTTTTTGAAAAAAGGGGGGTTTTTGTGATTAAAAGAAGAAAGCTCTCAGAAGTGAGAAAAAAGATTGAAGATGGTACTGCAGTCGTACTAACGGTTCAAGAATTAATAAATCGAATTAGTGATGATGAAAAAGTCAAGTTTGAAGATGTTGATGTGATAACAACAGCTACAAAAGCACTCATGAGTGGAATTATGGGAATCTTTTCTTTTCGACTGACACCACCTAGAACTTTGCGAAAATTCACAGAAGTGAGTATGAATGGAATATCATGCTTTTCTGGTCCTTGTCCAAATGAGTATCTAGGTATAGTAGATTTAATAGTTTATGGAACAGCTCAAAGTAAAACAATAGAGAAATATTGTGGTGGCTCTTTGTTTAGAGAGATTGCAGATGGAAAATCAATAGAAATTATTGCAAAGAGTGCTGAAGGTGAAACAGTAAAAAAAGAAATAACTATAGAAGATATGCAGTTTGCTAAATTAATGGGCACTAGACAAGCTATCAAAAATTACAATGCAATGATTAATTGTGAAACATATAAAGTAAATACTATTTTTTCCTGCCTTCCATTTAACCCTAATAATACAGAAATTACTTTTTCTGGATGTGGTGCTTTAAACCCTTTTCAAAATGATCCAGACTTTGAATCTTTTGGTGTTGGCTCACCTATTCTAGTTAATGGAAATATAGGTTATCTTGTTGGACCTGGTACTCGAAATTATGTTGCTAAGCCTAATATGATGACAATAGCACCTTTTACGGGGATGAAACCAGAATATATGGGAGCTTTTAGAACTTCTTATGGATTAGAACCAATATGTAGTTTAGCTCTTCCAATCCCAATATTAAATGAGAATATTTTTAGTAATCTCGTAAAATCTGACAGAGATGTTAAATTAAATATATTAAGTCTAGTAGGGAGAAAAAAAGTAGGAGAAATTACATATGGGGATGTTTGGGATAATAATTTCAGAATGAAGTTTAATCCTGAAGTATGTAGAAGATGCAATAAATGTGATGTTATTGGTAAATGCCCAACAAACGCATTTATAATCAATAACGGAATTATTACTGGAATAGATCGATCTCGCTGTTTTAATTGTGGAAATTGTGCTTATTTATGTCCGGAAGCCTTTGAATTAGACTTGAAAACAATTAAATTTGAAGGAAAGGATGTACCAATTGTTTTAAGACAATCGGATAGAAACGGAGCAATTGCTTTAGCTGAGCAATTGAAATCTATGATCCTCAATGGAGAATTTCCTCTGAAAACACCAATCAGTAAATTAAAATTTGCGGATGAGGTAAAATAAGTTCTATCATTTTGAAATTCATAAAATTTTATATTTTTACTTGAAGCTAAAAGCTTTTTAATTAAAATACGATTATTGCCATTTTATTGGTAATAAAGTTTATTTTAAATTTGTTATTTGATAAATTATGTCAAAACAAATACTAAATGGTGGCGATTTACTTGTTAAATGCCTTTTAAAGGAAGGGATTACTAAAATATTTGGCTTAGTGGGTGGAGAATTATCAAGAATTTATGATGCTATTGAACGTTGGGGGCGAGAAGAAGGAATTGATACAGTAATGGTTAGACATGAACAAGCAGGAGGACATATGGCGGATGCTTGGGCACGAGCAACCGGAGAAATAGGGGTTTGTATGGGGACTGTTGGACCCGGAGTATCACACTTAGTACCTGCGGTTGCAGCGGCTTCTGCCGATTCGATTCCGTTATTAGTGATAGGTGCCCAAATTGGTCGAATGTTTGAAAATACAGGAATATTACAAGGAGGTTTAGATCAGATGAGTTTAATGAAACCAATTACCAAGTTGCAGATTTCTGTAGAAGAACCTTATGAAATACCACAAGCAGTACAGAGATGTATAAAATCTGCTATGACAGGGAGAAGGGGACCCGTTTTCTTGGAATTAAGAGAAACAGCATTGGTTAGAAATGCTCAAGAAGAAGATATCAAAAATGTAAAAGATCCTCAAAATTATCGACCTGTTTATAGACCAAGTGGAAACCCAAAATCAATTGAAGATGCACTAACTATTATTAAAAATGCGAAAAAACCCTTAATTATTGCTGGAGGTGGAGCAATCGCCTCAGAAGCTTCAAATGATCTAATAAAATTCTCTGAGACTTATAGAATACCAGCATTAACAACTGTTATGGGTCTTGGTGCAATAAGTACAAAACAAAAAACTTATGCTGGTTCATATCCCTTGGCAAATACGTTTCGTAGCGCTGCGTCTGAAGCAGATGTTGTTTTATCCTTAGGATGTAAATGGGATTACACAACATTATATGGGACACCTCCACTTTGGAATCAAGAACAAAAAATTATACAAGTAGATATTGATCCTAAAGAAATGGGTAAAAATCGGAATGTAGATGTTAGCATTGTTGGAGATGTTAGAACTGTAATAAATCAGTTGTTATTTATAATGGAAGATAAACTTCCTAAAGAGAAAATAACCGAATGGACTGAATGGAATGATTTTTTACAGGAAATTCAGAAGAAGGATAATGAACGAATTCAAAGTATATTAAACTCTAAAAAAGTTCCGATGAAACCAGAAAAACTTATTGTTGAAGTAATGAAATTTATATCTCCTGACACACAATTAGTAGTAGATGGTGGTGATATCGCAATATTTACTTATGGTCTAATTTCTAGTTTTCTTAGACACACAAGAAGTACATTTACTTCTATTGGAATGGGACACCTTGGTGTAGGAGTATGTTATGCTATAGCAGCAAAATTAGCAAAACCTGATAAACCAATTGTCATTATTAGCGGTGATGGTAGCTTTTTATTCAATATTCAAGAATTAGAAACAGCAAAAAGGTTAAAACTACCCATAGTTATCGTTATAGGAAATAATTGTGCTTGGGGGATGCTTAAAACTTATCAGAAGAATAATTTAAACAAACGTTACTGTGATGTTGATTTCCCTCCGATAAATTACGCTGAAATTGCAAAAGGTTTTGGATGTTATGGAGAAAAAGTGGAAAACCCAAATAATATTCAAGCAGCCCTACAACGAGCTATAGATTCAAAAATAGTAGCAGTAATCGACGTAGATATCGCATTCGAATCACCACCAGTGGGAAAGTTCCTTGGATTATATAAAAAGAATAAAGGGCTTTTTGGTAGATAATTAATAATTGTGAAATCTTTTGGAGTGAGATGAAATTATGAATGAAAAATTTTTAGAAGGAAAAGTAGCCCTAATTACAGGGGCAGGTAGTGGATTTGGGCGTGAAATGGCGGTTTCATTTGCAAGCAAAGGAGCAAATTTAGTGCTAAATGATGTCAATTTAGACGGCATCATAGAAACTCGTGAAATGGTGTTAAAATCATATAATGTTGATGTATTATTAGCAGAAGCCGATATTTCTGATGAGGAAGAGGTTGATAATATGAGAAAAGATGTATTTCAAAAATTTGATAATTTATTTCTACTGGTAAATAATGCTGGAATAAGAGGGGGCTCGTCATCTTTAAAAACTAAGACTAAAGACTATATCCGGGTTATGGATGTAAATGTGAAAGGTGCATGGAATGTAACTAAAGCCTTTTATAGAAAAATGATCAAACAAAAATTTAAGCCAGTCACAGGAAAAATTATTAATATTACATCGTGTGCGGGTACAGAGTGCGGTTTAAATCCTTTTATTGGTATGTATAGTGTAAGTAAAGCAGCTCTTATTGCTTTTACAAAACTTTGGGCTCTTGAATTAGGACCAGCTAACATTACAGTAAACGCAATTTGCCCTGGCATTTTTCTTACGCCAATATACAATAATGATCCAGGTTTTATTAGGGAATGGATAAAACTTAGAAATATCAAACTTCCGATAGACAAGATTGGAGAAACTAGCCAGGTTGCTGATGTTGCATTATTCTTAGCATCACCAGCTTCCGATTATATTACAGGTCAAAATATTATATTAGATGGTGGAATGACCATTTCAATCAATAAATTATAATTCCATTTTTCATCTTATTTTTGAACTAAAATGTGATTGAGCTCTAAATGAGGCTTCGAAAAATATACTTAAGATATTTTTTCACATTCGTCATTAATATCTTTCATAGTTACGTTGAAATCTTGCCACCAATCTTGACCTTGTTGAGCAACTAACATCGGATCTCTTTTTTGAGAGTTTAAACATCTTATTTCTTCTTTTAAAGCTTTAATTTTATTTTTCCAAATTTCAGAAAATATACCCTGTAAATTTATTTTTACTTTCTTGATTAACTCCTCATAAGTCACTGAAACATCTTCGATTTTCTGCAGCTTTTGAAGCTGTTCGAATTTTACTTTTTCTTTTGCTCGATTTAAATCGCTACAACTAATATTAATAGAAAAGGGTTCATCTTTACCCCACTTACAAAACTTTTGAATTTCACATAGAGAACAATAATTATTAAAACTTATAGTATAATCCTCTAATCCAATAATTGAATAATTCAAAATTCTAGGCATGAAAACCACTTAGTTATTAACTAAAAATAAAACCAACAAACTATTATACTTTAGGTCAAAAAATTTTTTAGTTATATATTATATAAATTATTCAATCAAATTGTATTTTGATAATAACTACTTTAGTTTTTATACAATAAAGAATTATAGAATTTAGTACTAATCTTTGAATGGGAAAGCGGCTTGGGAGAGTGGATTCTTTTAATCGAAGCATCTCTTCAATGGCTTAGCCTGGTATAGCGCACGGCTGATAACCGTGAGGTCGGGGGTTCGAAGCCCCCCTTTCCCATTTTTTTTTCCATGAGTTAATTTCAATAAACTTCATTTACTTTTTTAATTATTGTACTATATTATAAATCTGAAAATGAAAATCATCATAATCTCTGGAACTCCGGGTTGTGGTAAAAGCTCTGTAGCAAATGAATTATCTAAATTAGTTAATGCAAAAGTAATTTCTCTAAATGAGTTAGCGATTTCTAATGACTTTTCCTTCGAATATGACAATGAAAGGAAAACTTATATTGTTGATTTTAAAATATTTCTCCCTTATATTAAGAAAAAAATCAAGAAAATAAAAAAGGAAAATCCTCAATTCTTAATAATAGAGAGTCATTTTTCCGATATTATTCCAAATAAGTATATTGATCACGCCTTTATTTTGAGATGTGATCCAGATGAATTGGTTAATCGGTTAAAAAGAAAGAATTATAATTTAAAAAAAATAACTGAAAATGTTCAAACAGAAATATTGGGAAACTGTGTGAATTATTTTATTCAAAAAAAAACAAAAAAACCTCTTTTTGAAATTGATACTACAAACTTAAGCATTAAATCAGTAGCAAAAGCAATTGAAGATATATTAGATGGAAAAGAAGATGGAAAAAATTATTATATAGGCAAAATTGATTGGTTAGAAAAAGTATATCAAGAAGATCGGTTGAAAGATTTTTTCGATTAAGAAACAGAGCATAATTGGTGTAAAAAAGTGAAGTGGGAGATAACTGAAATAGATGCTTTAGGGAGAATAGGAAAAATAACTGTAAATAATAAGGAGATGGTCACACCAAATTTGTTTCCCGTTATCCATCCTTACAGAAATATCCTTGATATTTCAGATCTGAAGAAGATAGGTGCTCAAAGTCTTTTCACAAATGCTTACATCATTTATCAGAACCCTCAACTACGAGATATGGTTTTAGAAAAAGGAATACATAAATATTTGAATTTTGATGGAATTATTGCCACAGATAGCGGAGCTTTTCAAAAATACATGTATAATAATACTGACATTGAAATTAATGCAGAAGTCATTGAAAAATTCCAAGAAGAGATTGGTTCAGATTTCCCTGTAATTTTAGACGTACCAGTTCAACCCGATGATGATTATGAAACAGCTAAAGAAAAAGTATTTTTATCTATACAAAGAGCTAAAGATAACATAATTCGAAGGACTAAAGATACATGCTATTGGTTTGGTCCAATTCATGGAGCAAAATATTTCGATTTATTGAAAATAAGCACTGCTGAAATGGCTACATTAGATTTTAGTATTTATGCAATTGGAGGTTTAGTTAAATCATTATTGAATTATAGGTTTGATTTAGTAATTAAAATTCTTTTAAACGTAAAGAAAAATATCATTTGGAATAAGCCAATTCATATGTTTGGATTAGGGTTGCCACAATTCTTTTCTTTGGCAGTAGCTTGTGGGTGCGATTTAATGGATTCTGCTGCTTATATTCTTTTTGCTAAAGAAAATAGATATTTTACTTTATCTACAGGAACAAGGAAGTTAGAGGAACTCGAAGAATTCCCTTGTCATTGTCCTATTTGTTGCGAATATAAACCAAAAGAAGTAATAAACTTTGAAGATGAATTGCGAACTGAACTATTAGCAAAACATAACTTATATATTTCCTTTTCAGAATTAAGAACTGTACGACAAGCGATTAAAGAAGGGAATTTGTGGGAGCTCGTGGAGCAAAGAGTGAGAAATCACCCCAATTTAGTAAACGCTTTAAATTTAGTAAAGTCGAATTTACCTTTTTTTGAAGAGTATGAAAAAACATATAAATCCCATGGAAGATTGTACGCTTCTCCAGAGAGCTTAAATAGACCGTTGCTACATCGTTACGATTTTAAATTAAGAAATAACTATAGGGTTCCGCAAGAAGCAAGATTTTTAATATTATTGCCTGAATTGGATGTAAAAGGTTATAAATCACCAAGCATAAAAAGATGGATTGAGGAAATAGATAATAATACAATTATCCCAAGGAATTTACTTCATGTAGCCTTTATTTCTGATTTTTTTGGAATTATTCCACTTGAACTAAGTTTTTCTTTTCCTATGGGGCAATGTGAATTAATAGACGCTTTAGAGGATAATAATGAGTTATATCGAAATATAAAACAAAAGCTTGAGACTTTCTTTAAATTATACGGTCAACATTATAGTCAATGCAGTGTATTAATTCCAGAAAATTATATTAATCAATTCAATGAAGAGACAACTTTCTCAAAAAAAGATATCCTAATTAGCCTATTTGAAAAGATAAGCTCAAATTTGTCGCTAAAAATTTCCGTTTTTAATCATATATCAGGAGTTTTAGAATCTTTCAAGGTTGAGTGATTTTGACAATTATAGAAAGAATTCATGCATGGGGACATGAGAATATATTATGTACACATAATTCCACAATAGAAATTACTAAAGACAAAAGTCTGACAAAAATGGGGGATTGTATTATAGGTGTGAACGCTTCAAAAGCTTGTAATGACTTGACATTAGAAATAAAAAATCAAATAAAAAGTGGAAAGAAATTTAAAGTTATATTGAATGTGGAAGATATACAAGAATATTTTTATGGGTTTGGAAATAAGAAATTACGACTATTAGATACAAATGAAATGGTATTTCGTAAAAGTAATTTCATTTGTGATAGAACTGTTTTAATAAACTGCTCAAAATCATCAATTGAATTAAACAGAGATTTAACTAGAACCTTAAGGAACCCTAAAACAAAATTATTGATAAGTTTTGAAGTAGATGAATGACAAGGATCTAAATAAAAAAGTTGAAATCACATTTTTAAAGCTTAAAAAAACGGATGCCCAGTATTTTATCCAATTCATAAAAGTAAAATTTAAACATGATTCGATAATTGACCAAAGATATAAATTAGAGCATAAGGAGAACTATATCCTATTCCCGTTAGTAGAAAATAAAAATATAATTGATAAATTAGTTAAGACGATAGATAACCTCATTTCTTTCGAATTAGTTTCTAGGGAAGGGATCAATAATCCAAATTTCAAATATAGGACCCTAGAAGAAGCATTAAGAGGGAAAATTCCCCCTAATTACTTAAATTTAATTCCAAGTTCTTATGATATTATCGGAAATATCGCAATTCTCGAATTTGAGAAACCAGATCAAACCAATAATGGTAAATATGATGAATTTAAAAAACTAGTAGCTAAAGCAGTAATTGATGTAAACAAAAATGTCCTATCTGTATTTGAGAAAAAAAGTCAAATCAAAGGCTCGTACCGATTAAGAGATTTAGCCTATTTGGGAGGTGAAAATAATACTAAAACGGTACACAAAGAAAATGATTGTATTTTCCACCTCGATATAAAAACTACCTATTTTTCACCAAGGTTAGTTTATGAAAGGCGTAGAATTTCGGAAAGCAATATACAAGAAAATGAGGTGATTGTTGACATGTTTAGCGGTGTGGGAACTTTTTCTATCCAAATAGCTAAATTAAATCCAGTAGAAATTCATGCGTTCGATTTAAATCCTGCTGCCTATAGCTTTCTCAAAAAGAATATTAGTTTAAATAAACTGAAGGGAAAGATTTTTCCTTATAATTTAAATACTAAAGAAATGGCTAATCATTCAAATCAGATAGGAAAGAAATTACATAATAATATAGACCGTATAATAATGAATTTACCTGAATATTCTATAGATTTTATTGATGTAGCATGTTTCTTAATGAAAAAATCAGGCGGGATATTACACTTTTACCAATTTTCAGAAAAACCAAACGCAATAGATATATCAATAGGAACTTTAAAAAAGAAGTTAAATGAATTCAATTGGGCTACCGATAAAATATTTGACACTAAAATTGTAAAATCCTACTCTCCTAAAGCAGAATTAGTTGTAGTTGATTTATATATGAAATATTTAAACTCTTAAATGAAAATTTATTGTTTATCTTTTTATATCAAATCTGGATAAATAGGTTCGAATTTTTCATTAAAAAGTTTATGATTCATCCAAATCTTATCTTTATCATTCCATATAAGGTTTAATAAGGGATTATATTCTTTTAAAAAATCTAAATTTCCATACACCGACTTTAATAAAGACTTCCCGTTAACTAAATCTGTTAAAATAATATAATGTTTAATTTCTAAGTAATGAAAAATTAAATCAAATACATCAAAAAATTCATCTAGTTCACATTTTGGGAACCAAATTTCAATTAACAATCCATTTTCAAAAGTTCTTTCCTGTTGAAAGCCATATATAAAAAATTCTCCCTCAATTTCATATATTCGACACACATTAAAAAAACTAAGTATCTTTATTATCTTTTCATTAAACTCTTGCTTAGTATCAGGTAAAATAATTGAAATTTTATCTTGAAAATCTAAATTTTTTAATGAAATATAAGGGAAAATTAATTTCTTTTTAAGGAGTTCCGTAATATTGCTAATCTTGGAATATTGTCTTGTCCCTATAATTGATTTAATATCTATAGAATGATTATTATATATTGGAATTAAATCTGCATATTCTTGAGTATCTGGTCCATAGATTTCTGTCTCAGATATTTCACTTAGATCGAATTCCCTTATTACTGAAAGTTCTGGTTCATAGGTAGGATTGAATAAAATATCTTGCATGTAAGATTTGAATCTAATAGACGAATAATTCCAACCTTCTTTTGTTAAATTGCGATTAAAGTGAATAATATCATAGAATTTCTTTTTATAGAACAAACAATACTCAGAAACAGTTTTTTTTGATTTTACAAGCCAGTTTAAATAAGATTTATTAGGTGTTCTGAAGGGAAAAATGTATGTACTAAAAATTGCTTGGTTAAGTTCAATACTAGCAGGATATTTAATCTTTTGGAAAGAATTAATGAATAAGAGTCTGAAATCTATTTCAAAGCTCGGAGATTTATAATAAAACGGACGAAAATATAAATAATACTGGGAAAAGCCAAATTTTCTAAATGCTGGAAGAAACTTTAGTGAATTTATATATCTCTCAAAGAATCTTTCCGCTTTAATATTTACATATTTAGCGTGATCCATCAAATTTGCTTCCATTTTTTTCCTAAACGCTGATATATCTTCTAAATCTGTTAAGTTAAACGCAATTTCTTGATGTGAAATTCTATCCTTTACAGTTTTCACCAAGCTATCCATACTAAGCCTTGTTGACCAGAAAAATTCTTGATTTTTTATATTCAATGGATATTAGGCCATTCTAATCTATCTCCGAGTATCTTTTCAGAATACATAGTTAGTTGTTTAAATAAATCCTCAGAATAGAAAAAACATTTATTTTCAAAATCATAAAAGTCTCTCGGTTCAAGTTTTGCTGGTCTAATAACACCCCTCCAGAAAAACCGTTTTATAAAAATAATTGAATCTTTGAAGTAAGAATGTAAAATAGAAATAAAAGGTCCTTTTTCCTTTATATTTATAAAATATGTATCTATACAAAGTAAATTTCTATTACTAACCAGTTCTTTAGTTTTATAGATAAACATTCTTGGAAAGTACAATTTTAACTTTTTAAGATCATCATAGACCTTAGGTGTGTCTTCTAATATAAATTCAGGATAATATTTCGCGAATGTGCTTGTAAGGATTGTATTGATTAAAAAGGGTTTAAGCACAGGAGGATCATGATTTAAAAGTGCTTCGATAGCGGATTCAATCTTCTCGTTTGTGATTTTATATAAATTTATGGATTTGAATATGCCCCCATATCTTCTTTCTCTTGACCAATGTATTTCTCCAACTAACTTAGTTTCTTGCACCATTTTTCTAATTTTTCTTAAATCTAAAATTTTAAGATTATAACAGGCATCCAACACATTGTAAAATGATTGAGCTTTATCCACTTCTTCTCTAAAAGATTCTATAGATTGAAAATATAAGGAAATATAATTATGGAATATTATTTTTTTGATATTATCATTTCGAATAAGCAAGCATTCCTCAATGTTTCGAGAGACAGCATTTGTATTAAGAAATTTTTGAAGTTGATAAATATTTGATATATCATGATGTTCATCTAAAAGCTTGCTAAATAGATCTATGAAATTTAAAATTTGGTTTAATTGAGAATATGAATATAAAAACCCTTGGTTCTTATTTTTTTCTAAAAACTTTAAAAATTGCAGTTTTAATTTGGGAGAATTCAATATTTTATCTATACTATCCCTAAACTCTTTATTAATAAAATGTTGTTTTCTTAATTCATTTTCAACATCTTCCTTTATTGCATTTAATGTTTCTATTCTTTTATCAAAAGTTAGACCAGTTACTGAAAGATATCTTACACGTTCTAGTATTATAAAATCAAAAATAGATAAAGGAAATGGATGAGAAATACTGGAATGTTTTATATTTGATTCAATTTCATAATTTTTCTGGTATTTAATATTGTTGGGATCAATGATTTTCTTTATATTGGATTTATCAATAAAATAATTGAGATTTATAGAAGATGTTTTCTCTAATTCTAGGTATAAGTTCTTCTTAATAATATGTCTAGAATCTTCTAATCTATCAAAATAATTTAAAAAATCATTTAAATATATTCTAGGAATAATAAAATGCAAAAAAATTTCAGTTGCGAAACAGTTTATTGAGAATTTAGGGGAATGGTAAAAAGGCCAATCCTCCAATACCATTTTGATTTTATTTTTCTCTAAAAGAGGATTGAATCTTATAATGCTAAAAATTGCGCAAAGATCAAGGGCATCATAACATATATCATAGGACGGGGCGATAGGAGAACAATTATTGATCCATTGCATATTTTCGGTAAATTTTCTTATACTTTGATTAGAATCTATCTCCTTATTTTCTTTGAAATTTTTAAATAGTGTTTGATAGTCAGACATATTTAGATACGACTTGTTTTTATAGAAAAGCCAGATCATTGTTTTTAACGTTTCTATTATATCTGAGTCAAATAAAGATCTAGATGTCTTGTATGTATATCTCTCAAAAATTATATCATAAAAACTATCCATATTATCATTTTGGGTTAGCGATGAATTTTCTCTCATTTCCTTGAAAAAAAACTGGATTGAACTCTCTAACGGTTCTTTAGCTCCAATTTTGAAAAATTTTTGTAATTTATCAAATTGAGAGTAAATAAATCTGTTTACTAAAGAGTCTCTTAAAAGATTTTTCCATTCTTTAGAATTAGGCAATTTACTGAGATTGTTTTCTACTATTTGGTTAATACATATTTTAACAAGCTCACTGGCATCTTCAAGAATGAAACAATAATATGCTTCTCTAAGTATAATAAAGGGTAAAAACTTTTTGTTATTTTCGCTTAAATTTATAGTTAATTGATTATTTTGAGCAACTTTTTCAACACCTAAATCAAGAATTGAGAAATTTTCTCTTAGTTTGAATTTTTCTATATCAGACATTTTTATTTTTATATCTTGATATAGAGGTTCTAGTTTTAGATAATCAGCCAATTCAGAGATAATTGTATCAAAAATATTTTGTAATTGGTTTAATACTTTTCCTTTTGATAACTTTTCCAAATTTTTATAATTAATATATCCTAGCATATAAAGAAAATATAGAATCTTTAACTTATTATTAGATATTTTCCTATTTTTTAATTATTATTTATTGAATTCATAAAGATATATATGAAATTTTATAGACTAGAATTATTATTTATTGAATTCATAAAGATATATATGAAATTTTATAGACTAGAATTATTTTAAGTAATTATTTTTTATCCACATCATATATAAGATAATATTTACTTGTATTCTTTTTTCGTACTTTATAAAGTTGAATGAAGATATATAGTATGCCTTATGCTGGAGAAGCAAGTAGTTAATTTATTTTAGAATCATCTCTGGATTCTCCTATTTTATCCCTTTCTTTTTTATTATCCATTGATTCTATACCTACGTTTATAATCCAATTAGAAATTATAGTTGTTTAAAAACAGAAACAAAGAATATTATTCGTAAATAGAAATAAAGCTTAGTTAAATGAATTAAAGCAAGGAAGAATGAAAATGGAACAAATCATTAAAAATAACGAAATATTCAGAATTATATATCTTTTTCCACAAGAAATTGGGAAAGGTCCTAATGCGATCTATACTTATTTTTTAAGGATTTCTAATTATCTAAATTCGAGAAAAAATGAATTAACGCGTGAAATTGATGAAATCTATATTGATTTACGATTTGAGGAGTTACCACAATTCAACTTTCAAAATTTGTCAATTTATTTGGTTGAATTAAAATTGTTATTAGACGAGATATATATTAATTTCCCTTTTAATTTAGTAGCAATTTCTTGTTATTCTTCTTATGAATATTTAAACTCATTAGTAGTAGCGAATCTAATTAAATCTCACATAAATCCTAAAGTTAAAATTGTAGTAGGGGGATATCATCCAAGTATTTATCCTGAAGAATTTCAATCTGATAAAATACCAGGCTTTATTTATGATCATTTTCCAAAATGTAATGTACTATTCAATTTTTTAATTAAAGGGGAAGGTGAAATTGCTTTTTTCAAATTAATAAAACAGCTTCTAATTAAGGAATTAAAAGATGAAGGAAATGAAAATAAAGAATGCAATATCGTAGAAGGAGAAACATTCCCTTTACTTGATGATTTACCTCTTATTGACCTTAGTCTTTTAAAAAGATACAAAGAAAAATTAAGGGGTAAGCGATTAAATATAGACTTTGGACGGGGGTGTATGTTTCGGTGTAAAATCTGCATTCCTTCAACTGGAATGGAATTACCTTTCCATAAAAATGTTCGATTTAAATCAATAGATAAGTGTATTGAAGAATTAAGAATCATTAGAGATACTAAATGGTTAGAAACTAATGCAATAGCAATTAGTGACCCAATCTTCTTCCCAAAGAGAAGTCTCCGTAATAAATTTTATGAAAAATTCAGAAAGTTTATAACAGATGCGGGGGAATTTCCTTATACCATTTCCATCTATGACAGAGTTGATATATGCTCAAAGGAAGACCTCCTTTATTATAAAGAATTTAATATAACCCCTCAAATAGGATTTGAATCTGCTTCAAGTCCTATGTTAAAAATTTTGAATAAAATCAATTCCCAAAATGAAGAAAGCCTTAAAAGGTACATAAAGAAATTGGAAGATCTCATCATATTTTCAAATGAAATCAATTCAAATATTCAAATGAACTTAATCATAGGACTTCCTGGCGAAACAAAAGAAGTTATAGAAGAAAATCAAAACTTTTTCTTAGAAAAAAGATTGAATGGAAAGTCTTTAAGCGAAAAATATAAAATTATTATTGATATTCGATATTATAAAGCAATCCCAGGAGCTACTCTTTATAATACATGTGAAACCGAGTACGGAGGTAAAATACACTACAAAGAGTGGTGGAAACAGCCCCTTGCTGATCATCGTGTTTATAATAAGATCGTAGACCCGAGCAGAGAACTAAGCTTTCTTGAATCTCTAAAATTGAACTATAAGTGGGTGAAGGATTTTATAAGGCATCAGATAGATAACAAGACTCCTTTTTACGACAAGGGTGATTTTAAAATTTTAAGAGAGGGATACTTTAAATTTATTCACATGTACAAGAACAAGGACGCAGATTATTATTCATTTATTCCCAAATTTTGGAAACAAGGCTTTGTTTATCCCTAATTTTTTTCAAGTATTTTAAAAATGTGAAAGAAGATATTATACTATGCCATATGCAAGAGAAACTGGGGGGTTAATTAGAATCGTTTAGAGATTCTAATATTTTAATTTTTTTCTTTCTTAAACAAATTAGAAGCTCTGATAAAATCGAATTTGATTTTAGTATTAGAGTTTTATAAAAATTAAAGGCAGCAATGAAAGATTCAGTAAAATAGCTCCAACTATGATAAGATATTCTATGGCAATGAAGCTAGAAAGTAATGTCCCTAATGGCACAAAAATGAAGATTGAAAGATGTCTGAAAGATGCAATCAGATGGAAGTAGACGGAGTTATTTCCCTTTTTAAATTTCATAATATAAACTGTTATATTAAGATTAATAATTGTCCCTAAAGACCATCCAACGAAATATAAGATTGTAAAAAAAGCAAAATGAACAATAGTAAATAATATGTATATAATTCCAATTACGGGCATTAAAATGAATATAATTTTTTTGGGTTTTGTTTTTTTTATAATGAAACTCCCGATTGAACTACTCGTTATGCTTATTAGGAAGCAAAAGATTAGAAAAAAATTAAAAAGACTAAAATTATCTGATCCAAATTTATTAAGTAAAAATGGAAAGAAAACATAGGAAAAAATGGAATCACTGAAAGCAAGAAATACAAAAACACAGAGCAAAACAAGTGTAGTCTTAGAATATGTAGGAAAATTCAGATCATCGGAAATATTAGCCTTTATGGGGGTTTTAATAACTTTATCGGTATTAATTTGATTATACTCCTTTATAAATGGTAAGATAAATAATAAAGGCACTAAAAAGAGATAACTATAAATAATTAAAGTTTTCCAAGAGTTAATTGAATATACATCATTAATTAGAAAAAAGTAGAGAAAGAAAGGAAAAGACCTCCCTAATGCTTTACCAACAAATATAAAAAAAAAGTTTCGCTTTTTAATTTCGCTATTTGGTGAAATGTCGATAATCAACGATTTTGTAGAAACGTCCAACATCGTACTTGATATATAAATAAAAAATAAGAAAAACCCGAAGATTAAGATATTGTTAAACGTAAATCCTAAAAAAATATAGATAAAAGCTAAAGAATATCCTGAAAATATAATATAATATTTCCGTTGATAACCATTAATTTTATATTTGTCTGTTATTGAAGCAAACACAGGGCGTAATAATAAAACGGAATATGCTAGAAATTGAATAAAAGCAATTATAATCCGATTAATATCCAATACGTCAAAAAAGAGAATTGGGAAATAACTATTAAGAAAAACAAAAGTAGATGAATATACTAAATAAATAAATATATACGAGACGTAGTTTATATTAAAATAGGATTTAGATCCAAGCTTTTTTAATTTAAACATGATTCAATTTATGGTTGGATTATAATTATTTAAAGAAAACAAAAAGTATATTAGATCCAGTGGAATAGTGGCTCAAATTGGTCTTGGAGATTACCCAATTAGTTTTGAGAGTTATTGTTCTTTATGAGTTATTTAAAAATAGTGTAAGTAGGGCAAATAGGTTTCTTTTTTTATAAAAATCAGTTGTAGTGATTTAAATCGTACAAAAGAAAAGGTGAAATTTCTTAATCTTATCTAAGATTTTTGTAGATTTTAAATATGTAAGATTAAATTATATTATATTATGGGTCTTTTTGGTCAAATCACTAAGACGATTTTATCTTTAGATGACGTGTTTAGAGACGTGATTGAAGGATTGGAAAATTGGTGCATTGCTTTTAATAATTTCTTTTTGATCTTTTGTAAATATCTGAAATATATTTTTGTTCTTATCATTTTATTAATAGGAATTTTAACACTTTTGAGATTAAGAGGAGTATATCGGCAATCAAGATTAGTAGGAACTGACAAGAAAGAAGATACATTTACAAAAACAAGATTAATTCTTGGCTGTCTTTATATCTTCTTAGCATTCGGTATCTTATTTAATTACTTAACTTATTTTTTAATCTGGATTTTGGAACCATTACCAGATCGACTGATTTATAATTTTTTAGATTTTAGTGATATAAATCCTTTTAATATGAATGGAATAATGGATATTAGCATGTCACAATACCCTCATGAAAAAACAATATATTATTGCTTTGCTTTTGGGTCATTAACCTCGGTTTTAGCCATTCTATTAAGTTTATGGTATCTTATTAATAATAATCGTCTAATCACCAATCCGAGGGCAACAATGACATATTTATTTACAGGTGTAGCTGGAGGATTTCTATTTGGTTTTACAACATGTCTGCCATTCTTTCTATAACCTTTTAGTTAGATTTTTATAATGCATTTTTCAAATTATTCAATATATTGACAAAAATCATAGCTAAAGAACGAAACATTTATATAATCTATCTATATATATATTATTTGCATCAGAGATTATATTCGATTTTCAGTCACGTGAAATTTTGAGTAATTAAAACAAATTTCTAATCGCTATACGGGTTATATTTCAATACAAATATGGGTATAAGGAATTTTTATAATTATAAAAATATAAAATGGTTGTTATTATGGAAATAGAATCAGATTTAAGTAATTTTTCAAATTCATGCCCTGAATGTGGGGGCAAGGTTATTCCACTCCATGAAAGGGGAGAAATTGTTTGTGGACAATGTGGATTGGTCATAAGTGAACGAATTGTGGATATTTCTCATAGTGGTAAAAGAGCATTTACTAAACAGGAAAAAGAAAATAGAGAAAGAACAGGTTCTCCCATTTCAATTCTATTACCAGATATGGGTTTAAGCACAATAATTGATAAATCTAACATTAAAAGCCCTGATTTGAAACGAGCTGCTAAATGGAATTCCCGAATGACATGGGATAAGCGAAATATGTTAATAGCGACAACAGAATTAAAAAGAATTGGGAGTAATTTAAACTTACCTAACCATGTAAAGAAAGCAGCCATAAGGCTTTATATTGAGGCTTTTAAAAAGAAACTTCTTAGGGGAAGGTCAATTAATGGAATGGTTGCGGCTTGCTTGTATTTTGCTTGTAGAGAAAGAAAAATACCTCGAACTCTACAAGAGATCCTGGAGCAAACATCCATAAGTGCGAAAAATGTTAGAAGATGTTATAGAACTTTAATCAGAGAATTAAATTTAAAAGTCCCTTCCACTGATCCAATTTCTCTTATTCCGCGCTTTATTGCAGAGTTAGAGCTAGATGCGGATGCAGAGAATAACACAATTAAGCTTTTACAAACGTTCACATCAAGGTTTTCTACTTCTGGAAAAGATCCAAAAGGATTATGTGCGGGAGCATTATATTTAGTTTGTAAAATGAAGGATAAGCGAATATCACAGAAAGAGATTGCAAATTTAGTTGGGGTAACTGAGGTAACCCTTCGCTCAAGATATAAAGAACTGATTAAAATGCTAAATATTATGGTATGATTTTAAATTAAAAATAAATTTATTTTTATTATTCTTTTTTTATCATTAATTTTAGAAAATCAGGTAATGTTAGCAAATAGCCTTGAGCATTTGGAAGCTGATTTTTAATCTTGATAAATAATTGAGAGTAATTTTCTGCTCGGTCCTTTTGTTTCAATACTTCATTTCGTGTTTGTTCTCGAATAGATTCTACAGGGATCCCTCTCATTACTGTACGAGCGGGGATTGTTAATCCAGGTGGAACTTGGCTTCCATTCATAATGATGACTCCTTCACCTATCGAGGCATCTTCATAGATTAAGGTTCCTTCCTTTATTTGTACATAGTCTTCCATGAAACATCCTAGTAATGCTACTCCGGATTCAATTATACAGTATCTACCAATATTAATAGAACTTCTTTGAGATCGCGTTAACATCATTACTCCATCAAAAATTGTAGAATATTCACCTATGATAATTGGTGAATTTTCTGCCCGAATGATTGAGCCTGGCCATACAATTGCATTATCGTTTACTTTTATATCTCCAATTAAAGTACTTTGAGGGCTAACATAAGAATTTGGACTTATCTCGGGTTTTTTCCCATTATATTCAATTAAAGGCATATTAATTTCACTAAAAATATACTAAATAAGAAAAAAAATAATAGCTGTTTAAAGACAAATTATCTCTCAATAAATTTAAACTTTTATTTGGGAATTATTGAGTCTTTTTATTCTGATTGTAGATGAATTTTTAAAAATAAATTCTAAACGGGTCAAATGATTCAAATAATGTAAATTCTACATAGGGAAACTCTAAACTCAAGATATTACATAATTTTTTCAATGCGAGAATTTCTATTTTATAATGTGAAGTCTCAATTATGGTAAGTCTTATATCTCTACTATAAATAGCACCAAAATAGTCAATTCTTCCAGTGATATAGCAATCACAATCCAGAGCCGAAGCTTTTCTTAGATATAATAGATTTGGGGTATCTCCTCCAACAATACAAATTGTTTTGATTAATTTTTTGAGATCGCCCACATATGAGACATGAGTTAAATCTAAGTGTGTTTTAATTCTTTTAATTAAATCTTCTAAAGTCATTTTCTGGTCATTATTCAAATAATATTTTGGAGTACATATCCGCCCTATTGGAATTTTTATTCCTTTATTATTTTTTATGTCAAATGTTCTTTCTAAATTCAAGTAGAGCGCATTCGCTATTGTTTCCGATACTCCTCCTTCTGCTGCGATGAATGAAGAGTTTAATACAAATATTGCAATTGGATATTTAGTCAGCAAAGTTAATTTATTTATTAAATCCTGATTAAATTTATTAATTGAGTTATTAATTAAACCATGATGGGAGATTATTAGATTGACTTTATTTTTTAGAGCAAAATGTAATGCTTCAATACTTAAGTCTATGGTTAGCATTACTTTTTTTATTGGTTTATTGCCTCTATTCTGATTATATTGAAAGCCATAAATCTCTGAATTTAATTTAAATATTTTGGGAGATAATTTATTTATTAAAATTGATTGTATTTCTTGAAAAAACATAATAATCAGTGTCTCTCAATCATAATGTGAAAAATTTTTATAATTTAATATGATAAAACTCAGTAATGGTTTTTTAATTTAAATTTGAAAAAGAAAAATTGCGTTTGAAGATTATCTAAAACAAAAAAGGTTTAAAATAATGAAAAGTGAAGATTGTATATTTTGTAAAATTACCAGGAGAGAAATTCCATCAAAGATTGTATATGAAAATAATCTAAATCTTGCATTTTTAGATATTTCCCCTATTTCAAAAGGTCATACGATAGTTATACCAAAGAACCATTATTCTACACTAGAAGATATTCCGGATAATGAATTAACCGAGCTTTATAAAGTAGTGAAAAAAATTGCAACGATGATCCATGAAAAATTACAAATTGATGGATATAATATCCTTCAAAATAATTTTACAGCCGCAGGTCAGGTAATAAAACATTTTCATGTTCATATAATTCCAAGAAATTTTGATGATGATAAATTCAGAGTTAAAATACCTAGAAACCAGGCGACTGAAGTAGATCTTAACAATGTTCTAAATAAACTGGAACTTTAAAATTTTAATTTACTATGTTTTTTTTAGTTTAGTTTAGTTTAAAAGGTTAGTTTTGAATAAAAAATAAGAATGAACATTAAAAGCTTTCTTAAGAAATTAGGTTCTGCAATCAGAAAATTCTTTTCTGATGAATATGGAGGAAATCTTGTAGAATATGCTTTACTCATTGGTTTTGGTCTTTTTATCTTCTTTATTATTACAGGAGTAATTACGTCTATTCTTGATTGGACAGTTGGATTGTCAAATGATTTTTTGGATATTTTTGGATGATTAGATAATTATAACGATCTAAATCAAATTTTTATTTTTAATGATCTTATTGTCTATAAACATAAAATTAAATTTCTCTCCCCAATCATCAAGTTGACTTATTACAAAATCAGTGTCCAAATTTAAATGTTCTATAAATACATTAAAAGGTATCCTATCTGCTCTTTCCAAATATTTACTTATTTTCTTATTTAATTCATTTTGTTCAGGTGGTTTTTCTTTTCTTTTCCTCGCCCTTAATTTTTCTAATAAAGGATCATTTTTACTGTCATTAAAAAAATATTCTACAATATTACTAATTACCTGTGCTCTTGTAGCACCAAAAACACCTACAAGTTCTTCAATTAGCTTCATATAGCTATTGTTTAAGGTTACTGTGGTCCTTGAAGTTTCAGTCATTTTTGTGATTTAAATAATTATGATCCGATTTTTTAATAACTTTCTTCGTTTTTAAATTTTAGTGCTTATTGATGATAATAATGCATAAATAAACATCATTTATATATTATTTGGGATTAATATGATCATAAGAACAAATTCTTAACATTTAAATTAAAAAGTCGAATATTTGTCGTTTTTGAATTTATTAAATAAAGGAGGAATAAATTATGGCTAATGGAATTATTATTGAGAAATTTTCTGAATCAAAAGTTTTTTTATCCCCAATTCAATATAATTTACTCAAAACTTTGGATATGGTTGGGCCTTCTACTCGTAAAGACTTAGTAAAACAACTTAATACACCAAGAACAACAATCTACGATAATTTAGTGAAACTTCAAAAAAGGAAATTAATAGAAAAATTCTCTCGTATTGATGGTAAAAGAGGACGCCCTTTAGTTTTTTGGAAATTAAAAACCTAAAATAACCAAGTTTACCTATTTTTTATTATTTTTTTTATATTTGAGATTATATATACTCCTTTATTTCCATTGGAAATTTAATTTAGAATAGACAAAAATAAAAAATTTGTATTATATTATAGAATAGAGCCCCAGTAAAAAATTATTCTTTCATATTTAAATAAATTTATTAAAATTTTAACATGATTAAATCTCACTTTTTATGTTATAGAAAGGTTTTTCCAGTGGAAACAGAGGACTATAAAAAAATAAGTTAATACAATCTAATTAATAGCAACGATTATTTTTATTTTGGAATGTAATAGAATTCATTTATTCTTTTTTGGTAATTATCCTTGTTACTTCCTAATTTATTTACTCGTGGTCTTTTTGTCATTGAATCTCTCCTAAAAGTAATCCCCATAATTTTTAAAAACGTATTAAATCCATCTCTTAAACTTTGGGGTGCCATAGCTTTCCCTTCTAGCCCGGGAATACCATCAAATACTAAGATTGAGTCAGCAATAAAATCTTGCGTTATAATATCATGTTCTACAACAAACCCAGCTTTTTTCAATTCCTCAATTGATTTTCTTAAAAGTTGAGCGACCTGTAACCTCATTTCGACATCTAAAAATGCAGAGGGTTCATCTAAAAGATAAATATCAGCTTCCGTTGTTAAACATTTTGCTATTGCTACTCTTTGTAATTCTCCACCGCTTAATTCCGAAATACTACGTTCCCTGATATCTTCCAGAAGCAAATTATTAATCAATCGCTTTTTAAAAGATTGACTGAGATGAGGGGCTAATTTTATTTGAGTAATGAGATCAGAAACTAATTTATCCTCTTCCATTTTTATGTATTGAGATTTTACTGAAACTGATAACTTGCCATTATTATCATTACCATTATCATCTTCATGATTTTCTGTAATAGCTCTATTAGCTATTATATTTATAAATGTAGTTTTTCCTATTCCATTAGGTCCCAAAATCCCTATGATCTCCCCAGAATGAATTTCACTACCAGAAGTGGTCAATTTGAAATTGCCTAGAGAAACTTGGATATCATCATAAGAGAAAATGACATTTCCAGAACCAAAAAGAGATTCTTGGGGGGGACGTTCATGAAATAAGATTGGTTCTTCTCTAAATTTTACATTTTCGTCTTTAATATATCCATTTAAATAAATATTAATTCCAACTCTTACTCCTTGAGGATGAGAAATAATTCCATAAACTCCAGGTTCTCCATACAAAACCGAGACATAATCACTAAGATAATCTAATATTGCTAAATCGTGTTCTACAACTATTATTATTTTATTTTCTGCTGGTAAAGTTCTGATTAATTTGGCCGTATTGATTCTTTCACTAACGTCCAAATATGAGCTTGGTTCATCAAACAAATATACATCCCCATCTTTAAGGAAAGCCGCGGCAATAGCTACTCTTTGAAGTTCTCCGCCTGATAATACTGAAATGTCTCTCTCTAAAATTTCTGTTAGGTTTAATTTCTCAGTAATTTGATCTACCTTTTCCATATCATCCCCTTTACTTAAAAGATCAACCACTCTTCCAGTTACATATTTTGGGATTACAGCTATATTTTGAGGTTTATATACAATGTTTAATTTATTTTCTTTAAGATCTATAAAATATTGATGTAATTCTGAGCCTTTAAAGTGATCAATAATTTGCTTCCAATCAGGAGTATTATCTCCAAATTTACCAAGATTTAATTTTATTTCATTTGATAATATTTTCAACATGGTGCTTTTCCCTATTCCATTTTGACCAATTAATCCAAGAACCTTTCCCTTTTTGGGGATTGCCATACGAAAGAGTGAAAATTGATCTGGTCCATAACGATAAGAAATTTGATTTTCTAAAGGATCTGGCAAATTTACAATGCTAATCGCCTTAAATGGGCATTTTTTAATACAAATACCCTCCCCTGAACAGAGACTTTCTGTAATTACTACATATTTCTCATCAGGACTTAGAACTATGGTTTTATCTCCTGTTCTCACCCTAGGGCAATATTTTATACATGGTTTTTCTCCATAGGGGCTACATTTATTTGGTTTACAAAAATCCTTATTTAGAACAGCGATCCTCATTATTTAAATCCCTTTCACTTAAATTTAAAAATGCTTAATTAATTATCTGTCGTTAAATAAACTATTATACAAGATAAGAAAAGTCTTTTGTTATAGTTATGAATATTTAAACTAAAAGGGTAAATATATTATTTTTTATTCATTAAATCAATAAAGAATAGACTGAATAGTGAAGAGAAGTTGAATGAAGATTTTCCAATTCATTGGTTAGATGAAATAATTGAAAAAATTTTAAAGAGAAATGAAGTTTTAATAACATTGGCAACCGGAAAAACACCTTCTGGATTCATTCATCTTGGAATATTACGAGAAATCATCATTTGTGATTCAATAAGAAGAATCCTCGAAGAAAGAGGTAGCAATGTTAGATTTTTTCTATTCTTTGATAGTTTAGACGCTGCTAAAAGATTTCCAGAATATATTGATCAAGAATTTCAAAATAAACATTTAGGTAAACCCTTTTCTTATATACCCTGCCCATTTCAAGATTGTCAATGTGAAAGCTATGCACACCATTTTGGAAATAATTTATTATCAACGTTTCCTGATTTTGGGATAAAAACAGAGATAATATGGACTCATGAATTATATGAGACCAAGGAAATGCAAAATAAGATTAAAATTGCATTAGATAATACAGAAAAAATCAAAGAAATTATACGAAAATATATTATGCCAACTTTGGATGATGAAAAGAAAGCAAATTTTATAGAAATGCAAAAAAGTTGGATGCCTGTTATGATAGTATGTGAAAAATGTGATAAAATTCAATATCGGGAAAAAGATGGAACAATTAAACCAAATCGTGTAATTAAATACTTGGGGGATGAACAAAAGGTAACCTATTCATGTAATTCCTGTGGCTATACAGGAGAAATATCCCTTTACAGTGGTAGGTTAAAACTAAACTGGCGTGTCGATTGGCCAGCAAAATGGGCCCTTTATAAAACAACATGTGAACCCGCAGGTAAGGATCATAGTGTTAAAGGTGGAGCTTATGATACAGGATTAGAATTATGCAAAGAATTATATAGTTTTATTGGACCTGTTAAAGTTCCCTATGAATGGTTGAGATTAGGTGATCGAGATATGAAAACCTCTAAGGGCATCGTTTTTACGCCAAAAAAATATCTAGAAATCGCTGATCCAGAAGTATTTAGGACAATTATTTTAAGAACTAACCCTTTAAAGCATATATCATTTAGAACTGAAGAAATTCCACAATATTACGATTTTTATGAAAGGATGGAAGAAAAATATTTCTCAGAAGTTAAAGGAGGGGAATCAGGTAATAATGAATTACAATACATTTTTCCTTTAACCCAGATTCATGAGATACCTAATGAAAAATCCATAAGGTTACCATTTAAGTTATTGATTTTTCTATCACAAGTTCAGAACATTTTAAGTATAGAAAAATTATATGAAAAGGCAAAAGAAGCATCTCTTTCAGAAAATTTTGAAGAATCAATTACAATGGATCAATTTAAAAAATTAATCAGACAAACAACTGATTGGCTTACTACTGTGAAAGAAGCCATTGAAACAGAAAAGAATAATAAAGTTAAAAATGAAATACTAAGAAAAATAAACATATTCACCATCCCAGAAGAAATTAACGATAATATATTAAGCTCATTAACAGATACCCAAAAAGAAGGTATTAAATTATTAAGAAACTATCTCTCTAAAGAGGAACATTTAGACTCTGATATGATCCAGAATAGAATTTTTACCATAGCAAATGATGATCTGAAACTACCACCACGTAAAATGTTTGAAGCAATCTATCAAGTTATTCTTGGAAAAAAGTCGGGTCCGAGGTTGGGATCATTTTTATCCTTATTAGATAAACAATGGTTATTAGAAAGATTAAATATCTAATATTAAATGGTTTTTAAAATCTACCCATATAAACAGAATTAATTTTTCTTCCTTTTGAATAATTTTCTTTTTTTCTTTTCTTCTAATTTTTTATAGCATTCAGGACAATAAGTATAAGCTTCAGTAATCATTTCTCCGCATTGTTTACAATGTTTATGGGGGTAAATATAAGGCTCTACTTTTTTTTTATATCTTTCGAATTTGCTCAAGTTTATTCTCCTGTTGTTTTAAATATAAAATATCTTATAGATTATATTTTTTTCACTCCATCTTTATCAATTGTGACTTGATAAAATCTAGCATTTTTAAGTTGTTCTACTATTTCCACTGGATATGAAGGAAATTTTGAAATAAAAATCTTTTTGTCTTTTATAATCTCAATCAATTTATTTTTCCAGAAATCTAAAATTGTCTTAATTTTGTCTGGATTTATTAATGCGAAGACGGAACCCCCATTACCTGCCCCGGTTAATTTCGCAGCATAAACATCAATATGTTCTTCAACTAATTTTATTAAAATGTTGTTAACTAAACCTATCCCATATTCAAATCCAGCTTGTTCCATAATATTGTTCATAATTCTTGTATTCTCCCTAAAGTATTCTCCTAAGAGCCTCCAATCATGTTTCATTAAAGCAAATCTAGACTTCCAAGATAATTCCGCTAACTTATTATAATTATTCACTATTTTTGGTTCTTGCTGTAAATACAATTTCCGTAATTTTCTATGAACATCACCACTTTCATGAATTACTCCAGAAAAGCAAATAATTATTGGTAAACTATTTATTTCATAAGTTTCATCGATTCTATCATAGATTGCTAAAGGTTCATCTGAGATTTCTCTATGATGAAGTTTTCCAATATAAGAGCAAAATCCTAATCCCCCCCTACTTATTATATATCGATCTGAATAACCCGCTGTAACTTTTAAATCTTTATCCTCAACTTTAGTGGCAATTTCAGCAATTATATCTTTATTTATTGGAAATTCATTATCTTTAATTGTGTTGAGATTGTTATATAAATTAAAATAACATGCAAGACCATAAATGACAGCAACTATTATTGCTGTACTACCCCCTAAGCCACTTTGTGCCGGTATAGTTGTAAGTAATCCAATTTCGATATTTGATTTTAAAAATTTTTGATTAAAACAAGAATTCATTTTAAGTAATCTATATATAGCTGCATAAATTAGTCTCTGATTTTTAGTTAATTTCTTTAAAATCTCACTTTTCTTCTTTACTAATCTTTCTTCATTGATTACTTCAAACTTTAAATGGGTTTTCACATGTTTAATTGTATAGATTTTTAATCTACTATCTTGATCTATTTTTTTTATATAAAGAAATACAGATAAAGGATCATGTTTACTATTGATTGCGACCGATGGCATCCAAAAATCTCCCTCTACTGCATCTAAAGGATTTATCAAATTGATTCTAGAAGGTGCTTGAATCAATATATCTGGATTTAAATTAGAAAGAAAATCTTTAATATTTTTCAGCAACTCTATAACCTAAATTAGGGTTTAACATAAATTATAATAAAATAGATCATATTTTTAAGTTTTGTATAAACATTCTTGCCAACAATTTGAATTTATAATTGATATTCATAAACAATTTATTCTTTTCAACAATTAGTTTTAATTCACTCATAATTAAGGTAGTTAGATATTGAGTAAATTAACTTCCCTATTTTACCTGCTTATTTGATCATTACAAAAAATTTATGTTTTTATAATTAGTAATAAAAAATTAAATGTATGACCAAAAAGAGTAAATTTCAGTTATTATCATATTTGGTTGATGAATATTTAATTTATTATAAGAGTTTGAATAAAAACAAGAAGTTAGTAGCTTTTGCCATGTTTGAAACTGTTGTAATTAATCCAATTATTACTATTTTAAACCAATTTCTAAGAAAAAGATTGATTCAATATTACACAATTCAATTGAATATATTGGAGAAGAATAGAAATGTTTTTTTATTAAATTTTGAAGAGATAAAAAAGGAAAATATAATAAAGATTTTTAATGATATACAACAAAAATTAGTTGAAGAAAATAACGCTCTCAAATTTTTAAAGAATTCTAAATTAGAAAGAAAATTTTTAGAACCAATTATCAAAAAAGTGAATTCAAAGGTATCTCTCATGAAACATGGTGAATCTATATTAGTTTTAAACAACAGTGACTCATTTTTACTAAATTTTTATTATATAGATTTTGATTATTTAGAAAATAAGAATTCTTTCATCAATAATTTCATAAAGGTTATTAATAATTTTGAAAGAGAAGGATATTTAATCTTCAACTTTAGAATAGATAACAATGAAGAAATTAAATTCAGTCCTTATTTTGTTGAAAGTATTATTAAAAGCGATGATTCATTTAATACAGAGAATAGTGTCAATACTTTCTTTAATTATAATGTATTGAAAAGGCAAGACTTAAAGATTAGAGAAATCGTTAATTATTTATGGAGATTGGGAATCTCTAACGACTTTTTTCCCCTGAAATACCTTAATTCTTTATTTACAACAAAGAATCAAAACGACTTAACAAGGTTGTTAAAATTTAATAAGGTAATTGAACAAAATTTATTAAAATATCAAATAGAGTATATTAGGCTTAGTAAAAATTTAATATTTATTGAGGAAAAATTTCTATTTTTAGTTTTAATAAAATTGGATTCAGAATATATCAAAAAAATAATTGAAAAACATCATTCGAAATATTTCATATATATTACGATTTTAAATAAAAAAGAGTTGGAGAAATTGGTAAACATTACAAATTTTAAATCCCTGCATAATCTACAGACTCTAAATTCTGATGAGATTTTAAATTTTGATTTTAATATATTTAGAAATAAAAGATAATTAAAATATCCCTAATTCGATAGCAATATCTTGTGCTGAATTATCAGGATGAAGTTTAATAAATGCTTTTTTCTCTCCTTTAGGTGTTATCATTGTATTGACCTTTATCACCTTTACACTATATATTCTTTCAATTGCTCTTTTAATTTGATTTTTATTTGCAGACCTATCAACAATAAAAACTAATTTGTTTTCTTTTTCAATTAAATCAAAGGTTTTCTCAGTAATTAGTGGTTTTTTTATTATTGTATAAAATTTCTCCAAATTAAATTAACACCTCAAAATTATTCAATTCGCTAAAAGCAGATTGCGACCATAATATTAGCCTACCTGAAACACCACCTGGTGCTAAATTATTAATAGAAACATTTTCAACCATAATAACATCTGTTCCTGGAACATTTCTTGAGGCTTTAACAATTCCAAAATCCTCTTTTATTATGATTAATATCCCCTTTTTATTTTTATATTTACGACCCCTTACTTTACCTTTTCCACTTCTTATTTTTCTACTCTTTTTTATTTTAAGCAATTCTTCTTTAAAGCCTAAATTACATAGAATTGAATACATTCGTTCTGTTTTTTTAATTGTTTGAATTTTATCATCAATAACTAGCGGTAATTCTGGGATATTATCAAGATTATGTCCTCGTTTTAAAACCCAATATTTATCACCTGAAGCAGAAATCGCTGAAATAATCGATAGTTTTTTAATTTTTTTATTAATTTTTTTCCCTATTACTTTTTCAGATTTGATGGGGTGTGTACGCCGCCCCCCTTTAGCAAAAGGAACCCTTCCCACGTTTCTAGCAGTAGGAAAGCCAGATCCCTTTCTTCTAGGCGCTCGAGACATACCATAACCAGTACCCCAACCTTCTGAAATATTTTTTAATCCCGCTCTTATATCTCTTCCTTGAGTTTGTTTGCTTTTACTCTGAGAGACATTATTAGCCACATGAATAAGATCTTTTCTAGGTTTAACACTAAAGATTTCTGGTTTATCAATTAATCCTTTTTTTTTCCCGTCTAAATCATAAATATTAATTTTTTCCATAAGAACACCCATTATTTAATTTTATTTCCTTTGGTGGCTTTCTCTACTTATAAATGTGATTTCCGGAGTTTTAACTAAAAATGATTTTAATGGTCTTATTGTTTTTCTTATTCTTATTAACCGTTTCTTAGGGCCAGGTATGGATCCTAGAACTAATAAATAATCGCTTTGGATCTTACCATAGCGAATATATCCTCCTTTTGGATTAATTTCTTCTTCATTTTCACCGATAAGCATAATTCTTTTATGATATTCCGTCCTTTGGTGATATCCCATTTGTCCAGCACGGGGGACAGTATAAAGAACTCTAGCTGGATGCCAAGGACCAATACAAGCTACAGCTCTCCTTATTTTACTATTTTTTCTTGTTAGAATTTTAATTCCATATCTTTTAACAGGTCCTTGAAAGCCCTTACCCTTCGTTACAGCAATAGCGTCAATTAGTTCACCCTCGCTTAAAACATCTCTAGCTCTAATTTCCTTACCCAGGTTTTCAAAAATAAAATTAAATTCCTCCTTTATTTTATTTAAGGAATTTACCTTAATTTCTATTATATCTGGCTTCTTTCTGGGTAAGGAAGTCTTATAAGGTTGGGTTTGAAAAATTCCTCTAATCTCGCTTGTCTCGTCTAACTCTTTTAAAATAATATTTTTTGCCCTATTAATATCATAATTTTCAAAATTTGGAGGACTGACTTTTCGGATTATAAAATTATTGAATTCATTGGTAAATATTTCACCCACAACATATTTACCATACTCATCTTCATTATACACTCTAATACCTATAAGAATCAATGGAGGAACCTCAATTACAGTAACTGGTTTCATTAATTCTTTTCCGTAGTAGGGACTGTTTGGTTGATCTTCTACATAGACTACATGAGTCATTCCTGCTTTGAAACCAGCGAATCCAAGGAAATTAATTTCTTCTGAATTATCTAACCAATGTCTTACTCGACCCTTTTCTGAAGCAGCTCTTTTTCTAGGAAGAAACGCTAATGATCCATGTCTTGGTGCATGTTTTTTACGATGACCCATAATAATCACTAACTTTTAGAATGGAATTTTTTAAAATAAATAAATTTTTTCATTCTTATTTTTAGTTGCTGATTTTCGCTGATGAATAAAAAAGGGTTATTTAAATTTTTCTTTTTAAAAAGAAGTTTAAATGATCTTAAAGAATATTAGCTACTTCCAAGAAAAAGAAAATTTAACCGAGAAAAAAGAAACAATTTTAATTATCGATTGCATAAAATGTCTTGAAAAAGAAGAAAATCTCATTGGAAATAAACACTGTTTATACTGTTTATTTTATAATTTGTTTCTCTATAAAGATCGAAAATTTGATTTAATTTCCATATTATATAGTGATCTTTTAATTCAGTCTCATCAGTTTGAGCCATTTTTAGATTATTATAAAAAATTAAAAAAAATTAATAAGATAATTAAGAAGTTTATAAATGTAAGAAGAGTAAAATGCAGTTTTGAAGAATTCAGATGCAATCTCTTTCATAACTTTTCCAGAGTACATAGAATACGCGAGTTTGAATATTACGATCCTATATTTATATATAAAACTTTTTTAAAAGTGAATTCGGATTTTAAAAAAACAGAATTAAAAAACCCTATATGTCAAAAATGTCAGAATTATGTTGAAAATTTATTAGAAGATCTTTTAAAAATTTTCAATAATTTGGAATTAATTAAAGAATTCAAGAGTTTTAAAAATAAGAACAGTAATTTTTATGAATTATTTCTTGCTAATCCTTTTGATTTACCCAATAAAACACAAGAATACCGAAAATTACCCCCAAAAGAAAATTATGTATTATTAGCCACTTATAATATTGGAAACTATGAAAACTTTCAGACATTGATACATCAACTCCCATATGAGAATGAAAAACGGTATAGTATAAAATTAATTCTTGAGGAAGATGAAGATGAAGATTATTTCAATAGGATTATAAACGATATTATTTCAAATGTAGAAGTTACTGAATTTGAACGAATAATTCCATTGGAAAAGCTAATAGATCTCTATAAAGACGAATCGATCGAGTTATTGAAGTCAAAATACAGACTTTCAGAACACACGTTAGAAAAATATGGATTCATAGCAGCTTTAAAAAAATTGTATTTATATAAAATATTTCCACTATTAATTGATGATCAAATAGAAGAAATTTTCTTAGACTCTCCTAACGATGAAATCTATTTAAATCATCAGAAATTTGGTCGATGTCGAACTGAAATAAGATTTAATTCAAAAGAAATTGAACGATTTAAAACATTTTTTAGATTATACAGTGGTAAAAGACTTGATTACATGAATCCAAGCATAAAATTAGTAATTAAAAACCATTATTTCAATTGTAGATTTGCAATTGATATTGAACCTATTCAAATAGATACATTCGCATTGGATATTCGAAAATTAAATAAAAATGTGTTCACGATACAAGATTTATTGAAAAATGAAACATTAGATCCAAAAATAGCTGCTTTCTTATATTTTATTCTTTTACGAAGAAGAAACATAACAATTACTGGTGAAACAGACACAGGTAAAACGACTTTAATTAATACATTGGATTTATTAGCTCCAAAAGAGTTCAGGAAAATTTATGTTGAAAATGTAACAGAATCATTAAAACAATTTGATTTAGGCAAACATCAATTAAAATATCGAGTTGATTCATTAGAAGATCACCCATTAAAAAAATATTCAAAAAGCAATATTATTAAAACACTCTTACACCGAACTCCAGATATAATTTATTTGGGAGAAATTTTAACCAAAGAAGAAGCAGAAGCAATGTTTCATTGTTTAGCGGCGGGATTAAAAGGGTTTCAAACAGTCCATTCGAATAATATAGAATCCTTAATAAATCGTTTTCTCTATCATTTTAATATAAATAAATCATGTTTGTCTGATTTGGACTTACTCATATTAATGAAAAAGGAATTTATTAAAAGGCGAATATTTTCTATCTCTGAAATTAAAGAGAATAAAAGTAACGGAAACAAATTCAACGATATAATCTTTCAATATGATCCATTATCAAAGAACTGGAAATTACTGAAATCTCTTTATGAGACGAAGGTATTGACTGAAATTATCCAATATGAAAATCTATCGAAAGAAAAATTCAATTCTTTTATAGAGGTCTACACTGAAATTTTTAAATTTATCTCAAAAATTAATAGACTCGACAAAGTTGAATTAATAAATATTTTTCATAAACTCTCTTATTATTCGTTTATCTCTATTGAATCTCTTAATCAATTCTGGAACGAATGGAAAAATAAGAGGGATTTAAAACCTTAAATTTTAAATTTCCTTTATGACTAATCTTTTTGAAAAGTCATTGCTTCTAGGATTTAGCATTTTTTTATTGACAATTTTTTCTTCTATTCTGATTCCTTTTCTTAATGAAATAACTGATTATAATAACAGAGATAAGGATAGTTTAGACAATTATATGGTTCTTTTTGACGAGATTGACTCAGCCATTCTTTATATTATTAGCAATCCAGTTAAATGTTACCAAAAAGATATTAAATACCCAAGCGACCTTAACATAACATTTATTGAAAATTTTTTTATTTATGAATTTGTTTTTGGAGATGATAAATTTAATAAGGTTATAGTGTATAACATAAGTTTTCTTAATTGTTTCTTTCATGATATTACTCCACAGATATATCTCCTAAATGTTTCCTATGCATTATCCCATATTATAGTTGATTTTATAAATTTACATTAGATTTTATGGATTTTATGAAAAATATCGAAAATTATATTGAATTTTGTAATAAATTCCATAGTTATAAAATACCAAAACTGAGATTTAAGGAATTAGGTGAGAGGTATCGTGGTTTATATAGGATATTATATAATATTAGTGAAGTGGATATCAATAAAGCAAGTTTTATCATTTTTATATCTTGTTTTTTTATTTCTATATCTTCTTCATTGCTTTTTACTTCTTTTAATGTTTTAATCATTATTCTATATTCAATAATTTTTTCACTAATCTTTTCATATAAATTTAATTCAGTTCTTTATAAGGATATATTTAAAAACGAATCACTGTTAAATTCAATCCTTTATGTAATCAAAATTGATTTTTCATTAATTCAAAAAACCACTGAAGAAAATTCTGATAAATGTCTAAATTTCATTGAATTGATTAAAGAATATAATATTCCTATTTTAGCCTATTTTAAAACTATTTTCAAAAGAATTCACGAAGGAAAATCACCCGAAAAAGAATTAATTGAATTAAAAACCCCATCAATGGATTTTGATAATTATATTAAAACTTTATTGATTAATAAATTTGACAGCTATGATTTCGACAATTTTACTGAGATTTCCTTAGAAAGTCAATTTAAAATCTATCTAAGACAAATGCAATCAAAGATTAGTATTCTCTTTTTTATAGGTCTATTTTTTCCAATAGGTTTATGCTTTCTTATTTTATTTCAATTAATAAATGTACTTTTCTTAATTTTTTTTATCCCTTTTTTCTTAATTTCTTTAAATCTATTATTTAGGAAGTTTATAAGAAATCAGAGTTACTTAATAGGCATAATTAATGACTTTTCCGGTCTAGAAAGAAAAAAGTTTAAAGAATTCATATTGCTTTTAAGGAGTTTTGCAAGTAATTTGAAAAGTAATGTATCCCCCGAAATTGCTTTTTTAAAATCCTATAACCAGAATAAAAATTTAATTACAGTCTTAAGAAAACCTTTAAAGGATCAAATATCTTATCTTCTGAACTTTTCCTATTCATTTAGTGAAATAATAAAAATTTTAAAATCAGAATTAAAATCTTGGCGTTATACAATAATTTTAGATGCAATAAATAAGTATGTTGAGAAAAATGCTTATTATTCTTCTAATAAAATTTTAGAAATTTTAGCTACAATTTATAAACATCAAAAGCTTGAGAGAAAATTAGAAATCATGATGAAAGGGGAAAAATTTAAGATCTTTTTCTTTATTTTTCTATTACCAGTAATTACAGGCGCTATTTCTGGATTTTTCCCTTTTTTTACTTTCATCATTAAGAATCTTGATTTAGTTGGTAACGTTGTTAATATTTTTTTTAGAAATCCACCTAATCTGTACAGTATAGGAATCATTGTTTTAGTATTAGTGTCAACTATCTCGATTAGTTCTAATTACTTCTTAAAAATTATAAATTATGATAGAAAATTCCCTATAATTTTTAGTTCAAATATAATATTTATATTAACTTTTTTAACTTCATCTATAAATATTGCAAATTTTATTTAAATAAAAGAATCAATCCTCATCTTGAACCTAACAGTAAATAAAAAGATATATTAATTCAACGAATAAAGATATTCCAATAAAAATGTTAAGGAGCCAAGAATAAAAAATAATTAATTTATAGAACGGAAAACTTTCTAGATTACTTATTAGTGTTATTAACTCTAATTTTTCTAGTAATAGATGAAAAGGTATTATTAAAATTAAAAATATTAGGAACCCTAATGAAGTTATAAGAATATCAGTTGAAATTAAGGAGAATATAAAAATTAAAATATTAATACTTAATATTATAAAAATTTCTAAAATAAGAATGTTTAATTCCAGCATTCATTAAAATCATTCCTAAAGAATTATTTAAAGTCAACATCTTGTTAGATCGGGGAAGGGTAAAATGTTTTTTCATTATCGTTAAGAATATGTATTTATCTAAAAATTATTAATAGGTCATAGGTTTTAATGAATTAAGCTTTGTTAGAAAATGTTATATAATAAAAAAAGCCGATAATAATTATGAAAAACTTAAAATTAAAAGGTTTAAAATTTAATAAAGGCAAATATCTGCTATTTAATGATCGTTTTGCTTTTTTCCCACCAAAAGTTATAGATATTT
>Ga0114930_10000597_pt1 | contig 37237 bp, 36 predicted proteins | sample AnhtaG_FD_87300 | JGI IMG/M metagenome (GOLD analysis project Ga0114930, IMG submission 87300) | Deep subsurface microbial communities from Anholt, Denmark to uncover new lineages of life (NeLLi) - Anholt_01485 metaG | ecosystem: Environmental > Aquatic > Marine > Oceanic > Sediment | place... | reverse complement strand
TTCAAACGTCTGACGGCCACAGCCGGTGAAGAGCTGAATCCTCTTCTTTCACCCGATGGAAAATATGTCGCTTTCACCCGAGATCACAACCTGTACACTCTGGACATCGCCAGTGGATTGGAGTACCAGCTCACTGAGGATGGATCAAAAACCATCTATAATGGTTGGGCTTCCTGGGTATATTATGAAGAAATCTTAGGACGTGGATCGCGTTACCGCACCTTCTGGTGGTCACCGGACAGCCAGAAAATTGCCTTTCTCCGCTTTGACGACAGCCCGGTGCCAACCTTCCCTCTTTTCAGTTCCCAAGGAGATCATGGCAAGCTGGAAATCGAACGCTATCCCAAAGCCGGCGATCCCAATCCCTATGTCAAACTGGGAATCGCTTCCGCTTCGGGCGATAAAATCGTCTGGGCCGATGTGGAGGAAAAGGCCGACCACTATGTGGCCTTTCCCATCTGGTTTACCGACTCCTCGAAACTGACCTTCCAATGGATGAACCGGGAGCAGGACAACATCAAGATCTACGCCGTTGACCTCAAAACCGGAAAGAAAAAGGAAATTTATAACGAGAAACAGTCCGCCTGGGTCGATTTTTTCGGCAATCTGCACTTTTTCGAAGACGGCAGCGGATTTCTCCTCCAGAGCGATGTAGATGGATGGAGTCATCTTTATACCTACGACCTCGAGGGGAATCTTAGAACGAGGCTGACCGAAGGAAAATGGACAGTCACCAACATATCCCTTGTGGATGAGGACAACAAGCGGGTTTTTTTCCATGCGAGGAAAGGCCTAACAGCAGAGACGCATCTCTATAGGGTAAATCTGGATGGGAGCAGCTTGACACGCCTCACCCAAGAAGCAGGATCTCACCGCGGCAATGTCTCAACAGGAGGAACTTTAGTCATCGACCGCTTCTCGAACATCTCCACGCCTTCGCGTGTTGACCTGTTGCGATCGAATGGCACGCTTGTCCGGAATATCGCAGACAGCCGTACAAGCCTGACAGAAGAGTACTCCATCGGTAAAAAAGAGATATTTGCCATAACCACCGAAGATGGCACCACTCTTCCGGCATGCTGGACTCTCCCTCCCGATTTTAACGAGAACAAGATCTATCCTGTCCTTTTTACCATTTACGGAGGCCCTGGCTCGAGCGATGTATCCAATTCCTACCCTCGCCTCTCCCAACTCTATCTCGCCCAAGAAGGGATCATCGTGTTTGCCATCGACCACCGGGGCTCCGGCCATTTTGGAAAAAAAGGCCAGGCCTTGATGCACCGCAATTTGGGGAAGTGGGAAATGCTTGATCTTATTCAGGGTGTCAAGTGGCTCCACAAAAAATCCTTCGTGGATAAGAACAGGATCGGGATAACGGGCGGAAGTTACGGAGGATACACCACCTGCCTGGCATTGACCTACGGGGCTGACTATTTCACTCACGGATATGCCCGCTCATCGGTCACTGATTGGCGGCTGTATGACTCAGTTTACACAGAGCGATACATGGATAGACCGATCGACAACCCGGAAGGATACGAATTCGGAGCGGCTATGACCCATGCCGCCAAATTTAAAGGAATTCTTTTCATGTCTCACGGAAACCTGGATGACAATGTTCACATGCAAAACACGATTCAGCTTATAGACAAGCTTATGGAGCTGGAAAAATCAGGGTTCGGATTTATGGTCTACCCTGACCAAAGACACGGGATAAGGGGAAAAAAGAGAGAACATTCAAACCGCCATTACATCGACTTCTGGTTTAAAAACTTTCTGAACCGGTAAGGAGGAAAAGACTGGACAAGTTTGAACATTTCAAAACATGTCCGGTGTGCTCCAGCTCAGCTTTGGTTCCCTACAAGAAACGGACGTTTGACGCGTCCAGCCTGAGCAAAGACCATATCAAGATCACAGAAAGCGATTATGGCAAAATCTGGGATCTCAGTCGCTGCGACTACTGCGCCCATATCTTTGCCAATCCTTGTCCCTCCCCAGAATTCATCCAATCCCTTTACGGTGAGACTGAAGATCCCGTTTATCAAGAGGAGGCTCAAGGTCGCTCAAAAAACTTCAGCAGGATTCTCAAATCCTTGGATAAGATCCATCCGGGACGAGGAATACTGTTCGATGTCGGAGCGGCGACGGGAATTCTGCTCGATATTTCACGAGAACGGGGATGGCAAGTGGAGGGCATCGAACCCAGCGCATGGGCCATCTGTGTCGCCCGAGATAGGTACAATCTCGAGATTCGAGAGGGTGTTTTCGAAAAAGCGGATCTTCAAGAAGAACACTATACCGTGGTCACAATGGTGGACTTTATCGAACACATCCCCCATCCCTTGGACGCTATTTCCATCGCTCAAAAAATCCTTTTGCCAGGGGGCACTCTTTGTCTTGTTACTCCTGATATAAACAGCCTTGCGGCAAAAATCATAGGACAAAAATGGTGGCATTATCGGCCAGGTCACCTGGGCTATTTTTCTAAAAAAAGCTTGGATTTTCTCTTGCAAAGAACAGGCTTTCGGATCGTAAAATTGCGCAAGTATTCCTGGACCTTCAGCCTTCACTATCTGCTATCCCGTAAGCCAGGTCTAAATTTTTTGCTTAAAAATCATGTTTTTTCTTCTTTATGGAAGAAAATTCCGATAAAATTGGCCCTTCAAGATTCTTTCGAAATATACGCCACAAAAGACAAGCAAAATGAATCCTTATTTTAAAGCGATGCGCCTGGGGAGGTGGCCCAGAAGTTTGGCCATCTTTTCAGGAATCGCGGCTTTTTTCTTTTTGAACCGGGAAACGGTTTCCACCACTTCGGTTTTATCCTCCGCCGGAAAATCCTTGTTCGTGTTTCTTCTCACATGGGCGATCTCCACTGCCAATTACGTCATAAATGAAATAGCCGATGTTCCATTTGATATACACCACCCGTCAAAGCGCCACAGGCCCCTTGTGAAAGGCGAAATCAATAAAACGCTTTTTCTTCTGTATGGAATCATCATCAGCCTTATCAGCCTCGCTCTGGCATATCTTTTTTTCTCCCTTCCGTTTTTCCTCTCCCTCCTCTCTCTTCTTTTCGCTGGATTTTTGTACAATATCAAACCTATCCGGACAAAGGATGTCCCTTTTCTGGATTCCATATCTGAATCCGCGAACAATCCGATCCGATTCCTAATCGGCTGGTTCGCCTTTTCTTCTCCTCACATTTTCCCTCCTCTCTCCCTTTTGCTGAGCTGGTGGATTTTTGGAAATTTCCTGATGATATCCAAAAGGCTCTCGGAGTTCCGGCTTTTGAAAGACAATGCAGAAAACTACAGATCTTCTCTCAGCAAGTATACGACTAAATCTTTAATCTTCGGGATCGCTCTAAGCGCTCTTTTCTTTTTTATCGGCTATTTTGTCTTTGCCTTCTCGTATAAGCTTGAATCTTTTATCTACTTGTTTCCGTTAGTCTTTTTCTATTTTTTCCTGATCTTTTGGAAAACGCTCAGGGAAAAAGAGGCCATGGAAGAACCGGAACGGTTGCTCTTACAGCCCAAGTTCACGATCTACACCTTTCTCCTTGTACTGCTGTTTTTCCTCACCTATTTTGTCGACACAATTGGAAAATAATCACTGAAACCATGCCCACTCTGTCTTTGAGGGGTTTTGGAACGTCATGACCTTCACCCATTTTTTCAATCTTGTTTTATGAGTTGGAGTTATGGTAAATTAACAGCAAATCTAAACTCTGGAACATGTGATGGATATCGCAGAAATTACACTCAAGCTCATCCTGGCCGTTGCCCTTGGAGGGCTGATAGGGTTTGAAAGGGAATCAAGCCAGAAGCCGGCATGGTTCCGGACAAATATTTTGATCTGCATAGGCGCAACCATGATGATGATCTTTTCCCAGCTCATTTTGCAAGGAGAAGAATCAAGCAGCAGCGACATGACCCGGATCGCCGCAGGAGTCATCACCGGGATCGGATTCATAGGAGCCGGTACGGTCATCCAAGCAAAGGGAATAGTAGTAGGGCTAACTTCGGCTGCCACTCTGTGGGCGGTAGCAGGTCTCGGATTGGTTATCGGTGGCGGCTATTATCTGATAGCCATCATATTCACAGGGATCATCATTCTCACTTTTGTCATATTTCACCAACTGGAATCACAATACTTGAAACACACGCTTTATCACTATCACCTCAAAACAAAATATTCCAAGGATATCCTGCTCAACATTAAAAAATTAGCCCTCCATGAAGGCATCAAGTTTAAGGATATCTCCCATATGGAAGAGGGAAATATCTACACGATTGATTTTTCTTTTCCCGCAGCCGAGGATAAGGAGCAAAAATTCAAATGGAGTCTCCTCAACCTTGATGGCATTCTCGAGATAAAGATTGACTGAAGAAGGTCTTCTTCTCGCAACCACGAACCAGGGCAAAATAAAGGAACTCAAGGCTCGTTTGAGAAGCCTTCCGCTGGGCATCTTTTCCCTCCATGAGCTCCATTTCACCCAAGTTTTCCCAGAGAAGGGACAAACCTTTATGGCCAATGCTCGAGGCAAAAGCCTGTATTACAGCCAATATTGGAAAAACCTGACATTGGCTGAAGATTCCGGTATCGAAATAGACCATCTCAAAGGCGCCCCGGGAGTATATTCCTCCCGGTTTGCCGGACCAAATGCAACAGATGAAGCTAATCTTCAGAAAGTCCTCCGACTCCTGGACGGAATCCCACCCGATAAAAGGAAAGCTCGTTTTGTCTCCTGTATGGTTTTATCCCGTAGAGGACAAATAATCACAGAAATCCAAGAACATGCCAATGGGCTGATCACCTCCCAAAAAAGAGGACAAGGGGGATTCGGTTATGATCCTATATTTTTTTACCCCCCCCTTGATAAAACCTTTGCCGAACTATCCCCCGATGAAAAGAATGCCGTCAGCCATCGCGGTCGAGCAATGGACAAATTATACGCATTTCTCCTCGATTATCTAACCTGAATTATTCATAAAAACGGCTGATATTTCCCGCCATTCCCAGAAAATAAAAACTTTTAATTCCTTTATATTCCATTCAGCTGTTTTTACCCTTCGGGCAAGTCGATCTCACTGCATCGACTCACCCTGCCCAACAATGCTGCAAGGTAGTGACCCTGAGGGAGAGGGGGGCTAGAGCCCCCCCTCTTCCTTCTCTTTTTTCTTAGACTTGGATTCTTGCTCCACCGTGATAAGAGGCTTAATCTTCAAAAACGTCTTTTCTCCTATCCCCTTAACCTTCATGATCTCCTCGATTTTCGAAAACTTCCCATGCTTTCCTCGAAAATCCACGATCCTCTGGGCTACAGCAGCGCCGATCTGAGGAAGTTTTTGGAGTTCTTGAACAGAAGCCGAATTGATGTCGATTTTTTTTGCAGGGGTATCTTCCGAGTGAGACGAAACCGCCAAAACCGACATCAGAGCAAATGCCAAGACCAACGGAAAAACAAATCCTTTCACCAAAAAACTTTTCATATGAACCTCCTTTCATCCTTCCTATTTGCAATATCGGGGCCAGTTTTTTTAATATACTAATCTGCTTATATTCAATAAGTTACAAACACTGAACAAAAGAAACAGGTGCACCAGAGTAGACGTTTTCCGTATTTTTCGACAACTCTAGTTTGCAGAATGGGCGGGAAAATCCCCTAGGAGCGGGGATGGCTCTTTCGATAGACTTCTAAAAGATGTTTAAGGTCAAGATGTGTGTATTTTTGTGTCGTCGCCAAGCTTTCGTGGCCAAGGAGCTCTTGGATAACTCTCAAATCCGCTCCCCTGCTCAGCAGGTGGGAAGCAAACGAGTGTCGAAGGGAGTGGGGACTTATCTTTTGCCTCAGAGCGGAACGTTGGATGTACTTGTCTACCGTCCGTTCTACTGAGCGTGAAGACAGCTTTTGACCGCGATAATTGATAAACAACGGGGTTTCTTCCACTTTCCCCTTGTTTATCATGGAACGTACTCGAAGATAGGATCGGAGACTCATTTCGGCCATCCTTCCAAACGGAACCAATCGCTCCTTTTTGCCCTTGCCTCTTATCCGGATCAACCGCTCGGTGAATATCACATCCTCCAGGCAAATTCCCACAAGCTCGCTGACGCGAATTCCTGTTGCATAAAGAAGCTCCAACATGGCTTTATCTCTCAATTCCAGAGGTTTGGCCGTTTGGGGCAAATCCAGGAACTTCTGCATTTCTTCTTCCGTTAGGAAAGAAGGAACGGGCTTATCTTGCTTGGGTGTGGAGACCATTTTGGCAGGATTATCAACCATCCAATGCTTTCTCACACAAAACTGGAGAAATGAGCGGATGGCCGCCAATTTTCTTCCGACTGTGGACTTTTTCTCTCCCCTGTCATACAAAACTGCCAGGAATCCCCGAAGCACGATATTATCTATATCTCTCAAGCTCAATTTCTTGTTTTCCATAAATTGTGCCAGTTGAAGGAGATCACTTTTATAACTGGCTATGGTATGGGGAGAGGCGTTTTTCTCGTGTTTCAGATAGGCAATAAATTCTTCCAGTTCCTTGGTGAACATGGTATCAATCTATCCCTCACCATCCGTTATGGTCTCTTTAAAAGAGCATTTTTCATCGCTACAGTAAAGAGAGGGTTTTCCTTTGAGAGTATTTTTTTTCAGTACAAAATGCCTCCCGCACTCCGGACATGGTTGGGACACAGGCTCATCCCACGTGGCAAATTTGCACTTGGGAAATTCGCTGCAGCCATAAAAAATCTTCCCTTTACGGGTCTTTCTTCTGATCAATGTCCCCTCACACTCAAGGGGACAGGGAATCCCTGTATCCTTTTTTTCCTTTTTGATATATTTGCATTTGGGATAATCCGAACAGGCCGCAAATGTCCCGTATTTTCCCTTGCGCATGACCAATTGAGATCCACAATCCGGGCAGGTTTCATCCAGAGGCTTCACTTCTTTTTTAATCAAACTCTCCTTGAATCGACAATCCGGATATCCGGAACAGGCCCGAAATCTCCCATATTTCCCTTCTTTTATCACCAGCGGTTTGCCACACTCCGGACAATTCTCATTCACAGGTATGCCATTTTTTTTAATGCTTTCTCCCTTCATCGCTTCTCTCAAATCTTTTTCTAAAAGGGAATAGTAAGATTTCAAATACATCAACCATTCTTGCTTGCCTTCACTTATGAGGTCGAGATCAGCTTCCAACCGGGCCGTAAATTCGAAATCCATCAGGTCCGGAAAATTCTTGATCATATAATCTGTGACAAACAACCCAAGATCTGACGGGATAAAACTCCCTTTTTCCTTGAAAACATAAACCCGGCCCTGAAGAGTCGAGATGATCGGGGCATAAGTGCTCGGGCGCCCGATTCCCTTGGCCTCCAATTCCTTGACCAAGCTGCCTTCTGTGTATCGGGGTGGTGGTTGGGTGAAGTTTTGTTTGGATTCAATATCCAGCAACTTCAGCTTTTCTCCCTCTTGGGCTTTTGGCAGGATATTATCTTCTTTTTTCATCTTGGGATAAAGAGCGAGGTAGCCTTCAAACTCCAGCACCTCTCCTTTGACAACAAACATATATCGGGATGCTTCGACCTGAAATTCCGTTTCTTCCACTAGGGCTGGGCTCATCTGGGTGGCGATAAACCTGTTCCAGATCAATCGATATAGATTGTACTCTTCTTCCGTCAGATAGGGTTTGACCACATCGGGAGGGAGGTCAAAAGAGGTGGGGCGAATGGCTTCATGAGCGTCTTGCGCTTTTCTTTTGTTCTTGTAGGCTCTCGGCTTGTTCAGCAAATATTCTGCAGGGAAATGACTTTTTACGAATTCTCTTGCAGATTGTACGGCTTCACCGGACACACGAACAGAGTCAGTGCGCATGTACGTTATCAATCCGGTCAGCCCTCGCTCTCCGATCTCCAATCCTTCATACAGCTTTTGAGCAACAGACATGGTTTTCCTCACAGGGAACCGCAGATGGCGGAATCCATCCTGTTGGAGCGTACTCGTGATATAAGGGGGGCTGGGATTTCTCTTTTTCTTTTTGACCTCGATATTTTTGAGAATAAACGGTAGGTCCCACAGTTCTTGAACGATGGCAGAAGCATTTTTCTCATCCTTGACTTTCATTTTTTTCCCGTCGATCTTGGCCAAGTTTGCCTTGAAAGATGGGGGCAAGGAAGCTTCGAGATTGGCAGATATCGTCCAGTATTCCTCAGGGATGAAGTCTTTGATTTCCTTTTCTCGTTCGCATATCAGACGCAACACGATGGACTGCACCCGACCGGCACTCAATCCTCGCCCGACTTTTTCCCATAGCAGCGGACTGATGAGATATCCGACAAGTCGATCCAAAAGTCTTCGCGTTTGTTGCGCATTGATTTTGTCCAGGTCAAGTTTGTCCAAGTTCTGGAATGCCTCTTGAACAGCGTTTTGTGTGATCTCATGCGTCAGAACGCGGAAGATGTTGCTATTGTATTTCTCGAGAATTTTTGACAGATGCCAGCAGATGGCTTCACCCTCTCTATCAGGATCTGCTGCCAGCAGAATGGATTCGGCCTCTTTGGCTGCACTCTGCAGGTCCTTCACAAGCAGTTGTCTTTCCGGGATGATATCGTATTCAGGCTGAAAATCATGATCGATATCGATTCCCAACTTTTTTTTTGGCAGATCTCTAACATGCCCCATTGAAGCCTTGACTAAATACCCTTCACCCAGGTAACGGTTTATGGTTTTAGCTTTGGCCGGTGATTCTACTATCACCAATCGCTTTGCCATCACAACTTCCTCTGATAAAATTTTCCCGGTCTCTGAGCAACCAAATCTTTGATCTCCAGACTCAACAGGATGGAAAGGATCTCGGATACAGAGAGATTGCCCCGCTCGACAAGTTCATCCACGGATGTTAATGTATCGGGAAAAAGAAGATCATAAATCTTTTTTTCTTCTTTACTGAGTGAGGGGGGCTCCCTTCTCTTTTTTTTCTCCTTCGAAAGGATCTCTTCCTTCAACGGAGAAGGGAATTCCTCCACCACATCTTTCCAGTCATTCACAAGTTTGGCTCCATCTTTGATCAACCAATTCGTACCTTGACTCAATTCCGAGGTGATGTTGCCGGGCACAGCCATCACCTCTCTGTTCTCTTCCAAGGCCAATCGAGCCGTTATGAGGGAGCCGCTTTTTTTTGTTCCCTCGACGACAACCACGCCGATGGAAAGCCCGCTGATTATCCTGTTCCTGTTAGGAAAATGATATTTCAACGGCGGCGCTTTCAGCGAGTATTCCGAGAGAACGAGCCCATTTTCGATGATTTTCTCGAATAGAGGCAGATTCTCTCTAGGATAGATCCTCTCGAGCCCAGAACCAAGCACAGCGATCGTGTCTCCTCTCTTCAAAGCTCCCCAATGGGAGATGGAGTCGATCCCACGAGCCATTCCGCTGACAACGACCAATCCTTTTGCTGAAAGATCATGAGCCAGTCTCTCGGCCACAGCTCTTCCATACGGAGTCGGCCTTCTCGCCCCGACAATAGATACTGACGGTTTACTAAGGGTATCCATTTTTCCTGCATAATACAAGACGAGCGGAGGATCGAAAATTTCTCTTAGACGCTTAGGGTAGTGCTTATCCTGTATCGTTAGAACCGAAAATCCTGTTTTCTCCAGCCTGTCGATCTCTCGACAGGCTCGATCCAAAAGGTCCTGAGACGACAGGGCATCAGCGATTTCCTCCTCCAATCCCATAGCTTGCAGATCATTTTTCGAGCTGCGGAAAACATCCTCCACAGAAGGAAAATTTCGGGTGATGATTCTCGCTGACCTCAGACTTTCGGATAGGATAAAATTGAGGGCGATCCAGTATTTCTGCTCTTGTTCCAATTTTATCGCGCACAGGAGGAAGGCGGGATGGCAAAAACAGGGACTTGGGTATAGGAGATCACTTTTTCCGTTGTGCTTCCCAAAAAGAACCGCTCGATCTTACTCTGGACACAAGTGGAAATAACGATCATGTCAAATTTGTGTGTATCTGCATAATCCACGATGCCTACTGCGGCGTTTATCGCCCGATACACATCCTCGGATACCGGGATATCTTCTTTTTCCTTTTTTTCTCTCTGTTTGAACCTTTTCTCCACGGCATCGAACATTTCATCCAGTGCACGAGGAGTGAATTCATAATCATGCAGTTCGAGAACATGCAGTAAAGTCAATGCAGAATCAAATCCTTTGGCCAATTTCCAGGCGAAATCCCTCTCTACCTCTTCTTGTTCGGAAAAATCTGTCGGGACCAAGATTTTCTTAAACCGGGGTTTGCCCGTTTTCTTTTTTGTCAGAAGCAGAGGAATCGGAGAACTACGAAGGACCTGATTGGCCACACTTCCGATGAATAACTTCTCTATCGCTGACAAACCTCTTCTTCCTAAGACGATCAAATCCGCTTTTTCTTCTTCCGCCGTCTCTATGATTTTTTTTGCCGCATTTCCTTCTTTGACGAGAGCTTTAAACTCCAGGTTTTTTGCCTTTCTAAGAGAATCGAACTTCTTCTGTGCTTCTTCTCTCACAAAGGCCTCTCGATTTGCCAGCTCTCCTTTCACAACAAGAGCCGCATCGTACAATGCAGGAGAGATGTCCGGCACAACATGGAGAGCAACGATCTTGGCAGCAAACATTTTGGCAAACGCATCGGCATACAGGAGAGCTTCCTGTGCCTCGTCAGAAAAATCGGTTGACCAAAGAATTTTGCTTATAAATCCTGCCATTTCTATCTCCTCATTCCGCACTCGATCTCAAAGATTACGCATATTTTAACAGGAAAAATGAAAAACACAAGAACAATCACTTTCCCAAGAGAATTGAGCCATGGGAATAAAAGAGTCCAGCAACTGCTCCTGTCATCAAACAGGCAAGAGTGGCAGCCAAAAGGGCTTTGAAAGCAACCCGTGTGAGGTCTTTGTATTTTTCCGGGACAAGAGCTCCTATCCCGCCCACAAAAATGGCCAGAGAGGCAATATGGGCAAAACCGCAGAGGGCATAAGATGCGATGATCGCAGATCGAGGGTGAACAAGAGTCCCTTGCTCTATCAATTGGGAGAGGTGTTGGTAGGAGACGACTTCAGTGGCAACCGTTCGCTCTCCGATAAGCTTAGCCACCTCAAACGCATCCGCAGGAGGAACACCGAGGACTAGCGTGAAAGGGTAGGCCACATAACCCAGGATCGATTTGAAGGACCAATCGAAGTTAAGATGAAACCACTTGTTCACAACGCCTCCGAAAACGCCAAACAGAAGATCCAACAAGGCCAGAATTCCAAGAAAAGCGATCAAAAGGACGATGATGCCCCCCAGCAACCGGAGCCCACTCCAAGCCCCGTTGACCACAGCCATGATCAGGTTGTCTTCTTTCTCGTAATGAGGCTTGATGTTCAAACCAAGCGTGGCCGGCGTTTCTGTCTCCGGAACGATGAGTTTGGCCATGACCACAGCAGCGGGAGCTGAGAGAAACGAGGCGGAAATCAAGTGCCCGGCTATGGTGGGAAGCTGACCTTGTAGGAACATTACATATATGACCAAAACCGTGGAAGCGATGGTTCCCATTGCCGCAGAGAGGATCGTGGTCAGCTCCGAGCGCGTCATTTCCGCAAGATGGGGTTTGATCACCAAGGCAGATTCGGCTCCTACAAAAATATTGCTCGAGGCACAAAGAGCCTCGGCGCCGCTTATCCTCATCAACTTGGTAAACACAAAAGCAAAGCCCCTGATAATGAGGGGCATGATCTTCAAATAATACAATGCTCCCACGAGTGCAGCGAAAAAAATGATCGTGGGCAATCCTTGGAAAGCAAGGAAGTTCCCGAGGGAAGTTTCTCCGTATTCATTCGTTGCGCCCAATGGAAGAGCCAAACGGCCAAACAGGAACTTGGTTCCCTCGGTTGCAGTGTCCAAAACACCTAAAACCGCGTTATTCGCCAACAAGAAAAATTTTGATCCCACAGGGACCACAAAAATAAAAAAGGCGAAAAAAAGCTGCAACCCTATACCCCAGAAAACGACTCGCCAATTGATGGATCTTCGATTTTCTGAGCAGACCCACGCAAAAAAAGCCAAAACAAAAATCCCGAAGAAGCTGATAAGGTTGTAAATATCCATCTTATGTGCCATCCTCTAGAATGATGATTTTCTGCCGGGATTTTTTCCCCTTTAGAATTTTAACTCGAGAGGGAGGGAGATGAAAATGGGAGGCAAGGATTGCGATCACTTCCTTGTTGGCTTTTCCTTCAGAGGGAGGTGAGAGGACGCGAACTGTGTACTCCCTTTCTCCGATTTTCTGTACTTTTTGCTGACGAGCTCGAGGCTGGACTTTGACCTTCAGGCAAATGTTTTTCTCGGAACTCACCTGTTTTTATCCTGACAACTAACCTGAATTATTCATAAATAATACCGACACCATCATCAAAACATAATTAGCAACAAATTAAAAAATCCATTGAAACCTATCATCAGCATATTTTACCCTACGGGCGAGCCGATCTCACTACATCGACTTCGTTGCAGCCCACTTGTAGTAGTTCACTACAGCTGCGTGGGCTAATTCCTTGCCGCTGCAGTAATCTCAACTCGTGAATAATCCTGGCTAATTCATTAAAGCGTGTTCTCTTAACAATTGATGCGCATACAGAGAAAGCGACCTGACCAAAAAAATGTCGAGAAACACCAGCAAAAGAATGACGATCATCGGGCTTAAGTCAATTCCTCCAAATTTGTGAGGAGGAACAAATCTCCGGATCGGTTTCAGAATCGGCTCTGTCAAATGATACAGGATGACAGAAACAGAATAAAGCGAGGGAATACGGACCCATGAAAGGGCAACCCGAACGATCAGGACCAACATAGAAATCGACAAGACAATGTCAAGGATTTTTGAAATTGCGATCAAGAAGTTGGCAAAAAAAATCATTTTTCGACTATTGTTTCGTACTTGGCAAATAATTCTTTAAGCTGCTTTTTTGTGACGATATAACCGCTGACATACAGGGAAAGATTAGGTCGGCGTGTGTCATTGGACTTCAGAAGTATATATTCTCGGATCAAACCTTTTTTAGGCCGTGGGGGGATCTTTATCTCCACCTCAGCTTCTTTTCCCGCGGCGATACGAAGATCAGAATTAATCGGCTTTCCTTTATGGAGATATGTGGCATCCCTGTGAGAAAAAGTTATCCTCAACTCCCGTTCCCCCCTATTCTTGATAAGGGCCTTTGCTGGAATAGGCTCACCTTCGAGAATCAAACCTGAATCGACGCTGTATCGCTCGAGGTCGATTCGAGGCCGAGGGGGGACTTCGATCATGGCAGAAATCTGCAGCTGCTTTACAGGTTGGCTCCGGTCATTCGATTCGACATAAACATATTTGGTAATATTGCCTTCATAACCTCGAGTGTTAAGGGTAACCTTCAATTCTCCTCTTTTTCCCGGCTCAACGTTTTTATCAGAAATGAGGGCTGCAGCACACCCACATGAAGTTCTCACCCTCTTGATAAGAAGGGAGGCATCCCCCGTGTTATCGAAAACAAACACATGGGATTTGACCTGGCCTTCTTTCACTTTACCAAAATCCCATTTTTCTTCTTGAAACTTTACCTGAGGGCCTTCTTTCGCAAAAAGCGCACCGAGGCCAAAAATCATAAACAACGAAAGAAAAAGGATACTGGAAAGCTGGCTAACGAAAGGTTGTCTTTTCATGTCTTTATTCCTCTTTGTTTTTTACCTGAATCATCCAGGTTAATGCTATTATAACCTATACAGAAAACGACGCAACTCCGATTCTAAAATTCTCATCCGAATCCTTCTTCATTATACTTTTCATCTCCTGTGTTTTTCATTGTCAGCAATTAATAAAACATCTATTTCCCTTTAGTCGAAGTTCAGATGGGTTTTCTATATAGTATAAATACTTGGTTCTCTTCCATATTGTGTGGGTAAGCTCTAAAGGAAAAAGACATCATGTATGTCCGCAGCGCCATTGAGGATCTAGCCTTCACGAGTTGTTCTTCGAGGGTACCCGGCAGAGCCAAGCTCCGAGTATGTATAAAGTAATGTCCACAAAATATGGAAGAGAACCAAATACTTTAACTCCTAGCAGTCAGGCAAGCTGAAGAGAAAGCCATCCGGTGGCGAGCGGGCATAGGGTGGCTTTTCTTGACAGCATTCCTGCCCTCTTCTATAATCGAAATGAGGTGAATCGACAGAAAAAAAACTCTTTTGCCAAACAGAGCGTTGTCTTTTTTGTTCTTTTTTTTATTCTTTTTTTCACTCCCCCTAAAAAAGCATCAGGTCAAGAAACACTCATCAGGCTTAAGGTCGTGGCTGACCAGGCAAACATCCGCTTAGAACCCGACATTTCCAGCATCATCATCCGTCAAGTTCCCAAGGGGACAATCTTGAACGCCACAGAAAAAAAGGAAGAATGGTTTTCCGTCCAACTCACATCAAAACAGGGAGCGGTTGTCTCTGGATATGTGCACAAAAGCTTGGTAATCGCGATCGATCCACTCCCTGAAGAAAAAAAACCACCTATCATTCCAAAGATAATGCCTGTCGAACCTGAAGAGGATCAACCAACATCTCCATTCCGATTTACTCTGTCCATCATGTGTGGAGGAAATTATGCGCAGGGTGGAGATTTAAATTTAGGGATCAAAGGTTTGGCTGACTTATACGAAGATACCCTCGGCATTCAAGGAGAGGGAAAAATTGGTTCTGTCCACCTAGGATATGTTCTTGGCTTGGAGGTTTCCTTCCCTCTATTCGAAATGCTATCCTGGGGAATCGGAGCAGAACACTTCCAGGGAAAAAACAATAGCCAGGTGGATTATTCTCAAGGGGAATCCTCTTCTGTACTCCACGTACGACCGAATCTCCGCGCTACTCCTTTAAGTGTATTCCTATCCTTCAATCCGATTCCCGAACTGTATGTTAAAGGTGGCATCTCGTACTATTTCGCCCGATGCTCCTACACATATCTTTTCGAAGCGGATAATTTGACACAACAATGGGAAGGGAAAGCAAACGCTCGAGGATTAGGCCTGATGGGAGGTATAGGTTATTTAAAAAACTATTCTCCGAACCTGAGCTTTTTTGCAGAAATAGCAGGCCGTCTGGCAAAAATGCGAAGATTCACAGGGAAAGAAGATATCCAGGATTCTTCTGGGGAAATTTCGACGGAAGAGGGTACGCTCTATCTCATTCAAACACAAGTTCTTGAGGATAGAACTCACTCTGTCCTGTTTATCCGCGAAACAAGACCAAATGAGGCAGGAGTCATCGGCGCCAAAAAAGCACAGATCGACTTTTCGGGGATTAGTATCAAAATCGGAATCCGCCTTCACTTTTAGCCTAAATTATTCATAAAAACTGCCGATGCCACATCGTTCCATTCCTCGCAACAATGGCATCATGGGTCATAGTCTTGTCTTGCCTCCACCACTATGTTGGGGTGGAGTGGGTTGGCCAGGCCATGGCTTTTTATTAGGTTGTGATTAGCAATAGATGGCTGGATTATTGGAAATAGACGTATTGGGGGGAGGGGCCGAGTTGCACTCGATTATCCTGAAAAGGAACTTCTTCTCCATCCCGGTTTTCTACCCTCAAAACAGGATGGGAAAAGGTGTACTCGACAGAAGAGCGCTGCGTCCAACAGACAGCAAGCAGTCTTTCCTGTTTACGGAACAGAAATATGAACGCCTCCGAATGAGGCACTTTTTCTGTAAAGAGGCTTCCCTCCAGACGTTCAGCCATGGATTTCAAGGCAAAAAAACTTGGACGTTTTCGCCATTCTTCGGGACGGTTGTCGATTAGACCATAACCCGGAGCGACAAGTTGCCACCAATATACTCGATCCACAAATCCCGTGGATAGGCAAAGGATGAAATATCGGACCAAAAAATTCGCCTGTTCCTCTTCCGAGACATTCATTCCCCCCACTGCCGGAGAATATTTACCTGTCCCAGCGATCGGCCAGTTCATTTCGGTTATCCAGATCTCTCGTTTTTCCTTAAGACAGGCATCCACCACGGCCCTTAACAAGGCTACTTTTTGCGATGTGCTCCATCCGAATTGTGTGTTCTCAGGAGCTCCCACCCGGTCGACGTAGAGCAAAGAGGAAATCTTATCAAAAGCTATCTTCTTCAAAACTACTGGGTAAAGATGAAATTCAAAATCAATAACAGCAGGCCCGAGAATTTTGACCTCGTGTTTCTGCGCCAGCGAAACAGTAGGCTCAGCGAGTCTCAGATATTCTCGATAATCCCAGACTCCCCATTTTGTCCTGTTCCAAGCATGTCCAATTTCATAATGGGCGCTGAATGGTTTAAACCGGGAAAAGATATCATCAAGAAATAGTCCCCAGTTTTTTGGATTTCGAACATCTTCCCTTCGCTGGAGCAAAGAAATCACAATGTCCAAATTTCGTTCCTTGATTTGTCCAATAAAACTCTCGTAATAATCCAGCCTGTTCTTTTCCCAGGAAGGAATGCGGACCAAAGCCTTCTGAATACCCAGTTGTTTCAGGCTGTTCAGCACCTCCTCATTTCTATGAAGGCAGGGAGAAACCGCCACACCAAACGGATGATGCAGCTGAAACGGTGTCTTGTACATGGCTTTTTTATATTTTTGGTAGCGGGATATTACAGGGAGAGCCATTCGGACATTGGAAGAAAGGAGAGATAAATAGCCGGGAGCGAACCGGAAGTGATACCAGAAGCGCTGTTTTTTGGGAACCACGTTATGGGGCTGATCAGTGTACGGATTCCATTTGAAATCTTGATCCATTAGGCCGAATTCCTGGTTTTAATCTCCCTGCTGATATGAAGTCTTTTTTTTAGTTTGATGTACCATGTGTAAGATTTTTTACTGAGTCTGTACCAAAGCCATACCCATTTTTTCACCCTGCCCGATCCCGAATACACCTCGAGAAAACGCTGTTGGAAGTCACCCGGAACACCGAGGCGGGTTAGGTTTTTTATCTTCTGCAAACGGCTCAATCTTTTTTTCAAGCGGATACGGTTGGTATCGATCAGAAAAAATGTGTGCTCATCCTGCTCGTTTTTCTTCACCAATATATTTCCATCGGAGAGATCTCGGTGGAGAATCCCTTTTTTGTGGCAAAGACACAAATAATGGGCCAAGGCATGAACAAGCGAACAGAGTTCTTTTGGAGATAGTTGGCAAAAGAGATGCCGAATTTCGTCAACTCCTTTTTCCAACACTGTGAGATAACAACTCTCCTTGATAAACGGAGATCTGCGGCTCTCTAAATAGGCGACTGGAACAGGAGTAGGAATATCCTGCTCCATCAGAGCTACCCCTCTCCACCAAGCCTTCTGTGCCTTCGAAGGCAAAAATATGTTTTTCATTCTGTTCAGGCCCCGTGTGAAAAATTCTTTGACAACGATTTCTACTGTTCTTCCCTCAGATAGAGGAAAGGGGACCACACTGATCCTATTCCGGCCGCTAAAAATAATTTGATGGGAATTCCCTTTTAGAAGAAGCTCGAACTTGCTTATTTTTTCCAAAAAGTCAGGCTGACAAAAGTCCGGATTGATACGCCCTTTATAGGACGTTAAATCAAGAGGCCTGCCAAACTTTTTATTTGGAAGTTTCACATCGGGTAAAATAGCACCCCTTATCCCAACCTGTCAATCGGACTCTGATTATTGACTATTCTGAACACAATAATATATCATATCAAGACTGGATTGAATTGATGACCATAAACCCAAAAATTCTAAACATACTTGCCTGTCCGCTATGCAAAACAGATGTCAAACTCACCTCTGATGAGAAGGGCCTAAAGTGTGTCAAATGCCACAGGATCTACCCGATCAAAGAAGATATTCCCATCATGCTCATCGATGAGGCATCCATTGATCCCGACAGAGAAACAAAAAATTGACCCAGCTTTTACGTGGGCCCTGATAGCGGACCGATGCACATCGCAGCTTCGACCCCTACTCCCATCGTAGCATTATTTGGCTCTAATCTTTCCCCATACAATGTTCCCTGGCAGGCCAAAGCCATTATCATTGAAAAAGAATTGATCTGCAGGCCTTGCGACCAAAGGAACTGCATCTCTGATGATTTTCGGTGCATACGAACGATCACACCCGTGGAAGTCTACACCGCCTGCACACAATTCCTCTGAATAATTCAGGAGCCTGGATTATTCACGGGCCAAGATTGCTACAGGGGCAAGGCAGTAGCCCATGAGTTGTATTTGTATACTACGATTGGGCTGCAACGAAGTCGATGTGGTGAGATTGGCTCGCCCGTAAGGTAAAGAATACCGATGCATCTTATAGTTAGGCTTGAAATTTTGGTTTTTAGAAAGAAATGTAAGGCATCGGTATTTTTTATGAATAATTCAGGTTAATTATTTGACAATGATTCTCTCTTCCTTGATTATATATCCTTGAAACTGATGAAGAAATTTTTATGGAATTTTCCCAAAGACATGTCACCCCTTGTATGGTTTTTCATCGTCATTTATCTACTTTTTTCTTTGGTCTCCATTTCTCTCATCCAGATTGCTCTATCATTGGCTTTCTTCTGCTGGTTATTCCTTATTATAAAACAAAAAAGTTGGCCCCGATTCCCTTCATTTTTTTGGCCTCTTGTTTTGTATTGTGTGTTTTCCCTCCTCTCATCCTTTAGATCTGTTAACCCAAAAATCAGTTTGGTCGATAGCAGGGAACTGCTGCTTTTTCTTATCGTTCCGATAGCTTTCACAGCCATATCTTCGGAAAAAAGCCTAGAAAAAGCCAATTATTTCCTTCTCATTTCTGCATGTGCCAGTGCATTGTATTCCTTGTTTATTTTCTTCTTCCTCGCAGAACCAGGCGAAAGAATCACTGGTTTTATGGGGCATTGGATGACCCAAGCCGGCCTCTTGCTCCTTTTCTGTTCGTTTGCGTTGAGTCTATTTTTGCTGTTGAAGAATAGGTCAAGATTCCTTTGGGCTTGTGGCTTTGCCCTGGGCACAATGGCACTGGTGTTAACACTCACAAGGAGTGCTTGGATCGGGCTCGCCTTCGCCGCAACAGTGGTTCTGGCCTTTTACAAGCCCAAAACCTTGATCCTCATCCCGATCGCAATCTCTTTGTTTTTTCTTTTAAGTCCTCAGCATGTCAAAAGGAGAGCCTTCAGCATCTTCAGCAAAAGACACTATTCCAATGCCCAGAGAATCGAGTACTTCCATGCGGGCATCCAAATTATCAAAGAAAATCCTATTTTTGGGACTGGGCCCTGTACCGTTGACATGGTATTCCAGAATCCAAAATATGGACTCTCGGAGCTGGCCAAGCGAAATGTTCACCTCCACAGCAATATCATCCAGATTGGTGCAGAAAGAGGAATTCCCGCATTGCTGGCCTGGTTGGTTTTTATCGGATGGGCATTCCTTTCTCTGCTCAGACTTTTACGCGATAATAACCCTATTCTCCGTCCGGTGACTGTCGGAGCCCTGGCTGCTCTTGTGGGTATATTCGTGGCAGGCTTTTTTGAATACAACTTCGGAGATTCTGAGATCACCGTGCTGTTTCTCTATCTGATAACAATCCCGTTCGCCCTGGCTAAAATGATAAAGAGAGGATCCCAAGAATATTGAGAAAGAAAAAAATTCTGTTCCTGCTGCTTGGTCTCGCCATGATCTATTCCTTTTGGTTGGGCATTCAACTCGTCCGTTTCAAGACCTACACAAACCCGACTCTTGATAAAACTCCTCTAGAGATCCAAGGCTCATATCATATTCATACCACCCATTCAGACGGAAGAAAGACTCCGGAAAAAATCGCGGAGTTGGCTTCTCGCTCTTCACTCGACTTTATCATCCTGACCGACCATGGAGCCCCAAATTTCTCATCCCTGGCAACAGCAGGCTGGAAAAAAGAGATTCTTGTTCTGGCTGGATCAGAACTTTCTGTTAGCCGTGGCCATCTCGTTGCCCTCGGTTTCACCCCTCCATCAGTGCCCTTTTCACAGAATGCCGAGCAGGCTGTCTACCAGATAAAAGCTCTTGGCGGACTATCGATCATCGCCCATCCCTATTCCAAGGTCTCTTGGTCCTGGGGAAAACCCATTGGTTATAACGGATTGGAGATCATCAACGCCAAAACGCTGCTGAAATACGACCTTTTGAGCTCCATTCCTTTTTTGCCATCTCTTCTGGTGAAACCTGACTATGCTTTGCTCAAAATGCTCAAGCGGCCGGTCAAAAATCTAAATAAATGGGATGAACTCAACCACACCAATCCGACAATGGGATTCTACAGCGTGGATGCCCATCTTCTGTATAAGCCCCTTCTCCCTTTTCTTCAGCTGCATGTCCTCCTTAAAAACCCTCTTTCTGAAGAGTTCGAACAGGCTTCCCATCAAGTTTTATCAGCTCTGCATCAGGGCCGATTCTACAACGCTGTGGATTATGCTGCCCAAGCCAGTGGATTTCGATTCTGGGCTCAAAAGGGCAAAAAAAGAGTACAAATGGGAGAAAAATCAATCTTCGATTCTCACGCTACGCTCCATATCCGAGCAGAATTTCCGTTTACCTGCGAGGTTCACCTTATCCATAACGGAAAAAAAATCATGGCCTCGACAGAAAAAAGGATTGTTCACCAACCCACGCACCCCGGCTTTTATAGGGTCGAAGTCTACCTCAAAGAACGAACCCCTATGCGGAAAGATATCCCATGGATTTTATCCAATCCCATTTTTTTCCGGGAGAAAAACGAATGATAAAAATAGATCCACAAAAAAAGATAAAAATTGTCAAAGGTTTTAAAAACAAGCGGATTCTCGTGCTCGGCGACTTGATGATGGACAAATACATTTGGGGCGATGTTTCCCGAATTTCTCCCGAAGCGCCTATCCCCGTGGTGGTAGCTAAAAACGACACATCCTGTTTGGGTGGAGCCGGAAATGTCGGTCACAACCTCCAAAGTCTTGGAGCCTTTCCGATACTCACAGGGGTAGTAGGAAAGGATAAGGAAGGGGATTGGATCAGAAAAACCGTCGCTGACAATCGCGGCATTTTCGTCAGCAAAACAAGGCCAACCACGGTTAAAACGCGCATTATAGCACATCACCAACACATTGTGCGGGTAGACATGGAAGAAAAAAAACCCATCTCTCCTCAGCTAATGGATAAAGTCTACAGGTTCATCCAACAGGAAAAATTCGATTCTTTGATTATCTCTGATTATAACAAGGGCCTTGTTACGGATTCTCTGCTCCAGAAAGTCCTGTCTTTTGCGCAACAAGAAAAAATTCCTGTTTGCGTAGATCCAAAGGTCGAACATTTTCTTTCATTTTCCCCGGTTACACTGATTACTCCAAATCATCTGGAAGCGGAAAGAATGGTTCATCATGCCTGTTTCACTGACCAGGATGTGGAAAAAGCAGGAGATGCCATCTTCTCCAAAATATCCACCAAGCACATTATTCTCAAGCGAGGAGAACAGGGACTCAGTGTTTTTGAAAGGGGGAAAAAGGCCCTGCATGTTCCCACCCTCGCAAAAGAAGTCTACGATGTTACAGGCGCAGGAGATACGGTCATCGCTGTCTCTAGCTTAGCCCTCCTTGCCGGAGCATCGATCCAGGAGGCCGCCCTGCTAGCCAATATCGCCGCAGGCGTCGTTGTCGGGAAACTGGGAACAGCCACTCTTACCTCAGATGAGCTAATCGCTGCACTCCAAGCCTGATAATCTCACCTGTCATTTAGATACCATAATTCCCAAGATCTACATGTTTTGCCTGGATTATTTACGGGCCTAGATTGCTGCAACGTCAAGGAAGTGGCCCATGAAGCTGTAGTGAACTACCGCGAATGGGCTGCAACGAAGACGATGTAGTGAGATCGGCCCGCCCGCAGGGTAAAAGCGGCTGATTAAAATGTAAAGGATTTGAAAATTTCATTTTATGAAAATGGCTGAAAGTATCAGCCGTTTTTATAAATAATTCAGGTAGTTTTCCTTTTGAAGGGAAATGATTATAATGGTATGTCTATTATAATGTGCGGAATAATAGGAATCTTCGGAAACAATGATGTCTTCAAAGATCTGTATCAGGGGCTTCTGTCTATTCAACACCGGGGCCAGGATTCTGCTGGAGTTATCACTTATGATGGGCATTTCCACACGAAAAAGGGAAACGGTCTTGTCAGAGACATCTTCTCTCTGGACAATTTCATGCGCCTTAAGGGAAACATCGGAATCGGCCATACCCGCTACCCTACGATCGGGGGAAGAAGCGGAGTGGATGCCCAACCATTTTTCGTCAATTCTCCCTTCGGGATCATAATGGCGCACAACGGAAATGTTATCAACTATACAGAACTAAACAAAATTTTGTCGGAGCAATATCACCGACATCTCAGCTCGGACAATGATGTGGAAATCATTCTGAATGTTTTCGCCCAAGAACTTTCTGTCCAAAACATCAATCATATCGAACCAGAGAACATTTTTCATGCGGTCCAAAAAGTGTATGAACAGGTGAAAGGAAGTTATTCTGTTGTCGCTTATATCGCCGGAGGAGGCATGGTCGCTTTCAGAGATCCTTTCGGGATAAAACCGCTTGTTTATGGAAAGAGGGAAGATGGGATTTTGCCATCCTACGCGATCGCCTCGGAAAGCGTCAGCTTGAATATCACAAACTTCTCTGATATCAAAAACGTTGGGGCTGGGCAGGCTCTTTTTATCGATGAGAAGCGCCAACTTCACACACGCCAGTTGGCCCGATGCCCCCACTCTCCCTGCCTGTTTGAATGGGTCTATTTCGCCCGTCCCGACTCCTTTATCGACAACGTCAATGTTTATGATTGCCGGGTCAATCTGGGACGGTTTTTAGCAGAAGAGATAAAAAAGCATAATCTGGATATCGATGTGGTTGTTCCTGTACCAGACTCCGCCCGCGATGCAGCCATCGAGATCGCAAGGTGTTTGAATTTGAAATACAGAGAGGCGTTGGTCAAAAACCGGTACATCGGCCGCACTTTCATCATGCCAGCCGACCAAGAAAGGAAGATGTCTGTTCGGCATAAGCTCAATCCGATTCCTTCAGAACTCAAGGGTAAGAATGTGCTCTTGGTGGATGACAGTATTGTGCGGGGCAACACATCCCGGGCTATCATTGAACTGATCAGGGAATGCGGCGCAAAGAAAGTCTATTTTAGTTCCTATTCTCCACCCCTGAGATTCCCGTGTGTTTATGGAATAGATATGCAAACAAAGGCTGAATTCATCGCCCGCAACGCCACAATCGATCAGATAGCCAAGAAGATCGGGGCAGACAAGGTGATCTACCAGTCGCTGGAATCGTTAAAGAAGGCTGTCCAAACCAGGAACAAAAAAATCACCCAGTTCTGCGGAGCGTGTTTCGATGGCCACTACCCTACAGGAGATGTAACAGCCGAAGTTCTGGAAACCATCGAACAAGACCGGAAAACCGCCCAAAAAAACCAGCTCGACCTAGATATCTAATTTGTTCTCTTCCATATTGTGTGGGCATTACTTTCAAGGTGTTTCTTTGCCACCAGGCATGTCCTCCGCTCTATTTCGGATCTTTAACGCCATTCCCTCATCGCCCTTCTCGGCGGCTGCGGAACTCCGCATGTTCACTCCTAATCTCTGCAACTTTATCCTCTGTTTATCCGGATCTCTCACTCTTTAGTGCAGCCGTGCTCAATACATCCTCGCCGCCCGACTTTATCGGGTTCCCTCGAAGAACGAATCGGAAAGGCTAGATCCTCAATGGCGCTACGGACATACCTGATGTCTTTTTCCATTAAAATTATACCCTCACAAAATGGAAGAGAACCATTCAGGTTAAATGTGGGAGCGCCAGTAGCCCAGCAATTCCTCCAGCGATTGCTCAATAGGGATTTGGGGTTCCCAAGAAATTGCTTCTTTGATCTTTCTGTTATCTCCCACAAGCCGTGGAATGTCCGCTTTCCTCAATTTTCGTGAATCTACCCGAACCGAAATTTTTTTTTGTGTGAAAGAGAGGAGCCGTTTGAGCATGCTTTCGAGAGAGTATGATCGACCTGAACACACATTGTACACCTCACCCGTTTTACCCTTTTCGATAAGCAAAACATAAGCGCGCACCACATCACGCACATCTGTGAAATCCCTTTCGACAGAAACATTTCCCACCTTTATCACCGGATCACTTAGTCCTTTTTCGATCCGGGCAATCTGGTACGCCCAATCGGAACAAACAAAATCCGCACTCTGTCCTGGGCCTGTATGGGGGAAAGATCGGGCAATCACAATATCCAAATTTTCTACTCGTGTGTAGAACCCACTCAAAAGCTCGGCACTCCATTTGGTGTAGGCATAGGGATTCATGGTCAACACTTCTTCTGTTTCAGTCAAAGGATCTCCCGAGAGCGATCTCGTACCGTAGATATCAGAAGAGCTGACAAAAATGACCCTGGCATCCGGGGAAAATTCCCGAATACCTTCGAACAAATTGAGTGTCCCAATGATGTTGGTCTCGAGGGTTTCTTTCCGCCTGCTCCAAGAATGCCGGACATTGGAGATAGCGGCAAGATGAAATACCCAATCAGGCTTAATTTCCCGAACGCGCCTGAAGACATTCTTCTCAGATTTTATATCCAAATAAAAAATTTGGTCTTCGGAAGAAACCTCGGAAACGTCAGGATAAGCCGACCCCCATATGCGATGTTTAGGAGATTTCAAGAACTTCCGGAGATAACAACCGACAAAACCGGTCGCTCCGGTTATAAAGATGTTCAAACTAGGCCCTTTCTCTCCAGTAATCCAGCAAATCCTGAAGAGATTGGCTAAACGGAATCTGGGGTTCCCATCCTGTCAATTGTCTAAATTTGGAGCTATCTGATAAAAGAATGGGAACATCAGATGGTCTCAAGCGATCCGGATCAATCTCGATTTTCACATCGACTTTGCTTATGGCAAGCAACATATCCAAGATTTCCTGTATAGAATAGGTCTTCCCTGTTCCCAGATTGTAGACCTCTCCTTCCTCTCCTTTCTCCAAACTCAACCAATAGGCACGGGCCATATCCCGCACATCTGTAAAATCCCTTTTTGCCTCCAAGTTTCCGACATAAATTATGGGTTCTCTTTTTTTCTTTTCGATCTCGATAATCTGCTTGGCAAAATTGGAGCAGATGAAAACCTCTCCCCGCCGCGGACCCGTATGATTGAATCCTCGTGTCCGGACGACTTTCAAGCCATAGCTCTTAAAGTATTGCCAGCCCAATAGATCTTGAGCCACCTTGCTTACGGCGTAGGGGCTTAGAGGCCTAAGCGGATTGGTTTCTTTCATCGGGACCTCATTCGAATTGACTAGCCCATATTCTTCACTGGATCCTGCAATCTGAATTTTGGGTGAGATTCCAAGGCTGAGAATGGCCTCGAAAAGATTGATTTGACCGATAGCATTTATCGCGAACGTTTCCGCAGGGCATATCCACGAAGTAGGCACAAAGCTCTGAGCAGCAAGATGAAAAATACGGTCAGGTTGAACTTCTGCCAGGCATTTCTTTAGCGATGACATATCTTTGAGATCGGCTTCTATAAGATGTATCCGGTCCTCGATATGAAGAATGTTTTCCATCCGGCTCCGCCAGCGAATTATTCCAAAAACCTGAGCATCGGGTAAGTTGTCCAGGATGTAATCGGCCAGATGGCTTCCGGCAAAACCTGTGATCCCCGTGATGAGTACTTTCATTTATCCTCCTTAAAAACGTGAACGTTATTCCCGTTTTGCATAATATTTCGCGTAAAACTCCTGGAAGTCCTTGCTCTTTTCCTTTATTTTGCGCCACCATTCGGGATTCTCTTGATACCAGCGGATGGTGAAAGCCAGCGCCTCCTCAAAATTTTTCTCCGGTTTCCATCCTAGGGCATGAATTTTTCCACAGTCCAGCGCATACCTTTTGTCATGACCCAACCGGTCGCTCACAAACTTGATCAGATCCTCTGGTTTTTTCAAAAGAGTCACGATCCTTTTGGCGATATCTATGTTTTTCACCTCGTTATTTGCACCAACGTTGTAAACCTCTCCCAATTTCCCGTTGCCCATAACAATCTCAATGGCCCGACAGTTGTCCTCCACATACAACCAATCTCTGATATTCGTCCCTTTTCCATACAAGGGAAGGTTTTCATCCTCTAAAGCATTGGTGACAAAAAGCGGGATAAACTTTTCCGGATATTGATAAGGGCCAAAATTATTGCTGGGCCTGAGGATGATGATCGGGAGATCGTATGTGACCATGTAGGAATAAGCCAATCGATCTGCCCCGGCTTTGCTTGCGGCATACGGAGAGGAGGGATTCAACGGATCTTCTTCGTTGAAAAATCCCTGGTCTCGACTTCCGTAGACTTCATCTGTAGACACATGAATGAAAAAATCGATGTTCGCATTCTTCATTGCTTCGAACAAAACAAAACTTCCAAAAACATCGGTCAATACAAATTCACCGGCATCCACGATGGACCGATCCACATGGGTCTCAGCAGCAAGGTGCACGACACCATGGACTTTTTTATAAATCTTTTTAACAAGCTCCTTATCCCGGATATCACCGTGGATGAATTCATACCTTTGATCATTTTCCACATCCTTGAGATTATCCAAATTGCCAGCATAGGTGAGTTTGTCGAGATTGACGATTTTGCAATCAGGGTAATTATTCAGCATATAGTGGATAAAATTACTTCCGATAAAACCAGCTCCCCCAGTGACCAACAGGACTTTATCTCGGAAGTCGCGTCCTTCAGCCATCCTTCCTTTTCCAGTCATAAGGGATATCATTATCATGGGGATCTAATCGGAATTCATCGGGAGTCTCGTAATTGTAACTCTCGGTGGGTATGTTCACGATTATGGCTTCATCCGGGCTGACACACATCCAACCATGATAGATGCCCTTTGGTATCTGCACAAGCAGGGGATTGTACAGGCCTAGATAAAACTGATCAACCTGTTTGAAGGTCGGGGATTGTTCTCTTGCGTCATACAAGGCCAGCTTGATCATTCCCTTTACACAAGCCACATTGTCAGTCTGCTCCTTGTGCAAATGCCAAGCCTTGACAACACTTGGATACGTTGTGGTCATATAAACTTGTCCAAACTGAAGGAAGAGTTCATCGTCATTCCGGAGAATCTCCATCAGCCTCCCCCTCTCATCAGGTATAATCTGCAGCTTTTTTGTCTTAACACCGTCAATCATATCTATTTCCTCCCGAGAGAATCTAGGCTATTTTATCCCGATTTCGCTCTTATCCCCAACCATGAACCTGTAAACAGAAGGCTTAGAAGGACACTTGAAGATCTTCACTTCCCTTCCGATCAGGCTCTCATCTATCCGGCTACCGACTTCAACTATCTCGCTTTTTTCCAACACGATGCTGTTTTCGATCTCTGTATGAATGATTTTGCAGTTATTCTGGATGGAGGTAAAAGGGCCTATGTAGGAATCGGCAATCTCTGAATTTTCCCCTATAATTGCCGGTCCCCTTATGATGCTGTTTTTGACAACGACGCCCTGTTCAATCACCACTTGACCATTGATCCTGGAGGTGTCATCCACGTTGCCTTGATTACTCCCTGATATCGTCTCCAATATCAACCGGTTTGCCTCGAGAATGTCCTCGATTTTTCCGGTGTCTTTCCACCAGCCTGTAACCAGGTGAGGTTGAACCTCGTACCCATGTTCGACAAGGTATTGGATCGCATCTGTAATTTCCAGCTCATTTCGCCAAGAAGGTTTGATGGCTTTTACGGCTTCAAAAATATGCGCATCGAACATGTAAACACCGACAAGGGCCAGATTGCTTGCGGGTTTTTTTGGCTTCTCCACCAGCCTCACCACCCGTCCTTCATCGAGCTCCGCCACGCCGAACATGTGGGGATTCGGAACTTCGGTTAATAGGATCAGCGAATTCGGTTTTTTTTGCTGAAATTCCTCCACAAGAGATGTGATGCCGCTTTTGAGGATGTTGTCCCCAAGATACATGACAAAAGGTTCCCCTCTCAGAAATTCCTCAGAAATTTTAACCGCATGGGCCAATCCTAGAGGGGACTCCTGTTCGATATAGGTGATATTCAAATCCCAATGAGATCCATCTCCTGTGGCCTGCTTGATCTCTTCTTTGGTGTCTCCTACGATGATCCCAATATCCGAAATACCGGCCTCTTTCAGAGCTTCGATCCCATAAAATAACACAGGCTTGTTCGCCACAGGAACCAGCTGTTTGGCCTGAGTATAAGTCAAAGGCCGAAGCCGTGTCCCCTTTCCACCGCTTAATATCAATCCTCTCATACTAGAATCCAAAACCTCCTAATAAATCGGTTGTCTTGCCTATATTGCCCAGTTCGAAGGAAAACCTGAACTGAGTCTCGGGTTTATCTCGAAAATAGAATACCTTAAGTTCAGCCTTAAAATCAATACACTGATAATGGTAGACCAAGGCAACAGCCGAGTAGAGCATTTGTTTTTCGATAATGTTGAAATCCAGATCAAACTGGGCTTCGAGCGACAGTTTAGGAATTTTCGCACCCCCGTATAAGCCAATCTGATGACGAGCCCAAAGAAGTGATTTGATGTAAGGACTTTCGCTTTTATACCAGTTTATTTTCAGAAATGCGGGATCGTTTAACGAACCGAAATTCGCACCCAGTCGAAGCCGTGAAAACGTCTTATAATAGGGATTATAGGAAGCGGAAAAATCAAGGCTGAATTTACTCGCGGGATAGAACCTAAAGTAACCGCTGATATCTGAAAATCGAGGAGTCTCTCCATTGACTTCATAACGGCTTAAAGGGCTATTTTCCGGATCAAAATAATAGACTTGATAAAAACCCAACGTACAAATTTCCCTGGGCTGGTTATTCTGTTTTATCAGGAAATGATTGACAAGGCCGTATCGGGCGTAGTGGTTGGTATAAAAAAATCCCTGGGCGATGATTCTATCCGATACGCCGACCGGGCTATCGTACCGATAAGCAAAGGTCGGCTCGATAATATGCTTGAGCTTGGGTATGTTTTGAGCATCATAATAAATCTTAGAGAAATAAGGTCCGTTAAGCTCCACTCTTACAGAATAATTATGACTGAGAATCGGATCGTTCACCACTTTGGTTGTCCCTGGGGCATAGCTGTTGAAATAATAGTTGAAATTGGTGGACACCGATGAATTGAGCATCAACCAGGGAATAGAAGTAAAAGGAACTGTGATGGTCGGGCTAAAAGCCAAGCTCTGTGAATGACGCTGCCTATCTTTTTCGTAATCAGACTCCCATCCGTATTCCCAGTTATCGAATTGGGACGTAAACGAAAAATAGATGGGTGAAATGATTTTCATTTTTGTCGAAGAGAATCCGATCTGAGGGTAATTCTTCCGGATAATCGAATTATCTGACTGCGAATAATACGTTTCAAACCGCGAGACACGCATGTTGAAATTGTAGTACGACCAAGCCCTGGAAATGTAAACTTGGGAGCGTTGATTGGAAACCACGGCCCGCCTGAAATCGTTATCGAATTCTCTTAAAAAATCATAGGAACTCTGGTAATCCACATCGGCTACGATGTTAAAATGGAGAGGAAGAGTCTGGTTGTGTTTAAAGCGAACAATATAGGCATTTTCTGGGGATTCTGCTGGAGCTCTTTCGTTGAATCGAAAATAATACAAATTCAGCAGGCCCCCTGTTCCCTCTGAAAAGAGATACCGATATTCGAGGCCGCCTCCCAATCCTCTATCCCTGAAATAATCAATATTGAACGTCGCATCCATGTTTCTTTTTATGGCCCAGTAGAAACTTTGGGAATAAAAGGCTCCCTTTTGGCCAGAATACCCGCTCTGGGGCATCAGAAAACCCGTAGCCCTCTCTCTATTCAAGGGATAGCGTATGTAGGGAAGATAAAAGACCGGGATTTTTTTCACTTTTAAGACAGCATTCCACATTTCCATGTAATCATCTTTTTTTAAATTCGCCCGGGAACAGGAAAATTGCCAGCGGGGAACCGGTTGCGTGCAGGTCGTAAAGTTGGCCTTTTTGAAGCCAAAAAGGTCCTGGCTTTTCCGGCCGATCGACTCGGCCTGGTATAAGATGGTGGGTTGAATCATACCGTAGACTTTCTTGAGCTCTCCTTGGGAAGAATCCAAATTGAAGCGCATTTCCTCACAACTCACAACTTCTTCCGGTGAACGGATCGTCACATTCCCCCAGGCATACACGTCCTTGGTTTCAATATCCAGCTCTGCTCCATCCGCCAATATGGTGACATTTTTATAGTGCACTTCCACATTTCCCGTGGCAGAGATGAGATCGCCCTTTTTTTCCCAAAAGCGGGCAATTATCTTGATTTCCGCAGAGGAGAATTCGGTCTGTTGCCCGAAAAGGAAACCCCAAGAGAAAAAGATGAAAAGCAAAAGCGTAAAGATCAATTTGGATTTAGCCATATAACACTATCTCACACCAATCAAAAAATGTAACACACCTCCCTTATGGAATCAACCCGATTGACCTCCTGAATGGCTTGACTCCTTCAGCTAATCTGATGATAATACCCGATGAATGCTCAGGAACAAACAACCCTGGAGAGCCGAGACCAAAAAAATAATGGCATTGAGCTCCCTCGGGCTTATGCTGCCTTCCTCGATAGCTGTGGGTCTCTTTCTCGGATATATCCTGGACAAGGCTTTCAGGACGCAACCATGGATGCTGATAATTTTTTTCCTTTTCGGAACGGCAAGCGGTATTTATAATCTCTTGCGGGGGCTCAATCGGCTGCAAGATGATAAGGGAAAGGATGAAATAGAAAAAAATAATGAAAAATAACACTCATTCGAACGGAGATCCTCTCGAAGAAAAGATCCTGAAACGGATTCCCAGGGAAATCCTCGGATTGTCTTTGCTTATGGCTATTGTGGCAACTTTTCTGTTTAATATCGGAGCAGGTCTTTTTGTTCTGGTTGGAGGAACTGTTTCCACTCTAAATTTTATCTGGCTTAATCAAACATTATCCAAAGTTTTGCTTCGTGAAAAAAGAAAAGCTCTAAAAACTTCAGGCATAGTTTTTGGCCTAAGACTCGTGTTGATTCTTGCTATCTTTTTTATTATAATTTTCTTCTTTTCAAACAAGATCATAGCGTTTGCAGCAGGATTTTCATCGATAATAGTTGTCCTTCTGTTTGAAGCCGTAACCGTTATGTCCAGACTGAAAACATGGAAGAACTAGAACACAGCTTATTTATAGTTGAGCTCATCAACAAGATACTTGGTAAACCTCTCTCTTCTCTTTTCGCACTCGTGGGAATCGAGGTAAAAAATCCTGAACACCTCATCCCGGATTACGTTGTCATGAGCTTGATTGCAGCTGGGCTCCTGATCCTCTTCTTTTCCCTTTCTTCCAAAAAACCCACCCTCATCCCGTCCAAGCTTCAGAATGTGCTGGAACTCATCATTCAATTTTTCGAAAGTCTGTTGACCGATCTTATCGGAAAATTTGGAAAAAAATACCTGCCTTTGGTAGGAACCGTCGGTCTATTTATCCTAGCCTGTAATCTTATGGGTCTCGTTCCTGGATTTATGTCTCCCACCAGTAAACTTAATGTTACGGTAGGATGCGCCCTGACCGTCTTTCTCTATTATCACTGGCAGGGGATCAAATCCCAAGGATTGTTTAAATACCTCAAGCACTTCATGGGTCCGATACCCTTTTTAGCTCCGTTGATGGTCCCGATCGAGATAATCAGTCATTTTTCTCGACCTCTATCCCTTTCGATGCGACTATTCGGGAATATTTTTGCCGAAGAATTGCTTATCCTGATCATGGCTTCCATCATACCTTTTTTGCTCCCCCTCCCCTTCATGGCAATCGCCATAATAACAGCAGTCGTGCAGGCTTATGTTTTTGTCCTGCTGAGTTGTATTTACATAGCGGGAGCTGTGGCACATGAAGAGGAACATTAATATTTTAGGAGGAAGAATATGGCAAAACATCTTAAGCCTATCATGATCTTATCCGTGTTTCTTTTTCTTATGAGCATGCCTCTACTTGCCCAGGAAAAAGCCTTCAATCCGCAAGCTGGCTCGTTATTCAAGTTGGCCATCATTGTCAGCGGGGCGGTCATCACCCTGGCAGCTGCAGCTGGGGCATTTTGTCAAGCCAAAGCTATCAGCAGTGCCTGTGAGGGTATCTCCCGCAATCCCGCATCTGCTCCCCACATCCGGTTCCTGGTCATGTTGGGACTCGTGCTGATCGAAACTCTTGTCATCTATGCCTTATTCATCGCCATATTTATCATCATGATTCAGTGGGGCAACTACTTCTTAAAATAATTCCAAACAGGAAGGCCAATGAATTTTCCGGTCTTAGGTATCATCAAGACCACTGCGCAACGATTTCAACGAGATAGATGCGGCAATTTTGCCATCACGATCTCTTACTTTGCGCTTATGTGTTCGATTCCTTTGGCAGCCCTTTTCGCCTATGCCACCACCAAAATCCTAGGCAGTTCAGAACTCGCTGTCCGTAGTCTCGATATTTTCTCTGAGGAATTCTTCGCTCAGCTGGATCCCTATTTCTTCAAGAGAGTCCAAGAGCTTTCCCAAAACATCGCCAATCTGGGATGGTTTGGACTGGCAGGTTCTTTCATTGCCGCCAGTTTTTTATTCTCCAACTTGATTTATTCGATCAATTTCATCTTCAGAGCCGATTACAAAAAATCTTTTTTTTACAACCGTCTGATGGAGTACTTGATTATGTTCGTTATCGGCGTTATCATGCTGATCTCCCTATCGATCACAGCCATTTGGACAGCCTTGAATCGCACACTCCAAGAAAGCCCGTTCGTGGCCAATAATATCAATCCGGAAATAGTCGCCCTTATCAATAATTTTTTTGTGCAGTATCTTCTCCCGTTCATGCTGACATTTTTGGTTTTCTTTTCACTCTACAAATTTATCCCAGAGATAAAGGTATACACCAAACCTGCCGTTATTGCGGCAGCCATCGCTTCTCTTCTGATAGAAATTTTCAAACGGATTTTTGCCTTTTATGTGGCCCATTTCTCAGCCATAGGAATCGTCCTCGATAGGCTAATGAAGGGAGCGCTGACTTCGATCATTTTTTTTCTTCTTTGGTTATCTTTTTCGATGATTATCCTCTTATGGGGAGCTGAATTGGCTGCGGTCCTGAACGAACGCATCTCCAAAAAACAGGAATCACATGCTTGAAAAAAAATCCGTTCCCATCCAGGTATCTGCACTGGCAAAACTGCTAGACTGTCCTTATAAAGGGAAGGGGACTACATTGATATCCGGGGTGTCGAACCTGATTGAGGCAGAAAAGGGAGACATCGTTTTCCTGGCCCATCGAAAATTCAGGAGCCAATTGGAACAAACAAAAGCCTCGGCAGTTATTATCCCAGTCGATGAAACTTTCGACAGAATCCCGGTTATCAAATCCGATAAACCCCAGCTCTCCTTTATCAAGGCTGTGGAATATTTCTTCCAACCTCACAGGCCTGCGCCGGGAATCCATTCTCAGGCTTATGTCTCCCCTACGGCCATAGTCGGAAAGGATGTTTCCATCGGTGCATTCGCATTCATCGGGGATGACGTGGAAATCGGAAACAGGGCTGTAATCTTCCCTTTTGTGGCTATGTACCCCCGCACCAAGGTGGGTCGCGATTGCATTATTCATTCCCATGTCTCAATCAGAGAAGAATCATTCATCGGCAATAAAGTCATCATTCATAATGGGGCTGTTATCGGTTCCGATGGGTTTGGATACATCCAAGACAACAGGAAAACCCATGTCAAAATTCCCCAAAAAGGAATCGTGGTCATTCAGGACAACGTGGAAATCGGAGCAAACACAACAATAGACCGGGCCTCCCTAGGAAAGACCATCATCCGCAAGGGAACAAAAATCGACAATCTGGTCCAAATCGCCCACAACGTGGAAATCGGCTCCGATGTCATTCTTGTTGCCCAAACAGGGATTGCAGGAAGTTCGAAAATCGGAAAAAAAGTCATTGCCGGGGGACAAGTGGGAATCGCCGATCATGTCGAGATCGGAGACAATGTCATCATGGCGGCCAAGAGCGGGGTGACAAAAAGCATTCCGGCCAACACCATGGTCGCGGGCTATCCTCATCTGGACATACGGGATTGGCGAAAAGCGTGGGCATCCATCCCCCAGCTTTACGATCTGTTGAAAGAGATAAAGAAGCTAAAGAAAAAGATCGAAAAACTAGAAAAAACATCCAAATAATTGGTTAAATACTATTTCGCCTGGATTATTTACGTGTCAAGACCCTCCGCCCCACCCTAGTATTAAAGGATGCAAGGCAGCAGCTCATGATGCCGTATTTGTATACTGCGAATGGGCTGCAACGAAACCGATGCAGTGAGATTGACTCGCCCGCAGGGTAATAAATGCAGATGTTCAGATAAATAATTCTGAATATTTATTTTGTTTGAAAATGAATGACGGCATCGGCATTTTTTATAAATCATTCAGGTAGTCGGTTATCGCTATGGCTGCAGCCACACCTGTTCCCACAGCTGTGGCCATTTGTTCGGGACAGGCATCGGTCACGTCCCCCGCCGCATAAAGCCCTGGCTGACCGGTGGCCATGTTTTTCCCAACTTTCACCTCTCCCCACTCATTAAGCTCCGCGAGATTGTCCACGATTTTGTTATTCGGGATATTCCCGATGGAAATAAACAACCCATCAAGCTCCAGTTCGGAAGCCTTGTTGTTTTTAACATTCCGGATGGTGACAGATTCAAGGCTCTCATCTCCGTTAATCTTATCCACAACCGTCTCCCAGAGCACCTTGATCTTCGGATTATCGAAAGCCCTTTCTTGAAGAATTTTTTCGGCTCGGAGCTGATCGCAGCGGTGAATGATCTTAACCTCCCTGCAAAACCTCGTCAGGAAAAGAGCTTCGGTCAAAGCCCAGTCTCCTCCGCCGACAACCGCCACAACTTTGTTCTGAAAAAAGGCCCCGTCGCAGGTCGCACAGAAGGAAACTCCCCGTCCGGTCAATCGTTCTTCTCCCTGTATTCCCAATTTGCGGTGATCGGAACCCGTGGCAACTAGAACGCTCTTTGACTTATATTCTCCTCTATTCCCGCGAATCTGCCAATGCGTTTCCTGTTTGCAAATTTCCTGAACGTCATCCATCACAATTTTGGCTCCAAACCTTTCGGCTTGTTTGCGGATGTTCTCCATGAGTTGGAATGGAGCAATGCCTTCGGCAAATCCTGGATAATTTTCGATAAAATCCGAGAGAAGAATCTGCCCGCCAGGTGTTGCCCTTTCGAGAATGAGCGTATCGAGCCTTGCCCGACCCGTATAAATGGCAGCAGCCAAACCCGCAGGCCCCGCACCGATGATGACGACATCGTTCGTTTCACTCATAGGTGGCCTGTTTTTCCTCCTGTTTTGATATCCAACGCCCTTTTATAAAGATTCATATACCTTCGTGCCGCATTATCCCAGGAAAAGTTTTCCTTCATCCCTTCAGATATAATCTTCTTCCATAGATCAGGTTTTTTATAATATTTCAAGGCTTTTTTCAAAGCCTCGAGCATGGCCGCAGATGAATATTCCTTGAAAACGAACCCATTGCCTTCTGATGTTGTCGGGTGGAAAGGGCGAACGGTTTCCTCAAGCCCTCCAGTTCCGCGAACCACAGGCACCGTGGCATACCTGAAACTGTAAAGCTGATTCAAGCCGCAAGGTTCATACAGGGAGGGAATCAGGAATATATCCGCTCCTGCCGCCATTTTATGGGCTAAAGCAGGATTCATTTCCAACCGAACAGCCACTTTATCGGGATATTTTTTCTGTATTTCAATGAGTTGATTCTCATACTGTTCCTCACCCTGCCCAAGGATGACCAGAGCCATATCCAACCTGACAAGTTCATCCATGGCATCCAGCAGAATATCAAAGCCCTTATGCGTTCTCATGTAGGATACAATACCAATGACGGGCGTTTTTGTGTGGATCGGCAGGCCAAACTCCTTGATCAAATCCCGTTTGCACATTTTTTTGGCATCAAGATTAGAAAAGGAATAGTTGGTCGCGATATAAGGATCGGTCTCTGGGTTCCATACTTCATAATCTATACCATTACGAATACTGAAAAAGACATCCCTGCGACCGCGAAGAATTTCCTCCAAGCCAAGCCCATGTTTTTTGGTAAGGATTTCCCGCCTGTAGGTTGAACTGACTGTGTTGAGAACATCAGCATACATAATCCCAGCTTTGAGAAAATTGAATTTTCCGTTATGGGATAAATGCCGGGAGGTGAAATATTTCAGGTTGAGACCGGTTAGCATCAATGAATCAGGGGGATATTCTCCCTGGTATGCAATATTATGCAGCGTCAATACCGTGGCAGTGTTATGAAAATGTTTTTTTTTGGTATAGTGAGTCCTGAGAAAAACCGGGATCAAGGCCGTGGGCCAATTGTTGCAATGGATGATATCGGTCTGTAATTTGCTCGTATGCAAGAATTCCAATACCGCTCTATTGAAGAAGATAAATCTTTCATCATTATCCAGGTATTCTCTGGTGCCTGTCCCGTATATCTGATCTCTCCAGAAGTATTTGGGATTGTCGATGAAATAGATATCATACTTTCCTTGTTCCCCCCTGAACACGTTAGCTTTGGCTGTCCTATCCCCCAAATAGACAGGGAGGTTGGATGTGATCCGTTCAATCGGCAGGGAGTCGATCTCCGGTCTCCGGTATTTAGGCATAAAAATAGAGACATCCATGCCCAGCGAGGAAAGATGCTTTGGAAGAGAGTAAGCCACATCTGCCATCTCCCCCAGTTTGGCATACGGAGATACCTCAGCCGAAACAAACGCCACTCTAAGATTCTTTTCCATCAGGGAAAATTATGATAATCCCACCCTTTCCAAAAGTCAAACGCTCATCTCTCGATTAAGATATTTGCAAATGTCCGAGCGACATTAAAGATTTAGCCTTGCCGAGATGTTCTTCGAGGGAATCCGACTATGTCGGACGCCGAGGATGTATTGAGCACGGCTACACTAAAGGGTGAGAGATCCGGATAAACAGAGAATAAAATTACAGAGATTAAGAGTGAACATGCGGAGTTCCGCAGCTGCCGAGAAGGGCAATGAGTGAATGGCGTTAAAG
>Ga0114930_10000595_pt1 | contig 37273 bp, 26 predicted proteins | sample AnhtaG_FD_87300 | JGI IMG/M metagenome (GOLD analysis project Ga0114930, IMG submission 87300) | Deep subsurface microbial communities from Anholt, Denmark to uncover new lineages of life (NeLLi) - Anholt_01485 metaG | ecosystem: Environmental > Aquatic > Marine > Oceanic > Sediment | place... | reverse complement strand
CTTACGGTGGAAACAAATTCAAAATCCGAATGACCAAAACCTCAAACAGCCAAAGGCTGCTAATGTGTGATTTTTGTTTTGAAAATTCGGATTTTGGTAATTCGAAATTGTTTCGCATTTCGGGTTTCGTGCTTCGGATTTTAAGGCCGGCACCATTTTTTTGCTATTAAGTGGCGTTGTAGTACTAAAATACCGCCTCACTCGTCCGCCTCTTTGAGCAAATCTGAGATGAGGGACTCAACGTGGCAGACAAAAGTCTGCGTCTGAGTCAGCCAGCCCGCTACCTCATCACCTTTGAATTCAATGAAATCTGCGTAGTCGCCTTTTTGCCGGTTGTTGAACAGCAAATCGAAATGCTTGCCCAGCTCATCCGGTATTGACCCTGTCTTGATAAACTCTCTGTGCAACAGCGAGCGCAGATAACCATGTTTGTTTGTGGATATATTCTTGGTCAGCAACAAGGCTGAGACCGCATAAAAGCAGGCATAATAAAGACGGTTCACGTACGAGCTGATGTGGCCCGCTTCGAACAATATTTTGGCCTCGTCGATGGCCTCGTGGGCACGCTTCATCCGATACTCAATTACTGAACGCTCCTCATTCGTCATAACAGCACCCCCTCCCGCTCTACATTCTTGTGAAACGGCATGGCCTGATAAAGACGTGAATCCCATTGCTCCCTGCTATAGACGGCCAACGTAAGTATCTGCCCGCTCTCTACCTCTAAGGGGTACACATTGTCAAGTATCCTTTTCTCAAGAGCCATATCTACCGGCCCGTTTACTATTACCAGGATGTCGTAGTCGGACCCCCTTTCGCAGTCACCTCTGGCGCGCGAACCGTACAGAACCACTTCCGAATCTGCAACCGCATTCCTCACGGCTCTTTTGCACTGCCGCAACAGTTCAATATCTGCGGCGCTGTTTGTCCACGAACTCAACAGCTTCATTTGTCGTCTCTTTTTCTGAAAGTTTTTACAACTCCTGAATATATCCTATGATAATAGAATCTTGGCATAATTACCACAATTTATTGGATGCGACCAGATTTTCCAGCAGGGCTTCTCTGACGCATCGCTCACTCGTCCACCCGAACAGGATAAATAGTTACCTTGTCCCAGCTTCCGTTCATCTATTAGTATAATGCGCGAACGCGCTAAAGTGTTGGCGAAAAAGCCATTTTTTTCTGAACACGCACAGCCTGAGCTTGCTTGCGCTTTGCTGGCTCTGATGAAAAGTGCGAGCGAGAGGATTCGAACCTCCACAGGCTTAAAAGCCCACCAGGACCTAAACCTGGCGCGTCTGCCAATTCCGCCACGCTCGCGTATCGTGTATCGTATATCGTATGTCGTATGTCGTATATCGGTTTCTGCTATTCGCTTTCCGTGCTTTTTTCTTTTTTTTCCTCCGGTTCTGATATCTTCTCAATCCGTTTTTCAGCTTTCTGAAGTATGGTTCTGCAGTGCTTAATCAAAGCCATTCCTTTTTCATACTGCTGCAGGCTGTTCTGCAGGGGGATTTGGCCCTGCTCTACCTGAGCGACAATGCTGGTAAGCTCTTTGATTGCCTCTTCAAAGCTCGACTTTTCGATATTTTCTTTTTGTTTTTTATCTGCCATTTTCTCAGCTTTCACTTTTGCCTTTTTACTTTTTTGTCACCTTACTTTCAATCAAATTTTCGTGCGCAAGTTCGGTCATTAAGAGATCGCCGATCCGAACATCTTCCGGTTTCCTTACTAACAAGCCCGTCTTTTTGCCGGTGGTAATGCTGTATCCCCGCTGCAGGACCGATTTTGGATTCAAGCCTTCCAGCCGATTCGCCTGGGCTGTAAACTGTATCCGACACCGGTTAATGATTGCTCTTATCGCTGTACTTGTCCGATTCTGCAAATTATTCAAGTCAACCATTTTCCTGCCCAAAAGCCGATGCGGCTCTATCCTGATAATTTGCTCATAACTTGCGGACAGCTTTTGGCGTGCCTTTGTGAGCATCTCTTTCACCAATTCTCCCAGCCTTGTACCGACTTCGTCCAATTGTTGTTCTCTGTTATGAATGGGCAAAAGGGGATTCCTAAATACCGCACTGGCCAAAACCGTCTCCAAATTCTGCCGTGCCAGTCTTAACTGCGCTCTTGCTTGGCCTTGCAGTCTGCTTTTCATACCTGCCAATTGTCCCAAGACCTCCTGCATATCCGGCACCGCAACCACACCCGCTTTCGTTGGCGTCGAGGCCCTGGCGTCGGCAACCAAATCCGCGATTGTGGTATCAATTTCGTGACCGACGGCGCTTATGACAGGTATTTTGGAATCGAAGATCGCTCTGGCCAGGACTTCTTCATTGAAAGCCCACAAATCTTCCAGCGACCCGCCGCCCCGGCCGACAATCAGAACATCGAGTCTAAGGTCCCTGTTGCGTTTGTTGATGTCCTTCAAAGCCGCTGCGACCTCCTCCGCCGCCCCTTCTCCCTGGACCGGCACCGGATATAGAAACAGTCTCGCGCAGGGCCAGCGGTTATGAATACTATCTCTTATATCGTGCACCGCCGCACCCGATTCGCTCGTCAATATCCCGATTCTTTGCGGATATGCCGGCAGTGGTTTTTTGTAGGCCTCGTCAAAAAGGCCCTGGGCTTGAAGCTTTTGCTTCATCTGCTCAAAAGCCAACTGCAACGCACCTATGCCCGCAGGTATAAGCTTATCAACGATAAAGTGATATCTGCCACGAGGTACATAGACATCGATAGAGCCGGTGGCCAGAACCGCCAAGCCATTTTCCGGCTCGAATCTTACTTTACTGAACCTGCCTTTCCACATTGCGCACGGCAGTACGGCATTTTTTTCGTCTTTCAGCGAAAAGTATGCGTGTCCACTCGCGGCGAGCTTCCAGTTGGTTATCTCGCCGGCGATTGTCAGCCGGCCGGGCAGAGTATCTTCCAGAATCTCCTTGATTAGCGAGTTGACCTGGCTGACGGTATATATTTTGATTCTGTTTGCCATTTTCAGAAGCAATTATACGGCACCGGCGCAAATTATCAATCTCAACGCGACGACAAAAAGGGCTGCAAGCTTAATGCTTACAACCCTTTGTTGTCATACGAGTTGATAGGCACTTACGTAGACTACGGGATGCTTCTAAGCCAGTAGGCCGCCACAATAGCGATATCCTTGAAATCAACTACGCCGTCTCCGTTGAGGTCGGGATTCCGCACGCAGTCGCAGCAGATGTTGACGGTTCCATCGAGCTTGGCGGTTGTGGCCTCATCACAGAACATGCAGGGCGGACAGTCGCCGCTGCAGCCCGGCCGTACGGGCTCGCCGCCGGTTTCCACCCGGATCGTAGCGGTCGTTGTACCGGAGTACCCGTCCAGTATGCTGCCTGGGCAGCCTTCAAACCCAATCTGGTAAGTGATGTCGAAAAAGCTGTCTACGGCATAATCACCGCTGGGCAGTTTAACAAGAGTAGTCTCGCCCGGGCCCGGCAGGCCGTAGTCCGTACCAGCGGTGAAACGCAGCGTGCAAAAATCAGGGTCGCCGAACAGCTCACCCTGCAAACGGAACATATCGGTCGGGAACGTCTGCACCGGGTCGCCGGGCGTGCGAGGGCCGGTATGGATTTCCCCGGTCAGAGGCATCACGATATGGCGATTGAAACCTTCAAGGCTGCCCGTGCCGGTTACCTTCCAGTCCAGGTCGCCGTCGAATGTGCTCCGGTCACCGCCCAGGCTGCCGCCGGGGCTGCTGACAACGTTAAGGAAACCATCCAGAGGCCCATCGAGCTCGATGGTCGTGCCGGGCGGCAGACCGTCGATTATCTCGTATACTTCGTCGGGGCTGACATATTCACAGTCTTCGGGCGGCAGATCAACGGTGCCGCTGCCGTTATCCGGCATTATGCAATTGAATCCCGGCTCTGTGGGGAGGTCCACATGACATTCGCTGTAGCCACGGCAGTTACAGTCCAGTACGGTGATGCGTCCGGTGTTGGGGTCGTAGTTCACGCACGTGGGGTGACACCAGTCGGCGCCGGGACAGGCGGCCACCTTGCAGCGGCTGGCGTCCTCGGTCGGCTCACAGTCCACCGCCAGGCAATTACAATTGACATCAATGGTTCCATCGCCTTTGTACACGATGGTGTCATCACAGGCGTAGCCGGGCGGGCAATCGCCGGCACAACCGGGCGGCACAGGCTCGGCTCCGGTCTCCATCCGTATGGTGCCAATTGTTGTACCCGCGTAGTCCTCTATTTGGCTGGCGGGACAGCCTTCAAATTCAATGCTGTAAGTGATGTCGAAAAAGCTGTCGATCGCATAATCACCGTTGGGTAGCTCAGTCAGCGTCATGTGGCCCGGGCTCGGCAGACCATAATCGGTCCCCCATATAATACGAAGCGCACAGAAATCCGGGTCACCAAAGAGCTCACCCTCAAGCCGGTAGAAGTCAGTGACAAAACTCTGGACCGGGTCACCCGGGTTTCGCGGCGCCGTATGGACCTCGCCGCAGACGGGTACCGCAAGATGGCGGTTGAAGCCGGCCAGTTCACCGGTACCGGTAACCGTCAGATCCAGCGTCGCATCAAAGCAGTGACCGTGACCACCCAGGGTGCCGCCGGTCGTCTCGCAGGTGCCCGTAGTCAGGGGCATCGAACAGAGGGCGCAGGGCTGACTGCTGCAATCAAAGTCCATGAGGATACCCTCCAGCTCTATGGTGGTCCCGGGCGGCAGACCGTCGATGATCCGGAAGACGTCATTGGGGCTTGTATAGTCACAATTCAGCGGCGGCAGAGTGGGCGTTCCGGTGCCATTATCGGGCGCCATGCACCCATAGACGGAGGCCCCGTAGGAGTTCACAACACATTGGTCAGGCCCGCGGCACTCGCAGTCAAGCACGGTGACCTGGCCCGTGGCCGGGTCGAAGTTTACGCTGGTCGGCTGACATTCGTCGCCGGGGCTGTTGCACTCCACCCACAGACAAGCTGAGCCGTCAAGCCTCGGCTGGCACGGCCAGCCCTCCTCAAAACCCGTTGCCATCCGTATGGTCAGGGTGGTTGTACCCATGTAGTCCTCTATTTGGCTGGCCGGGCAGCCTTCAAACTCAATCTGATAGGTAATGTCAAAAAAGCTGTCCACGTCGAAGGTACCGTTACCCAAATCAGTTAGTGTGGTGTGGCCCGGGCTCGGCAGGCCGTAATCTGTCCCCCAGGTGATAATAAACTCACAGAAATCCGGGTCGCCAAAGAGTTCACCCCGAAGACGGTAGAAAACAGTAGCGAAATCCTGGACCGGATCGCCCGGGTTTCGCGGGCCGGTATGGACCTCGCCGCATACCGGAACCGCTAAGTGGCGGTTGAAGCCCGCCAGCGAGCCGGTGCCGGTGACAGTCAAGTCCAGCGTCGCCTCGAAGCAGTGGCCGTGCCCGCCCAGACTGCCCCCGAGCATCTCGCACTCGCCCGGTGGCAGGGGCAATGAGCAGATGGGGCAGGGCTGATCTGGACAAATAAAGTCCATGAGGATGCCCTCTAACTCGATCGTGGTTCCGGGCGGCAGACCGTCGACGATCCTGAAGGCATCACCGGGGGTCGTGTACTCGCAGCCTATTGGCGGCAGATTGGGCGTGCCCGTGCCGTTGTCCGGCACCACACAGGCCGTCCCGGCCATCGCCGGCCCTGCAACCCACACTACAAGTACACACGCAAACACAAGTTTTAGCTTTAATTCTGTCATCTGAAGTACTCCTTAAATAAAATGCCTCTGAATAACTCAAGCTTCTTACAAATCGGCAAGAGAAGGCTGAAATATGAATGGAAAAACATCCTCGCCAAGCCCTCGCTCATTCTATTATACACTAACCCTTTTAGACTACCACGTTGCTCCAGCAAAATCAAGGAAAAATTAGCAGAATCTGGAAAAATATAGGACGATACGCAGGATAATACACCTATTTTACAATCGTTGATTACGGTTTAAAGCCGCTGATTCCTGAGTCCCCAATCGGCTCGATTCCCAAATCGGCGCGCCTGCCAATATCACACAACTATATGGATATTATCGGTATTCACTCGGGGCCTTTAACCAAATGTCGTTTAGGATTTCTCTGGTTCTCTAATGTTTTCCTTGATTTTTATACCCTGATCTGATATATTAGAAAGTTGACAGGGTGCTGAAGGAAGAGGGTCCTTAACCTCCACGCTCGCGTGGTGCTTCCTCCATGCAATCGTAACATTTGTCAACTGCTGTTGCTGTGGGCAAAGCTGTAGCAGAGGGATATCAGGTTGCACACAATGGTCGTGGACAATGATGGTGACAGTAGTTCGTCACAATGCTAACTGTTCAAAGAAAATATGAACCCGTGGCTTGAAACTATAGGCGTTATCTTAGTGGCCCTTTTGGGAATCGGCCTTGGCAGGATGTTTTCAGGTTTTCGAAAATCCTACTGGGCATTGGGCTATCTTCTTCCTGCTCTGCTCGTCGCGATGCTGGTGGCAGCCAGATGCGCTAATTCGCTGGCCTTTACGCCGCCGTTGTTCTGGCTAACAACAAGCCGGGCAAAATTCGTCATCTTAGCCCTGGCTGTTACAATGGGTCTAACGACGCCGCTGTCCCGGCTGCCTCGCAAACGTGAGAAGCTTGTAGTCTGCGTCTTGATGGCTGTGGTCGTCGCCTGGTTTTCCGTTTTGCCTTTTCTTGTTCCGGCCTTAATTAAGGACCATCTCTCGAATCTCAGAACAAGGTTTGATTCTAACGGCATCTGCTTTCAGACCACAGACTATACGTGTGCCCCGGCTGCGGCGGTAACAGCGCTGAAAAAATTGGGCTTGCCGGCCCACGAGGGAGAAATAGCCGTACTTTCTCATACGAGCCCTGTCGCAGGTACCCTCCCCGGCTGCCTGCGAACAGCTCTTCAGAATCGCTACGGAGCTGACGGCCTGAAATGCCAGTACCGTCACTTCGATTCGGTTGGCCAGCTCAGGGACGCGGGCATTACGTTAGCTGTGGTAAGGGACGCATTCCTCTCGGACCACTGTGTCGCCGTCCTTGAAGTCTCCGACCGGATGGTCACCATCGCAGACCCCGTCGGAGGCAGGCAGCTGATGTCCCACGAGCGGTTCGAGAAAATCTGGCGATTTACCGGCATTGTCCTGAAACGAGATGCTGCGCACAGTATCTAACACCATGTTTGGTCGGTGGGGGTGATACGCAACACGTTAGTAGGGGGCGTATAACATTTCCGTGTGATTTCCGGTTTTTCTCACGAAGTGTGACATACTGTTGTCACCCTGCCCAAAAAAAATATGGCGAAGGTGTATGGCTTGAAGATATTCTTGTGCGTGAAGCAGCGAAAAAAACTGAGGCTACTTCAAAGTGATGGACACCCGCACTCAGATATAAAAACCCGGCCGGGCTAATTCCAAGGGGGGTAGCCTGGCTGAGGTAATTTCAAAACCTTACCGCTACATACAAAGCAGTCACTCTGGCGAAAAATCTATCCCATCAGCCACCGATTATAGGAAAGACAGGTCAGAAAGTTCTCGTTTATTCGATGCGCTTTCTGTACAGGCGGGTTTGCAGGGCGTTTTGCCAGGCCGTCCAGTTTGAATCGCTCAGCTCATTCTCAATCGCCATTGTCACCTGGCTTATCTTGGCGTCCAAATCGTCAATATAGTAAACCATAAAGGCTTCAGGTGTCGCCGGCAGCTTCGGCGAGCCAAAGTCATATTGACCGTGATGCGAAAGAATAATATGGCTAAGAGCGTCTAAAATCGGCTTGTCAATCGGCGTTCCCTTCGCCGCCAGCGCATCAGCCTTTTGATTTATCATAAGCAGAGTCTGGGTAATATGGCCGATTAGCTGCCCCGAATCGGTATATGAAAAGGCCATATCGTAAGAGAGCTCCTCGGTTTTGCCCATATCGTGAAGAAAAATCCCCGCCAAAACCAGGTCGGCCTGCACCTTCGGATATAATGGCAGTATTGCCACCGCCACCCGCAGCATATTCCAGGTATGCTCCAGCAATCCACCGATACAGTCATGATGCAACTTTACCCCACCGGGTGTGTTGCAAAATTTCTCCATCAGCTCGGCATCAGCCAAAAACTGGCCAACCAGCGTCTTTAGCTGTGAATTTTTTATTCGGCCTACGATATTTTTCACCTCCTCGAACATCTGCTTAGTGTCCTTGTCGGTTCGCGCGAGAAAATCCTCAATGCAGACTTTGCCTGCATCGACCACGCCGACGTTATTTACAACGATTTGCAGGTTGTTTTGGTAAAGCTCGCTTCTTCCCTGTATGTGAACGAAGCCGGGTTTCGGCAGCGATTTATAAACCGCTTCGGTCGCCTGCCACATCCGCCCGTTCAACTGACCCGTGCGGTCTGACAGGAACATTGCTATATATAAATCGCCTCGCGTCGTGCTTCGCAGAATCGGCTCTCTTACCATATAAATGTCATCGATAGTTTCGCCGGGCACAACTTCATTGATAAACTTGTGCGTCATTTTCAAACTCCCTGATTAGAGATTCATATTACCCATATCGTATTGGGTGATCTGTTTATATGCAAGCTGTATTTGGCTGCTGGTTCTGTGCGGGCTTTGTCTTTGTTTAGTCATCGCCGGGGTCACGATGTCGTCCGCAATGTGAAATATAGGCTTGCAAGGTAATGTCTTTTGGGCTATATAGTGAGTTTTGAGTTTTGAGTTAACGCAATACGAGATAGGAAAATGAGATACAGCCGGATGTTAATACCTACGGTTAAGGAAGTGCCCGCCGATGCGGAGATAGTCAGTCACAGACTGATGGTTCGAGCCGGTTTGATGCGTAAAGTGGCCAGCGGCACCTATACTTACCTGCCGTTGGGCTGGCGCTGTCTGCAAAAAGTTATGAACATCGTCCGTGAGGAAATGGACAGAAGCGGAGCACAGGAAATCTTAATGCCTTCGGTTCAGCCAATCGAGCTGTGGCAGAAAACCGGACGTGATATCGACTATGGCGAAACAATGTGCCGCTTCACTGACCGTCACGGCCGGGAAAATGTTCTTGCCCCTACCGCCGAAGAAGTGGTTACCCAGCTTGCAGCGAACGAAATAAGCTCATATAAGCAGCTCCCGATGAATATCTACCAGATTAGCTTCAAGTTCCGGGATGAGTTTCGCCCGCGTTTCGGCGTGGTGCGCTCGCGCGAATTCATAATGAAGGATTCATACAGCTTTCACGCCGACCCCAAGAGTCTCGATGAAACTTACAAGATTATGTACGAGACGTACTGCCGAATCTTCAAACGTTGCGGCCTCGAGTATGTCATCGTCGAGGCCGAATCCGGTGAGATGGGCGGCTCCGGCTCGCATCAATTCACCATCCCTTGTGAATCGGGCGAAGACACAATCGTTTATACCGAGGACGGCTCTTACGCCGCGAACCTCGAAAGGGCCGCCGTTGACCCACTGCCCAAAGAAAAGAGCAAGGCCAAGATTGGCCCGATGCAGGAGGTCCATACGCCGAACATCGGTTCCATTGAAGCCGTTTGTGCCTTCCTTAAGACCCAGCCGGCCGATATGATTAAGACTCTCATCTATTCGACGTCAGAAGTTGACGCGGCCAGACAGATTAGCGATGAAGCGGCAAAACATGATGGACGATTAGCTGTTACATCGGAAGCGTTCATGGTTAATCATTATGTCGTGTTGGTCCGCGGCGACCACGAGATTAACGACGAGAAATTGAGAAGTATGGTTGGGGAAAATGTTACACTCGCTGATGAGGCTACGATTCTGGAATATAGCGGCGCTAAGGTTGGTTTTGCTGGCCCCGTAGGATTGGCAAAGAAACCGTACAAAACACTTATCGACCACGCGGTGGTGGCGATGGCAGTAGGTGTCACCGGTGCCAATAAGACTGACTATCACACAAGAAATGTTGTCCCCGGCAGAGATTTTCCGCTTGACGGTGAAAACATAGTTGTTGCCGACATTCGCTACGCCGTTGAAGGCGACACGTATAACGGCGAGAAGCTGTTTTTCAAGCGTGGTATCGAGGTGGGGCAGGTTTTCAAACTCGGCACCAAATACAGCAAAAAACTCGGAGCTAAGTTCCTTGATGAAAATGGCGCCGAAAAAGCGTGCATTATGGGCTGCTACGGCATCGGCATAAACCGAATCCTCGCATCCGCCATTGAAATAAGTAATGATAAGGACGGGATTATTTGGCCGATTAGTATTGCCCCCTTTGAGGTTTTGGTTACCTGCGTCAATCAGGAGGAAGAGAATGTTGCGAAAGTAGCTGAAAGTATTTATCAACAATTGCTCGATAAGGGTATTGACGTATTATTAGACGACAGGGTTTTGCGTGGTGGAGTTAAGTTCAAAGATGCCGACCTGCTTGGCATACCGGTAAGAGTTACCGTTGGCAGAAAGTCAGTGGCCGAGGGCAACGTCGAAATTAAGCTGCGGTCTGAATCCAAAAGCGAGAAAGTCCCCATTGAAAAAGCAGCCGACCAAACAGCGAAGCTGGTTGGCTCACTGAAAGAAAAGCTAAAAGCATAATTTTTTTTGTCATTCCTGCGAAAACAGGGATCGCAGAAAGAAATAGTAGATAGTGAAGCAATATTTCGTTTACATATTAGCAAGTAAAAGAAACGGCACCCTTTACCTGGGTATAACGAACAACTTGCTTAAAAGAGTTTACGAACACAAAAGCAACCTTATAGAAGGATTTACAAAAAAGTACAACGTTCACGCTCTCGTATACTATGAGACTTATAATGACATTTATGCTGCTATTGCCAGGGTAAAAACGCATCAAAAAATGGAAGAGACGTTGGAAAATTGAATTGATAGAGAAGTTTAATCCGAGATGGGAAGATTTGTATTATCGTCTCAGTGGTTAAAGAAAACAGGAAGAAGTGGCTGGATTCCGCATCAGGTGCGGAATGACAAACTCTCGCTAACAGACAAAATCTGCCCCTTGTCATTCCTGCAAAAGCAGGAATCCAAAAAAGATTAATAAAATAAATGTCAAAAAGAAAAATACATTTCTTGGGCTTCTTAGCAAACGTAGATGACTCAATCCTTAAATTGAACATAGGAGAAGGTTTCAGAACAGAAAAGATGTCTCAAGAAAAGATTAAACCTTTTCTTGATAAAGTAGGTTTTCACTACGGCACCGAGGGGCAAGGTGATATTCTAACCCAAGGTACACTTCCTAAATGCTATTGTATGATCAAAGATAACGTTGACGAATTTGAAAGCACTGAACAGGGGGGAGTCGTAATAAAGTGGAGGAGCTTAAGCCCGATTCACACGCAGATGAGCGATAGTATTAATCTTCTAAGGTTATACAAAGAAGGTGATATACTCCTGCGTTTTTCATTTCTGCATTATGGTGGTATAACAAAGCCCGGAATTTGTCGAGTTTTGCGAGAAGGCCCCCTTTGGAGTAAGTCAATATTCAGCCTGAAAAACGATGAAGTATCCGAAGCTCAGAACCTTATTGACACTATTCAAGTACCGTTTCAACATGAATTTCTCCGGTTAGCTTTTGACAGTTTTAACTTGTCCTACGAAATGCACAATCTAAATTTATTATTCTTGTCCTTGATGATAAGCATGGAAGCAATGTTTAACCTCAGTCGTTCAGAAGTTCGTTTCCAAGTGTCAAGAAATACTGCAGTTCTCCTGGGCAAAGACAAGGAAAATGCTGAACAAATATTCAGAAATATGAAAGAATTATATGTAAAGAGGTCTAATATTGTACATGGTTCTAAATCACAAAAAATAAGAATTGATGAGACAGATATTATGAAGTTACGCGAATACGTTAGACAGTCTATTAAGGAAATACATTTTATTGGAAAAGAAAAGCAGGAAATAATAAATGTCTTAAATTCTTGTGGTTTTGGACAACGACCTTGGAGAAATTAAAATGATGGATTCCCGCTTGCGCGGGAATGACATTTGGGTCGAGAAAAACAAATGTGGGAACTAAAAGCTCCTAAACCGGTTAAGCTAATAATTGGAATTTTGGCTGCTGACCACCAGTGTTTGCACGCCGCAGTGGAGGCAGTAGACGCCAAATTCGGCAAGGTGGATCTTGTGAGCGATGTATGGCCGTTCGAAGAAACCGATTATTATAAAGACCAAACCGGTGAGCATATCCTAAGACAATTTGTCAGTATTGAACGGCTGATTGACGCGGGTAAGCTGGCGAAAATCAAGCACAAGACAAATAAGCTCGAACAAAAGCTGGCAACACAATTGGGTCTTCCTCTGCCTCGGCCGGTGAATCTGGACCCCGGCATAATTGAGGCCTCGAAGCTGGTTTTGGCCACAACAAAAAACTATTCCCATCGTATATATATCGGCAAAAAAATGTACGCCGAAGTTACACTGATTTTTGACAAGGGCAAGTGGCGGCCATTTGACTATACTTACCCTGATTACAGACAGCAGTGCTATTTCGATTTTTTTGGGAAAGTCAGAACCCGATTACTGGAGCAGTTAAAATCGCAACGTTGACCATATTAGCAATAATCTTATTAGTCGGCTCATTTGCGCTATCGCTCATCTTAACAGCCGTCGCAAGAAAGCTGGCAACTCGTGCCGGCCTTGTCGTGCATCCGGCTCCGGATAGATATCACCAAACAACCGTTCCTCTCGGCGGCGGTATTGCAATCTTTAGTACACTGACAGCTATCATCATCGTCGCTATGGCAATAGTAAGATTTCTCGCTGTCCCCGGCTATCTTGATTGGCTCGGCGAAGCGGTTACCATTCACGCGTCTGGGTTTTTGAGCAAGATCGGTCAGCTCGTGATTATACTGCTCTGCGTTCTTGTCCTGTTTGGACTCGGTCTCTGGGATGACAAAAAGCATCTTGGGCCGTATTTCAAACTTGCCGTTCAATTCGCAGTAGCCGTAACGGCCGCCGCCTTTGCGGAGACCAGAGTTGAGCTGTTCATTGAAAACAGAGTAATTACGTCGGTGCTTTCGGCGGTGTGGATAGTCTTGATTATTAATGCGTTCAACTTTCTCGACAATATGGATGGCCTGGCCGCGGGTATCGCAGTGATAACAAGCTGTATTTTATTTGTCGCTGCCGCTATAAGCGGCCAGGTCTTCGTAGGCAGCCTGGCAGTTGTGTTCATCGGTACATTGCTGGGGTTTCTGGTTTTCAATTTCCCGCCTGCCAAAATCTTTATGGGTGATGCCGGCTCTCTTGTAGTGGGCTTTTTCGTTGCTTTGTTGACCCTTCGCACAACATACTATCACGAGGCGGAACCGGGCTCACTGTATCCGATTTTTATGCCGCTTCTCGTCATGGCGGTTCCACTCTACGATTTTATCAGCGTAACGCTGCTGCGGATAAGCCAGGGCCAAAGCCCTTTCATTGGTGACACCCAGCACTTCTCACATCGATTAAAAAAGCACGGATTGACCGATACTCAAACGGTCCTGACATTATATCTGGCAACACTTTGTACGGGTCTGGGCGCCACTTTTCTTTATCAGGTCAACTTGGCCGGCGCGATTCTAATCTTTACCCAGACTCTTATGGTATTAGCAATCATTGCTATTTTTGAAACCACCGCCAAAAATGACAGAAGCGGCGATTAATTCGGGTTTATCCAAGAGCAAGGGACGGGTGATTTTAGAATACATTACCCTTGCCCTGTGCCTCTGCGTGATTGCGCTTCGAGCGACGTTTACCGAAGGCATAGGTGCACAAACAGCCGAGGACCCAATTAATCTGGGCGACAGAGTATACAGCTTGTCGATGTCGGCTGTATTGGTATTGTCATTTGTAATTTGGTTTGTATGGAGCTTTTGCAGCAGCAGATTTTCGTTTCGCTTGGCCGCAATAGAAATCGGTCTGTGTCTCTTCACGATAGCTGGTATTGTCGCCGGTTTTGCCGCCGCAGATAAACGAGCCGCGATCACTGATTTCGTAACATTACTGGCCCCCGTCCTGATGGCTGTTTTGCTGGTACAGATATTAGATTCGCAATCAAAGATAAAGCTGGTGTTAGCTGTCATTGCCGGTTTGGGTGTGGTCTCGGCCTATCAGTGCCAGGAGCAGTTGTTTTACTGGAACGAGCAGCAAATTAAATTTTATCATCAGAATCCGGATGCAGTTCTTGCGCAGCAGGGCATAACTGCCAACAGTTTGGCGCATTGGCAGTTCGAACACCGGTTATACTCAAAAGATGTCCACGGTTTTCTCACGACCAGTAATTCCGCTGGTTCATTTGGGCTGTTGGCATCCTTTGCCGCGGTTGCCTTGTTTATCGGTAGATTCAAAAATCGCAAATTTTCCCCATCCGGAGCTGTTTGGCTTATCGGCTGCGGCCTGGCGGTCGCCGTTGTTATTTTTGGGCTTGCCATTACGCGGAGCAAAGGCGCTATTATTGCTTCGCTAATTGCGGCAGCAATGTTTATTGTGTTCCTTTGCTTCGGCAACCGGCTCAAAACCCACAAGAAAGTCGTATTCATTGTTTGCTTATTAGCAGTCATCGCCGGCGCCTGTGTGGTTGTTGTGTATGGATTTACTCACGACGGACTGCCCGGCGGCAATTCAATGCTCGTCAGATGGCAGTATTGGCGCGCGTCAGCCCGGATGTATGCCGACCATTTGCTTACAGGGGTCGGGCCGGGTAACTTCGCGCATTTTTATCCGCATTATAAAGTGCCTTCGGCCCTCGAAACAGTAAAAGACCCTCACAATCTTTTGCTGACTATCCTGACTCAATATGGCCCAATCGGCCTCGTGGGATTTTTAGCCATGCTTTTGATGCCACTGTCCAGAGCCGCCTTTGCCGGTCCCGCAGACTCCTCGCCCAGGGACAGCCGGCCTGAACAGGGATTTCGAACTTTGGCAGTGACTTTCCTAATTGTCATATCAGCCGTGTTGCTGGTTATCAGACCGATGATTTTGAAAATGCCGCCCGCCGGTTCGCTCGAGGAGAAGAGAGCTGCGGCAATCTTATTGTACGCGATGCCGGTGATTGTATTTATCGTTGGTTTTTTGCTTTTGACGTGGGGGCGAACATCAACCAAGAAGACAAACACAGGTATTGCAGTCGCAGCCCTTTTTTGTGGGGTTGTTGGCTCACTTATCCATAACCTGATAGACTTTGCCATTTTTGAACCGGGTGTCTTGACAACGTTTTGGGCAATAATGGCTTGTCTGGTTGCATTAGATTTCCACCAAAAGTCCCGGCCGCAGCTCGTTCTAAAACCCACTGCTTTTTTGAGAATGGCAATAGCAGCAGCGGGGGTGGCGTTGATTTGGGCCTACTTTAATTATGCGCTGATTCCGGTAGCGAAAAGTACGGCCAAAATTCAGCAGGCCCATCAGGCGAGCTTCCAGGGTGAATTCGAACGGGCTCACAGCCTTTTGGCTGCTGCCGCTGAAGACGATTGTTTAAGTGCGACCGCTTCGTCCCTGAACGGCCGACTGTATCTGCATCATTTTGAGGTAACCGCAAGAAAGAATCGGGACCTGCTTACTGAAGCCGAGGACAGTCTGCTGACCGCAATCAAACGCAATAGAGCTCACTTCAGAAATTTCGAGCGATTGAGCGAGGTTTATACGTTGCTTGCGGAAATCTCGACACAGCAGGAAAAGACCAATTATCTGAATAAAGCTTTTGACAATGCGTTACTTGCTGTTGAGCGTTATCCCGGCTCCGGTCGGCTGCGGGTCGAGCTGGCTAAAATCGCCGAGCGGCTGGGCAAGACCAATTTGGCCATTGAGCATTATAAAGAAGCAATCGGGATCGAAGACGGCTATCGCCGGCAATTCCGGCAAATGTACCCTGGACGGGAGCTATGCAGCCGACTCGGCGAGGAAAAATACAAATTCGCAAAACAGCGAATAAAACAGCTATCCGGAGAAATAGCCCCTTGACAGTGTGTCGGTAGGGTGTGAAATTTTTTTTGGCGCATTGTAAGTACACCTCATTACTCATTTGAGCTTTTCATTATGAGTTTCTGCATTGAGCGAAGCTCTTTGGGCGAATCTTTCTGCTTACCAAACTCGGAATACGATACTTCCGCTACATATATGTCTCCCCTGGAATCGGTAGCTACTGCATGCGGCGCGTAGAATCGTCCGGGTTCGTCGCCAAAAGGATAGTCACCAAGCCTGGCAAGCAGTCTGCCCTTGGTGTCCAATATGGACACGCGGGGACCCAGTCGCATAGCAATCTTGCAGACTTCGGGACTTACTGCGAAGTACTCTCCTACGTAAACCAGTTGATCGTCGCCCTTGGAAACATGCACGGCTGCAGTTCTGGAAAGATTGACCCACTGTGTCTCGAACCTGCCGTCTGGGGAGAAAACCTGGATACGCCGGTTCTCCCGATCGCCAACGTATATCCATCCGCTCCTATCAATAGCGATGTCGTGCACGATGTTAAACTGCCCGGGATCAGTGCCGGATTCACCCCACGAAGTTAGGAGCCTCTTACCGTCGGGAGAGAACCTGTGTACCCGGGCGTTGCCATAGCCATCGGCTACCAGGATTTCACCATTGCGGGGGTCAATAGCCACTCGAGTAGGGCGGTTGAATGGCTTGCCGCTCATCATAGGCGACGGCTTATTCGGCTCTGCAAGGGTGAAAAGCAGCTTACCGGCCGGTGTGAACTGGCGGACGGAATGGTCAACATTATCAACACACCACACCGTATCGTCAGGGCCAATGGTCACAGCGTGTGGGTTGGTAAAGATACCCTGCCCCCACGAGCGCAGGACATTGCCCTCGCTGTCAAAGACTATCATGGGATGGTTGCCCCGGTTGAAAACGTAGACGTTGTCTTTGGAATCCACGTCTACAGATGTAGCCTCCTTGTAGAACCAGCCCTCCGGCAGCTTGCCCCAGTTATCCCCTGAAACCTCGTATGTAAACTGTTTACTACCTAATATGGCCATTGGTCGCCCTTTCAGATAAGGTTTGCCCGAAATATCCCAAACAAAAGTTCTTCATACATATTCCTGACCTCGTATTCCAGCATCTCATTAAATTCCCCTTGCTCAAAACATCTCGTCGCAAATGCTGCCGGGGCCATATCTATGCCCTGAGCGGGTAGTTGTGAGATTCTAAGCCTATCTGTGCAGTCGAGCCAGCCCACAGAATCTCACAGAACCTGCATAAAGGCCACTTTAGCATTCTAAGCATCTCCTTTGTGAATGTCAAGTGCTTCTGGCAACGCATCGGGGCCTCTGAAGGTCATGTGGTCCTGGCCATAGACTGCTTTCAGGCCTTCATTGCCCACCGAGGAAAATCTGGGGACACCGCACATATTTTATTGTTGACGTTAGCTGGGCAAAGCCGTTGAAGTGTTGGCATGGCACGGTTAGCAAGAGGCGTGGCAGCGGGCGTTCCGCTTTACCGACCAACTTGAGAAAGCTCCGGGCAGAGTCCTGCGGAGAAAAAAGCCAGGCCGCAAGCCAAGGAGAAAGCACAAATAGATATACTGTCCCCCGATTTTGCCCCGATTTTGGATTTTGCATTTAAAAAGCTTCAATTTCAAGGCAGACTTGATATTCTGTTGAAAATAAGGCTCAGTGGCGTAGCTGAGCGGATGTAAATAGGAAATATCAGGTAAAAACATAACCGTTAACCCCAAGGGGAGGACAGTATTATGGGCCTAATTGTCGAACGTGTGGATGTGTGGGCCGCAAGCATTAGAGACGAAGTCGGAGGCTTAGCGTATCTGCTCGCCGGTCTACGGGAGGCCGGCGCTGATCTTGACTTCATCATCGCCAGGCGGGCGCCGGAAAAACGCGGCACGGGGGTTGTGTTTGTCACCCCGCTACGTGGGGATAGGGAGGTTGCCGCGGCCGCGGATTTAGGCTTCAACGTCACGAGCAGCATCTGCTCGGTGCGAGTCGAGGGAGAAAATAAGCCTGGCGTGGCAGCCGCATTAACGGAAAAGCTTGCCGCAGCAAAGATCAACCTTCGAGGACTCTCGGTGGCCGTGATTGGGGCAAGGTTCATCCTCTACATTGGCCTGGACACCGCCGAAGATGCCCTAAAGGCTGTCAACATCCTCCAGCAAGGATAGAAGCGGAACTGGGATATCTGGGGACACCATACATATTTCATTGTTGATGTTAGCTGGTGTGCACAGCACGCCTTACGCACTACGGCCCATAGGTTTCAGGAAAGGCGGGCAATTATCTCATCCGGTATGTCAAAGTTGGCGTAGGTGTTCTGGACATCGTCGTGGTCTTCAAAGGCTTCCATAAGAGAAATTATTTTCTTGGCAGTCCGCTCGTCGTTGATCGGTATGGTACTCCGGGGCACCATTGAGATTTCTGCTACCTGAGTGGGTATTTCTTTGTCCTTGAGCGTCTCTTTTAGCTTCTCATAAGCATCGGGGTCACATATTATTTCATAGACTTGGCCGGTGTTTTGCATATCGTCTGCGCCTGCATTCAGGGCGATTTCCATAAGCTGCTCTTCGTCGATTTCCTCACTGCTTACCGTGACCAGCCCTTTCTTGCTGAACATCCAGTTGACACAGCCGCCCGTTCCCAGCGAGCCGCCGTGCTTTTCAAACATTCTCTTAATTTCCGGTGTGGTCCGATTACGGTTGTCCGTCAGTGCCTCGACCATTATCGCCACCCCGCCCGGTGCATAGCCCTCGTAGAGCACCTCTTCGAAACTGACGGCACCCAGCTCGCCCGTACCTTTCTTGATTGCCTTTTCGATCGTATCTTTGGGCATGTTAGCTACTTTGGCCTTGTCGATTGCGTATCGCAAAGACAGATTAGCAGCCGGGTCTCCCCCACCGGCCTTGGCTGCGACTATTATCATTCGTGCTACTTTGCTCCATATCTTACCGCGTTTGGCATCCACGGCCGCCTTCTTGTATTTTATTCCCGCCCAGTGTGAATGACCTGACATACGTGCTCCTTGCCAAATACCTATAATTGATAGTTGTCAATCCAATATTATATCCGGTTGCTGCTTCGATGGATAGTATTTTTCACCGAAAGTGCTTTCACTAAAGCATTGCCCGCCGACTTGACGCCGAAACTCAGACCTAAAGCCTCACCGGCTTAATCTCGTAGTGGTCGATGTCCATACTGCCGCTGGTCATAAGCAGGTAGATAGCAGTAGATTCGGTCAGGGGCCTGGCGAAATATAAGCCCGCTTTGCTTTGCGGCAACTCTATTGTCGCCTCGGCTCCATCCAGACCGTAGAAAACCCGAATTTGCCGTGTGTTCTCATTGTAGGTCAGCTTTAAGTTCGCCGACTTCGGCGGCTTGGAGTAGCACACCTCCTGACTCGGATTCTTTTCGAATGGAGACTCAGCCTCCTTGTCTTTGAGGTCAACACCCATTCGCTCATCCCTGATATGCAGAATGAGCGTCCGCACACGGTCATCTTTCAGCCAGACGGTGAAAGCCGGCGCACCTTTTCGCAGAGACGGATTGAAACGGATGTTCTTGATTGTAAAGACCATCTCAAAGGACCCTTCGCCGACGATACGGTTCAGACCGCTGACAGGTCCGAGCGCATCGACAGTGTATTGACCTTTTTCATTAAAGCCGCCCTTGTAGCTGTGGTAGTCGGCCCAGCCGTCTGCGTTAAAATTATCCGGTCCTGCAAAGGTTTCAAGCACACGCTTCACACGCACAATCGGGTGCCGAAGCGCCGGGGCCGGTGTCATCAGCCATTTCAGATTGAATGAGTAGTGCTGCCTGCTGGTGACCAGGTGAATCAAACCGTCCGCTGCCTGGACGGCGCTCATGTAACCGCGATATTCGCCGTTTCGCTCGCTCATTGTGAACAAAGCGCCGGCCGTGGTTTCTACCGGCCGACCCGGACCGTCGTCGGTTATCAAACGCCGGTAAGGCCAGGTCCTGCCTTGGTCTGTCGAAACGGCCGCAAACAGGCCCCGCACCGTCCGCTTTGTTCCGGAGGCATCGATTATGTCAGTTCCTTTGTCGGCGAATGATGCAAAGAAAAGCGGGCCCTCTCTGAGTCGAAGCAGGACCAGGCGCTGCTTGCCGCCGATGGGAGGAAACTTGCTTGCCGAGTAATTCCACGTGTCTCCGAGGTCATACGAAATACTCACAGGCATCATACCGTCGATGTCACCACTCCTTCCGAAGGCCAGCAACCGGCCGTCTTTAAGCTGAGTGACACCGCCGTGAATGCCCGCGATATTGCCCCGGGACCTCGCCCAGGTCAGGCTTTCGTCCCTGCTTAACCATAAGGCCGAGCCGTTGAAATCGACGGTAAGTGCGATAGTCCCGTCACGCATCCGAAAGATACTTCCGCTCGGCGATTGTCCCCTTGTGTACTCCGGCAAAATCACGCGAGGCGCGGTCCACGTGGCGCCGTTGTCCCTGGAGGTGCGCACCGCGAGTGTTTTGCGTGACGCTGCCGCGAACGAGACACCGGCAAAATGATAGAGGGTTTGCTTGCCGTCGAACCACAGTCCGGGTCCGGTCTCATTTCGGTCGGGCGTGTCAAAGAACTGCGAGGCGGGCTCCCATTCCTCCTCCCCCGAGCGCAGCCGGCTGCCCGCCACCACCAGCTCCCGGCCGCCTTCCGTTACCGTGCTGAACCAGCCGGCCAGCAGGTCACCGTTGGGGCAGGCGACAACACACGGACCGTGATTATGGCTTCCAAACACGGGTCCGACCATCTCAGTTAGTATCTTCACAAACTGGCGTGGTCCTTTGAAATAGGGCACGTGAGGGTCCTGCTCTCTGGCCGTCCGGCGCCTTCGCCGTCTCGGAAACTTTTTATTCACAACATTCTTCTGGTACGGCTGTACGTATGCCGGCAGCGGCTTGGTATCCGGCAGCTCACCTATAACCACCCTGAAGCCCATAACCCAGTTTCTCGCCTGAGCCAGCGCGCCCATCCGGTTTGCCGAGCGCAGATAATAAATATGGGTTCCGTGGCTGCCGCCCCGTGTGACCCGGCAGTTACCGCTCTCATAGCCTACGGGGTCAATCTGATGACCGCCCTGGTAAGGGCCGTACCAGTCGTGACACCATTCCTCGACGTTGCCGTGCATATCATACAGACCCCAGACATTCGCAGGCGTGCGCCCGACATGCAGTGAAACCGGCGTCGGCCCACCTGTACGACGCGCGTTCTTCTGGAACTCTTCGCCCAGCACGTCACCGGTATAGTAGTTCGTCGTTGTGCCCGCCCTGCAGGCGTACTCCCACTCCGCCTCCGTTGGCAATCGGTAAGGCAGTCCCTCTTTGTCCGATAGCCACCGGCAAAAGGCCTGCGCATCATACCAATTGACATTGATAACGGCTTCGTCGTCATCCGCAGACAAGCCGTTGTCTTTTGCTCGCAATCTTCTGTGGTCAGGCTCAAAAAGCTCGTACTGAAGGTTCGTAACCTCATAAATGCACATATAAAAAGGCTTGCTAACGGTGACATCATGAACGGGTTTTTCATCGAAGTCACCGTCCTTGAGAAAATCGAAGCCGGCGGGTACGGCCTCCAAAGGCAGCGGCGTTTGCAACTGCCCCATCTGAAAGGTTCCCGGCTCTCCACAGGACCCCTTTCGGGGGATGCGCACCAGCTTCATTCCGAGAGAGTTGGTATATTCCTTCCCCGTCGGTGTTTCATCAGCGTGAACTGCCTTTGCCTGGCTCTGCCACGCTCCTAAGGAGATTAGAGATATTATCAGCAGTGCTCTTTTCATCGCCTGGTTTTGCGTGAGTATAGTTGGCTAACAACGAATCCGTCAGTCAAGCCCAAGGCCGCTGGCTCGCAAGACCGCCTCGTGGACAGCCAAATCGTGCGCCGCAGTGTACTCAGACGTCTTCTCACCTCGCACCAGCCGAGCAAAATCAATAAGTTGTTCGTCGTAGCGACCCGGCATCACCGGCAGTTCCACCTCCTGGTAACCCTTCTTGTATTGCCCGTGCGCCTCGGCCAATGCCAACTTTAACTTGGGCGGTTCCAGCGGTCGGATGTCAACGGTCCCTCGGTCGCCACAGACCACAAACTGACGACGCTTGCCCCCTTCAACTTCAACTACGCTGCTGCGAATAGTAGCCGTAGCCTTCGGATACTCAAACACTGCCAACTGGTTGTCCTTGAGGTTGTCCTGCTCCGGCCGAGTATGTCTTACGTACGCAGTAATCTTCTGAGGCTTGCCCAGCACGGTAACCAGCGCATCAATCAGGTGACTGCCGAGGTTCTCCATCGTTCCGCCTGTGTATTCCAGCCACGATTTGCGGCTGGAGACGCTTATCTTCTTGCTTATAACCCCGTGCAGCTCGAATATCTCACCGAGCCATCCTTCGCGCACCGCCCTGAAGCAGAGTTTGAACGCCGGATTATATCGAAACATGTAACCCAGCTGCACGGCCAGTTTGCACCTGGCCGCCTCATTCAGCAGCTTTTCAAAAGCCGACAGCGACTCGCCGGGCGGCTTGTCTAGATGAACGTGCGTCCCCGCCTCCACGCATCGCATCGCCATCGGCACCAGATTGCGCAACGCCGTCTCGACCGCCACCGCCTTCAGCCCTTTTGTGTTCAGCAGTTGTTCTTCGGTCATCCAGTTCAAGCCTTTGTATGCCGACCGATTCTCAACTTCTTTGCGACGCTTTGCATCAGGCTCGACAATCCCAACGACCTCGTACAGGTCAGTCAGTTTCCTGAGCGTTTCGATTTTGCCGCGCGCGTGCGGGTGGGCGGTGCCAATCTGCCCGATCCTGATGGTCCTGTCCGGCTTGGCGGCGTAAGTCCTCCTGGACTCGGCAAGAGCAGCCAACCCCGCGAATCCAAACCCGCTGCTCGCAATTTTGGAGCTGTGCCCAAGGAACTCACGACGACACATTTCTTTGTATTTCGATGACATAGCCAAAAAACCTCCCTTATTTGCAGATAACAATCGATACTGGATACTCCATCCTCGATACTCGTCGAGCATCGAGAATCGAGGGGATTACTCTTTCAGTCCCAGCTCATCCACATACCGACTGATTGTATTTCGCTCTTCGGCACCGAAAGGTTGAAAGGGTTCGGCCAGGTTATCACTGCAAATGCCCATGCACGATAACGCGCACTTGAGTCCCCGCAGATAGCTCGAGTAAGCGCCCACGGTGTAAATCTTGCCGCTTATCTCCATAACCTTTTCGTGCAGTGAGTTAATCTTCGCCAGGTCTTGTGCCACCGATGCCTTATAAAGGTCAACATACAACTGCGGCTTCATATTCGCCCCGCCGTTGACACCGCCGTGCCCGCCGAGCAGGACCGTCTCGGCCAGCAGCTCTTCCGGGCCTACGAGTAGTGTGAAGTCCGGCTTGTCTTTCAGCAGCATCTGCACCTGGTGGAAATAAAACATGTTCGCGGAGCTGTCTTTCAGACCCACGACGCCGTCAATATCGGCCGCCGCCCGCACCGTCTTGGGCTCAAAGACCAGCTTCGTGTGGCTCGGCATATTATACAGAAACACCGGCAGAGGCAGTTTCGGCACCAGATGCCCCAGGTAGTTTAGAATCTCCGGCTGCGCCGCCGGAAAGTACGGTGGGTGTGCCAGCACCAGAGCCTGGGCGCCTGCGTCCTTCGCCTTGCTGGCCACATCCACCGAGCCTGAAAACGCCGTGTCCGTGATGCCGACCAATACCGGCACCCGTCCTGCTGCCAGCTCACACGTCCGCTCGATTGCTTCATACCGCAAACTGTAGCTAAGGCTCGGCCCCTCGCCGGTCGTGCCCAAAATAAACAGCGCGTTCACGCCGCCCCCAATGATGTGCTCGATCAACCGCTCAAGACCTTCCACGTCCAAAGTGTCGCTGTCCTTGAGCGGCGTTATCATCGGAACAACGATACCACGCAGCGGTTTTGGTAATTCATTTGATTTCATATCTATTGGTTCTCCTTTCTATTGCTGATTTCTTCACAGAGGTCAATGAGCGCCTGGACCCGTTCGTCCGGCGTATCTGCTTCAATATCAGCGGCAACAATATCGCACGGCCCGTAGTCACGGGCGATTCTTTCAATGTCCTCCCGCACTTGTCCCCACGTCTTATTTGCCAGGTCCATCGGCGTGTACATCAGCGCACGTCTGGCGTTGGGTATCATCTGGCGCGCACGAGCCAGGTCGGAATCCATACCCATATCGACGTAACCAAGGTTCTCAATCCTGGAATAATCCTCAATATAAGGGTCCGCATTCCAGGCACAGTTGTGGATAGCGATATTGCCGAATTCCTTCTGAAAGCGCACGTCAAAGGGCAGGAAAAGGTCACGGTACTGCTGGGGCGAAATCATGTTGACAAGACAATTGCTCACCGTCATAAAGTTGATGTCCACGCCGCTTTTTCTCTGCCGTTCGTGCAGTCTTTTAATCGCCTCGCTCATCGTGCTGTGGATGCACTCAAACAGGTGACGACACCTGTCCGGCGCATCTATTATGTCAAAGAAGATTTTCTCACCTCGCAGACGCTGGGCATTGTTCAGTATGCCCTGCCAATTAAGGAAGCCGTGTATTTGGCCTTCCGACTGCTCAATCCAGTCAACCTGCCGCATAATGTCGCCGAAGACCGGGTTCTCATCGAGGTCCGGCGGCTGCAAATTGTCAGCCTCGTCGTCGCTGAGGTATTTGTGCTCGCAGTTAGGCCAGTTGTCCTCGGCGTATTTGATGGGCACTCCGTAAATCATAACGACGACATTTCCGCCATAGACACCGGTCAAGAGGTCCAGCGGCTTGTCCGGACGGTCAATGCCGCCTATTTTTGACCCAGGGAATCGTCGCCTCAATTCGGCTCGCATAGCCAGCACCGTTTCGCGTCGATACGCCGGGTCGGTATGCCACTTCTGCCCAAAGTCGATTCCCATCGCCGTGCGGAACCAGTTCGGCGTAAAGCCGACCTCGGGCCGCAGAAACGGCTCTTTTCCCGTTGCCGGCTGACGTCTGGCCGGCGCCGCCGGGGCGATATAACTGATTTGTTGGCAAATACCTGCTGGCATTTATCTTTTTCCGTGTATCTGATACTTCACAAACACTTACTGCCCAGCCGTGTTGCTGAACATGCTGGGCAGCATAATATCTGACTCCGCCGATAAATTCAAGACTCGTCCTAAATTTTTTCTCGGTACCACTGTCATCCTGCCTCGGCCATCGAGGTTCATCCTGGTTGGCTGGGCCCGGCCAGGTCATAGGCGACATAATCCAGTAATGCATCGAGCTTCTGGGCACCAGCGCCCCACTCGATATATGAGCCGCGTGCCGGAACTCTCCAGCCGATAAGCAAATCTGCCCGACGCGCGCCAAGAAGCTCACCGTCTCGGTATATCTGCACAGCCGTATCATCGCGAACGGCCAGTCGGTATGTGTGCATTGCGCTCGAATTGTCCAGACCTTCCGCAATTGGGACAAGCTCCTTATCATACAAATAATACACACCGGTCGGCGTAATCGACAAAGAATAGTGATTGACGGTCAACGTGCCGCCTCTGACAAAGACTTCAAAATCGAACCCGCGGTCCTTTTCGTTGCTGCTGTTAACCTGAACACCCAATTCGGCAGTCGTCCCCTTATGCGCATCGGCCTGCCGTACACCCTGGATTCTCTCATTCGACCAGCGTGCTTTGGACAGGGTATCGACACGAATCTTTAAAATGCCCTCACCCGGGCTGATAAACGGATCCGGCGCATGGATATTCTCTGCCACGAACTGCCATTTGGGGCTCGCATTTTCCGGTAGACCCGTTCCGTCGTACACGTGTGCGAGTTTCTCTCGAACAGGCAGCTTACGTATGGTCGGCTCACTGGGCCCCTTTGGCGGTGTCTCTTTAAGCCACGCCAAATTGAACGTATAGTGATTCCAACTGCTGATTAGGTGAATCACACCGTCCGGACCCTGACATGCAGACAGATAGGCTAATGGTTCAGAGTTATGCGCGTTCATCAGAATCGGCGCGCCGTCTATCGTATCTACCGGATGGTCGCCTATGCAATCGCTGATAACACGTCGAACAGGCCAGGTCTCACCGTCGTCAAACGAAACCGCACCGAAGATACTCGATACGTGACGAGGCGGTCTTGTCCCGTCGGGCGTCGCCTCGAAATTCTTGACATCTTTGGCAAACGAGGCAAAGAACAGCGGGCCTTCCTTCAGCCGAATGAGCGCCGCACGCTGACCACCCGTAAGAGGTTGGAAAATACTGGCGCTGGCCTTCCATGTTCTTCCCATGTCCGAAGAAGTGCTCTTGGGCATCCATCCATCAACATTCTGATTCCGGCCCAGTGCCATTAGTCGGCCATCATTGAGCTCGACGATGCCGGCGTGGATGCCGTTGATTTTGCCGCCCGGGTCATACCAGGTCTTTCCCTCATCCCGGCTGACCCAAACGGTTGAGCCGTGCTCGGCATCGGCGCCAACGCAGATAGCGCCGTCGCGCGTGCGAAAGACCGGCTCGCCGACCATCTGTCTAAAACCATGCTCCGGCGCAATCAAACGTGCTCTGGACCATGTGACGCCGTTGTCTTTCGATGTCCGCATAATAATCGCCAAAGGTTCCCACTTGCCCGCAACGCAAAGCCCGTTGAAATGATAGATTGTGTCCTTGCCATCGAACCAAAGGGCTGGGCAGTGGTCGTTTCGGTCGGGCGCATCCCAGAAGGGCGATGCCAGCTCCCATTCATCCTGACCATACCGCAGCCGGCTCGCGGCAACTGCCAGCTCACGTCCCCTCTCCTCAACACATGTGTACCAGATAGCAAGCAGGTCGCCATTCGGGCACTCAACAATCGCCGGGTCATGATTGTGATGCGAATACACCGGGCCATGTGAGCCTTCGGGTATCTTGACGTATCGACGCGGACCCTCGAAATACGGCTTGTCGTGGTCGGGCCCTTTATTCAGATCGGGCGGTATTTCCTGCCTGACTTTGCGCTGATAACGTTGCGGCGGCGGAGCGGGCAGGGGTCTTGTCTTGGGCAGCTCGCCTATTACGACGCGGAAGCCGATGAGCCAGTGTTTGTTTTCCGGCAGGGTGCCCATTCGGTTGGCGGACCGCAGATAATAGAGGTTGGTGCCGTGGCTGCCGCCGCGGGTGACCTTGAAATCGCCATCGACCACGCCTATAGGATCAATCTGCTCGCCAGCCTCGTATGGGCCATACCAATCATAACACCACTCCTCGACGTTGCCGTGCATATCATAAAGCCCCCACGGGTTGGCCGGGGTCTGGCCTACCGTCAGCGGCACTATGTCGTTCGCCTCATTGAACGAAGTCCGCCGGGCGTTTTTGTGGAACGCCTCGGGCAGACTATCACCCGTCCAGAAGGGGCCCGTCGTCCCTACCCGACAGGCGTACTCCCACTCCGCCTCCGTCGGCAAACGATAGGGCCGGCATTCTTTCTCTGAGAGCCATTCACAGAAAGCCTTGGCCTGGTGCCAGCTTACGAACACAACCGCCTCATCATCAGCTTTGGAAAACCCGTTCTTGCCGCGCAGCTCACGGTGCGAAGGGTCATACTTTTCGTACTGCGCATTAGTGACTTCAAAGGCGCCCATATAGAATGCCCTGCTGATACTGACCCGATGGGCAGGTTTTTCGTCAAAGTCCCCATTGCGAACGTGCTCTATGGTAATCGCGAATTTCTGCGGGTCGCCATACGGAAACTTCTGAGTCAATTCTTCTCGCGTGGGGTAGCTCAGGTTCCCGGTAAGCTCATCGGGGAGGGATTTTTCGCTCTTACCCATGGTGAAGCTGCCGGGCCCGATGCGGACAAACTTCATGCCAATGGAATTGGTGAACACTGTGTCCGTCTTGCCGGGTTCGGCACCGGCCGGCGGGGGCATTTCAGGCAGCTTTCTCTCGCCGCAACCGAGCATCGTCAGCAAGAACAACACAATACCGACAAACATCGGCGGCTTTCTCATTTTAGCACTCCTGCACCACTTTATTCTTTGCGTCGTTAAGACCTTATATAAACGGTTCATGTTATCGCTGTGCCGCCGGCATCGGTGCCTTGAGCCAGGCGAGGTTGAAGGCGTAATGATTCCAACTGCTGATTAGATGGATCACGCCGTCGGGAGCCTGTGTGCAGGCCATATAGCCTTTCGGCTCGGCGCTGGTCGCGCTCAGGGTGAACTCATCTGCATTCGTGGTCTTAGCTTCTCGAGCCTGCCCGCCGTCGGTAATCAGTCGCCTTACAGGCCAAGTTCGACCCTCATCAAAACTTACTGCACCATAGAGTCCTTTGACCTGACGGAATTGTCCCGCGGCATCGGTCATGGTTATTCCATTTTCTGCGAACGAGGCAAAGAACAGCGGTCCCTCCTGGAGGCGGAACAGGACGAGGCGCTGGCCGCCGCCGATTGGGGGAAAGTCGCTGGCCGAGTATGTCCAGTTCTCGCCCATATCACGCGACAGACTTTGCGGCATCTTACCCTCGATGCTGTCACCACGCCCGAACGCCAGAAGACTGCCATCTGCCAACTGCGTACAGCCGGTATGAATCCCCGCTATCCACGCACCGGTCTTGCCCGTCTTAAACTCGGGCTTGTCCCGACCTTCGCCCGGGTCGCGCCAGGTCTTTCCGCCGTCCCGGCTGATGTGGACGGCGGAGCCGCCGCTCCCGCCGGGCACGGCATCACAGGTAACAACGATGTAGCCTTCTTTAGTGATAAAAGGACCCTGTATGACCTGGTTTCGGTAGCCGTGTATCGGGTGGATTATTCGGGCTTTGGACCAGGTGACACCATTGTCGGCGCTGGTGCGCATCAACAGGGCGAGGTTGCCCCATGTACCGGCGGAGCTCAGTCCGTTGAAGTGATAGATGGTGTTGTCCCTCTTATCCCACAGCAGGCTGTTGCCGTGGTCGTTTCGGTCGGGCGCGTCCCAGAACGGCGCGGCAGGTTCCCACTGGTCGCTGCCGGGTCTCAGCCTGGAAGCGGCCACCATAAGGTTTCTGCCCTTCTCGCTCGTTGTGGAGTACCATATCGCCAGCAGGTCGCCGTTGGGACAAGCGGTGATTGCCGGCTGGTGGTTGTGTCTCGACCACAGCGGTCCCTTGGATTCGGGCGGGATCTTCACATAATTTTGCGGCCCCTTGAAATACGGCTTTTTGGGGTCCGGCCCGTCGGACCAGGTATGGAGCCGCTGACCGACATTCTGCGCCCAGGGCTGTGGTTGAGGGACACCCAGGGGAGCGGTTTCCGGCATTTGGCCCAGAACGACGCGGAAGCCGATCAGCCAGTGCTTATCTTCCGGCAGCGTCCCCTGTCGGTTGGCACTTCGAAGATAGTTTACGGGGGTGCCATGACTGCCGCCGCGTGTCACGCGGAAGTCGCCGTCGATACGCCCGACCGGATCGCCTTGCTCTGACTCGACATACGGCCCGTACCAGTCCCGGCACCACTCCTCGACGTTGCCGTGCATGTCATAGAGACCCCAGGGATTGGCGGGCGTCATACCTACGGTCAGGTCAACCAGCCTTGGGAAGGCCTCCCTTTGCTGGCTCTTGTGATACGCTTCGGGCAGCTCGTCGCCGGTATAATAGGCGGTGGTGGTCCCCGCCCGGCAGGTATATTCCCATTCGGCCTCGGTGGGCAGGCGATAAGGCAGGTTCTCTTTTTTGCTGAGCCACCGGCAGAAGTTTACCGCATCGTTCCAACTGACGTATATGACCGCTTCATTATCGCCCTTCGACAGACCGTGTTGGCCCCGCATATCCCTGTGCGACGAATCGAACTGCTCGTACTGGGCGTTGGTAACTTCCGTCACAGCCATGTAAAACGGCCTGGTGATATTGACCTTATGGACGGGCCTTTCGTCGAAGTCGCCGCCTTTGGGGTTACCCATCATAAAGCTGCCCGGCTCTCCGCTTTGGGACGCTGTGCGAATCCGCACAAACTTCATCCCAATCGTATTCGTAAACTCCTTTCCTGTCGGCATCTCACCGGCCCCAACGGTTTTTGCCCCGTACGACCCTGTTACAACGACCATTACAAATACTGCCACCCATGCTTTTCTCATCTTTACATCTCCTTCTTGAATAGTTCGATTAAACCTTCTCCAGGGCCCTCTTGCAGAGAACCGCAAAATGGGGTTCTGCGAAACACAATCCGCATACTACGCCAACCTGTCGCACCTGTCAATTGTTCGGTCTCCATACTTTCGTATGGAATATGGTCATAATCTAATACTTGACGGGGCAGAGCTTTTCTTTTATAAATTCAGTTCCGGCTTTCACAGGCGGCATTTGAAAACAAATAAGCCGAGGACTGCGATTTAGGTGCTGTTATGAACGACAAGAACATTGACCGTCGCCGGTTTCTCAAACGAGCGACTGGTACAGTTGTGGGGGCGATAGGTTTTCCATACGTAATTTCTTCGGCTGCTCTGGGTAAAGCCGGCACGGTCGCACCGAGTAATCGGATTGTGGTCGGCTGCATCGGTGTGGGCTCACAGGGCCGCAGCGTAATGCAAAACTTCCTACACCAGGAGGCTGCTCAGGTGGTAGCGGTCTGCGATGTTAAGGCTAATGTGCGCGAAGCGGCCCGGCAGCGCGTGGACCAACATTACAACAGCACCGGCTGCAAGCAATATCACGACTTCCGCGAACTGCTCGCACGTGATGACATCGATGCCGTTATGAGCGCTACCACCGACCACTGGCACGTGCTCACGGCACTGGCGGCGGCGCGGGCCGGTAAGGATATATATCTGGAAAAGCCGATGGGCTTGAGTCTGGCCGAAGACCAGGCTCTGCGCGCTGCGTGCCACAAAAACGGGACCATCTTTCAGTTCGGCACGCAGCAGCGCTCGGATCACAAATTCCGTTTCGCCTGTGAGCTGGCTTTGAACGGCCGGCTCGGCAAGGTCCATACCATAAACGTTCTCTCGCCCAGCAGCGTGGCAGGTGGTTCAATGAAGCCGGCGCCGGTGCCGGACTGGCTTGACTACGATTTCTGGCTGGGGCCGGCCCCTTACAAACCGTACACCGAGGACCGCTGCTCCAATAAGCTGTGGTGGTTCCATTCAGACTATGCTGTCGGGTGGATAGCCGGTTGGGGTGTACACCCGCTGGATATTGCCCTGTGGGGCGGCGGCGCTGACGTTACCGGTCCGGTCGAGCTGGAAGGCACAGGCACCTTTCCGGCCGACGGATTCTGCGACACAGCTACCGACTGGCGCATTGTCTTCAAGTACGCCAGTGGTGTAATAATGAACTATGCGGGCGGTCCGCAGCCGGACGAATGGCGGAAACGCTATGGGCGTGATTCCCACGGTGTCGGATTTGAAGGCCCCGAAGGATGGGTCCATGTTAATCGCAGTCGCATCGTGGCCAATCCGAAGTCCTTGTTGGATTCAGTGATTGGCCCGAACGAGATTCATCTCTATGAGAGTAATCACCATGTAGGGAATTTCCTGGACTGTGTCAAAAACCGCTCTGAAACCGTGTGTCCTGTCGATGTAGCCGTGCGAGCGGACATCGTCTGCCACTTGAGCGACATCGCCATCCGCACCGGGCGCAAAATCAAATGGGACCCCGAAAAGGAAGTGATTGTCGGCGACGAGGAGGCCTCACGAAGGCTGACTCGCTCTATGCGCAGTCCCTGGCACTTGTAAAGGGACACCCCATTTTGCAAAAAGATGGCAAAATGGGACCCTAAGAAAACCAAATAGGAGACGGACAATGGCAAAGGTTCATATTGGTGTCAATCTTGAGTTTGTGCGGCACGATGACAAGCCGTTTGAATGGGGTGTGGAAAAAGCCGCTGAGTTGGGCTATGAATATATCGAGCCGTGGGTGCACTGGGGAAGGGAGCTTCTTAGTGAAGCCGGCTACTACCAGAGTGTTTCACTGCTGGACGACCCATTCCGGGTCAGGCGGGCGTGCGAAAAAGCCGGCGTGAAACTTTCCGGTTTGTCCTCACATACTGCACTTTGTAAGCCGGAGGTCAGTACCGAATACCTCAAACAGGCCGTCCGTTTTGCCGCGGAATGCGGAGCGCCGGTGGTCAACACGGACGAAGGCCCAAAGCCGGCCTGGACGACGGAAGAAGAAGATCACGTGTTAATGCGGTACGTGTTGAAGGAAGTGGCGGCGATTGCAGAAGGGCGGGGAATTCTTATAGGTCTGGAGCCGCACCAGCAGTACAGCAAGCACCCCGATGGTCTGGACAAGATTTATGATTTGGTGGATTCGCAGGCCATTGGAATTAACTTTGACACCGGCAACAGTTACCTCTGTGGCCACGACCCCATCGAGTGGCTAAAGCGGGTCAGGGACAGGCTGGTTCACCTGCACGCCAAAGACATTTCGGTGCAGCAATCTGAGAACGAACGCGGCAAAGTTACAGGTACTCCGAGCGGCTGTGCCTGCGGCGAAGGTGTGATAGACTTCAAAAAGGTGATAGAGATATGCAAAAGTGCACCACGTGATATTGTAATGAGCGTTGAATGTGGTACTATTGACCAGGCAGAGCGAAGTCTGAATTATCTTAAGGAGTTAATATGATGGCAGCAGGTGGAATTACAAGGTGGTCGACAGTGTTAGTGAGCATTTTGCTGTTGCTGGGCTGTGTTTGTTCGTGTAATCAATCAACGAGGCCAAAGGCCGGGGTCCCTGAGCAGCGAGGCAAGATTAAGGCAGTTGTTGTTACCGGCGGGCATGGGTTTGAAAAGGAGCCGTTTTTCGCGGTCTTTGACGGCTGCGACGACGTTGAGTACACCGAGGCGCGACAGCAGAACCACAGCGAGATATTTGAGGATGTGAGCGGATGGGACTACGATGTGATCGTACTGTACAACATGACGCAGGAGATTTCGCCGAAGCGCCGCGATAACTTTGTCAAACTGCTTGACCGGGGTGTAGGCTTGGTGGCCCTGCACCACTGTATAGGGGCGTTCCAGGGCTGGGGCGAGTATCGCAAAATCATCGGGGGAAAATACTATCTCAAAGAGATGACCGAGGAGGGAGTCGTCCACTCGAAAAGCACCTATAAGCACGATCTGGATATTACTGTCCACGTGGAAAGTCCGAGGCATCCGATTACACGGGACATGAAAGATTTTGCGATACACGACGAGGCGTACAAAAAATCCGCTTTTGAGAAAGATAATCTGGTGCTTTTGACCACGAATCACCCGGCCAGCGACAAGCCGTTATGTTGGGTTAGACGGTACGGAAAGGCAAAAGTGTGCTATCTTCAGTTGGGGCACGGGCCCGAGGCCTACGCAAACAAAAACTACCGACGCCTGGTGTCACGAGCCATCAGATGGTGTGCGGGCAGACTCGATGAAAATTAAAACAAGGTTGGAGGTTGCACAATGAGCGAAAGACAGCGTATTACGCGGCGCAGTTTTTTGAAGAAAGCTGGAGGTGTCACCACAGCTGCTATAGTGTTTCCATATTTTGTGCGTCCCTCGGCTCTGGGCAAAGCTGGTACCATCGCGCCAAGCAACCGCATCGTCATGGGCGTTATCGGTTATGGCTGGCAGGGCGGCGGCAATACAAAGGACCTGCTCCGAAAACCTGAGGTACACTATGTTGCCGTCTGCGATATCGACGAGAACCACCTCCAAAAGGCCAAGACAAAGATAGATAACACATACGGCAACAAGGATTGCGTCACGTACCATGACTTTAGAGAATTGATTGCTCGCGGCGACCTCGACGCGGTCAACATTGCTCTGCCCGACCATTGGCATTCTGTACCTGTGATAATGGCTGCAAGAGCCGGGCTTGACATTCACGGTGAAAAGCCCTTCTCTCATACTCTGCTCGAAGGCCGAGCCATGTGCGATGCGGTCGAGCGCTACGGCCGAGTCTGGCAGACCGGAAGCTGGCAAAGGTCGGTCGCCAATTTCCATCGTGCCTGCGAGCTGGTACGCAACAACCGAATCGGCAAAGTGCGCAGAGTCGAGGTCGGACTCGGCAAAGGCCACAGCGATTATGCTGAAACCAAAGATAAGCAAACGCCGGGCCCACCGCCAAAAGAATTGGACTATAACTTCTGGCTCGGCCCGGCGCCATGGGCGCCGTACTGCCCGGCGCGAGTCCACAAGAACTGGCGATGGCATCTCGATTACGGCGGCGGCAAAATCATGGACTGGGTCGGCCATCACGTTGACATTGCTCACTGGGGACTCGGCTTTGATTACACCGGCCCGGTCGAAGTCGAGGGCTGGGGCAAGTATCCGACAGAAGGAGTATGGAACGCCCCCACCGAGTACGAGTTCACCTGTAAATACGCCAACGGGCTGGAGATGGTCGTTGCCAGCAGCTTCGCAGGCGGCGCCAAATGGTACGGCGACGATGGCTGGGTATATGTTAATCGCGGCAGGCTTGATGCAAATCCCAAAAGCCTTTTGAAAGAGGTCATCGGCCCGGACGAAATAAGGCTCTACAAAAGCCGCGACCATATGCAGAACTTTGTGGACTGCGTCAAAAGCCGGCAATTGACTATTACACCGTGCGAAGTGGCACACCGTTCTGCCAGCGTCGGGCATCTCGCCCAAATTGCTATGCGCTTAGGCCGAAAAATTCGATTTGACCCCGATACGGAGCAAATACTCGGCGACCCGACCGCAAGCAGCATGCTCGGCAAAGCAATGCGCAGTCCGTGGCACATTTAGAAAGTTTTTGATTTAAGGAGATTTATCAGCGATGAAGAATAATATCAATCGACGTCGGTTCTTGAAAACGGCGGCCGGTACGGCCATCGGCGCAATAAGTTTTCCGTATGTTGTCCCTTCATCAGCCTTGGGCAAAGCCGGTGCCATCGCGCCAAGCAACCGGATTGTGATGGGCGCCATCGGCGTAGGCTCGATGGGAACCGGCGACATGAAGGGTTTTCTCAATAGAGACCGGGTCCGAATGGTGGCCGTCTGTGATGTCGACCAGAAGCATCGTGACAGGGCCAAAAAGATTGTGGATAGAAAATATGAGAACAATGATTGCAGGACGTATCTGGATTTCCGTGAGCTGATTGGCCGCGGTGACCTTGACGCTGTTACCCTTGCCCTGCCGGACCAATGGCATGCTATTCCGGCGATAGCCGCCGCCAGGGCAGGCCTGGATATTCACGCCCAAAAACCGCTGGCCCGCACCATCCACGAAGGTCGCGCCATCTGTGATGCGGTCAAAAAATACGGCGTAGTCTGGCAGACCGGCAGCCAGCAGCGCTCGGGCCGCGACTTCCGCCGGGCCTGCGAGCTGGTCCGCAACGGCCGCATCGGCAGGGTACATAACGTTGAGGTAGGACTGCCCGACGGCCGCGGAATGGGTATGAAACCGGTCCTCCCTGTCCCGGAGACTCTGGACTGGAACTTCTGGCTGGGACCCGCACCCTGGAGGCCATACCAGGACTTCGGACGTGGAGATTGTCACTGGGATTGGCGATGGATTATGGACTACTCCGGCGGACAGCTTACAGACTGGGCGGGCCATCATATCGACATCGCACAATGGGGCATGGGCTTCGAGCGCACAGGCCCCGTCGAGATTGAAGGCAGGGGACTTTACCCTCAGAAGGGACTCTACGATGTCCCCATCGCCTACAAATTCACCTGTAAGTACGCCAACGGCCTGACGATGACAGTGGCCAATGACAGCCAGCAGCCCAAAGGCCGAGGCGCCGTCTGGTATGGTGACAAGGGCTGGATCCATGTCAAACGTGGAAAATTGGACGCCGAGCCCAAATCGGTCCTGGACTCGGTCATCGGGCCCAATGAGGTCCATCTTTATAAAAGTAACGACCACAAAGGCAATTTCCTCGACTGTATTCGTACCCGCGCAGAGACGGTCGCACCCGTTGAGATCGGCCATCGCTCCATCAGTGTCGGACTGCTCGGTGAAATCGCAATGCTCACGGGGCGCAAACTCAAATGGGACCCGGACAAGGAGATCTTCCTCAATGACGACCAGGCCAACATGATGTTGTCCCGGCCGATGCGCAGCCCCTGGCACCTTTAAGTCGAGGATGAGTAAGGCCTGGGCAAATAAAAAGTTTTGACAAGCGTTTTTATGGAAGGAGTAAAAATGAATCGAAGGTCAAAAGTCATTAACATTTTGTCGATTGCCGTCTCCTGTTTATTGCTGTTTACGAGTGTCTCGCTGGCAATATCGCCGGAAGAACTGCAGAAAATAGAGGACGCAGTGCCGGCAAAAGCAACCCTTAGGGCGAGGCGGCCGCGAAAACTGCTCATCTTCAATCTGTGCAATGATTACAAACACAGCTCGATACCGTATTGGGACAAGGCCCTGGAGATTATGGGGCGCAAGACGGGTGCTTACACTGCGGTAGTCAGCAATGATATGTCTATGTTCAAGGCCGAAAACCTCAAGCAGTTTGATGCGGTATGTTTGAATAATACTACCAAGCTTGATTTTGGAGACAGTCAATTGCGGCAGAGCCTGATGGCTTTCATTAAGGGTGGCAAAGGTATTGTTGGAATTCACGCGGCCACGGACAACTTTTACGACTGGCCGCAAGCCGCAGAAATGATGGGTGGCCAGTTCTGTGGCCATCCCTGGGGGGCTGGTGGGACCTGGGCCGTCAAGGTAGACGACCCAAAGCATCCACTCACGGCGGCGTTTGAAGGCAGGGGCTTCAAAATAAAAGAAGAGATTTATCGCACAAAGGCCCCTCTGTATTCGCGCGCCAGGCAACGTGTTCTGCTTAGTCTGGATATGACCGATGAAGCCACACGCAGCGTCAAAGGTCTTGAGCCCGATGATATGGACACCGGTATCAGTTGGGTTAAGAGCTACGGAAAAGGACGACTATTCTATTGTTCGCTCGGTCACAATCACCATCTTACGTGGAACCCGGCGGTGCTGCGGCATTATCTCGACGGCATCCAATTTGCCCTCGGCGACTTGCCGGTTGATACTACACCCGGCGCTCTGGGGCAATTAGATGAGTTGTTAGCGAAAATCGCCAAATATGAATACGGCCAAAGCCGGCATCCGCTTACCGAATTAACCGACCTTGTCCGTTCGGCACACGATTCACCTGAGGCTTTGGAGCGAATTGAAAGAAGTTTTCTGGAGTTCCTTCGGTCGGACGCTGCGCCGGCCGGCAAACAGTTTATATGCAGAAAGCTGAGTATCATTGGCACCGAAGAGTCTGTGCCGACCCTTGCTGCGATGCTGACCGAGAAGGCGACGTCGGAGATAGAGCCGTCGGATATGGCGCGATACGCCCTGGAGCGGATACCGGGGGCGGCGGTTGATGAGGCGCTGCGCGAGGCTTTGGACACGACCAGCGGAAAGGTTAAGGTTGGGATAATTAATTCGCTGGGCGAGCGCGGCGACAGAAAGGCG
>Ga0114930_10000594_pt1 | contig 37283 bp, 25 predicted proteins | sample AnhtaG_FD_87300 | JGI IMG/M metagenome (GOLD analysis project Ga0114930, IMG submission 87300) | Deep subsurface microbial communities from Anholt, Denmark to uncover new lineages of life (NeLLi) - Anholt_01485 metaG | ecosystem: Environmental > Aquatic > Marine > Oceanic > Sediment | place... | reverse complement strand
GAATGCGCTGGAGCCGTGACGGTGCTGAGAGACTCCTGCCGGTCCGAGCAGCGATTATGAGTGGCCGCTTTGAGAAATTGTGGCAAAAGGCCTACAGTTTGCCCCCAAATTGAAGTGCACCCGCTCCGGCTCAGTCCCTGGGGAGCGGTCGGCCCCGAGGATGGGGCCGGAGGGCGCTGGTGAGCAATGGCTCAGTGGTGATCGATATGAAATCAATCCGTGATCTGCTGCGGAGGGCGCTGCCTCAACTTGCTGCCGCACTTGTCGTTGCAGTTCTCACTGGCATCGCCCCCTACCTTTTGGGGACAGGCCGCCTTTGGTTCGCTTTCGCACTGGCCATCCTGGCTTTTCTTGTCACTCTCGCCCCAATGTTGTGGGTAGAAAAGGGCAGAGAGGGCGAGGCTGCTGGCGAATTCCCACCTGGCGTCCTCTGCCAGGCACCTCGCCCCCTCAGCGACATCGTCGGTCGCGAACAAGAGATCCGAAGGTTGAGCCGCGTCCTTAACCCCGGTACTCGGGCTGTTATCACCGGGGTAGTGGGGATGGGTGGCATCGGCAAAACCGAGCTAGTCAAGATCGTCGCCCATCAGGTGGCGGGCCGCTACCGCGACGGCGTCCTGTGGGCCGACTGCGGCCAGGAGCGGCCGGTAGACATCGCCGACCGCTGGGCGAGCGCTTACCGCGTGGGGCAGCTTCCCGGCGACGACTTCCCCGCTAAAGCCGCCGCCTGGCGCGGGCTGATCAGCGGCAGAGAGGCGCTGCTCATCTTCGATAACGTCCAGCCCGGCCAGGAGGTCGAGCCCCTCTTCCCGCCCCGGGGTCGCAGTACAGTCCTCATCACCACCCGCCATGCCCATCACCCCGCGCTGCGGGACATCGAACCGCTGCGGCTGGATCAGTTCACCTCCACCGAGGCGATGGCGCTGGCGGAGCGAGTGATGGGCTGGGTCAATGTCCGTGCCCAGCGGGCCGACGCCGAGCACCTCTTCGAGTTGCTGGGCTACCTGCCCCTGGCGGTCTCCATCGGACTGCACACCGCCCGGGAGAGGGGCTGGGCCCTGGCTGAGCTGAGCCGGGAGCTGGAACGGGCGGGAGCCATTCGTGCGCTGGACGAGCCGGGGTTGCGCAAGAGCCTGCAGGCTACTTTCCAGACCGCCTGGGACAACCTGCCCCACGATCTCCAGCGCGCCTTCGCAGCCTTGGCTGTCTTCAACCAGGGGCCCAGCTTCCACACCATCGCCATGGCTGCTGTGCTGGAGGTTGAGGAGCCGGAAGCTCGCGCGCTGCTCCACCGGTTGGCCGGTCGCTCCCTGCTGACCCCGGCCGGAGATAGCCGCTGGGCGCTGCACCCCCTGCTGCGGGAGTTTGTGGCCCAGAAGCTTCCCGCCGAGGACTCCGCCTGGGGCCGTATGGCCGCCCACTACGTGGAAGTGGCCCGACTTGCCGACGCGCTTTACCTGCGAGGTGGCGATGATGTCCTGCGAGGCCTGAATCTCTTCGGCCTGAAGTGGCCCCACATTCGAGCTGGGCAAGCCTGGGCCGCTGCCAACGCCGAACACGACGAGGCCGCTCGCCTGTGCGGCTCCTATCCCGACGCTGGCGCCTACTGCCTGGATTTGCGCCTGCCCCCTGGCGAGAAGATCCTCTGGCTGGAGGCCGCAGTCCAGTGCGCCCGCCGGATAGGGGACCGCCGGGCCGAGGGCAACCACCTGGTTAACCTGGGGCTCGCGTATGCCGCCCTGGGGGAGGTGCGGCGGGCCATTGAGTACCATCAGCAGGCGCTGGAGATTGATCGAGAGATCGGGGATCGGCGGGGAGAGGGGAACGGCCTGGGCAACCTGGGGGCTGCTTACTATCGCCTAGGAGCCTGTTGAAAAACCCCTGTTTCGCCCAACGTGCCGGCGGGCGTACCACTATATATAGGCATCAGAAGCTCTATGTTCCCTCTATGTAGTATGCCTGGCCTCAGCGCGTGTCACGGAGGGGGACTTTTTCAGCAGTCTCCTAGGGGAAGTGAGGCGGGCCATCGAATACTACCAGCAGGCACTGGGAATTGATCGAGAGATTGGTGATCGCCGGGGCGAGGGGGCAGACCTGGGCAACCTGGGGCTCGCGTATGCCGACCTGGGGGAGGTGCGGCGGGCCATTGAGTACCATCAGCAGGCGCTGGAGATTGCTCGGGAGATCGGGGACCGGCGGGGAGAAGGGAACAGCCTGGGCAACCTGGGGGCTGCTTACTATCGCCTAGGGGAAGTGAGGCGGGCCATCGGATACTACCAGCAGGCACTGGGAATTGATCGAGAGATTGGTGATCGCCGAGCTGAAGGGGCAGACCTGGGCAACCTGGGGCTGGCCTATGCCGCCCTGGGGGCGGTGCGGCGGGCCATCGAATACTACCAGCAGGCACTGGGAATTGATCGAGAGATTGGTGATCGCCGAGGTGAAGGGGTAGCCCTGGGCAACCTGGGGCTGGCGTATGCCGACCTGGGGGAGGTGAGGCAGGCCATTGGGTACTACGAGCAGGCTTTGCAGATTGCTCGGGAGATCGGGGACCGGCGGGGAGAGCGGAACCGCCTGGGCAACCTGGGGGCTGCTTACTATCGCCTAGGGGAAGTGAGGCAGGCCATTGGGTACTACGAGCAGGCTTTGGAGATTGCTCAGGAGATCGGGGACCGGCGGGGAGAGGGGAACCGCCTGGGCAACCTGGGGCTGGCCTATGCCGCCCTGGGGGAGGTGCGGCGGGCCATCGAGTATTACGAGCAGGCGCTGGAGATGGCACGGGAGATCGGGGACCGGCGGGGAGAGGGGAACCACCTGGGCAACCTGGGGCTGGCGTATGCCGCCCTGGGGGAGGTGCGGCGAGCCATCGAATATTACGAGGCCGCGCTGCAGATTGATCGAGAGATTGGTGATCGCCGGGGGGAGGGAACCAACTTAGCGAATATGGGCCAGGCCTACAAACGGCTGGGGGGTACGGCCAGGGCTCAGGAGCTGTGGGAAGAGGCGCTGCGCATCTTCGAGGCCATCGAGGATCCCCACGCCCAGTGGGTGCGGGAGTTGCTGGAGGGGTTGGGGTGAACCCTAACCCTCCCGCAGGTTTGGAACCCAATGTCACTTGAGGGTATGCGCCAGGCGGGGTGGGGAGAAGGGAGGACGGTCGAGCCGAGGCGGGCTGGTTGGCTGGAGCCTACAGGTTGGAAACCTGTAGTTCATCGTAGACTGCACCTTTCCAAGGTGTAGTGTTGGCCAGTCAACCGCCACTGGTCTGACCAGGCCCTCACGCTACCACTCACGACACAGTACGGCCAGGGGTCCGCGCCGGGTGGCATGGTGGGAGGGACGGCGATCGAGGCGAGGGGGGTTGGTTTGCGTGAGTCTACAGGTTGGAAACCTGTAGTTGCCTGTGCGCTGCTTTTGGGAAGGGTGTTCATCGCAAACTACACCTTTCCAAGGTGTAGTGCTCACCAACCAGCCACCGATGGTTTGACTGATGCCCAATGCCTGCCAAGCCAGAGGAGAGACGACGTGAATGAACAACTGGACTTTCACCGGCTCCTCAAATACCGTCCCAACGCCTATCACCACGTCACTTTCCCCACTAAGCGCCGTCGCCCAGTGCTGGCCGGTGAGGTGCGGCAACGCGTGCACTATTGGTTTGAGGAGATAGCTCGTCAGCACGACTTCCAACTGCTGGAGCGCAATACCTGGCTCGACCACGCACATCTGCTGATCTTCGTGCGCATCGGGGAGAACCTGAGTGCTGTGATGCACCAATTGAAGGGCGAGTCGGCGCGACGCATCTTTCTGGAGTTCGATGGGCTCAAGCAGCAGATCGGCCTTAACAACCTGTGGGGGCGCCGTTTCCATGCCGACGAAATTCCGCCCAAAGCCGTGGAGCGGGTGCGGCAATACATCCGTGACCAGGAGGCCATCCACACCAGGCGCACAGGCTACCTATCGCTGGCGCGACTCGAACGTTGGAGGGAGCTGGAACTGTGATCTTATCTGGCAAGGGCAGAGGAGGAATGACTTGAAAGCTGCACTGCTGTACGGCCCAAAGGATCTGCGCATCGAGGAGAGGCCTGAACCGATCATCGGCCCCGGCGAGATGCTGCTGCGGGTGCGGGCGGTGGGGGTTTGCGGCTCGGACGTGCACACCTACCTCCACGGACGGATCGGCCCGACCGTATTGCAAAGCCCCCTCATCCTGGGGCATGAGTTCGGCGGGCAGGTGGCCCAGGTCGCCGATGAGGTGGACAATGTCAGGCTCGGGGACCGGGTGGCCGTTGACCCGGCCCGCAACTGCACCACATGCGAGTTCTGCCTGAAGGGACACCCCAACCTGTGCGAAAACCTCCACTTCTGCGGCCTGTGGCCCGACGACGGCGCACTGGCGGAGTACATGGCCTGCCCCGCACGCCTGGCCTATTCCCTGCCGGAGTCCATCAGCTATGGCGGGGCGGTGCTGCTGGAGACGCTGGGCATCGCCATCCACGCGGCAGATCTTGGGAAACTGCGCGTCGGGTACGAGGTGGCAGTGCTGGGCTGTGGCCCCATCGGGCTGCTGGTGATCCAGATGGCCCGCCTCTCCGGCGCGACGCGCATCTTCGCCACCGACCTCTTGGACAACCGCCTGGAGTTCGCCCGGCAGTGCGGAGCCACGGATGTGCTGAACGCGGGCGAGGCTGATCCCGTGGCCTGGGTTGCGGAGCAGACGAAGGGACGCGGGGTGGATGTGGCCTTCGAGGCCGCTGGCGCAGCCGAGACCCCCACACAGGCGGTGGAGATGGCCAGGCACGGCGGCACCGTGTGCCTGATCGGCATCCCCGTGGAGGACCGGACCGAGTTCCGCGCCTCCAGCGCCCGGCGCAAAGGGCTGACCATCAAGCTGGTGCGGCGGATGAAGCACACCTACCCCCGGGCCATTGCCCTCGCCCAGAGGGGCCTCGCCGAGCTTCAATCGCTCCTCACCCACGAATTCCCGCTGGAGGAGGCGGAGAAAGCGTTTCAGTTGGTGGAGCACTATGGAGATGGAGTGATCAAGGCAGTCATTCGTCTATAGCTCAGCGACGAAAGGAGGAACAGACATGAGCGACGCAAAATACACCATCGGCATTGATTTCGGCACGGAGTCGGGGCGCGCTGTGCTGGTGCGCGTCAGCGACGGGGCAGAGATCGCTACTTCGGTGTATGCCTACCCCGACGGCGTGATAGATGAGACCCTGCCGGGCACCGACATCCAACTGCCACCCGATTTCGCCCTGCAGAACCCGGCCGATTACATCGAGACGCTGCGCACCACCATCCCCGCCGTGCTGAGAGAGAGTGGAGTGGATCCGGCCGACGTCATTGGTGTGGGCACCGACTTCACCGCCTGTACCATGATGCCCATTGACCAAGGGGGCACCCCGCTGTGCATGAAGGAGGAGTGGCAAGAGAACCCCTACGCCTGGGTCAAGATCTGGAAGCACCACGCCGCCCAGCCGGAGGCCAACCGGCTCAATGAGATCGCCCGACAGCGCGGCGAGCCGTGGCTGACCCGCTACGGAGGGAAGATCTCCTCGGAGTGGCTTTTCCCCAAGATTTGGGAGACGCTGAACAAGGCTCCGCAGGTCTACCAGGCCGCCGACCGCTTCATTGAGGGGGCCGATTGGATCGTCCTGCAACTGACTGGCCAGGAAAAGCGCAACTCCTGCACCGCCGGCTACAAGGCCATCTGGAGCAAGCGGGAGGGTTACCCGGAGGGCGATTTCTTCGCCGCCCTCGACCCCCGGCTGCGGAATGTGGTGGACGAGAAGCTGTCCCGCGACAACTACCCCCTGGGCCAGCGGGCCGGGGGGCTCACCGAGGAGATGGCGGCCCTCTCTGGGCTCCTGCCCGGCACAGCGGTGCCGGTGGGCAATGTGGACGCCCACGTATCTGTGCCCCCGGCCACGGTCACCGAGCCGGGGCGGATGGTGATCATCATGGGCACCTCCAACTGTCACATGGTCCTGGGCGAGGCGGAGGGGGTGGTGGAGGGGATGTGCGGCGTGGTGGAGGATGGCATCATTCCTGGTTACTTCGGCTTCGAGGCCGGGCAGTCCTGCGTGGGCGACCACTTCGCCTGGTTCGTGGACAACTGCGTGCCCGCCGAATACCAGCGAGAGGCCGAAGCCCGGGGGCTGAACCTCCATCAACTGCTGGAGGAGAAGGCTGCCCAGCAGCGGCCGGGAGAGCATGGGTTGCTGGCCCTGGACTGGTGGAATGGCAACCGCTCGGTGCTGGTGGATGTGGACCTGACGGGACTCCTGGTGGGGGCCACGTTAGCCACCAAACCGGAGGACATCTACCGGGCGCTCATCGAAGCCACCGCCTACGGCACGCGGGTCATCATCGAGGCCTTTGAGCGCAGCGGCGTGGCAGTGAGGGAGATCGTGGCCTGCGGCGGATTGCCGGAGCGGAACAAGCTGCTCATGCACGTCTACGCCGATGTGACGGGGCGGGAGATCAAGGTGGCCCGCACCGCGCAGGCGGGCTCCGTTGGATCGGCCATGTTCGCCGCTGTAGCTGCGGGAGCCCGGGCGGGCGGCTACGACACCATCTTCGAGGCGGCGAAACACATGGCTGGCCTGCAGGACATCGTCTACCGGCCCATCCCGGCCCACAAGGGGGTCTACGACCAACTCTTCGCTGAGTACCTCAAGCTCCACGACTACTTTGGCCGGGGGGCCAACGACGTAATGAAGGTGCTGAAGCGGATCAAAGCCCGGGGTGCTGGGATGAAGTCTGCGGCTCGAAGCCAGCGGGCTTGGGCTGCTGGGCTTTAGCTCAAGGCTTTGGCCTGACTCAAAGTCAAAAGCCCTGGCGACTTCTATCAGCACCAGGGCTTTCTATTGGTGGACCAGGCCATCACTCCCGCAGGAGGATCTCTATATCGAAGTCCTGGGCCGTGAGGGAGATGTATTTGTCATCCCGTGGCCCATCAATGACATAGCGCATCCGCTTCAGATTGAGCAGATCGGTTCTGGTGAGGGCGATGAAAACGATGCCGCGCTTGCTAACGCCGGGCGCAAATTCCCCTCCCACCTCATCGGAGCCCCGGTAGTCAGCCACGCTCTCCTCATCCGGGGTCACCAGGATCCCCTGAGCGGCCTCCAGGTTAATGGTTCGGTCAGAGATGTTTGCCACTTCCATCTCCAGGATCAGCGCCTGAGGCACCCCCAGCCAATACTCCCAGTTGTAGGCTGTGATCTCCAGCTCCTGGGGCCACTGCCCCAGATAGCCAAAAGCCACATTGGTAATGCGGACAATCACGCCCGCCAGCTCCTGCTCTGCATGGACTGAGGTGTCCACGGGAGGGGTGTCCGCTTCTGGAAAGGGGGTCATGGTCGGCCTCGGTTTTGGCCCAGAGGTTGTCGGGGTGGCCGAGTGGCATCCCGTGAGGACAAGCCCCGTCACCAATAGCAGCGTAATGGCCTTTGAGTGCATTCTGTACCTTATGAGAAAGAGGCCACTGAAGACCTCATTCACTCAAACGCGCCCGGAGGGACTCGAACCCCCAGCCTGCTGATTCGAAGTCAGACGCTCTGTCCATTGAGCTACGGGCGCTTATTCATCAAAAGATTATAGCATGTTCGGCACCTAGAGGCAAAAGGCAATTGACACTCGCTGCTCAATGGGCTACAATATACTTCGGTGTGAAATGCAGCACAGGGCAGGGAGAACGACCCGTGCCCTGTTTGATGGTGGGTGAGGGATATGCGAAGCTATGATGTGATCATCGTCGGGGCGGGGCCGGCCGGGATCTTCACTGCGCTGGAGTTGAGCCAGAGGGGAGCAACTAATCTCCTGATCCTGGACAAGGGGCCGGACATTGACCAGCGTGAGTGTCCAGCACGACAGCCGGGCGGCCGCTGTGTCCACTGCCAGCCCTGCCGCATCCTCGCTGGCTGGGGAGGGGCAGGTGCCTTCAGCGACGGCAAGCTGACCCTTTCCCCCATCGTGGGCGGACATCTGGCCGACATCCTGGGGCAGGAGCGGGCGCAGGCGCTGATTGATGAGGTGGATGCGGCATTCGTTCGCTTCGGGGCCACAGGGCCGGTCCACGTCGGCGATCGGGATGCGGTGGAACAATTGGAGAAGCGGGCCACGCTGGCCGGGCTGCGCTTGGTCTCCTATCCCATCCGCCACACGGGCACCGATCGCAGCGGCGCCATCCTTCGCGCGATGCGCGATGAGTTGCTGGAGCGGGGAGTGGATATCCGCCTGCGCACCGAGGTAGCCCACATACTGATCGAGGAAGGACGAAGCGTCGGTGTCGAGACCTCCGACGGCGAGAGGATAGGGGCCCGCTACATCGTCGTCGCCCCGGGGCGGGAGGGGGCGGACTGGCTGAAGGAGAGGGCGCAGGAGCTCCACCTGTCGCTGGAGCGCAACCCGGTGGACCTGGGTGCGCGGGTGGAGGTGCCAGCCGAGGTACTGGCCCCCGTGACCGACCTGGTCTACGAGCCCAAGCTGTACTACTACTCCAGAAGATTTGATGACAAAGTGAGGACATTCTGCGTGTGTCCCTACGGCGAGGTGGTCACCGAGTACGCCGGAGATGTGATGACCGTCAACGGCCATTCCTACGTCGACCAAAGAAGCCCCAACACCAACTTCGCCATTCTGGTCAGCAAGAACTTTACCGAGCCTTTCCGGGAGCCCATTGCCTACGGCAAGCACATCGCCCGGCTGGCCAATCTGCTGGGCGATGGCATCATCGTCCAAAGGCTGGGGGATTTGCGGCAGGGGCGCAGGTCCACTCCCAAGCGGTTAGCCCGCTCCATCGTCACCCCCACGCTGAAGGACGCCACGCCGGGTGACCTGGGATTGGTGCTCCCTTACCGCTATTGGGTCAACATCCTAGAGATGCTGGATGCCATGGATAACTTTGTCCCCGGCGTGGCTTCGGATCGGACACTCCTCTATGGCGTGGAACTGAAGTTGTACTCCTCGCGGCTCGAGCTGACCGAGGAGCTGGAGACCCAGGTGGAGAACCTCTTCGCTGCGGGAGATGGGGCGGGGGTCACACGGGGGTTGGTGCAGGCTGCGGCCTCGGGTTTGGTGGTGGCCGGAGCGATCCTCCGACAGAGCTGAGATACACCATGGCTACCTTCTACATATGGACTATTGGTTGTCAAATGAACAAGGCCGACTCACGGGCCGCCTCCGAGGAGCTGGCGAAGCTGGGCTACCGGCCTGTGGATCGAGCACAAGAGGCTGACCTGGTGATCCTCAACACCTGCGTGGTGCGGCAGAGCGCTGAGCATCGAGCCATCGGCTACCTCAACTCCCTCAAGCCGCTGAAAGGGCACGACCCCGATGCGCGGCTGGTGGTGATGGGATGTCTGGTGGGCCATGAGACCCTTGCCCAGCTCCGCCACCGCTTCCCCTACGTGGATGCCTGGCTCAAACCCTCCGATCTCCAGGGTCTCCTCGATTTCGTCTACCCTAAAGGGCACAGGCAACAGGATGCTCTGCCCAGCCAGCTTGCAACCCCTAACTTGGAACTTGCCTGTCCGTCGGACAGAGGGGCAACTCCCGTCTCCGTCTTCGTTCCTGTGATGCATGGCTGCGATCACTTCTGCACCTACTGCATCGTGCGACTGCGGCGGGGGAGGGAGCGCAGCCGTCCCATCGCCGAGGTCGCCTGCGAGGTGAAGTCACTGGTGGCGCGGGGCGCGCGGGAGGTGACGCTTCTGGGGCAGAACGTGGATTCCTACGGTCACGACCTGCGTGGAAAGCCCACCCTGGCCGACCTGCTCCGCGCCGTGCACGAGATCGAGGCGCTATACCGCATCCGGTTCCTGACCTCTCACCCGGGCGATATTCGTCCTGAGCTCATCGAGGCGGTAGCCAAGCTGCCCAGGGTGTGCGAGCACTTCGAGCTGCCGGTGCAGTCGGGCGATGATGAGGTCTTGCGGCGCATGGGGCGGAGCTACACGGTGGCCGAGTACACGGCGCTCATCGAGCGCATCCGGGCGCGCATACCCGACGTGTCGTTGGCCACCGATGTGATCGTCGGCTTTCCCGGCGAGACCGAGGCGCAGTTCGAGAACACACGCCGCCTGTTGGAGGAGCTCCGCTTTGATGTGGTGCACATTGCCGCCTACTCGGAGCGCCCCGGCACGCCGGCCGCGCGCCTGCACGACGATGTGCTTCCGGAGGAGAAGGAGCGTCGCCGCAGGGCCATCGAGGCCCTCCAAGAGCGCATCGCGGGGGAGATGAACCGGCAGCTTGTGGGACAGACCATCGAGGTGCTGGTGGAGAAGAAGCGGAAAGGCCGCTGGCGGGGGCGGACGCGGACCAACAAACTGGTGTTTTTCGAGGACGAGGCCGATTGGCGGGGGAAGCTGACTCAGGTGCGGATCACCTGGGCCGGGCCGTGGTCGCTGATCCGGGAGGTACTTCCGCGGACACCTCCAAACCACAGAGGCACAGAGAACACGGAGAATCGTTAGAACTCTGTGCCCTCTGCGCCTCTGTGGTAAGTAGCCTGGGGCTCGAAGTCCCAGGCTGAGCAGCTCAAGGGTGCTAGAAGCGCCCTGAACCATCGCCTGAATAGGTCAGCAGCCCACTTCCAGCGGACTTGGGCTGTTCAGCCCCGAGCTTTGGCTCGGGGCGGCGAAGATCAGTGTCGTTTTTGCCACAATGCATCAAATGTTAAACGAGAGGGCATCACCCCGTCGGGGTAGCCAGCCCGCAGAAACGTTCGTAGGCCGCATCCCAGGGAGCCGGGTGACCCGGCTCGTAACGGGCCATCTCGAAAGAGCCCCGCACCACGGCCCGTGCCTCCTGCAGTGAGGCGAACTCCCCCAGTGCCAGGGCTTGCATCAACACGTTGCCGATGGCCGTGGCCTCCACCGGTCCGGCCAGCACAGGCTGCTGTGTGGCGTCGGCGGTGAACTGACACAGCAGCCGGTTTCGCGCTCCCCCGCCCACGATGTGGATCACCTCCAGCCGCCGGCCCAGCATCGTCTCCAGCTTCTCCAACGTTGAACGGTAGGTCAGTGCCAGGCTCTCCAGCACGCAGCGGATCATCGCTCCCTTGTCCTCGGGGACCGGCTGGCCAGTGCGGGCGCAGAAAGCCCGGATCTCGGCCGGCATGTCCGCGGGGTGGAGGAAGGCCGGGTCGTCGGGGTTGACCAGGGCCACGAAGGGTGCAGCCTGCTCGGCCATCTGGCTCAGCTCATCGTAGGAGTAGCTCTCTCCCTGTCGGGCCCATACCCGGCGACATTCCTGCACCAGCCACAGGCCCATGATGTTCTTGAGCAGGCGGAAGGTGGAGCACACGCCGCCCTCATTGGTGAAGTTGTATTCCAGGCTCTGAGGGCTGATGATTGGCTCGGCCACTTCTACGCCCATCAGCGACCAGGTGCCGGAGCTGATGTAGCAACCCTCTTGCGAGGCAGATTCGAAGGGTACTGCGGCCACGGCCGAGCCAGTATCGTGGCAGGCGGGAGCGATGACTGGTACCTGCTCCGATCCAGCTTCCTCGGCCACTGAGGGCACAAGGGGACCCAGGATGGTCCCCGGCTCCACGATCTCTCCCAGGATGTGGGTGGGCAGACTCAACTGCTTCAGCAAGAGGTGGGCCCAATCGCCGGCCCGCGGGTCGTAGAACTGGGTGGTGGTCGCCTCAGTCAACTCGCAGACCTTTTGGCCGGTCAGCCAGAAGTTGAAGAGATCGGGCATCATCAACAGCCTGTGGGCCGACTCCAGCTCGGCGGAGTTGCTGAGGGCCATGGCCAGGAGCTGGTACAGGGTGTTGAGCTGCATGAACTGGATGCCAGTGCGCTGGAATATCTCCTCCCGAGGGACACGGCGAAAGGCTTCTTCCATCATGCCGTCGGTACGGGGGTCACGGTAGTGGTAGGGGTTGCCGATGAGCCGGTCGTCACGATCCAGTAAGGCGAAGTCCACTCCCCAGGTGTCCAGCCCGATGGAGGCCAGGTCGGGGCCAAACTGTTGGATGCACATCCTCAGGGCGCGCTTCATCTCGGAGAAAAGGCGCAGCACGTCCCAGTGAAGGCTATCCAGAACGCGCACCGGACCATTGGGGAATCGGTGCACCTCCTCCAGCCGAAGCCGATCTCCTTCCAGCAGCCCCAGGACGGCCCGACCGCTCTCGGCACCCAGGTCGAAGGCCAGAAATCTCTTCCTTTGAGCCGTGGCTGCACCTCCAGGCAATCAGTATCTTAACCAGTCAAATTCTTGCCCAAGCGGCAGGAAAACTAACCACAAAGATACAAAGGCACAAAGAAAATGAAAAACCTAGTAACTTGGTGTCTTAGTGGTTTTGATGAGATTAGTTGGTCATTCACAGCGCAGCTATTAGCCGTACAGCGGCCCAAAATCAGCGCAGGCCCGAAAATCTGCCCCCTGTGGGTCCATCGCGCCAAAGGCGGTCCAGGCGCTGGGCCTGAAGATCAGCTCCTCAGGCACGTTGTGCATGTACACTGGGATGCGCAGCATAGAGGCCAGGGTGATCAGATCGGCGCCGATGTGGCCGTAGCTGACCGCCCCGTGGTTGGCACCCCAGTTGTACATCACGGAGTAGACGTCCCTGAAAGGCCCGCGGCCCATCAAGTTGGGGACAAACCAGGTGGTCGGCCAGGTGGGATTGGTGCGCTCATCCAAGATGTGGTGAACCTCCTCAGGCAGCTCTACGGCGTACCCTTCCGCAATCTGCATCACTGGGCCGAGCCCCTTGACCAGGTTGATTCTGGACATGGTGACAGGCATGCCCCCACGGGTCAGGAAACACGAGGAAAAACCGCCTCCTCTGAAGTACTCCACCATCGCTGGATACCAGGTTGTCGCATCAAGGCATTTTCTGACCTCTTCCGGGGTGATCTCCCAGAAGGGTCTCATGGCCGGCTGGCCGTCAATCGTCTGCTGGCCAGTGCCGTCCAGGGCGGCGGAGCCGGAGTTGATCAGGTGGATCACCCCACCCGCTGCCAGGCCAGTCAGCTCGTAGCCCGCCACCCGCTTGACCGCTTGGGGGCTCCAGTAGGTCCTCACATCAGCGAAGACCTGGGCGGTGTGGGTCAGGAGATGCCCCAAGAGCATGGAGACCCCGTTGAGGCAGTCATTTTCAGTGGCCACGATGAAGGGCTCTCGAATGCCGTTCCAGTCAAAAGAGGAGTTGAGGATTGCCTCCAGGAAATCGCCGTTGGGGAAGTGGTCGGTCCACTGCCGCTGCCCCTGAAAGCCGGAGACAATGGCGTTGTGCCCCAGGGCCTCCTCATCATAGCTGAGTTCCGCCAGCCGAGGATTGTCAACCATCAGGTCTCGGGCGATGATAGCCATCTTCACCACGGTTTCCCAGTCCCGGTCTTTCTGCGCCCGGCTGCGTTGGGTTTCTGAGGGATTGTAGTCTCGCCCCTCTCTGCAATTCTCTCTTACCCACTGCAAGGCCCGGGCAAATTCCTCCTTGTCGTAGATCTCCTCCTCTATTCTACGGACGAATTCGGTCATATCAACCGTTTCCACCCGCATTCCCAGGTAGCTTTCAAAGAAGGCCTGATCCACGATAGATCCAGCGATGCCCATGGAAACGCCGCCCATGGCCAGATATGATTTGCCGCGCATAGTGGCAACTGCCAACCCGGCGCGGGCAAATTGCAGGATTTTCTCCTGCACGTCGGCCGGAATTGAGGTATCACCCGCATCCTGGACATCCCGCCCGTAGATGCTGAAAGCCGGCAGCCCCTTTTGGTTGTGCGCAGCCATGACAGCCGCCAGGTAGACCGCGCCGGGGCGTTCGGTGCCGTTGAAGCCCCACACCGCTTTGGGAATATGGGAATCCATGTCCATCGTTTCCGCGCCGTAGCACCAGCAGGGCGTGACGGTAATGGAGAGGCCCACCCCTTCTCGGGCGAACTTCTCTGCGGTCTGAGCGGCTTCGGCCACCCCTCCGATGCAGGTGTCGGCGATGACGCACTCCACCGGCAGGCCGTTGGAGTGGCGCAGGTTCTCGGTCAGCAGCTCGGCCACAGCTTTGGCCAGCGCCATCGTTTGGTTCTCTAGAGATTCCCTCACCCCCCTCCGCCGGCCATCAATGGTAGGGCGGATGCCGATCTTGGGCATCTCGCCGACCAGTCTGTTTTGAGGGGGATTCATCTCTATGCCTTTTGCGTTCGCCATTGTTATGCCCTCCCTTTCCTGCAATCTGATACTGCGAATCTGACTACGTTCTTTCACCTGCCGGAACAACCCTCACGATAGCGTGGATATGCACTCAGGACACGGTCATCTCGACGTATTCGCCTGATACCTGGAAGGGGAACGGCTCACCTCCTGGCTCCAAGAAGACCGCCCGGGGCTCACTGGCCTTGATCCGCACCGGGATGTCATGCAGGGGCGGGATGGACTCGATGGGAGGGTAGGTATCCGCCTGCGCATGCCTGTCGCAGTGGAAGTTGATCAGGTTGAGCCCTGTGCCTGGCCACAGGACAGGCTAACAACTCCCCCTCCCGTTGCAGGAGATCCAACATGGGAGGTCCCTCAATCTCCTAGGGCACCTACCCGACCTGTAGCCACCAGCAACCCACCATTATACACGAAATCGCGCAATTTGGTCAAGCGCTCCGACCGCAGTCCGGGGATGTCGGGCAGGATGACTGCGCAGTAGCTGCCTCGTTGCTAATAGTGGATCACACCGCAGTGGCTAACTTCCTTTGTCGAATGTGACGAGGCTCTTGGACCCAGAGGGCCAGCAGTGTGCCTCCCAGGGTGGTCACGAGCAACGCCACGGTGAACATCCCCTTGTAGCCAACCCCGATAGCCAACCACCCACCCAGGAGCGGGGCCAAACTTCTGACCGGTGCAAGCAGGGTGTTGGTCAGGCCGATGTAGGTAGGGCGATCCTCAGGGGCACAGAACTCCAGGATGATGTTCATGCCAGATATGGAATCGCCGGCCATGGAAGCGCCCAACAGGGCGAAGGTGGCCAACAGCCAGGCCGCTGAAGAAGCCATCCGGGTAGCTATAGCTGCAAGCGCCATGGAGAAGGCTGCCCCACAGAGCACCGCTTTGTGCCCTCTCCGGTCCCCCACCATCCCCCACAGGAGGTTCATCACTGCCTGGCTGCCCACAAGCACTGCGGTGAGAGTCCCGACTTCTTTGCCCCCTATAGCGAAGCGTGAAGCGCCATACACCATGAAGAAGCCGCCAGCCATACCCCCCAGGTTGGCGATGGATCGACTGACCAGGAAGCGCGCGTAGTTGCGGTCCCGCCGCAGCACTGTGGGGAGTTGTCCCAGATAGTGGCCAAGGCTGGTACGCGCCTTGACAGTGGGGCTCTCGGGCTCACGGTTGAGAGCCAGTCCAACCCAGGAGATGACCATAGCAGCGAAGGCCAGGCTGAAACAGAGTCCGAAATTGCGCGGATAGGGCCTATCAGCCAGGATCCAACCAGCAAGCATAGCACCTACAACGCCCAGAAGCGCTCCCAGGCTGTGCCCCAACCCGGAGTACAGGCCGCGTCTGCGCACCGGGATGACCTTGGCGACCATGTCGAACCAGGCGGGCGTCGCCACACCATTGGACACGGCCGATGTAGCGAGAAGCAGGAAAAGGGCAACCAAGGCAGCCGCCGGGGCGGGCTCGGCCAGCCACCACACGGCCAGCCCGGTGAAGAGATAGGGAAGGCGCTCCCCCAGCCCACCCACGAGCATAACGAAGGGCTTCTTGCGGCGTAGTCCTTCGGCAAAGTTGGCAGTGAGCAGTTGCGGCAGATAGTAGCCCAGGCTGTAGATGGCCGGGATCAGACCGATGGCCATCTTGGAAGGAGTTAGGCGGCTCACCAGGAGGGGCATGACCGTCGCCCGCGAGATGAGGCTCATACCGAACATGATGAACACTATGTCAATGACGTTCACCGCGAAGTTCCAGGGGAAGTGAGCCTCTACCTGGCGGTGAAAGTCGGTCTCATCGGTCACACTGTCAGCCCTCTTTCAGCGCTTTCCATACTCCTCGATAGCCTCCAGGTAGCACTCGACGCTGGGGATGGGCACCGTGTAGGGGATGTGATTACCCACGGCGAAGAAGTAGCCCGGGCAGTCCCGCCCCAGGTCCGCGCATCGCTTCACCTCCGCTCGTATCTCCTCAGGGCTCCCGAACTGGAGGATGCGGGAGTCAATGTTCCCAATGATGACGTGGGTCTGCCCATATTGTTCTACGATACACTTCAGATCCGTCAGCGGCTCGAAGATGAACCCCTCCGCTCCAGCCTCCGCAAGGTCATCCACGAACTCGTCGAAGTTCCCATCGGAGCAGAAAAGGACCTTGACCCCTACCTCCCGGAGCGGCGTCCACAGCCGCTTCAGGCGGGGGAAGATGTACTCTCGCATCCAGGCGGGGGAGAAGGCAGGGCCGCTGGCCCAGACGATGTCGTCGTGGCAAAGGAAGATGGGGACCTCGGCCCGGATGTGCGCCTCCACGACCATCATGCTGATCTCGGTGAACTGGTCGAGTATCTGTTCGAAGCGGTCCGGATCATCCTTGGCGGCCAGCATGAACAACTCCCACCCGAAGGTGATGATGTTCCAGGTGAAGACGGAATTGTAGAAGCCGCCGGAGAACACCGCATCGGGGTAGGCTGACTGGCCCCTCTCGTAGTACTCCCGCACGAAGGCGGCTAACTCCTCAATGCTGGGCAGGTCCGCTGGCTCCAGCGGGTTGAAGGCGAGCACCTCCTCCACTGATTTGAAGGGGTAGGAGGAATGCCAGGGGACCTCTGTCTCGTAGTACTTGGCCCGTCCCATGTCAGTGCGGGGCAGACCCCACTCCCGACTGTAGGTGGACCAGATGAAGTCATAATCCAGGGCTTTGGCGATCTCGGATAGTGCCTTGTGTGTCTGAGATGGATCTTCGAAGTCATAGCCTGTGATCTTCTTGATGAATCGCCGATGGAATAGATATTCCGTGTGGGGAATCCGGTCTGGCATCTCCAGGTGGATCGCCTGCCAGCCTCGTTGGTAGCTCATCTCCCGCCTTTCCCGGTTCCTGTTTACCACAAAGACACAAAGACACGAAGATCACAGAGCTATTCGCTTAATGCCATGTTTGATCAACGGTAAACTCTTCCACCAGCACCATCGGTCGTAGCTCTTCTCCTTGTCCCTTTGTGTCTTCGTGCCTTGGTGGTTAACAGATACCTTGGATGAAAGACCCCAATCAGAGGCCCTCAATCACCTGCTTGCTCAGCTCCATAGGGGCGCACACTCTCTCCGAAAATGGCCTCAGCCTCACACTATAGCTGATCTCCTGGGGTTCCAGCAGATACTGCGGCAGGACTCCTGGGCCACAGCTCGCATTGCCCAGACCCGACTGCTGGTAATCCAGGTTCAGGGTGATGTCTTCCCGCCGTTTCAGTTCATAGGTGTGGGTGGCTTGGGCAAGATCCTCCGTCGTGAAGTGGTGGGCACTCACATTCAGCAGGGGGATTCCCACGGCCAGCAGGCCGATACCCCTGTCACTGGTCAGCGCCACCCATCGTATATCTGTCTTGTTCCCATTTTCCTGAGGCGTGATGTACGGTACGTACTGATCATCCACCGTGCCGCGGTAGACGCCGACCTGTGCCCCTAGCTTTCGGTCGGAATAGCTCTCATGGGGGCCGCGTCCGTACCAGGAAAAGTTGTTATACTCGCCTGGCAGGCTCATTTGCAGACCCACCCGCGGCAAGGGAGGAAGCTTACCAGTCGGCACGACGTGGGCCTCGACCACCACGTCGCCGCTACCGTAGATGGTGTAGGTGTATTCGCAGTCGAAGCCACCCTTGTAGTAGGACACAAAGAACTGTTCGGGCGGGATGTTACGAAGCTCAAGCAGGACTTCTCTGGTCGGCTGGGGCACATGTTTCCAAGAATCCCGGACCCATCTGTAGGTCGCTTCAAAGAATTCGGGGATGCGACCAAGGCGATCGAGATGGGCAACCAATTCTCGCGCTTTATCTTCGTCTGGCAGGTCATCATAGTCCACCTCTAAGCGAGAGCAGAGCGTACGGATGGTGTCCTCGTTAAGAGATGCAGCCAGTCGTTGAGCCAGTTCGACCAGTTGCTGCCGCGCCCGTGATTCCCGTTCTAGAGCCGTCGCATCGGCTGCCGGAGCGCTTGTAGACTGCACCCGGATCCGCACCACGTGCGGTTGAACCTGATCTGCCTCCACCTTCTCCACCTGGTGCTGTAGTCGGTCCAGTCCTGCGGCACGCCATCTGATGGCCATCTTTTGTTCGCCCCAGGTGTTGGCATCGTTGTCGGTGGGAGCGCGCCAGACATTCAACCGAGGCCCTTCCTTCACCAGCTCCCTGCCCGCGTACTGGAAAGAGGTGATCACTCCCTCTCCCTTGCTCAAAACCAGGCTGAACTCCGACCCCCGTACCGTCACCTCTTCATCCGACTCTTCTAGTTGAAGCTCCGGCATGTCTGCGATCCTCAAAGCCGGTTTTGCTGGAACATCGAAGGGCACCTTAAACTGGGCCCAGGCCACCTCGTGCCCCTGGGCTGCCCACAGGGTAGCGTGGGCCAGAGTGAAGCTCAGGGTAAGCCAATACTTGGCACCTGGCTTCAGTTCTGGCCTGCTGAAGGGAACGGTCACCGTCTCGCTGCACCCGGCAGGGAGATCCAGCCTGGGGAGTTCACCCTTCTGCAGCACGTGATCGTCAGCCGACAGCTTCCAGGAAACATCGAGCTCGCTGAGAGTCGAAAAGTGGTATCTGTTGATGATCTTGACTACCCCCGCAGTCAGGTCGACCTGCTCGACTCTCACGGGTTCCAGGACCTTCTTGTATTCCCATAGGCCGGGGTGGGGTTCGCGATCGGGGGAGACCAGGCCATTGATGCAGAAGTTGCCGTCGTTGGGCTCGTCGCCGAAATCGCCGCCGTAGGCAAACCATTCCTCACCCTCCTCCGTCCTCTGCCGGATGCCCTGGTCCACCCAGTCCCAGATGAACCCGCCCTGCAATCGCTTGTGTGTCTCTATGGCCTCCCAGTACTCTTTCAGGTTGCCGGTGCTGTTGCCCATCGAGTGGGCGTACTCACACATCACGACGGGGCGAGTCTCTCCCTCCTCCTGGGCCATCTTGATGATCCGATCCACGCTGGGATACATCGGTCCCAGGATGTCAACAATTGGTGCATCCTCGGCGGGATGATAGTGGACCAGGCGCGTGGGGTCGTACTCGTGAATCCAGCCCGCCAGCGCAGCGTGATTGGGGCCATATCCGGACTCGTTACCCAGCGACCAGACGATGACACAGGGGTGGTTCTTGTCGCGCTCCACCATCCGGATGCCCCGTTCCATGAAGGCGGTGACCCACTGCGGATCTTTGGTGAGTTTGTCCCAGACCCCGTGAGACTCGATGTTGGCTTCATTGAAGATGTAGAGACCATACTGGTCGCACAGGTCGTACCATCGGCGATCATTGGGGTAGTGGGAGGTGCGCACGGCATTGATGTTGAACTGCTTCATCAACCGGATGTCCTGGATCATCGAGTCCACGGTGACGGTGTGGCCGGTGTCGGGGTCATGCTCGTGGCGGTTCACACCTTTGATCAGAATGGGCACACCATTGACATGGAGCTGCCCCTCCTTCACTTCGACCTTGCGGAAGCCCACTTTGCAGCTTTCGACCTCCAGGATGTTGCCCAATGGATCTTTCAGTGTGACGAGCATGATGTACAGATTAGGGTGTTCCGCCGACCACTTCCGCGGATTGCGAACCTCCCCTTCCAGTTCCAGCGCGACCTCGTCCGCCTGGCCTACCTTCACGCTCTGCCCAATTGGCTCGGCAAACATCGGCTTGTTATCCGCATCAAAGAGACTCACTTCAACACAGGGTTCCTGGCCCTCGTCGCCGTAGTTCCTTACTTTGGCCCTGACTTTGAGCATCGCGTCGCAGTAATGCTTGTCCAGTTCCGTCCTGACCCAGAAGTCTCGCACGTGCACACCGGGCGTGGCGAACAAGTAGACGTCCCGGTAAATGCCGCTCAGCCGCCAGAAGTCCTGATCCTCCAGGTAGCTGCCGTCCGACCAACGATACACCTGGACGGCCAACATGTTCTCGCCGGGATGGATGTAGGGCGTGATGTTGAATTCTGCCGGCAGCCGGCTGCCCTGGCTGTAGCCCACCTCCTCGCCGTTCACCCAGAGGTAGAAGGCCGAATCAACGCCCTCAAAGAGTAGGAAGACCTGTCGGCCGTCCCAGTTGTCCGGGATTGTGAAATTCTTGCGATACGCCCCGATGGGGTTGTCATCTTGCGGCACGCGCGGCAGGTCATCGGCAGGGAACGGGTACTGCACGTTGGTATAGATAGGCGTGCCGTATCCTTGCAACTGCCAGTTCCCCGGTACGGTGATGGTGTCCCACGCATTGTCACCAAAGTCCGTTTCATGGAAGTTCTGAGGGGCCGATGCCGGAGTGGGAGCCCACTTGAACTTCCAATCGCCATTCAGCAACTGGAAATAGGGTGATGCGCTCCGGTCGCCTGCCAACGCCGTCTGCTCATCCGCGTAGGGCACCAATGGGACGTGCGCCCGCTCCTTGTTGCGCCCCACGACCTGGGGGTTTTCCCAGTCATTCACCTTGCTTCGGCTGTGTCTTGTCATGAGTGTCCCTCCTGAGGACTCACAAGGGCATTCACGGTAGAGTTGCCCATGCACCACAGTGCGCCACGATGCATGAAAATAGTCACCACGAAGACACCAAGACACCAACTTTTCTTTGTGCCTTGGTGACTTGGTGGTTCAAAGTTCCTATTCCAGGAACAGCTCGATCACGGGCACCGTCACCTTCGGCTTTTGCACGGGAAGCTCCAAGGTGATCGTATCTCCAGCAGCGCCTTCCCAACGCAACAGCCCGAGTGGGTCTATCGTGAATCTGATCTCTGATGCATCGTTCAGCAGTTGGGCGTATTCGACCTTTCCCGCAAGGCCATCCAGGTGAAGTGCCCGAAAAGGCCAGGTGAACAGGTGCACGTACAGCCGCTTCGTGTCGGGGTTGTAGGTCAGCCGGCAGTCCTGTGGTGCCTTGAACTCCTCTGGTGCCTGCGTGCAGCCGTAGATGGAGCGGCCGTGCTGTTTCATCCATTTGCCGATGCCCGCCAGCCGATCCATGGCCCTTTCGTCGAACTCGCCCCGGGCGGTCGGACCGACGTTCAAGAGCAGATTGCCCCCTTTGCTGACCGTGTCAATCAGCATCTGCACGAGTTGCTCCACGCTCTTCCAGGTTGCTTCGTCGCGGTGGTAGCCCCAAGAACCGGAGAAGGTCTGGCAGGTTTCCCACAACACCGTTTTGCCCTCGACTTTGACCCCCTCGCGCACCACGATCTGCTCGGGCGTCCTGAAGTCCCAGCCCCAGTCAGTATCCAGCAGATCAGCCCGGTCGTTGATGAGAATGTGAGGCTGGAGCTCGCGCACCATCTTGATGAGCTTCTCCGATTGCCAGTCCTCTCTGCCCTTGCCATCCTCACCGGGATAGGAGAAATCGAGAAACAGGACGTCAATCTGGCCGAATTCTGTCAAGAGTTCCCTGACCTGCGCGTGCAGGTATTCGGCGTACTTCTTGATATCCCTGTCCTTGTTCTTCTCCCTGAATTCCGCGTTGTCCCGCATGGGGTGGAGGCGGTCCACGGGAAATTCCGGATGGTGCCAGTCAATCAGCGAGTGGTAAAAGCCGACGCGAAGCCCTTCCTCACGGAAGGCCTCGACCATGGGCTTCAGAAGGTCCTTGCCGTATGGGGTGTTCGTCACCTTGTAGTCGGTGTACTTCGAATCCCAGAGGCAGAAGCCCTCATGGTGTTTGGCGGTGATGACGAAATACTTCATGCCTGCCTCCTTCGCCGCGCGCGCCCAGGCCTGCGGGTCGTAGAGGTCGGGGTTGAAGTGGTCAAAGTATTTCTGGTACTCCTTATCAGTGATGCGCTCACGGTTCTTCACCCACTCGTGCCGGGCCGGCAGACCATACAGGCCCCAATGGATGAACACGCCAAACCGGTCGTGAACCCACCACTTCCAATCGCCCTTTGGTTCCCTTAGCAGTTCAGTCATTGCGCATCCCTCCTGGATTGTATTGAGACTTCCGACTTGCGACAAACCACAACTCCACCACTGAAGGCGGGAAGCGGGCCTCACGGAGCCATTTCTGTCTTGACTCAGACATGTCCCATTGGTTATCCCCTTTCTAGCAGAGCTTCGTGTCCCGGTCTAGCGGGCGAAGGCTCGGAAGGGATTGGTATGGGTCAGTTGGCGGATGGTCGCCTCGTCCACGCCGGCCGCCCGCAGTTGGGGCAGGAAACATTCACTGATGTAGGTGTAGGGCCTGGGAGCGCCTCCACCGGGCTGGGCCGGATCGTACCAGCCCCGATCATGGCTGAGCAGCAGGTGGTCGCTCAGGCCGGCGTCCAGCACACGCTGGACAAGCTGGATGAAGAAGTCGTCGTCAAGCCCTTCACTGCCAATTGCGTCATACTCTATCCAGGCTCCTCGCCGCGCCATCTCCAGGTGCAGTTCAAAGTCTGGCTCGGCATGAGCATGAATCCAGATAAAGCGCTCCGGCGTGTAGCCAGCCTTCTCGATGATATCAAGCTGATCCCGCACGACGCGGCCCCGGATGGTATGGCTGCCGATGACAGCGTTAGCGGCAGCCGCAGCGGTTGCGGCTGCCCGCAGGATCTTGGCCTCACACTCTGTCAGTCCCTCATCGCTGGCACTCAGCTTGATCCAGCCGGCCTGCACGCCGCTCTCCTCGATCTCGCCCAGCAGTTCGCCCATCATCCACTTTTGCAGCTCTGCTTCGCTGGCGGCGTGCGCCCAATCGGGTATCCACGGCTCGCGATAGATACCCGTGGGGACCACCAACGGGAAACGGGTGACCCCGGAGACGGCCTTGAGGATGTCGGCCCGTCTCCCTACACCGACGGCGCTGCATTCCACAATCGCCGTAACGTCGGCCATCTGGGCCCCAGCGATCTCCGGCGACATCAGCTCGATGACCTGGGCAGTTTTGGCCCGGGCATAACCGGGCTGATCCCAGGTGCGCAGGTCTACAAAGACGTGTTCGTGGGGCAGGATCATTCCCAGTTCATCGGCACTCTTGGGGCCCAGGGTGGTGATCAGATGTGTCATCCGGTTTCTCCTCCTCCATTTATCACAGCCGCTCCAGATATAGCCTTCGGGTCTCATCGCGATCAGGGACGCGAGGATTGGCCTTCACATCTGGAAAGGCCATGCAGTCCGCAAGTATGGGCTCCAAGTCCCCCTTTGTAACCCCCAGATCCTTCAAGGTCAGCCACATGCCGATCTCGCGGATGAACCCCTCCATCGCCTCCACAGCGCCCATGACCGCTTCCTCACCGTCACCGCTGAGAGCCGGATTGAACACTTTGCCGACCGCGATGAACTTCCCGGGAGCGGCGTGGCAGGTATACCTCAGGAAGGCTGGATAGATGACCGCGAGCGATTCCCCATGTGAGACCTGAGGAAAATGGCCGCTTATGGGCTGCCCCATAGCGTGGGGGAGAGTGGTACCTGCGTTACTGATGCACATACCGGCCAATGTGTCAGCCCAGGCCATACCACTGCGTGCCTCGACCTCTGCCCCATTCTCGATCGCGTTCAGCAAGTTCTCTGCGATCAGCCGGATGGCCTCCATCGCCAGGAGGTCCGTCATCGGCGTGGCCGAGACGTTGATGTATGATTCGAAGGCATGGGTGAAGACATCGAACCCCGTGCAGGCGGTCAATCTCCTGGGCATGCTGAGCATAAGTGTTGGGTCAACGATGGCGGCTCGGGGGAAGATATTTGGATTGGCGATCGCCGATTTGGACTTGAGCTCTGAATTGGTGATCACGGCGTAGAGCGTGGTATGACTCCCCGTCCCCGAGGTGGTGGGCACAGCAACTACGGGCAGGGTACCTTCGGTGGGTTGCTGGTCCTGGAAGAACATGTAGTCCCATACACTGCCCGGGTGAGTGGCGGCGACGGCGATCCCCTTGCCGGTATCAATGGCGCTCCCACCTCCCACCGCTACGACCACTTTGCAGCGGCTATCGCGGGCGATCTTCGCTCCTTTGTCCACCACATTCACTGTGGGATTGGGGATGGCCTGGTCATAGTGGATCGCCTCGACTCCAGCTTGCTCCAGGCTGTCGCGAGTGGCCTCCAACGCCTGCCGATACCCGCGACCTCGGCCTGTGACCAGCAAGGCCCGGTTACCATACTCCTTCGCCGTCCGGCCCAATTCCGCGAGCCTTCCTGGGCCGAACCTTATCTCCGTCGGACTGTAAAAGCGGAAATCCATGGATCCTCCCTCCATAAGTTAACGTTGCGGTTCGCTAGTGACAGAGTCAAAACACAATAACAGCCCTGGCAGAGCCAAGGCTCTCAAGTCCTGAAACCCCAGCGTCAGCATTCATTAAATGGACAACAACCCTCACCAGCAGCCCATCCCTCATCCAACTGCGTCTGTCAGCAGGATCATCTGATGCCCAGACACCCGAGGTACCCTGAGACGGGCATATCCATCCCGGAATTCCCACTCCAAGGGCTCCTCCTGGGGCACCAGTTGGACTGCTGAGGGCCTTCGTTCTGAACGGACACTGAGCTCCACATCAACCAGCGGCAACACGTCCTCGACTACATCCAGCAAGCCGCGCCGTTGATGGACGTAATGCAACAGGTGCACCAAGAGATCGTCACCCTGGCGCCGCACAGTCACAATCGCTGTCGAGGGGAAGTTGTGTTCACCTATTCGCGGTCGGGGCAGCAATCGGCGCAGACAGTTGGCCAGGATCTGACGATGCACTCGCTGTGCGGACTGCGCGTACTCCTGGAACAGCGGACGTGCTACGTAGATCACTCCGTTGTTTTGGGTGATGATGGGATCCTCAGTAACCTTCTCCATCGGGGTGTACTGATGGGAGCAGAAATGCTGCCAGGTACGGTTGAAATAGGGAGCCCCTGCACGGGCCAGTGTCTGGGTCCCCGGCCCGGGCGTCGCTCTTACGCCCGGCAACCGACACACGTGAGGCATGGGTTCCACACCCGCTGCTAACTCCGGCCCTACTATGACATAATCGGGTGAGAACTCCGCCGGACCTTCATAATGTATCCCCATCTCCTCGCTCAGGACAAACTCACCCCGCTCCCGATTCAGTCCCGACTCGCCCGTGATGAGCAGCTTGCCCCGTTCGGCCAGGTAGTTGCGTAGCCGATTGGCCAGTCGATCATCTACGGCTATCTGATCTGGCAGGATCACTACCGGGTAGGGTGAGAGGTCAGCTCCCGCATCAATAAACTGGAACTGGTACTTGAGCTGCTCCAGCACGTGGAGCACACCCCGGTCTGTGGAATGGATCAGGGGTTGTTGGCCTTCCACGGCCGTGTTAGCGGTGAAAACGCCTATCTCGGGCAAGGCCTCGGTGTTCTCACACCATCTCTCGACCGCCTCCACCTGCCCGTAGACCTCGCCGATGCGTTGGTAGACGGCCCCATCCAGCCGCCCCCGCGGATGGAGCTGATCGCCGATCGAGCATATGGCCCCATGGGCCAGCGCGCTGAAGCACTCAAACTCCAGCGCCGCGCGGTTGCGCAATCCTCCGAAGTCGCCCCAGGCGGTGTGAAAGCGCCCAGTCATCCCTAGCAGCTCTTTCCCAAGGGTCTGCAGATACCGCACAAACGTGGGGAAGTGGTCATATCCCCAGTGGGGGGAGCCGGGCAGGGACTCGATCTCAAAATGGGTGAAGTATCCGCTTTCAGGCCGGAGGCCCTTCGCCGGGTTGAAGTTCATTCTCAACCGCGAATTGAAGTACAGGCTGAGCCCAGGCTTCTGACCGATCAGAAGCTCGTGGGCGCGCGACATGAAGCGGCGCTCCACATCTAGCGCGAACGCTGATCGTTGCTCAGCATCGGTGGGATCAAGGCCTTTGGCCAGCATGTCCTTGAAGCAGGTAGCGCACACACAGCCGCCAAACCGTGTGGATCGGAGGACGATGTCGAGGAAAAAGCCGTCTGGCTCATACTCCTCCAGCACCTCCTCGACCTGGGCCAGCACATAGTCCGCGTAGGGGGTGTTGATGCACAGGTTCTTCCAACCGGGCTTGAGGGGGGAGTCGGATGGGCCGGCGATGCCTCCCTCGGGGGTCACCTGTCGCCACTCAGGGTGCTCGGCGAAGGCCAGCTCGTCCCAGACGACGGTGATGTAGACGGGCACCCTGATGCCGGCCCGATGGCAGGCCTCGATCATCTCGCCCAGCAGATCGCGCTTGAGGTGCGGATGGGGGGTCCCGACCTTCGTCGGATAATAGCTGTAGCCATGGTGGCACTTGGCGAAGACAGTGATGGAGTTGACATGCGCTTCTTGCAGAGTGCGGACGAACTCCTGAGGATCGAAATCCGCTCCCACATCGGGGATCAGGGGGGAGGTGTGGAAGTCGAGGTGAACCTGGCGGAAGGGTGGAGATCCTGACTCACTCATGGGATGTGCTCCTTTTGATACGGCTCGTCGCCAGCCTCCTGCTGCAGGCGGCACAGTCCAGCCTTCAATTCCTCTACAACATCTGCGTATGCCGGATCGTCGTACACGTTGTTCAGCTCGTAAGGGTCCTTCTCCAGATCGAACAGCTCCCACTCCGGCTCCTTGGGGTCGTCAATGGCGCCTGGCTGATCCAGGGCGTCGGCATAGTAGTAGATGAGCTTGCGGCGCAGGGTCCTGACCCCATAGTGCGCGTAGACATGGTGATGCGCCAGGTGCATCCAGTAGCGGTAGTACATGGAGGTCTGCCATCCTTCTGGAAGATGGCCATTCAGCAGCGGACGGAAGCTTGCGCCCTGCATCTGTTCAGGGATATCAACCCCGGCATACTCCAGAAAGGTCACTGGAAAATCCACATTCAGGATCATGTTCTCGTTGACCGTGCCGGGTTCAATCTCCCGCGGATAGCGGATGATGAAGGGCATGCGCAGCGATTCCTCGTACATGAACCGCTTGTCGAACCAGCCGTGGTCGCCCAGGAAGAAGCCCTGATCTGAGGTGTAGATGACGATGGTGTCCTCGGTCAGTCCCTCTTCATTGAGGTAGTCGAGCAGACACCCGACGCTGTCGTCTATCGAGGCCACACACCGCAGATAGTCCTTGATGAAACGCTGGTACTTCCACTTCTTTTCTTCTTCAGAGCTGAGGCCAGGCAGCACCTCCTGTTTCAGGTCCCTAAGTGTCAGGTCACGATCGATGCGCATTCTCGCCTCTGCCGCGGCGCGGGCGCGATGGCTGTAATCGTCGTCGAAGGTCTCCGGCTCCGGAATCTCCACGTCCTCGTACATATGCGCATGTCTAGCATCTGGCTCCCAGGGCCGGTGTGGCGCTTTGTGGTGGCACATCAGGAGGAAGGGCCTGCCGCGGTCACGATTCCGCAGCCAATCGAGCGAGAGGTCGGTGATGATATCCGTAGCATATCCTCTGACCACCCTCCTTTCGCCCATTTCGATCATCTCCGGATCGTGGTAGAGGCCCTGGCCAGGCAGAACGTTCCAGTAGTCGAAGCCGGTGGGGTCATGAATGCTGCCATGTCCAAGGTGCCATTTTCCAATCACAGCGGTCTGATAGCCGTGCTCTTGCAGGAGCTTGGGGAAGGTCAGTTGGCGGCCGTCCAGCTTCGAGTGAGGGGCGAGTGTCGTCACGCCATTGACATGGCTGTAGGTACCGGTCAGGATCGTCGCGCGGCTGGGGGTACAGATGGAGTTAGTGCAGAAGCAGTTATCGAAGCGCATGCCGCCCTCGGCGATCCGATCGAGGTTGGGCGTCTCGTTGATCCGGCTGCCGTAGCAGCTCATGGCGTGCGAGGCGTGGTCATCGGACATGATGAACAGAATGTTCGGCCGACTGTCCTTCAAGATGACATCCTTTCCGCAAACAGCTGAAGAAAGGGGCGTCAGGCGGGGCTCTTAAGGACGATCTTGAACGCATAGGCATGCTCACAGGGCTTTTCGGAGGGCATCTGGATGGTCAATCCATTTTCGTCCTGCGACCAGGTGAGCTGCTCATCACCCTTCGGGTACTCCGCGCAGCCGAGCATCGTGATGCTGGCAATGGCCTCGGCCGCCACTGGCTCTTCTGAGCCGAGCGATTTGACGGTGCATTTGCCTTCGGTCCAGCCCAAGCAGATGGCATACAAGACATTGCCTTTGGTTGTGAACCGGATGTCTTGGCCAGTAAACGGCTTGCTCTCCCTTTCCCTGAACTGAGCCGCTGACACCTCGGTAGGGCCTTCGCCATATACCTGCCAATGCCGCGTGCCGTAGATCGCCTCCCCGTTGATGTCCAGCCACTGACCGAGCCCCAGCAATACGCTAACTGCTTCCTCTGGGATCGTGCCGTCGGGCCGGGGGCCAACGTTGAGCAGCAGGTTGCCATTCTTGCTGACGATGTCGACCAGATCGTGGACGATGGTGGTGACGGTCTTGATCTCGTCGTCCTCGATGTAGCACCACGACCTGTAGCTCACCGACGTATCGGTCTGCCAGTAGTGTTCGCGGATGTCGTCGAGTTTGCCGCGTTCGATGTCGAGAACGGCGACGCCGTCAGGCAACTTGTCCTTGTACTGCAACACTGGCTCGTACCCATTTGCCAGGGCGTGGTTGTAGTAATACGCGGCCACGCGCGGGCGCCATGGCTCGAATTCGTCACGATGCCAGCCGAAGTCGAACCACAGCACGTCTGGCGAGAACTTGTCCACCAGCTCCCGTGTGCGCGCGTACCAGTCCAGGATGAACTCGTAACTGACGGGGGCTTCCTCGGGGTGAGGCACGCCATACAGCTTGCAGTAGTCGGGGTTGTTGGTGTCGAATGCTTCGGAGAAGGTGTAGTAACGCCAGTTGAAGGCGCGGTGGGAAGAGACGCCGAACTTGAGCCCAGCCTTGCGCACCTCTGCCGCCAGTTCAGCTACAGTATCATGGCAAGGCCCCATCTGGGCGGCGTTCCAGTTGGTGAAAGAGCAGTCGTACATCGGGAAGCCATCGTGGTGCTCGGCAACCGGCACTACGTACTTGGCGCCCGCCTTCTTGAACAGATCCACCCAGGCTGTGGGAGCCCATTTCTCGGCCTTGAACAGGGGGATGAAGTCCTTGTAGCCGAACTCGGAGGAATGGCCGTGGTGCTCCAGATGGTGCTGGTAGAAGTTGACTCCCCTCCTCGGTATCATCTCATCCCTGTACATGAAGCGAGGATACCACTCGTTGTTAAAGGCCGGCACGGCGTAGACCCCCCAGTGGATGAAGATGCCCAACTTGGCATCCTTGAACCATTCTGGCACGGAGTAATTTCTCAGAGATTCCCAGGTTGGTTCGTATTGTGTGACGTTGGTATTTAGTTGATTCATTTCTCGTTTCTCCTCGGCTATGATTCTGAATGAAGCCCCATTTTCGATGGGGAATAAACCATTTGAGTAAATTCGGCAGTTTTGCATTTTTTGACAATCGTGGTTTGGGGCTCTGCGTGACTCGTGGTAAACTCGGTCAAAAGCCACCCAGGAGGAAGCAATGCCCCAGCCGATCCATATCCAAGACGCGCGTCTGGCCCAGTACATGCGCCTCTTCCTGCATGTCTTCAGCCTGCCCTGTGAAGTAGCAAACCAGACCAAACCGTCCAATCCAGGCAAACGCAGTACTTCACAGAGCCTGCCCCAGTGGAAGTACTTCGTGACCGTACTGCTGGGCTTGTTGCATTGTGATGAACGACGCACGCTGTCGGCCTTGCTGCGCCACGTGGCGGTCAAGGTGACCATCTTCGGCTTGTGCTACTTCCTGCGGGCGGCTCCGTGGTCGGTAGACGAACTGACCGCTGTGCGGCAAGCCCAGTTCTACGCCCAGGTAGCGCCGTTGGTTGCCGCAGCCCATGCCGAACAACGCGCCCAACGTCCGCGTCGGAGAGGTCGTCCCAAGCGAACCGTCGTGACAGGTTACTTGATCATTGACGACTCGACCCACGCGAAACGGTATGCGCGTGCTCAGGAGGGCCTGGGCAACCACTACTCGAGCACCGAGAAGAAAGTGGTCAACGGGCATAGCTTGTACCAGAGCGTCTACGTGCTGCAAGATCGGCAATTTCCGCTGACGCCGCGCATGTACCGTCGGAAGGTGACCTGTGAAGCGGAAGGTGTACCTTTCGCCAGCAAGATTGATATGGCCTACGAACAGGTCACCACCTTCGAGCCGCCGCCGGACACCCACACTCACCTGCTGATTGATTCCTGGTACATGGCCAAGCGCATCTGGCGGGCGGCCCGCCAGCGCGGTTGGGATGTCACCGGTGGGTTGAAGTCTAATCGGGTGATGCGGGTGATCGACCCCGACGGCACGCGGCGGTGGGTGAAGGTGCGCGAGTATGCAGCCGACCTGACCGCTGATGCCTTTGAGCAGGTCATCTGGCCGACGGAAAAAGGCGACAAGGTGGTGTACGGTCATCTGGTCAAAACCTGGGTGCGCAAGCTCGGTCCCTGCCAGGTGCTCATCGTTAAGCTTGACCCGGATGATGACCTGGAGCACACGCGCTATTGGGCCGCCAGCCGCCTGGAGGACACCCTGGAGCAAGTCGTCGGCCATGCCGCTCAGCGTTGGACCACCGAAGTCCTGTTTGCCGACTTGAAGGAATTGATGGGCAGTGACCATTACCAGATACGCTCGGCGCGTGGCATCGTCCGCTTCTGGGCCCTGGGCTTGTGCCTTTACCAGTTCCTGGACGAGGTGCGCGCTACCCATTATCGCCTTTGGGGAGAGCGCCTCACACTCGGTCAAGCCCGGCAGCAGATCCGCGAGTCCCACTGGGAAGGGCTAGTGGACTGGATCTTCGATCAAGTCCAGGCTGGTGCAGCACGCAACGAAATCCGCCAAGCCCTTCAGCCAGCTATGCGTTTGTAAAATCTGCAAAACTACTGACCATATTGGGCGAATTTGTCAAGTCGAATTTTCTCCTCGCAACCGCACATCCAGCGCCGTGTGGCGTTCCGCGATCTTATCGTTGTGCACGGCGATCGCCTGCTTGTGCCCATTGGCATCACGACCAGCGGCCAGTAGGCCCATCACCCTGGCAAGGAGTTCAATGCCCTCGGCCTGCACGTTTTCGCAAAAGGTGAAACGGTGATGGCGCATCCTGGCCCACCGCCCCTGGCTGATGACCCGGGGGCCGATGAGCACGTCGTAGGCCAGCGATACATCGGCCGCGATGCCACTGATAGCGTGGCGAAAGCGCCAATCTTCTTCGTTCACGATCAGAAGTATGTCAATGTCCGAGTAGACGTGACTGTCACCCCGTGCCTTTGAGCCAAAGAGGATAATTTGCTGCACTCTCTCAGGGTAGGTTTGCCACACGGACTCCACAAATGTTTCAACAGCGCGCCGATCTCGCTCGGGTAGGAAGGTGAGTCTGCGTTGGTTCATAGCCAACCCTCCTGTCGCAAATACTGTCTGGCACGCTCCACAAACTGGTGAGCATACTCTACATCCACTGCCGCCTGCTCGGGTTCTATGTCTGTTTCGAGCTCATAGTCGGCTCCGTGCCGGTCATCCATAAGCTGGCCATACATTCTGCTATACTCAGCCCCAATCAACCCTGGTTTGACAAAGTGTTGGCGGAAGGCAGCAATGACCCCGCTGTGCTTGCTCCGCGATAGCCCCTGGGTGGAGAGCAGGGCATTGGCAGCGTAGAATATGGCGTAATAGGCCCGGTTGATGGCCGAACTGTAGAATCCGTCGGCTAGATTGTGCTCCGCCACCCGTAGCATTTCGTCAGCATGACTTATGTACAGTTCAACTTCGTACCGCCTGGCAATGACTTCCTCGACCATCTGTGGCTCATTCCTGGGCTTCGTTGAGTTCGTCCCCAATCCCCATTCTACGCAGTCCAGCCATTTCTGTCAAGTCGGCCATCCCGTCGCAACCGCACATCCAGCGCCGTGTGGCGTTGGGCTATCTTGTCGTTGTGCACGGCGATCGCTATGGCCCGCCTGGTGCCCACGATGACGACCAGTTCCCTGGCCCGCGTGACGGCAGTGTACAACAGGTTACGCTGCAGGAGAATGTAGTGGGTGGTCGTGATGGGCACCACCACCGCCGGATACTCACTGCCCTGCGATTTGTGGATGCTGACTGCATAGGCGTGCACCAGCTCATCGAGCTCGCCGAAGTCGCAGGCCACCGGGCGCTCGTCAATCCGCACGGTGAGCAGTTGGTTGAGGGGGTCAATCCCCACCACCCGGCCTATGTCGCCGTTGAAGACCTTTTTGTCATAGTTGTTGCGAATCTGCATCACCTTGTCGCCCAGGCGGAAGACCCGCTCCCCAAAGCGACGCTCCAGCTTCTCGGGACGCGGAGGGTTGAGCACCTCCTGCAGCCGGGTGTTGAGGTTGGACACTCCCACCGGACCACGATACATGGGCGATAGAACCTGGATATCCTCCACTGGATCGTACGCGAACTTGCGGGGTATACGCCGTTGCACGATGTCAATGAGAAGCTCCGCCGCCTCCTCGGGATCATCCTTCACGAAAAGGAAGAAGTCCTTCGCTCCTTTCGCAAAGATGGGCATCTGGCCGTGGTTGATGCGGTGCGCATTGCCCACGATCCAGCTTCCCTCCTCTTGGCGGAAGATCTCCTTCAGACGAACCACCGCTGCCACCCCGGATTCGATGATGTCCCGCAGGACGTTACCCGCCCCCACCGAGGGGAGCTGGTCCACGTCTCCCACCAACAGTAGGTGAGATGTCGGGGGAATGGCCTTCAGCAAATGGTTGGCCAGCAGCAACTCCAGCATCGAGGCCTCATCCACGATCACCATGTCCGCGTCCAGAGGGTGGGCCTCATTTCGTTGGAAGGTGTAGCCTGCGGTAGGGGAGAACTCCAGCAGGCGGTGAATGGTCCTGGCCGGACGGCCCGTCGCCTCCGAGAGCCGCTTCGCCGCCCGGCCCGTGGGCGCGGCCAGCGCATAGGAGTGGCCGTATCCCTCCAGCAGGCGGATAATAGTCTGCACCGTGGTGGTCTTCCCCGTGCCAGGCCCGCCGGTGAGCACCGTCACCTTGTGGGTCAGCGCTGCCCTGACCACCCTTCGCTGATCCTCATTGAGCTGGAGAGTGGATTGGGCCACGATTTGCCCCAATAACCAATTCCAGTCGGCGGCCTGGAACTCCGCCAGGCTGCTCCGAGGGGTATGGAGCATGCGGCGCAGTTGGTTGGCCACGCCGATCTCGCTGTAGTAGAAGGGGGGCAGGTAGACCGCCTGCTCCTCCCGTGTGAGCTGCCCCGTGGCCAACTCCTCCAGCAGGGGGTAGGTGATCCCCTCCCGATGGACCTCCCCCTGGGCTACCAAAGCTTCGATTCCCTCCACTACCATCTCCACTGGGACATCGAGGATCTCAGCGCTCCTGGCAATCAGTTCCCCCTGGGGGGCATAGACGTGCCCCTCATCGGCCAGTTGGCTCAGCACGTAGGAGATGCCGGCCTGCACCCGCTGTGGCGCGTCGAGGGCCATCCCCAGCTTGCGAGCGATCCTGTCAGCAGTGAGGAAGCCGATGCCGTAGATGTCGTGGGCCAGGCGGTAGGGGTTCTCCCTCACGATGGTGAGAGAGTCGTCCCCATAGGCCTTGTAGATCTTCACCGCCAGGGCTGCGCTCACCTCGTGTGACTGGAGGAAGAGCATCACCTCTTTGATCTGCTGCTGCTCCTCCCAGGCGCGGGCGATCATGTCCCTCCGCTTGGGCCCCACCCCCGGCACCTCCAGCAGCCTCTCGGGCTGCTGCTCGATCACCTCCAGCGCCTCCAGCCCGAAGTAGTCCACGATGCGCCGGGCGGTGACCGGCCCTACGCCTTTGATCAGCCCTGAGCCCAGGTAGCGCCGGACGCCCTCCACCGTGGCCGGCAGGACCGTCTTGTAGTCCAGCACCTTGAACTGCCGCCCGTACTGGGGGTGGGTGGTCCAGAAGCCCGTCAGCCGCAAGGACTCGCCCACATTCACGCTGGCCAGGTTCCCCACCGCTGTGACCAACTCCTGGTGCCCTTTGGCCGCAAGTCGGATCACTGAGTAGCCGGTCTCCTCATTGACATAAGTGATGCGTTCGACAGAGCCCTCCAGGGTCTCCTGCATCTCAGCCCCCCCCCAGCAGTGACTCGACGGTGTAGGTGTAGGTCGCCGTCTCCATGGTGACCGGCGTCAGGCCGCTGACCACCAGCACCGCTTTCTCCATACTCTGGCCCAGCCCCTGGACGATGATTTCTCCCTTCTGCTCCTCATCAAGTGACATCCGCCGTACCTGGGGCGGATCGGCCAGCTCAATAATCTGCACCACGAAGCGCTGCTCCAGGCGGTTGTCAGTGCGCACAAAGCCTGCCGCTTCCCAGCCTGTGTCCTGCTCCACGTCGTCGTAGTACTTCAGCTCCGGGATGGCGATGTCATCCACGCAAAGGCCGGCGTGATTGACCGCGTCGTCGGTGATGTATTCGAAGCGCAGGAGAACCTCCTGGCCCGTGTAGGGGCTCAGGTCTATCCGCTCCTGCACCCAGATCGGCTCCTGGCCCCCGCCGCTGCGCCCGGTGTAGCCCACGCCGAAGGCGTTGCCATTGGGGTTGTAGTCGGTGGTGTACTTCCCGTGAAGGATATGCCAACTCTGGCCCCCATCGGTGGAAACCTCCACGTAGGCGTAGTCCCACCCCTCCTCGATGTCATGCCACAGCCAGGCCTCCAGTGTCGCCTTTTCCAGCCCCCTCAGGTCGAAGTTCCGGGTGAGGGTCATGTCGCTCTCGTCGCCATAGTTGGACCACCACTGGTAGCGGCCACTGTGGGGGTTGTTGGGCACCACCCTGACCCGGAGCGCACCCTGGAATGCCACCCGTAGATCGCCCTCCCCCTCCAGGAGTGCGTAGTCGGCACCATGCTGGTGGACAGTCGCCGTTTGGCCTATGGGATATGTGTCATGGTGCGCCGACAGCTGGGGTGGGGGAGTGTCTACGCCCCTGTACCCATACCGGCCTCCTGCAAAGCCGGTATCGTCCAGGTAATTGGCCACAACCCAGTCGGTGAAGACATCGTCGAATGACAGGTGGCGGTGAGCCAGTACGGCATCGAATCCGGCTTCTCCATTGGCCTGCTGGGTCACCAGTTGTCGCGTCGTCTCCTCCCCGAAGCGTTCCAGGAAGTAGAGAGTGAAGAGAAAACTGGCCCCGTAGTGGGGAAAGGTAGACTCGCCGGTCAGGGCCCAGGCGGTCAACTCGCTGTCGGGGACTCGCAGATAGCTATCCATGCAAGATCCGCAGCTGTAGCCGTTGAGATACTCGGCCAGCTTGGAGAATCCCTCACTCACCCAGGCATCCTCGTTGGGATCGTTGGCCCAGTGAATCATGTGCTGAAACTCATGGGCCAACGTGCTGTCGTAGTCCTCTGTGCCGGGCCGCAGCAGCTCCAGGTTGATGTAGAACATCTCCCGCTCATTGCTGAAGGGGTTCACCAGGCGGGAAAACTCATCGGAACTAGAGTAGTATCCAGCAACCCTGCTGCCCAGCCCATGAGTGTTGAGGATGGTCAGGCCCACATCGTTGTCCACGCCGGGCGTCCACTCAGAGCCAAAGAGAGCCCGATTGGTGGAATAGGTCCGCTCCTCGAAGCGCTGTGCCGACCGCTCCAGCGCCGCCTGATCCACTGGATATCCCTCCTCCACCCACATGTAGAGGTGAGGGGTCATGGCCCGCAGGGTGGCGGTGATCTGAAACTGCTCGCTGGTTTCGGTGTTGCCCACCCAGAAGATTTCCTGGTCCCCAAGATTGTAGCTCGGAGGCGTGGCGTTGACGACCATGGGAATGGGATCGGCGATCCCCTTGAGTCGAGCGGCCAGGGCCAGAGGATCGCGCGCTGGCACCTCAACGGCGGCAAGGGGCGCGGTGGTGGGGGTGGGAGGCGTGGTTGCCTGTCCTGTGGCCAGACACAGGGGTGAAGGGCTAGGCGCCGGCTTTGCGGTCGCTGAAGGCACTGGCGTGGGCACTCTGGTAACCGTGGGTCGGGGCGATGATGTGGGGGAGGTAGGGGGAATCTGATACCTCAACGGACGGGCACAGCGTCCATTGCCGAGCAGCGCCAGGCCAATGATGAGCGCGATGAAGAGGGTCCGACGAGTCACATCACTGCTCCTCCAGGAAGCAGGCCAGCCCCTCCACGACGCCCGAGGCTATTTCATCCTGCTCGTTTTCCAAGAGCCAGCGGTCGTCGAGCATGAATCCGATCTCGATGATAGCCCCTGGGGTGTAGGGGGATATCTTGCGGAAGGCGTGGTAGTTGCGCATGTCCGGAGTGATGCTCTCCTTGTGAGGGGCCAGGCCTGTGGCAGCACCGTAGGCCTCCCACAGGCAATCTACCAGCCGGTCCTCCTCCTCAGGGACGAAGCTATTCTCCACTCTCGCCACCTTGAAGCCAGAGGCACCGGGCACATCGCAGGAGTCAGCGTGGATGGAGATGAAGGCATCGGCCTGATAGCCGGTCAGCGCCTCATCGTACTCCCCCAGCAGGTCCATCTGATACCCCCGCCAGCGCAGGATGGCCGCCACTCGTTGGGCCACCGGCACGGTGATGTCCACCTCCCTGAGCCCATCGGGGCAGACTGCGCCGGAGTCATACTGCCAGTGACCAGCCACCACGCCTATTCGGACCAGTGGGTACTTGGTGGGCCAGGGCTGGGGCAAGGGGGTGGGAGTGGGGGGCGGAGTCATGGTCGCGATGGGAGTCACCTGTGCCTGATCAGGTGCAGGCATGACCGCTGGAGCGGGTGTAGGGTTGGGAAACAGGGGTGCACTCGCGCCCCCTTCAGAGTGGCGGAGATAGGCCCGCAGCAGGAGGGCTGTAATCCCTGCGAAGCAGAGGAGCATCAGAGTCACGGCCCCGCGCTGGGCCCAATCCAGAGCCTCCCAGCGGATCAATTCACCCTTGCGCTGACTGGGCATGGGCTGAACCCTCTCCGGTGAATTGCACAGACGCTGGGGCTAATATTACCTTGAAGTGTCGCTTTAGTCAACGAGGCGATGGTGGGACAAGTAGCGGGGCAAGCGGTAACGAGTAGACCAGGCTACAGGCTCCTCGTCACTCCTTACCTCATTGAGCTGTTAACTCAGGGTGCATTTCAATTTGGGGGCAAACTGTAGGCCTTTTGCCACAATTTCTCAAAGCGGCCACTCATAATCGCTGCTCGGACCGGCAGGAGTCTCTCAGCACCGTCACGGCTCCAGCGCAT
>Ga0114930_10000593_pt1 | contig 37288 bp, 38 predicted proteins | sample AnhtaG_FD_87300 | JGI IMG/M metagenome (GOLD analysis project Ga0114930, IMG submission 87300) | Deep subsurface microbial communities from Anholt, Denmark to uncover new lineages of life (NeLLi) - Anholt_01485 metaG | ecosystem: Environmental > Aquatic > Marine > Oceanic > Sediment | place... | reverse complement strand
TACCTCATAATCGGGGTGAAACGCCACAATGCGCTCCGGTGGAGCGTCCGCTGGAGGAGTCCAGTACTCAGCCCAATCCCATGTTCCATCCGGCAGGTCACGCCTGCTGGTGTCGGCGGGTCTCACAGAAGGACCGTGCGCCGTCACGGAGATCTTCGCAATCTCGGGTTTCCCCGGCCAATCCGCCATGCGAAGGCTTGGATAGTACCAGTCTCTCGGGACCATCAGCCGATACCGTCCGTCCTCCTGAGACCGTGTCTTGGGACTCATAGTCTGACCTCTGCCTAACCGGACCTCGGCCCCGGCAACCGGGCCTCCGCGTTCATCCAGCACTCTCCCTTCGAGGAGGCTATCGGAAAGCAGCTCGATCGCAAGGACGAAGTTCGTGATCTTTTCCCCGGGCACGAGTTGAAGGTTCGGTTCTCCAGGGTCCGACCGGAACGCATTCACCAGCTCCGGCCACAGCTTGGCCCCTCCCTCAGCAGAGAGGGTTAGGCTGAAGCCTCCCTCTTCATCCGTCTGATCTTCCGACCTTGAGGACTGATAGATATCGCTTTTCTCTGCCCGGCAGACGAGCGTCACCTTCCCGATGGGCACTGCGGCTTCCCTCCAAATGACATGTCCGCTGATTGCCGGATCTTCTTTCAAAACGATCATGTGCGGTCCCGTCGGCGATTCAAGATTAACCGGACGCCTCTCTGCAAAGTATCCTTCCTTCGATACGACCACCAGACTGTGCAACGACTTTTGAGGCGGGGCCGCGCTCGACTCCGAAGGCTCGGTAGCCTTTGAGGACGCGTTGTTAGACCCCAGGGATTGCCTCGCCCCCGAGAATGCTTCCTTTTCCTTGAACTGGAACTCGCCGTTCAAGTCTGTAGTCGTGCTCTGCACGAACGCGATGCGGACAAGAGAACCTGGCGAATCCCCCTCGAACACGCCAGCGTCCACAGTCGCCCCCGGCACGCCGCGGCCTTTCGCATCAACTACCCGGCCCCAGAGAAAAGCCTTTGGACGATCAGCCCGATCCGGCGCCGGACGCACCGTGCGATCCTTTTTGCCTACGGTCCGTTGCGGCTGCTGCGGAGGACGAGCCGCTCGGCTCTCACGGGAGGGCGTCCTGTCGTCTCTGTCCAAGCCTCTTGTAGCGAAGTACGTAACGGACCCCGCCAACACGATGGCCACCCCAACTCCGATGGCAATTTTTGTCTTCGCAGTCACGATTAATCCCCCTTTCACCACCGATGTTGCTGTTACCGCTGCCTTGGCGGCGGTCCCTGCCGTTGAAATCGCTTTGATGATCGAGGTTGCTGATGTGAGGAAACCTGCCGACGCTGCCTCTGCGGGAATTGCCCTGAGACCCTCTTCCACAACCACAATCGAAATCAACATTCCCCGCTTCTTCAGCAACCCCTTCAGCTTTTTCAACGCCCGATTGATCCGCATCCGGATGGCGTCCGGCGATAAATTCATGATCGCCCCCGCCTCCGAATGCGTTAGCCCCTGCAGGTAGCGCAAAACCAGCGGAACCCGCAGCGAGTCTTTCAGGTTCCCCATCGCCGCATCCAGGTCCTTCCGCAGCTCCGCCCTCGCTGCCGCCTCCCTCGGACTCTCCGCTTCGGAATAAGTCTCCCTTACCTTCTCCCGATCCTCCCTCCTTCGCATGCTCTTCTTCATGTTCAGAGAGAGATTCAGCGTCGTCCTGTACAGCCAGGACTGTAGCGATTCCAGATCGGTCAGCCCGCTCTTCCGCTCCAGCAGCGTGATGAAGACTTTCTGCACCACGTCCTCGGCGGCATGCCTGTCGTGCAGTACCCGGAAAGCCACATTGAACAATCTCAGCTTGTAGTCCTGCACAAGGACATTGAAGGAGTCTTCATGCTCTCTCTTCACAAAATCCTCCAACAATTCCTTGTCGCTAACTGACGGCTCGAAATGTTCCATCGCTATGCCCTGCCCTTCGTAAGTATAAGACAACACCGCCGCCCCATTCCGAACAAATTTTTTCCCGGTGGCCCGTTTTCTCGCTCAGGCGGGTGCGCCTGGATTTCACGGAACTGGCTACGGGAAGGTCACGTTTGGAGTGAAGCGATTCGCCCCCTCAAGGCGTTCTCACGCAGCGGCGCTTTTCCCCAGAGCATTTTGCCCTGGGCTTCATTCTTCCGCCCTTACAACGGTTCGAGGGATAGTTGAATGTGGCTCGTGATTTTCCATTCAGTAGTGTATGCCTCCGAGCTTGGCGCGGCGCGGATACCCCAAGGCGAGTCCCGAAACGGCACAATACTGCTGGCCAGCGGACGCCACTGCCAGGAACTACCGTTTTCAATTTCACCAGCCCCCCCTTTGGCGGGCAACAAAAGATTCTCTCCGACGAACTGCCTCTTCCCCACCGCCTGAACCGCGAAGCTGATTCTGCCCCTCATATGCAGCCGAGCATCGGGAACACGCGTGCGACTGTACTTCAATGACGTTGCCGCCGTACTGTCGTGCCAGCGGGGAACAGTGTGCACGGCTTCCTGTTATTTCGTCCTTATTAGGGCCTATGGTTGTTGGAGCGTGCCTTGATTCCAGAGCCGCACAGCGCGTGGAGACCATAGGCCCAGGGCAACGCTCTGGTGCAACAAGCCCGCGCAACAGACAAAGCGCTCAGCGGGCGCAATAACCACATCCGAGACACACCCTTGGCCAAACCGCAACGATGCCAGCGCAGATGCCATGGAAACGCAGCCGCACCCCCTACCCGGGTGCGGCCGTATTTGCGTGGCACTATTTCGCCCTTATAGGGCTGCCCTCTCCTTTTGCTTCCTGTCCCAGGGCTGCGCCCTGGGCTATCCTATTGCGCCCCGTTGGGGCTTCGCAGGTTCTGGGCACGCAAGCCCCGAAGGGGCGGCATCTCCTCAGCCCTGGGCAACGCCCAGCGGCGCCTGCGACCCAACGATTCAAGCTCTGAAAGAGCGGAATGATGCGACACCATTGAGACGCGGCCACACCCCCCTACCCATTCCCGATAGACAAAGGGGAGAAGGATTTGATATGATGCAGCTCTCTGGAGGAAGCTGTGATTGAGATATACGACATCAACAACGGTAAGCTGAAGTACTCGGCGTACACCCTCTGGCAGCTTTGCGAGATGGTGACGGAGGACTTTGCTTATCACACCGCGGACAAGGACAACGATGTCGTATGCTGGATCGAGGAAAAGGCCAGAAAGCTCTCGACGGGGCCGAAAAGAAATGAGGTTCTCGAGCGGCTGCGGCACCTCCTGAAGTTCGGGGAGAAGGAGAACCATCCCACTTTCGCGTCCCGCATGAGCCTCCTGCTGGGCGAGATGGCGTTTGAGGAGGGCCGGCACGAATCCGCCATCGAGTACTTCGAGATGTCTATGAGCCTCGAAACGCAGCACGTGGAGGCGCTTCAGCAATTGGCCAGGGCCCTCGCAGCGACAGGTCAATACGAAAGGGCGGTCGAAGCCTTACGAAAAGCGAACGGGATATTCCCCTCGGAAGAAGCGTACCTCGCCCTGGCGGATGTGTTCCAAAAACTCAAAAGACCGAAGGAGCAAGAGAGAACACTCAGCTCTCTCTTGAGAAACTATCCCCGCTCCATCAGGGGGATGCATCGGCTTGCGCAGCTCTGCCGCCGACAGCAGAAGCGTAGGGCTGCTCGGTTAGTTCAGCAGATTGTTGATCTCCGCCCAGAGGATAACGAGAACCTCGTTCCTTTATTCAAGGCGTTCATCGAGGCGCTGATCTGGTCGAAGTACAATTATGAAGGGAGGAGGTTGAACAGGATTCTGGAGTTGCTCGATGAGGAACAGGAAAGAAATCCTGACCAGCGACTGAGCTTGTTGAAGGCGGTCATGCTATACAAGCTCGATAAACAGATATGTCGGGAGGAATGTTGTTGCGAGCTTGCGAAGTACTTTGAGGGGATCGGCTACGAGAAAGCGATTGTGACGAAAGATCTCCGCCAACTGGCGGACATATTTGGCCAGGACTTCTCAAGAGGGGTTGTTCGATTCATCAAGAATCAACTTGGCAAACTCCTTCAGCAAAGAAAAGGCCAGGACTCATCCCGGCCAGTCACCCCATTCCCCTCGGCCACTGGCCGCTCCCTTCAAAGAGGTTCCACGGCAGACAGCCAGCATCTACGCGGACGCGCCAACTTCTGGGATGACCGCCTCCCCGAGGACGCCGGAGGTTCTAACTGAACTGTTTCAGGTAGCAGTGGATAAACAGGTCCAGGTCCCCGTCCATGACCGCCCCCACGTTTGACGTCTCCGCTTTGGTTCGATGATCCTTCACCATCGTGTAGGGCTGAAACACGTAGGATCGAATTTGACTCCCCCAGGCGATCTCCATTTTCTCCCCGAGCTCTTTCTTCAACTCTTCTTCCCGCCTTCTCATCTCGTGCTGGTACAGGCGTGAGCGGAGTATCTTCGTGGCAGTCGCTTTGTTCCTGTGCTGGGACCTCTCGTTCTGGCAGCGCACGACGATTCCGCTGGGGATGTGCGTAATGCGGACAGCGGAGTCGGTGACATTGACGTGCTGTCCCCCCGGCCCGCTCGAGCGGAACGTGTCTATTCGCAGGTCCTTTTCGTCAATCTCAACTTGAACGTCGTCCTCAATTTCGGGAGACACGTCAACCGAGGCAAAGGAGGTGTGGCGACGCTTGTTGGCATCGAAGGGTGAGATGCGGACGAGCCGATGGACACCCTTTTCCGCTTTGAGGTAGCCGTAACTGTAATCGCCGCAGACAAGGGCAGTGACGTTCTTGATACCTGCGGCATCCCCGGGCAGGAGATCGAGAATCTTGACACGGAAGCCGTGGTTCTCCGCCCACCTTTTATACATCCGAAGCAGCATATCGGCCCAATCGCACGCTTCCGTGCCTCCGGCGCCCGCATTGATGCTGATGATCGCGCTCTTCTTATCGTTGGGTCCGCCGAGCATTCTCTTGAGCTCAAGGCCATCGAGCTGCCCTGCCAGCTTCTCCAGCTCGGCGGAGAGTTCACCAGTGGAATCCTCAGGATTTTCCTCTTCTTCGGCAAGCTGGATGAGAACTCTGGCATCGTCTAAGCCGGCGCTTAGCTCACGGACAGGCTCGATCCATTCCCGCAGCTCGTTAGCTCGGCCGATGTGCTCTTGAGCGGTTTCAGGATCGTCCCAGAATTGAGGCTGGGACATCGTTTCTTCGAGGGCGGCGAGTTCTTCGGTCTTCTTATCGAAGTCAAAGATACTCCTTCATCTTGAGTAGGCGGGACTGGAGGTCGGCAAGCTTTTCTTTGAGGTCATCGAGCATACGCTAAAGTTCCTATTTGATGTGGGAGAGTGCCTCAGCGATCGCGTTCTTCTGAATTTCTATTATATCCTTGATCCCCTTTTTTGCAAGAGAGAGCATCTGTTGCAGGGCTCGGTTGCTGAATGGCCGCTGTTCGGCGGTCGCTTGCACTTCGATAAGCCTTCCACTCTCCGTAGCCACAACGTTCATGTCCACCTCCGCACGACTGTCCTCTCCGTAACACAGGTCGAGGAGAATTCTCTGCTCCACGATCCCCACGCTGACGGCAGCTACATGCTCTTGCCATAGCGGAGGTTCGATTGAGAAAGCTTTTTTGAGTTTCTCCAGCGCGATTACGAGGGCAACAAAACCACCGGAAACGGCCGCCGTTCGGGTACCGCCATCCGCTTGAAGGACGTCGCAGTCAACCCAGATGGTCCTTTGGCCGAGCGCCTCCAGGTCTACCACAGAACGAAAACTGCGTCCGATGAGTCGCTGGATTTCGTGGGTTCTTCCGCCGATTCTTCCTCTCGATGATTCGCGGGGAGTACGCTGCAGTCCGGAGGCGAACGGCAGCATGGAATATTCGGAAGTCACCCAGCCGGACCGGACTTTCCCGGCGCCCTCCCGGAGCCACCGTGGGACCGCTTCTTCCACAGAAGCGGCGCACACCACTTTCGTCTTGCCGAACTCGACGAGCACACTCGCCAGCGGCTGCTCCAGATAATCCGGCACTATTCTGATGGGGCGGAGCTGCTCCGGCCTCCGCCCGTCAATTCTCTTGCCTTCCAATGGACCGTGCACCTCGATCTCCGCTTACTTAACATTACGTCTCTGACAAGATATTGGTTTGATGCCCTGAAGCTGTCAAGAACGAATTCACGGACAGTAGGATTTTCCCCATCTATGAAAGGGGGGCATCAAAGGGAAATGGCATGCCGGTGCGGCTGTATTTGAGTGGGAGGGTTGGTGTGGGGGTTGGGCTTCTCGGTGTGCCGAGCAGCGGAAGAGGAATGAAGGCCTGTAGCAGCATGGACCTGTTGCCCCTGAATGTTGACCGGCGGGGCGCCGGGGCCCCCTTTTGGAGTATGCTCTGGCCTCCTCCCATCCCCGGCGAAAGGGCCGATACTCCTTCGGAGTGCGGGAGCAGGGCTCCCGCCATCGAAGGCTGAAGCAAGGCTTCAGCACTCCAGAGGTTGGGGTTTGCCTGGTGCGAGGGGTTTCGTGAGGCCGACGCCAGAGGCTAACTCGGCCCAAGGCAATCTCTCCCCATGGCCGAAGCGAAGCCCAAGCAAGAAAACCATCAATCCCGCCGACAGCAATCGGATACCCCTCAAACGCAGCCACACCCCACCCCATCCCGTTGCTTGACAATAACGACAAGGCTTCCGTAGAATTCAACGAAAATCGAGTTTGATCCGCAAACCAACACTCCAGGTTTGGAGGGAGGAAGTATGCTACGGCTTCGTTTCTTTTGTGCGCCGGTTGCTGCAGGCTTGCTGCTTATCGGAGGAAACGCGTTTTCGTCCTCGTGTGTGGAGTGTCACAAGAAGATTCAGCCGGGGATAGTCGCCGACTGGGAGAAGGGCAAGCACGCCGAGCTCGCAATGACGTGCGACATCTGTCACGGGGAGGATCACACCTCGGCCGAGGACGTGGAAAAGGCGACAATCCCGACCGCGCACTTCTGCGGTTCCTGCCATTTCGATCAGTTGACGCAATTCAAAAAGGGGAAGCACGCCCTTGCCTGGATGGCGATGAAAGCCATGCCAACCGTGCACTTCCAGCCGATGGAGCTGATTGATGGAAAAAAGGGATGCGGGGGATGCCATAAGATCGGCCTGAAGGAGGATGAGGAGTTAGAGAGGCTGAAGGAAGAGGGGCAGACCTACGGGGTCGTATCGTGCGATTCGTGCCACACGCGGCATCTTTTCTCGAAGAAAGAAGCTCAGCAGCCGGAAGCCTGCCAGACCTGCCACATGGGCTTCGACCATCCGCAGTACGAGATGTACACCTCGTCAAAGCACGGGGTACGCTACGCTCTCAAAGCGAGGGGCGTCCTCCCGGAGACGGCCGCGGCGCCGACCTGCCAAACGTGCCACATGCCGGACGGCGACCATGCGAATATGACAGCCTGGGGTTTCCTTGCCGTACGCCTCCCCATGCCCGACGACAAGGAGTGGGCGGCAGACCGGGCAACCATCTTGCAGGGGCTCGGTGTGCTCGACCCGGAAGGAAAGCCGACAGCCAGGCTCGACGTCGTGAAAGCAGGGAAAGTGGCGCGGCTGACTCAGGAGGAGTGGCAGAACGAGCGAGATCGGATGATTAAGACCTGTTCCAAGTGCCACGCAGAGAAGTACGTGAAAGACGAGCTGACCAAGGGCGACGGCATGATCAAGCGAGCCGACCACCTTCTGGCAGAAGCCATCCGCATCGTGGCAGGTCTCTACAAAGAAGGTATGCTGAAGAAGCCCGAGGGCTATGCCAGCGCATTCCCCGACCTCCTGACTTTCCACGATGCGCCGACGCCCATCGAGCAGAAGCTTTTCGTGATGTTCATGGAGCATCGCATGCGCACCTTCCAGGGAGCCTTCCACAACAATCCCGACTACTCCCTCTGGTACGGCTGGAGCGCCATGAAAACCGATCTGGTTGAGATCAAAGCCATGGCGGAAGAGCTCCGCCGGAGGGCAAAGTAGACAGTACAGGGCCGCGCGAACCTCACATTTCTGCAGCAAAGGGAATTTCTGCGCTGACTCGCACGCGGTCGCACCATCTGGCGTATGCTGGAAAGCACCTTTTACCTATTCCTTCGTTCCCGTGGTGGCGATGCCTTGGATGAAGGTCTTCTGGGTGAAGAAGAAGAGAATGACGATGGGGATGACCACCACGGTGGACGCGACCATGAGGTAATGCCATTCGGAACCGCCCTGCTGGCTTTGATAGAACTGGAGACCGAGCGACAGCGTGAAGGTCTTCTGTCTTGTCAGATAGAGCAGCGGCCCCATGAAGTTATTCCACGCATAGATGAAATGGAAAAGGGCCACAACAGCCAGAGCTTTCGTGGAGAGCGGAAGGATCACACGGCGGAAAATGGCGAATTCGGAGCAGCCGTCAATGCGGGCCGCGTCAGAAAGGTCGCGCGGGATCGTGAGGTAAAATTGCCGTAGCAGAAAGATATTGAAGGCGTGACCGAAGAATGCGGGGACCCACAGCGGCTTGAGTGTGCCGATCCAACCGAGGCGGCGGAAGGTGGCGAACAGCGGAATCATGGTGACGGGAAACGGGATCATCATAGTGGCCAGGGTCAAGATGAAAAATAGGTCGCGTCCTTTCCACTCGATGCGAGAGAAGCCGTATGCAACGATCGAGTTCGCGAGGACCGCACCGAGGACGCCGAGGATGCAGATGATCAGGGTGTTCTTAGCGTAGGTGAAAAAGGGGATGTATTCCAGGGCTTCCGAGTAGTTGTTGAAGTAGAGATGGACCTTTGATTCGATCTCTTCTTCAGCCTTGCAATCCCACTTCAACTTTTCGGTGGCGTATTGCTTCTCGAACTTTTGGACCACGTACCACCAGCCTTCAGGAGCTTCCTTGACGATCGCTGCGGGGACTTTTATCCGCTCGACCCTGTCGGAGACGCGCTCCTCGATGGCAGCTTGCCCATCGGAATAATCCTCCGCAGGAATGAAGTGGTTTTCCCCCTTTCGCTCACCTTCGGTGACTCGGACGATGAGGAAAGGCCGATCGAGCTGGAAGAGCTTCTTGACTCGAATCCTCTCCCCGTCTACGACAGCGTAATAGGCTTTCGGAATCCACTGCGGTGGCATGACCATGGTCTGCTCGATGGGCTTGAGGGATGTGGAGATCATCCACAAAAGCGGGAAAAGGAAGGTGACGCTCCCGCACAGGAGAACGAGGTGAACGACCAGTTTTGCGAGCCCTTTGCTTTGCTTCATCTGGCTCCTGCGTAATAGACCCTGTTTCTCGAAGACCTGATGGCCAGAAGCGTCAAGCCGAGGATGATCAGGAACAGTATCCACGCCATGGCGCTGGCGTAACCCATCCGGAGGTCTTCGAAAGCCGTCTGGAAGAGGTACAGTGTGTAGAACGTCGTGGACCTCGCCGGACCGCCCGGACCAGGCGTCATGATGTACGGACGAGCGAATATCTGAAAGGTGAAGATGATGCCCATAATAACGTTGAAAAGGATAACGGGCGAAATCATAGGGATGGTCACGTGCCGAATCTTTTGCAGAAAGTTGGCCCCGTCAATCTCGGCGGATTCATAAAGCGATACAGGAACGTCCTGAAGTCCCGCCAGGAAGATAACCATCGAGTAGCCAATCGCCCAGAAGCTCATGATGATCAGCGCTGGCTTGCTCCAGTGGACGTTCATGAGCCAAGCGGGGGCTCGAATGCCCAGCAGGGACAGGAAATAGTTCAAGACACCATACTGCCCGTTGAAAATCCACATCCACAGCATGGCCATAGCCACGATGGGGACAAGAGAGGGAAGGAAAAAGATCGTCCGATACGCCGCCAAGCCGCGTATCTTCGTGTTCAATAGAAGGGCGAGCGTGAGAGCGATCAGCAAACCCAGCGGAATGGCGAAGAAGGCGTAGAAGAAGGTGTTCCAGAGCGATTTCCAGAAGACCGCGTCTCTGGCGAGGTCTGTGTAATTCGTCAGACCGATGAAGACGGGCGGCTCCAAGACCGAGTAGTCGCAGAAGCTGTGGTAAAGAGAAGAAAGAACGGGATACAAAATGAAGAACCCTATCCCGAATATCCACGGGGATACGAACAACAACCCGTTGCGAAGATTTCTTCTCTCGCCTTTAGTCATTGTCATTTCCGACGTACGTTCACTTCAGGGTGGGCCCTGTTGAGAGTGTTCGCCATCTTGGACTTCTCAGGATGCCACGTACGCCTCTTTTTCAACCTGCGGACTTCGTGATCCAGCCGCTTCTGCATTCGAACCTTCACACCACGCAAAGCCTCAGCGGGGCTTTTCGAGAGATTCATGATGGTATCCATTGTGGCGTCAATCTCTCTGTAGAATTCTGTCCGGATTGGTGTCGTAGGAAAGGCGAAGACGTTGGAGCTTGCCGCGAGCTCAGAAAAGACTTTGATGTAAGGATTCGGGTTTTTCTCCCAGAACTCGTCGCTTGTTTCGGCCAGCGGGGAGAACTTTCTGTGGCCCAGGCAGAGCATCTCCATCGCTTCCTGCGAATTCGCGAATTTCATGAATTCCCACGCTTCTTCCGGATGCGGCGAGCCGCGAGGGAGGATAAGGATGTCACATTCGGCCATAGCGACGCCCTGAAGCTCCGGATCAGCCGAAGGAAAAGGAGCCGCTCCCCACTCCATCCCTGGAGAAAACTTTTCGATGAAGTTGTACCCCCACACGCCCTGGACTTGCATAGCCACTTTCCCCGCGAGGAATGGGTCCAGCGGCGAAGAGAAGACCCTCTCCGACCCCTGGTACAGGCTTGTCCGGAACCGTTCGACAGCACGCGGATCGTATTTCTTCGAATAGGAGGCGATCCACTCGGCGGCTCGAATGTTCTCAGGGGAGTCCATGGAAATGGTTTCTGGATCGGACATGAGCTTCCCTCCGAACCAGTATCCCCACGCCCACATCCACGACCCTGGTATGCCCGGAAGGAAGCCCGCCTGGATGATATTCCTCTTGTCGTCGTACTTCGTGAGCTTCTCGGCAAACTCATCCAACTCCGCAATGGTTTTCGGGGGACGGTCGGGATCAAGACCCGCTTCGCGGAACAGCCGCTTGTTCCAGAACAGGGCGCTCGTGGCGGGCGTTGTAGGGAGGGCATAATGGACTCCCTGCCACTGGCAGAGGTCCCAGTAGATCGGTTTGTAATACTCTTTCGTCAGACCGGCTTTTCGCATTCGGTCACTGAGCGGGAGGATCGCATTCTTCGAAGCATAGGGGGCAGTATGGTAGCTCCAGAGTCCTGCGACATCGGGAGGCGTCCCGCCGGCGATGGAAGCCAAAAGCTTGCGATCGAGGCGGCTCATCGTAATCTTCTCGACCCAAATCCTATCTTGGGAGGCGTTGAAGGCGTCCACAACATCCTGCATGGCCTCCCCTTCAAACCCGGTCCACTTCTCCCAGTAGTAGATGACGAGCCTCCCGTTCAGATACTCATCCTTCCTGCTCGTGCAACCTGGGATGAGAAGCGACAGAATACCGGCGAGAAGACAAGTTACCGTTTTCTTCGACACGTAACTGACCTCCGAGACGATGAACAGAGCGCGCAAGCGATCCGAAAGCCCGCGCCATCTCCATCTGTTTAACTGGGACCTATTCTATCATTGCCTGCAAACGAGTGTAACGGGAAAGATGATGGGCGTGCGGTTGCATACGGGAGGCACGCTGGCGCTACTACGCGCCTTCAGGACTTCTCGGCAGGGGCGACGGGCTTTCTCCGGGCATCGCCCAGGGCTGCATTATGGCGCCCTTTCAAGGCTTTTGTTCCATCAGCGTGGACACCTGTGGCACGGTCGTCCCGTCCGTGAACGTCTGTGGAAGTTGGACGGGAAAAGGCGAAGCAAGTCGTGGCATAGACGCTCGAACAAGAATTTCAAGATGGAGATTCCGCAGCCGCCGGGTCTATGGCAGTATTATCGGGCGAACACGGTGAAGCTTTGCGCTTGCGCTCATTGGTTGATAGTGGAGCGAATCGGGGCGGCACCGAAGACGAAGGAGATCGCGTAGGTCACCACGAGTCCTGCGCAGCCCTCCACGCATACAAAGAAAGCCCTCTGCGCTGCTGAGCCCAATGAGCATTCCAGGGACGAATCGTGACTCGACGGTGAGGATTATGAGAATGGAGAATGAAAAACGAGAAGAATAATTGAAAATCTGCGATGGAAGCCGAGGTGGACTTCGCATATAGGCTGCCTCAAGGGTTATCTCGAATGTTTGGGTTTGGATGTTTCAGACGCGTGGTTGTACGGCGCGACTGGTCATGCGTTCGTCATCCTGCAGCCCGCGCTTGCGGCACGGGCACCACAGCGGGCGCCTTTTTCGCCCACGGTAACTCCGTTACCCCCCTTGACACGGCCATTTCTTCTAATTCTCAATTCTCTCAGTGTGTTATGCGTTCCCCCAACCCCTCAGAATGCTCGAATTTTCTCCCATTCCCGTTCTTTAGAGGTAAACTGGACCCAACACCAGTTTCAAATGCCAGCGTACGTGCTATACTGAGGAGACGGCGCAACACCTGATCTGGACATCCTTCAAACACCAAAGGAATAGAGCAATGCAATGCAGTCGAGTGAGCGGCATTCCTCTTAAACTAATAGCGCTCGCCGCGAGCGCAGTCTGGGGTGTTTCCAACGCTCCGGTTCTGACCGAATGGGCTGCCGGGAGCGAGCTGGAAAAGCCCGTCCATATCTTCGTCAACCTTCGCGTCAAAACGGGCAAATGGAACCCGGCGGTGATCTCGAGCTTCGGCTACGATCCGCTCTGCAAAGGGACTGTTGACGGTCAACTCAAAGATGCCTGGGCGCAGATCAAGGACTCCGAAGCTCTCTTCTACGTCCGATGCCACAACGTTTTCTCCGACTCCGACTGGGGCTGTAAGGTCTATTCCGAAGACGCCTCGGGAAAGCCCGCTTACGACTGGTCTCGCCTCGACGAGGTTCTTGATTCTTTTCTGGATGCGGGCGTTCGTCCCATCATCGAATGCGATTTCATGCCGGATGCTCTCGCGGACGGAAACATCGTCAGGAACTACAGCGGCGGTGCGATCAACTTGCCGAAGGATTTTGACAAGTGGAAGAACCTGGTTCGGGCACTCGTCCAGCATTGTCAAAAGCGGTACGGGCAGGAGGAGGTCCGCAGATGGTACTTCGAGGTCTGGAACGAGCCGGACGTGGGGAAATACTGGATCGGCGGCGGGCGACCCATGAAGTACGAGAACGTTGTCCGCTTCTTCAAGCTATATGACTACTTCGCCGCCGGCGCGAAGGAAGCCGACCCGAGGGTCCGCATCGGCGGGCCGGCGCTCGGCGGATGCAACATTGATTACAGCTTCGCCCGCTACTTCCTCGTCCACTGCGTTCGCGGAGAGAATTTCGCAACCGGCAAAAAGGAAGGCGCGCCGATTGACTTCATTTCCTGGCACGCCTACGGGGACCTCGACTACATCCTCGACGTGAATGAGAGGTACAGCCGCATCATAGAGAAAGAAGCACCGTCTCTGTCCAGATGCGAATTTCACCTCAATGAATGGGGACAGGAGCTCGGCAAGGGCAGCAACTGGCCACGAACGCAGAATCACTACGAAGCCGCCTTCACCTGCGCGCTCCTGAAGGAAGTGCTTGACAAAGAAACCGCCAGGGTTGACCTGATGCTGAGGTGGGGTGGCTTGACCGGAGAGTATTTCGGCGGCTGGCGATCTCTGTTCACCCGCATTGGCGACAGGACCGTCCCCGTCACCCTCTTCAATCTCTACCGCCTGCTGGGCAAAATGTCCTCGGGCCGGGTCCACGTCATCATCAACGTCACCGACCGATCCGCCGGAGCGATCGCAACCAGTGACGCGCTGAACACGCTCCAGCTCCTCCTCTGGCGCTTCGAGGAGAAGAACCACGCCAGCACCGGCCCGGAACGAAAGTTTTCGGTCATGGTGAGAGGCGTGCAAAGACGATTCAAGACGGTCAAATCGTGGCAGTATCGGATAGACCCTGTCCACTGCGACGCCTGGTCAGAGTGGGTGAGGCTGGGGAAACCGAAGCCCGCGACGCTGGAGCAAGCCGACGCGATCTTCAAAAAAGCTGTTCTTTCAGTGGCCGGAAAGGAAAGGCGCCTTCCCGTGCGTCAGGGCCGTGCGATTATCACCCTGAGTCTTCCGCCCAATTCCGTGTGCTTGCTCGTGCTCGGCAGGGAAGGGCATGGCGGGCAAGGAAGTGCTGCCCAGCCGATAGCCCGGCCTTCCCTTCCGACAACCTTGCTTCCGTAAGCCAGCACATTCCTCCACTTGCTCAGGGCGAATTTCGCAACCCTGGGGTCCGCCAGCGCCGGCGCGGTGCTTTGCTGGTCAACCTGCTTTCTTGGGAAGCGGGATTTCCAACTGTGATTTGACAGGCTTCACAGTGGCGCGGTGCCGCTCGACTTCCTTCACGATGTCGGCGATCACGTCGGCACGGTTCTTAGCCACGTCGTGCTTCTCGGACGGGTCGTGCTCCAGGTGGAACAGCAGCGGCGGATCGTGCTTCTTCGGTTTCTCCCCATAGCCTGCCTGCGTGGTGAAATGCACTTTCCATGGTCCTTTGCGGACGGCCATCAGTCGGGTCCCGCGGTAGAAAAACATCACGTCGCGCCGGCTCTTCCCGGTTCCTCGGAGCATTGGAAGCATATCCACGCCGTCTATGATTCGGTCCTCCGGCAGCTTTACACCTGCAAGAGCCAGACAGGTGGGAAGGAAATCCAGCGTGCTCGACGGGCCGTAGGTGACGGTCGCGGCAGGAATCTTGCCCGGCCACCAGGCCACGCAGGGCTCGCGCATTCCACCTTCCCAGGTGCTGCCCTTGCCGCCCCGAAGCAGACCTGCTGAACCTCCGTTGAGCTTCATGATAAGCCACGGACCGTTGTCGCTGGTGAAGAAAACAAGAGTCTTCTCGGCGAGACCGTGTTTTCGCAGCACCGACATGATTTGCCCCACGCTCCAATCCAGCTCTTCCACAACATCGCCGTAGAGTCCTCGCAGGCTCGCGTCTTTGAATCTCTGCGAGGCAAAAAGCGGGACGTGGGGAAAGGTGTGAGCGAAGTAGAGAAACAAGGGCTTGTTCTTGCTCCGCTCGATGAAGCGAACAGCTCGCTCTGTGTAGCGTTTGGTCAGAGTGGTCTGATCGGCACGCTCCTCGATGACCTTTTCGTTGTCCATCAAGGGAGTGGGTCTCATATCGTTGCTGTAGGGAATGCCGAAGTACTCATCGAAGCCTCTTCGCGTGGGCAGGAACTGGGGCAGGTGTCCCAGGTGCCATTTGCCAACGCAGGCCGTTGCATACCCCACACTCTTGAGGGCCGCCGCGATGGTAATCTCGCTGGCGGGCAAGCCGCCGCCAGAGTTGGGAAAGAGCACGCGGCGCTTATCGCTGCACATCCCGTTGCGGATGGGCAGCCGCCCGGTAAGCAACGCAGCTCGACTCGGCGTGCACACGGAGGACGCGGAGTAGAATTGCGTCAGTTTTGTCCCTTCTGCCGCCATGCGATCAAGATTGGGCGTTTGAATGGTCGGATGCCCGAAGCATCCCAGATCGCCGTACCCCAGATCGTCCGCAAAAATGATGATGATGTTGGGCTTGTCTACTGCAACTCCGTTCGTTCGTGCCTGAAAACCGCTGACGCGGCCCGAAACAGCCAATGCCGCCACGCCCAACCCAACGGATTTCAGAAAGTCCCGACGTGAGTAGTTATGCACACGCATGTTTCTTCTCCTTTTATGATCTATGTTTTCCATTAGCTTCGGTTTTTCTACATTGTTTCTGGCCGACTTTATCCTGTCAAGGGTCTTTGGAAAGACCTGGATTGGCAACCAAAGCCGATGGGAGTCGCATCACAGGCGGGAACCCGGAATGGGCTCAAAATGCGAGTCGGCGTGTTGCGCAGAGCGTGAGTGGATGAGGGCTGTGGCACATAGACACTTGCCCCGGTAGCCTGGGGGACATTGAGCCGGAGGAATCCTCAAGAAAAAACTCTTGATATTCACGACAACGCCTGGACCGGCTGCTACGACGGCTGGTATTGAAGAAGGAAGACGATCATTCGTGTGCCCACCGAACGTTTCCTCGCTCGTGCGGGCACAGTGTTTCGGCCGGGAAACCGGGGAGCGGAACCGTCATGACCATCGCCATGTGGCACTTACCGCCCGGCAAATCCCGCTCGATCTTTCCGACTTGATTTGCCGTCTTCAGATTCCCTGCTTTGTGCTGTAATATTCAGCATGTCATCCCGACACTTGTTCTCGCCGTTGAATGCCGTTATCATGCCTTCGATCAACACAGATGGTGGACGATGTGTTTTCTGTGAAGCCGCCGTCGAATCTGGATTGCCGATTGGTCGGAACCGATGCGGAACAACCTCGCCCTCAAGTCGGGGCGCAGAGCGGACTCCGCGAGTGGATCCTACGCGCGCTCCGGTAAGAATCGGAGGGCGCCATTAATATTGGCTCGTGAGGCGCTTGCCTCACTCCGGAGAGGCCTTGGGCCTTCACCGATGAGAAAAACATGTCTCTAAGCCAACCCATCGCGAAAACAAAACCGGTGTTGCTACGTGCTTTGGTCTGAGACACGTCATTGGAACCAGCAGGAGGGAAAAGATGCCATGGTTCGATACAAAGCGATTACACGGCGTTCTTTTGTTAAGAGGATAGCAGTGGCTATTGCCGCGCCTCATATCGTTCCCTCTTCCGCCCTGGGGCGCGAGGGAACCGTCGCCCCCAGCAATCGGATCGGTGTCGGCATGATTGGGGCAGGCCGGCAAACGGTCTCGGTCAATCTCAAGGAGTTTCTGAACTTCCCGGACACACAGGTGCTCGCTGTTTGCGAAGCTGATGCTTGGCGGTTGGCGAACGCCAAAAAGTCGGTTGAGGATTACTACGCCAAAAAGCAACCGTCGGGCAAGTACAGAGGCTGCGCAACTTACGCTGATTTCCGCGATTTGCTCGCCCGACGGGACATTGACGCTGTGATGATCTCCACGCCCGATCACTGGCATGTGCCAATGTCTTTGGCGGCAGTCGAGGCAAGCAAGGACGTCGCCTGTGAGAAGCCGATTGCCCGAACCGTTGCGGAAGGGCGGGCGCTCAGCGATGCGGTGACCAGGCACAGGCGAGTTTTCCGTGTTGACAGCGAGTTCCGGTCCAAGAACAACTTCCATCGAATGTGCGAACTGGTGCGCAATGGGCGGATCGGTGAAGTGCGCTCCATTCAGGTAGGGGTACCGGCCGGCGACAATGTTACGTGTCCGCCATGCCCTGAGATGCCTGTGCCTGAGAAGTTGGACTACAAAAGATGGCTGGGGCCGGCCCCGTTCGCCCCATACACTGAGAATCGTGTACATCCACGCAAAGGCTACGGCCGGCCTGGGTGGATGCGTCACCTCGATTATTGCGATGGAATGATAACCAACTGGGGCACGCACCTGTGCGACATTGTCCAGTGGGGCAACGGCACGGAGCGGACCGGGCCGGTGGAGGTCGAAGGCCGCGGAACCTACCCGCCCCCTGATAGCTTCTGGAACGTGCTGAAGACGTTCGAAGTCCACTACCGTTTTGCCGACGGGGTCCGCGTAACCTACAAGACGTCGAAGCCGTACGTTGGCTTTGAAGGTTCCGAGGGTTACATCTACGCCGAATTTCCCCGGGGCTTGGAGGCGGAGCCTGCATCCATCTTGGATGAGAAGATTGGCGCCGACGAAATTCGTTTCCCGCTCAAAAGCGAGAAGCGGGATTTCATTGACGCTGTTAAGAGCAGGGGGCAAACGCTTGAGGATGCTGAGGTTGGACATCGGACCACGTCGCTATGCCTGTTGGGACACATCGCCATCCAGATTGGCGAGAAGCTCCGGTGGGACCCGGACAAAGAGCGCTTTGTGAACAACAACGCCGCCAATGAATTGATTGACAAGCCCATTCGGAGGCCGAAACATACATGATAACCATCGTCTTCCCATTTCCCGGTCCTGTTGAGGAGGTATAATGCTGCGGTCACCAACTATCATCATCCTTTTGTGGCTCATGACGACTTCACTCTCCGTGGAGTCAGCCGACCTTGCTTTCAAAGACGAGGGAAACGGTTTCTTTTCCTTCGACACGGGCTCAGTGAAAGGAAAACTCCGTGCGGACAACCAGTCCCAGGGCATCCCCACGCTCGTTGAAATTGAGAGCGGCACGGAACTCGCGTACGGGCGGGGCAATCCCGGCATCTTGAGCTATTACCGCGTTTTCTCGACGAACAAGCGCTGGGGAGATGCTGCCCGCGGATGGCCCAAATCCGCGAAACTCCTTCCGGACGGTGCGGTCCAAGTTCACTGGCCTTCCCGGAACGACCACCCGTTTGAGATGACCGCCATCTATCGGTGGAACTCTCCCAATACCCTCGACTTAGAAACGATTGTCAAACCTGACAGGGATATGGAAAAATTCGAGGTGTTCCTCTCGTCCTATTTGCGCAAACAGTTCAAAACTCTTGTGTATGTTAAGCGGACGATTCACGCACCTGGCGATCCCTTTTTCCTCTCCACCGATGTGAACGATCTTGTTTTCGGAACCTACCTGGCCTTTCCGCGCGATCGGCGAGCCGCTCAAATCATCTACGATGGCCGCTGGGACTACGAGCCTCATCCCGTTCATTTCTCCGTGACCAAGTTTTTTGCATATCCGCTTTGCATGAAACAAGATATTCGGAGCGGTCTCACCTTACTCCTGATGTCAAGGCCCGAAGATTGCTTTGCTATTGAAACCCCATACAACATGGAACCGGCTGATGGGATCGCTGGGCATTACTCGATGTATATGTCTCTCTTAGGCAAAGACATTAAGGCGACGCAAACCGTACACGCACACGTTCGCCTTGTTATCGGCCAAAATATATCCGAGAAAGACGCTATCAGCTTATATTCTCAGTTTATTAAGGATATTAACGAAAAGAAGTGAATTGGGTTGCGTGGATCATCAATTCGGTTTCGTCAGCCAAGCATTAACGATTGTCTCGGATATGGAATGGACCCAGGGTAGAGAATATACTCTTCTTGCCGTGTCCTCGAACGGGTGATGCCATGACCAGCGCAAGAGATGTTCTAACACAAACAATACAGTTTCAAAACCCGCAGAGGTTGGCAGTTGATCTTCCCCAGAAATACGGCTCGGATATCCCCTGGGTTGACATGTGCCCGTCTCCTGACGCGCGGCCCAAAAGTGGCAAGGACGAATGGGGCGCTCTGTGGGAGAACATAAGGGCGTCGAATCTGGGTGAAGTTAAACAGTTTCCGTTAAAAGATTGGTCCGACCTCAAGAATCTGGCTATTCCGGATGTGGATGATCCGAGCCGCTGGAAACACCTGACAGGCGTTCGGGAGAAATTCGCGGAGAAGTTCATAATCGGAAAAGGCATATCCATCTACGAACGTGTTCACTTCATTCGTGGCCTTGCCAATACATGGTCGGACATTTATCACTCACCTGAGAAGCTGCGTGAGCTTCTTGGCATCCTGGTGGAAATGAACTTAGAGGCGATCAAGCGATATGCCAGCTTGGGCGTGGACGGATACTTCTTCACGGACGACTGGGGCTTGCAAAACAGGCTAATGATCTCGCCTGAGAAATGGCGCCAGATATGGAAGCCCTGTTATGAGCATATATACAATGCCTGTCACGAGGCTCAGATGTTTACTCTCCTTCATAGTTGCGGCTATATCGTGGACATCCTTGATGATCTCATCGAAGTAGGATTGGATGTCGTCCAGATGGATCAACAACAGAACATGGGGCTTGAACTCTTAAGCGAGAGATTCGCGGGGAGAGTAACGTTCTTCTGCCCCGTTGACATACAAAGCACGATGGTCTACGGCTCTCTGGACGAGATCCGTGCATACTGCCGTAGGATGGTCGCGCTTTTGGGGCGTCCTGAAGGCGGGTTCATCGCCATGTGGTATAGCGATCCGGCAGGTGCAGGACACACGCAGGAAGCTATTGACGCGATGTGTGAGGAGTTTCTGAGAATTAGTGAAGAAATCACCAATTCGTCGTTTGTGTTTAGCACTCCGAGGAGGCCTTCAGAGGGGCAAGGTCATAGCAGATAGTGCCATCATAAAGCAGCACCTCCCCAATGAAATAAGGGTCGGTCGAACGTTGCAATGGGATTACCTCCTGTGTCACTTCCACGCCGCCCCGGAACTGTCGAGCGTCATTCCAGGGGCAGGGCTACGGGTCTCCCCGTCTCATAGCATTTCTGGGCAGCGAAAATTACTTCGTGGGTGTGGAACGCATCCTCCAAATTGCAGTGCGACTCACGATCGTTGAGGATGCAGTCAACAAAGTGATCCATCTGTCCCTGGAAAGGATGGTGAGTAACGTCTGAACTGTCCGGAAGGATAGTCGGAATCTCGACCCATTGCTTTTGACCGGGGAATTTGTGCGACCAGATGCGGTTATCCTTCACCGATCCTTTGTCGCCGAAGATTTGGATCGGGAACGTATAGGGCATGATGCAATCGAAGTTGACCGAGACTTTACCGATTGCGCCATTCGCGAATTTGAGCAGGAATACCTCCAGCCCTTCATACCCTAAACGGGGACTGTCGTCAGACCATGTTCCTGTGAGGTAGTTGTACTCGCGACCGGCCTCTTTTCGCCATCCACCACGATGAGCGAACACTTCCGTAACGCGAGCCGCTTCTTCACGATCCCGTCCGGCGAACCAGCGCGCCGCATCCAATGCGTGACATCCGCCCACCAACATGGCACTGATACCCGTTTCCTTTTTCCTTGCGTCTTCATAGCCAGTCCACCAGCTCGCAATGTGATGTTGGTAATCCGCTTCAACGTAGTAGATTTTCCCGAATGCGTCGTCAGCAATGAGGGACTTCAATGTTTCAAACAACGGATTCCAGCGCAGGACGAAAGAAACCACCGTTTTCACGCCGGCCTTGCGCACGGCGTCGCGCATAACCCACAACTCTTCCAAACTGTTCGCGATCGGCTTTTCGATGGTGATGTGTTTACGGGCCTCAGCGGCCTTGATGGCGTTTTCGGCATGGAGATGCTGGGGCGTGCACACGGAAACGATGTCCACGCCCTCATGCTTCAGCGCCTCATCAAAGTCGGTGTACATTCCGATATCCGTAAGCCCCGCCTCTTCGGCTCGCCGCTTCACACTCTCCATCCTGCGGCTGGAAATGGCCAATACTTGCGTATAAGGGTTCTTCTGGAAAGCCTTGATATGTTCCCCTGATACCCATCCCGCACCATGCACCAAAACGCCAAGTTGCCTCTGTGTCATTTCTCAGTCTCCTTAGTGTCGCATGAAGAGCGCAGCCGTTATTGCTTGTCAGAAGTTCCCGGTTTTTGCCCCAGACCTGGTGTCCCGTGGCCGTTTACCTGGGAAATGAGACCTCTGCGAGTGTTCAATTTGTCACGGTTGGTTTTCTCAATCCATCTGCCCAATTCGATCACTTTGTAAATGTCACCGGAGGCAGGCAAGATGTCTCCAATGTTGAGCACTACCCTCCCCGCTAATGCATTTATGATACGCTCCGCAAAGCGCACGATCTCACAGGCCTCTGTATCCTGCACGAAAAATATCGAAGGAACCCCGCAATAAGCTTTCATGTTTCCCGCTAAAGCCTGTGCCAATTCCTCGACCTCGTAGTTTGTCATCGGGGCTGGAGTACACCCGTCAAGTAGATCAAAGCCGCTCTGACGCACCAGCCTGAACAGTCCCTTGAAGTTGCCATCAAGGTGAGTAGAAAAAATCTTTCCTTTTGCATGCAAGATCTCACCGGCCTGTTGGTAGAAAAGCAAGCAGTACTCTTCATACCAAACGGGATTGATAAGTTGCTCGTCAGCGTGGTCCGAAAGGATGACAATTTCCGCCGGGCTCTCAGCGGCGAGTCTGACAACTTCCAGGTCAATCTCCGTTTGCAACTTCAGCAGATCCTTGATCAATATCGCATCATCCACCAGTTGGTAGACTGTCGTTTCCAGACCAGCATATTCCGTGAGAATCTTGCCAAAGGGGGATCGCCAAATCACGATGTCGGCTACACCAAGCTCTCCCATCCCGCCGAGAACCTGCGTAACGCATTGGTAATTTGGAACGGGCCTCGTATGCTCAACAACAAAAAAAAGCACCTTCCAATCATCGGTGTCTTTTACGAAGTATTCAACGGGGCAGAGACTCCCATCCGCTGCAATGCCATCAACGCGTTGTATCTCCCCGAGCGGTGTCTTAAACTGCTGGACAATTCGATCCCCCTCTTTCTGGCGAATGTGATCGCAGCCGTCGTAGGTGAAATCACACCAATCGTAAATATGCACCGGGACTCCCCAGCGAAAATTGCGATAAAAGTCAAGGTAGGTCCAGGTGGCGAATTCCTGGGGCATTCCGAAAGAACTCTTGTGGAAGGCAGCATCGTCCGGGATAAAGCTCCCTGTTGGCACTTCATGCACTCGGTCCAGCGGAAGCCGCCTTACCTTGTACCAGTCGCTTATGTCCGGGAAAAAGGGGACGATTCCTGTCTCCCGTCCTCTCATCAATTCGAAAAAGAGTTCTCGCTGGGACATGGCAATAAACAGAAAGGGTCTTACCTTTATGGGTTGGACACGCAACCAGGTTCTTCTGAACTGCACGCCACAGTAAGTATACGTCGCTTCTGAAAAGGGCCAATGTGTTTTTCTGGCCGACGCGCCCTCAGAACCCTCGTTCTCAATCCAGGGGCGAAGGCCCGTGGAATGAACGTTGATAGTCATTCTGTGCTAACTTCGGAAGAAGAAGATTCAATCGTCAGATCATAGCCGTTTCGCCGCACCTTGTCGCTCACCTCGTGGTGCCTGCCCGCGGCCAGGGGATGTTCTTCGCCCCGCGAGACGCGGGGCTTCGGCTGCGCCTTCCACCCTTTCCGCCGAAGCCTGCATTCAATTCTTGCCTCGGAGTTCGCGGAGATAGTCGAAAGGTTGGCCCAGCAAAACGAGCAAATCAATGTCGCTGAAAGGACTGGCTTCGTCGCGCGCCGCAGACACATACATGACCACGCCCTTGAACTGCATGCCATAATAGCCTTCAAAGACTGGCTTACATCTTTTTGCTATTTCTGTGTTTGTCATTGCGGCCCCCATTCTTCAGCTCAGGGTGCGCAGCCTAACGATAGAACTAAGCGGCGGCTATCAGCCATCCGCTGGGGTGACTTGTTAGGGTCTTTCTGGTTCTTCTCGATCTCGCAGTCTCGTTGTTATAGTACGCGGATCACGTGCACAATGAAAGAGGCCGAACACAATGATCCTGTCAGCCTGTATCATGAAATAAATCGCGTACGGAAATCTCCTCAGCAAGCAGCGACTGAATTCCTTATGAACCTTCCGGTAAAGCAGTGGATTGCGAGCAATCTCGCCCGCGCAAGCATAGAACATCCGAAGGAATTCCTCTCCGATCCCCGGTGACTTCGCTTCATACCATGCGTAACCGCCGAGGACATCTTCCTCGACTTCAGGGAGAAAACGCAGGGCGTATGTCATTTCCTTCTTTCCACGTTGGCGCGAAGTTCCTCAAGAGATAAAAGGTTCCCCGGTGCAGATTCATATTTTTTGAGCCTGTTGTCCAACTCTTCCAAGTGGCTCTGCGGAACAGGCACCACAGATTCATCCGAAGCAATGCTGTCCCACAGATCCTCAACCAACAGTATCTTCTCCGCCGTGGTTAATTTGGTGATTTCAGGAATATCGCTCGCTCGCACTGCTTGTCCCCTTTCTTTACAATTTGCCTTAATATTACCATTCGTGCTTTTCTCCGACTTTTGCCCTAACGATGGAAATCAGCCGCGCAGCAGTGTGGGCTGGACTGAGTAGTTATGGCAGATGAAGGATGTCGTCAAGGTCCTTCGGACGTCCACATGCCCTCTTGTTCTTCTTCAGGGCCTCCAGGCCGATCACATCCACTCGCACCCCCTCGATTTCAACGGTTCTCCGGTCCCTGTAGCACTCCTCGAAGACCACACCGGAGGCGCCGGTAATGACCTCGATCCTCACAGGGGGAACACCCATCCGGATTACCTTATCCTTCTCGAGAAACAGATCCGCGCTGACCTGGTCCTTTGGGATGCCAAAATCCCAGATCGCTTCGCAGGCCCTCTCGGCGTTTTCCTTGTCAACCGCGACCCACACATCCATGTCCGCTGTTGCCCGCGGGTAACCGTGACAGCCGACCGCGTAACCACCGACGAGAAGATACCTAACGCCGTTGGAGTTCAGCAATCTCAAGAAATCTCTGAAGTCGGGATGTAGCTCGATCATAGCCATACACCATCTGCCGGCTCAGCTCGACCGCCGCGAAGCGCTCCCGGGCCGTCTTCTCCTGCCAGTAAGCTCGGTCCGGATCGGGCCCTCGCAGCGAAACCACCGAAAAGGCCTTCTTGTCAAGCTTTGGCAATCCTTTCTCCACCATCTGCTTCTTCCCTTACAGCATGTGCATACGGGATTTCTCGATAAAGATCATTTTTGCTCCGGCCGATGAACTTCGCGAAGATAGTCAACGGGTCGTGCCAACAAAACGAGCGGATCAATGTTGCCGAAAGGATCGGCTTGCCTGCCCGCCGCAAACGCGTACATCACCAAGCCCTTCAACGGGTGCCATAACCGCCTTCAAAGACTGGTTTACATTTTTTTGCCACTTCTGTGACCGTCACCACGGTCGCCGACTCTCCAGCTGGCCGTGCGCGGCCCGACGATAGAACTAAGCGGCGGCGTTTAGCCGTCCGCTGGAGCGATTGGTTAGGGCCGTGATTCCGGACTGTCCGTCGCCCTTCTGTGGGGCAGCGGCCTATAAGGCGAGTCCTTCTTCCAAAACGCCACCGTGTCCGGTGGAACTAAGCCATCACCACGTTCAATGCCCTCAATCAAGAAGAGGGCTGTTTCATATGCCAGGTAAGCTTTCGCAACATCGACGTTGCTCATGCTGTCGCGTTCTGTGTGAATCGTTGGAGGCTTCGGCATGGGGTAACTGGAGAGCTTCAAGCCCGCAACAGTGTACTCCTGCATCGGCCCGAGCCATCTACCACCCAGGGGGGCCCGTTTGTCCCCGACATAATCGATCTCGATGATGTAGGCAGGCCGACCATATTTCGGGGCCCCGGGTGGGTGATTGGCGGAACCGATTCGTCGTCCTCGTTCCTCGTCGTTATACAAAACAATCAAATACGATGCTCGTGTATCCATATGGTGAAAAGCATCTGCTAGCCTCGCGACCAGAATGCATCCGAGCATGTTATCAAGAATACCCACTCCAGGGCCAGAAGCCTTGTCATGATGTGCGCCCAAGATAACGACCTCAGAGCCGGACCCCTGTTTCCAAACCCAAACGTCGCCATCTTGAGTGACGCGAGGATCACATCCGGCTTTCCGGAGCAGGGATTCGCAGTATCCGCGACGGTCTTGCGGCCCGTTCCCACTCATCTGAACGAAGGTGAAGACGTCGTCGCGAACGGTGTCAACGGAAACGCTCGGGATTGACAGGAGAACGCGGTCAGAGGACGGAGGTGTTATGTCCCAGACGGGCTTTGAAGGTGCGCCATGCTCGGGCTGCCGGAGGCAAACTATAGCCACAACGAGGGCAACAACAGCCAAGCAAGCGTAACGTAATCGCAGGGTGGTCATTGGGACTATACCACGGGCCTAACCATGGTTTATATAGTTTCTTGGTAACGCCTTTGGGCCGCGAAATCGCGGATGAAACACCTCCGAACTTTGATATATAGGCTCCTTGTTTCCAGGGACTTAAGCTACTCCTCGAGGACTTGCCAGGGCTTCATATGGTTTCTGTATAACACACCACCGGTTCCCGTTCTACGGCCTATTCGCCGGACTGCGCCACCTCTCCCTGTTCGGTTCAGAACATTGGTATACATCTTCCTCGTTTTTGAGTCCCTTATGGCCAAGGACTTGCTGGGCTTCGAACCGCCATTCGCGCCCCGGCCTCGTGGGCGGGATTTTGCGTTCGCAGGACACCCGCTCCAAGGCGGGTTTGCCCATTCCGGGATACCCCGCTGTTCCCTCCAGTGTCGGTCACTTGCGCGTTGATCGGACCCTCTCGTGGGAGATCATGCAGCAGCCACGAGCACATTATAGCAGCATCCGCCAGGCGCTCAAGCCAAAAGTCCAGCAGCCGGTGGAATTGCCCTCCGCCGGTAAGTAACCGGCGTTGTCCTCACGGGTAAGCGGCATGTTCTTTCCTTTCTATGTCGAACAAAACAAGTCAGCAGCGGCTATGAGCGACCCGCTCGAGGGCCTTGTTCGGCGGGTATGCCATGTAACCACAGTGCTGACTCGCTCAGGTCTAACTCGTCGCTCCAACTGATCCCATAGCCACCGCGATCAGGCTTTACCATTTTGAAAAACGAATCGTTCCTCAGGGGGCCGAAAACCTCTTCTGTAAGCAAAGGGCTACAATCGTAGATTCTCTTTTCATCATTATGAAAAATCACGAGAAGCCTCTTCCCCTCTAAAGGCTTGACTGACTTTACCCTTGGATAGGTTTCCATGTATCACGCTTGCCCAGTTCATCGCGGACAGTCCGTCGGGGTCTTGACGCCTTCGCGGCGGTTATGATGCGGCAGGCAGGGGGCCAGCAGCCACCAGCTTCTTTCGGGTGGCATCGACCGTCAGGTTCAGTCCCTCGAGGGTTCGAGCACCGAGCAGGAGAAGATCGCCCGGTTCCGCGAACACAACTTCGTCAATCGTGAAGTATTTGTCTACCCGAATGATCGCGAAACCGACACTGCGGGTCACAACTTCCCCGTTAGCCATGACGAACTTTACGTCCTTCTTCTCCCTCCGGACACCGATCTGCCCCAGTTTCGCAGCCGGCAGCCAAGTGTGCTCGCTGCCTGTATCCACGAGGACGTTCCGAATGCGGACCGATCTTGACCTATCGACGTGGTTCTCGACTCTGCAGCTTGTATGGAATGAACCCATGCTACCGATACTCCTGCGAAGTGTGGACATTTGAATTCGCTTCTGCCCAACGACCCGCCGGTGTCAGCCTTCCGCATGAGACGCGGAGGAACAGCCGCTCCAAGCCTGAAGCCTGCTACGTATTGCATCGGCTCCACCGCGTCCACCGGACCCTCTCGTGGGGCATCATCCAACACGCACGATCGCATTATAGCAACACCCGCCAGGCCCTCAAGCCAAAATTTCAGCAATCGGTGAAACTGCCCCTTGCCGGTAACTAACCGGCCACCGGCGAGTTGCCCCTGCGGATTATCCATGCGAGCACGTTCTCGCATCGGGAGCTGCAAATCCCTCATTGTTTGCCGGGACGCGCCGCCCTGATGGAAACAGCGGGCATCGAATCCCAGGAATCCCAGCTAAAGCAGTTTCGTCTTGCCCGGGATGTAAACTGGATAACTTCCATCGGCGCCGAGTTTGACGGGCGGTTCCATATCAACGCGGCATTCCTCCGGTTTGGGAGGAAAGTAGAAGTCGGACTTGGAAATCTGCTCCCAGGTGACTTCCTTCCCGGTATAACAACTGATCTGCCCCATGATCCCGATCAGGGTGCTGCGAGCCATGTAATCGCCGTTATTGATCGGTCTTCCGGACCGGATCGCCGCAAAAAGCTCCTTATGCTCGATCTTGTACGGGCTGGCATCCTGCCGGCCGCTATAGCGCCACTTGGTTTCGCCTGTAATCCGCAGGCTCAGGAGGTCGCACCGCCCCTTGGAGCCCAGGAGAATACTGGAAACCTCATTGTAGCAGCGCTCCTGGGTGCGGCAAAAGGCGTACATCTTGACGCCGTTAGCGAACTGATAAATCACGGAATGGTGGTCAAAGACGTTGCCGTAGATTTCCCCGAACATGGAGGATCGACCACCCAGACCGTGGCACTTGATCGGAGCCTGTTCGCGCATGACCCAACTGGCACGATCAAGGTTGTGCACCAGCGACTGCGGCACGTCGTCGCCGGAAAGCCAGGAGAAGTGGTATTGATTGCTGCATTGGTATTGGACTTCGTTCAGGCCGGGCTTGCGTGCATAGAGCACGTACGGCGCGCGAAGAAAATTTTCTTCGATGGCCACGACTTCGCCGATGGCTCCGTCATGGATGCGCTTGACGGTTTCGCGATAGCCGGGATGATACCGGCTCTGCAACCCGGAAACCACACAGAGCCTTTTTTGCTTCGCCAGCTCGCACGCGGCGATGACCACCTTGATGCCGGCGGGATCAATGGCGTGGGGTTTCTCCACAAAGACGTGCTTGCCCGCCTCGATGGCTGCTTTCATGTGCAACGGGTGGAACTTCGCCGCGTTCGCAATCAGCACCACGTCCACGCTCTCAATCACTCGCTTGTAGCCATCAAAGCCGTCAAAGCAGTGATCGTCGTCCACCGCTACCTGCTGAGGTTTCTGCCCTTTGAGATGTTTTCGTTTTCCCTGAACCCGGTCCATGAACACATCAGCCATGGCCACCAACCGCACACCGGGGTCGGCATCCATAGCGTCAACGGCGGCCCCTGTGCAACGACCGCCGCAACCAATCATGCCGACTCGGATGGTATCGCTGCCTGCCGCATGAGCGCCGCGACGAACATCGAAGCTCCCGAGCGCCAGCGCCGTGGCCACCGTGGCCGAAGTCTTTAGAAACTCTCGGCGCGAGGTTTCATGCTTAAGCGATTGTCTTTTCATCGTTTTTGCCTCCTTTTGTACATTAGTTGGGATGTCTTCCTATCTCTTCCTTTTGTCCGCAGTTTGTTTGGCTTCTTTGATTCCCAGTTCCCTGAGCGCGCTGCGTAGCCAGGCGAGCGATTTTTCAATCATCGCCCCGCCTTGACCTTCGCACTCAGCAGAGCCCAGATCCTTGCCGATTCAACTCTGGCCCGGCCCATCAAATAGGCCTTTCATGTACATGACAGCGTTCCCCACACCTCGCTCATATACAGAATAGATGACGTGGAGGACATCGTTTGGGCCCACCGCGATGCTTGGGGTTTCGAGGTATGACCCGCTCCACTCGTAGTGATCAGCCACACGCTCAGCAAGAACCACCGGATCAGACGCGCTACTTACGTAGTTAATGAAAGTATGCCTGTATCTATACCCCCTCTGCTCATCATAACCGCTCGAAGCGCCGTGCTGATAAACAACATGCCAACGCCCCGCTGAGTCCACAGCGATAGAATTACCCTGAAGACCGGGAGTCGTGGAGCAATCCAGTCCTTTTACAATCTCCTTAGGGGATGACCAAGAACCGGATGCATTCGTCATGTAGATCACAGCGTTGCCGACACCTCGCTCATATACAGAATAGACGACGTGGAGGACATCGTTTGGGCCCACCGCGATGCTCGGGGTTTCAAGGTATGACCCGCTCCACTCGTACTGATCAGCCACACGCTCAGCAAGAACCACCGGATCAGAGGTGCTACTTACGTACTTGATGAAGGTATGGAGGTATCTATATCCCCTCTGCTCATCATAACCGCTAAAACTCTTGTCCTGATAAACAACATGCCAGCGGCCAGCCGAGTCCACAGCAATAGAATTACCGGGAAGACCCGGCATCGTGTCAAAACCCAGTCCTTCCACAAGCTTCTTACGGGATGACCAAGAACCGGATGCCTTCGTCATGTACATGACAGCGCAGCCGGCAGGTCGCTCATGCACGCGGTAGATGACGTGGAGGACGTCGTCTGGGCCGACCGCAATGCTCGGGGTTTCGAGGTATGACCCGCTCCACTCGTACTGATCAGCCACACGCTCAGCAAGAACCACCGGATCAGAGGTGCTACTTACGTACTTAATGAAGGTATGGAAGTATCTATATCCCCTCTGCTCATCATAACCGCTAAAACTGTTGTCCTGATAAACAACATGCCAGCGGCCAGCCGAGTCCACAGCAATAGAATTACCGGGAAGACCCGGCATCGTGTCAAAACCCAGTCCTTCCACAATGCATTCCGAAAGCACGCAGTGGCTCGCGCCGGTCCAGTCATCCGGGTGACGTCCCCGAAGGAGCTCTTTCCTCAGGTCGATAAGCCTGCATGAGGGGAGGTCGCCCCATTCATCTGGCCATGCACGCAACTCGATTGCAAGATCGCTCGTCAGTCCCGCATACAGCTCCCAGGAGTAGGCGAGAGGATTCAGTTGGAAACAGCCATTGAGCTCAAGGTATGGTTTCAGGTCAGCCGAGACTCCTGCCAGGCTATAAAGATAAACGGAAACCTTTGGTTCCACGTAGGCCTTGACCCTGACACCACCGTCCATCTGCCACGTAGGCGAGACGGGATGAAATTCTCCCTTACGATTTTGATACTTGCTCCACTCACCATTACGCATAGTAGCGCCCAACGTAACCTCGTTTGAGGAGCTGAAGCCTGCTTTGACCCATCCGTCCGCTTGCGCATTGGCATCCAACCCGATATTGAAGTCCAGAACCAGTTCTTCCCACACCGGGATGACAAAAGGCGGCACTTCAATTGGTATCCACTGGACAAAAACCCTTCTGAAGGTCTTGAGGGTCACCTCCTTCGTATAATTTCCGGGAACATGGGCGGCTGCCTTGACAATCATGTCCAGCTTGACTGTCCCGCTGACTTCTGCGTCGAAAGACGTGGGTATCAAATGCCCAAATTCCGCAGCCACAGTCGCATTATGATCAAACTCCACCAAACCAGATATCACTTCCAGGGTGAAATTGTCCCCTATATCAACTTTGACGCCATCCAACGCTAATCTGGCATTGAACAAAGGCGCGGAACCGCCGCTTTTCAGTGACGTCGTTCCTGGCTCCTCTTCGGGAGTTGCGTAACACGCCCTCATACTACCTTGTTCAAACAGCTCTGCCAGAGCCGCAGGCTCCGTCTTCAGCTCAACCGTATGGGATTCAGGAGAGTCCGTGACACTCAATATTCGTATTTTGTAAGGGTTCTCCTGGTCTGCGCTAACCAAGATTTCGCCAGTTGAGAGACCGGGTGTGTCGCCGCTGTAGCTGAACGTATATGTGTCCCTGACCGCCGACAGAAGAGCGACCCATGACGCGTCGTTAATAATAAGCACGTTTCCGGCGAGCACCTGTTCCAGCTCGAGCTTGAACGACCAGGCGTAATTCTCGAATCGGGAGCCGAGCGTGTCTGAAACAGAAAGCAAAACTGTCACTGTTTCCGCGTAGTCACCAAGGTACTCATCGGCCCTGGGCGTGTAGGTCAGGACGCCGTTCGAATAGGTTAGCCTTAAATCATCAACGCCTATAGGTGGGCCAGAGCCGACGGAGAACGATATTGATTCCGGATCGACACCAGACTCATCCAGCAGATGTGCGGCGAGCCAGTCCTGTCGCCCAACTGCAATTGCCCCATCCCTCGGGTTTAGATAGACAACCTCTGGTGGCTCCGTATCCAACTTGCGGACACGGTAGAACCTCTTGGCACTGGTGGTCTGGTCCCGGCAACTCTCCTCCTCGGATTGAGCCACGATCGGCTCTGCATTGAGTGTACTCCAACCACCAGCAAGCCAAGTGGTGGCCAGGACATCATAGGACTTTCCTGGAATCGCAGACCACGAAATGATGAACTCGCTCCCTTCGCCCTGATAATCAGAGCAAAGGGCAATTGAGGCACGCATATCGGCAGCGTAAGCCATCGAGCACACAAGAACAGCGATGCAAAAAACAATTGCGACAAACAACCGTTTCATCAGAACCCCCCTGGGATGTTCGCTATTGGCGACCTGAGTCCTGAGCCGGAATAGCCAACCCGTGGTCACGATAAACAAGCTCCACCAGTACGGAGTTTACGGCCCAGATCCAAAACTGCCAAACGTTTTTTACGCCGACATGCCGAAGCAGAGCCGGTTTTTCTTCCATGCTCTGAGTGAGAGTATTGGCATTCTCTCCTTCTTTGTCAACGATGTGCTGATTGGATTCACCCTTGTTCCCGATCCGCGGAAAGAGCCTCCAATCGTGGCTTTCGGCACGTCGCCTCCGTACGATTACGCGATTGGTGATGCACCCGAGGGTTTTGCCCCCTCCCTTGGTGTGGCAGGTGCGCTTGGCTCAGTGGTGGGCAGTATCGGAATTGTGATCGCACTGGCGGCCATCATTGGCAAATGCTTGATGGACAGCGGCGCAGCAGACCGGATCGTGCGGTCGTTCCTGAAGGCCCTGGGTGAAAAACGCGCATCCGTTGCCTTGATGCGAAGCGGCTTTGTGCTCTCCATTCCGGCCTTCTTCGACACTGTCTTCTCTTTGTTGGTGCCCCTGGCAAGGTCGTTGTGAAGGCGTACGCGGAAGAATTACTTGCGTTGGTGACTGGATGAACAATAGTGGCTTCTGGATTTTTGCCCGGATGAGTGTGCTAACACAAGTTGAAACACTCAAGTCCTGGACTATCCTTCTCGCGGTCCTCGGATTTCTTGCATTGGGATTCACTTTTCTTTTGGCAAACTTGTTGCCCATGGCATAATGCTGAGGCAACGATACCCGACGACTTCGAGTCCATCACCCCTTCCGCAATTATTGCCTCACCTCGACTTTGGCCAACTTCTCATAGAACTGAATTATTCCACCATGATCATCTTTGCCTTTACCATCCACTTTCAAGGCCTGCATGACTTCCATCACTGCGCTGGACAAAGCAACGGGAACTCCCAACGCATGGGCAGTATCCAATGCGCTCATTAGGTCTTTAATGATCATCAAGTCTCAATGTTTCTAACCGCTTCCAGCCAGCCTCGTAAAACTGGGACAGCGTCTTTTGTGTCACGCCATAGGTAATGAAGTCCTTGGGCATCATTCCTTCAGGGTCGTAGGCGCGTACAAACTCCGCCAACTTGGAAAGCCGCTCAATCACATCAGCCGGTACCCCCACATCAATCCGCTCTTCGCAGGGAAAACTCTCAGACAATAGTATCTCCTGATACTTCGGAGCAATAGACATGACAATTTCTGCTCCTGCCAGTTCTGTCATATGATACGCCCCTCGCAATGCGGCAATGATCAGGACAGCTTCATATCCGCGTTCGGTGTACATCGAATAAGCTCGCTTCGTCACCGCCACTCCGGCTTGTTGAATATCAGATTCATCAACATCAGCCTCGTAATCATGGGCTACATCTCTCAGGTAATCGTCCAGACGACCGATCATGATGACGGCAAAACATCTCCCCGGTTCGACTCTATTTCTCCTGGCACGCTGGATGCCACGGCGGTATCTCTCGGCAACGGCAATCACCTGTGGGACCGTGAAACTCACCGTCGCCGTTACCGTGATCCCTTCTGCGGCACATTCTTCAAGCACATCCAACCCAGCCGCCGTCGCGGGCAGCTTCACCGCCATGTTCGGTGCCCACTGGTGGAAACGCCTTGCCATAGCGAGCATGGCGCTTCTGTCCCCCGCACGAGCAGGATTTACCTGAGCGCAGACATATCCCATCCTCCCACTACTTCTTTCGTACTCAGGCATCAGCTTCTCTGCTGCGCGTGCAATAACCACTCTCATTAGGGCTTCCGCAGACTCCTCTGAGCTTGCACTCCCTGATAGTGCGTCTCGGATCTCTTTTGCCCATAGGACTCTATTCGTGGAGAGCGCAACACACGTTAACATGGGATTTGTCGTCACTCCTACGGCGCCGCGCTCAAGGCCACGCATTAACTCGGTCGGCTCAGCCGAATCATGCCACCATGCTGTCTTTGTATTGTTGATTACCCACTGCAAATAGGCCCTTCTATCCATACAATCTCCATGTGCTCTTATGAATTAACACATCCTGTTCGGTTCCCCGACTACCTTATTGTTCTCTTGACGGACCGTGGACTACACGCCCCGTGGACAACAATTAGACTACACCCATTTCCCTTCGTGCCCTAACTGGAAAGGTCCATTGAAAAACGGACAGGGCCGTAGCTGTCTTGGCCGGGACAGGATAACCACTCCATGAGTCTTTGGCAAGAGGCGCGTCCAGGTTATGCTAACAGCCGGCGCGGGCCCCGGACCCCATGCCCCAGGAACAGACTTACCAGCAATGTCCTGGTGAGCCTGAATGCTCCCATTGCGAATAATCCCCCTACTTGCACCCAGGGCAGAATAACCGCCCGAAACACCGTCAACTTGACCGGCCAGACGGAAGGGCAGCAGTCAAGGCCCGCAGCACCATGCACAACCCGGATTCCCTCCATTCGATCGCCGCTGAGCTCGACACGATAGCCTCTGGCTGATGCGACGAAGGGCAGTCGGATGCTGGCGAGCGTTGGCCTGCCGACAATCTCACAGAACCCGGCGCAGAGATCGCCCTCCTTGGATAGAGCCCAGAAAAACGATATTCGATTCGTCAATCAAGGGGTGTTGATGCCTTGTACGATCCCGAAGACCTCATTTCGGCGCACGTCGCGCGGGAGCGAGCGGATGCTGTACTCGTGTATCACTTGTTTGGACAGCGGAGACCCGACCTTGCCTGTGCCACGAGTGTCGGGCAGACTTTTCGTCTCGTCGCTCACCCTGCTTTTCGCTGTTACCGACCATAACAGCACGCCAACCTCGCGAGAGGAGCGACGGGCTATGAAAAGCCCTCAGTGTGCGGATTCCTCGCAAGACTCATGGCCCCTCCGTCTCGGCCTGTTCAATGACAGGTGGCGCGGACACCGTGCACCTGAGTTTGCACTAAGGACTATCCGCGGTCATGTCTCTGGGGAGCAAAAGGGTGGACCGCTTCTTTCAGAGGTAGGCCGACAATCTCAATACGTCTCAGGTCATTTGTACCGATCCCAACAGATGCCAGAAGGCTCAAACAGTTGTCACCCTGGAACGGCAAACGTCCATGTGGGGCCTGAGGGTCAAAGCCCATAACGGCTGTGCACACGGCGTCCAGGCAGACACCATTTCGCCCAGCTAACAGCAGCTTGGGTTTCATCAGCCCTATCCCTCTATTCCAGTGGCCCTCTCCACCGCGGATGGTTTGGATGCCGTCAACAATGCCCAGGTCCACAGGACGGGCACCGTAAATGTCGGACGCAATCCGTGGCACGCGGACGGTAGCGCGGCGAGGCAGGCCATGGTCCAGTTCGGCCGGAACACCCTCAGGCACGCTCTTGCGACCATCGTGGAACATCTCCGTGCGGTGAACCAGGCAATTCTCCTTAGGCGCGTCATTGCCATAGAGCGAGCATGGCGTGGCCCCGAACATGTTCTTTATCGTCATTGTCACGCCCGCACAGGCGTGTTGTTTCAGCTTCGACAGCGAGATCAGCACGTCTGTCTTCTCAAAGCGCCCGTTCAGGTCAAAGGCCGGATATATGAATCCTCCCCAGGGGACTTTGAATCGGCTGTATGTGGGCCAGCGGCCGCGGTTGCGTGTGTCCTCGAACACTACCTTATGGCCGCCAGCCGATTTGATCGCCGCCACATCCCAGCCTGAATCACTGAGGGTCTTCTCAGGAGGCCTATCCCAATAATAGTTCTCCACGATCACGATCCGCTTGGCTCCTGCGTCGTGCAAAGCGGCGCATAGGGCCGCCACGGTACTGGGGTGGGTTTGGTAGGTCTCGTACGCAGGCAGTCCGAAGCACGGCTCCCAGCTCATGCCAGTAAGATTTACCTTTACCGTGACCGTTTTGTTGCGGACAAGCTTTTGAACTCCACCAATCAGGTCCAACACGGCATCGAGCTTCCGCCGGAACAACTGTGGCTCGAACGACTCACAGCGCTGCATGGCCACCGGCGAGCTTGGGGCCGTCTCGGACTTGTCAGGTAGCTTCCGAGCCCCGGGCGCCGATTCCGAAGATAGAGCTAACGGCAGTCGGCCCTGAGCCAGCAGACCAGCCGCGCCCACCAGGCGCTTCAACATCTCCCGTCGGGTGATTCCAGATGGCATTGTCATGCCCTCCTATCGACTTGAGTTCCGCAGGCAGAATCTTACCTTCCACCGCTTGTTTTGGCGTATTTCTCGACTCACCTTCTACGACCTTAGTTTACTACCTTCGCGCAGAATTGTCCATCATTAGGGCTTGCACCTGACCACAAGCGAGTCTTGGAGCCAGCGAAGCCCCGGCAGATCGGTTGGGGATTTCGGATAGGTTATCCCAAAGGCCGGTACTACTGCTATTTCCTCTGCCGCTTCGGAACAGAGCCACGATTTCCCTTCGATCTTCGGATAGGCTCCGTTATGATCCCAGTCGAGCACGATCTCTCCCTTGGGGCTCATGGGCGCCCATCGGGTAGTGTCGTCACCTTCTCTGAACACGCCATGGTCAATGAACACGACCGCACAGCCGGAGCCTATATGATGCGCCAACTCTCGAAAGGCTTTTCCTTTGTCCCCTCCAGGCGCGTTTCGGCCCACCAGAATCAACTGCCCGACATTGGAGATATGGGAATCGTAAGCGGCGACTCGGGATGCCGCTTGCGTCCAACCAATTCTTAAGCATGTCATCCGTCCCCCACAGCGCAACTGGCTTGGCCTTCGGACGGGGAGCGTTCCACCACTACTGCTCTTCGCCCACATTCTGCGGGTCCTTGGCGATCAGCCATTGATTTCCGTCGTGGGAAACCGCCTTGTTCGAGGAGATATTTTGAGCCCATGCTTGTGAAATCCCGATGAGCAACCTTGGCAGGGCGCGCCATCCTGACATCGCCTCACTCCCTGTCTGAATAGAATATGGAACAACTGCACGACGCGTGGAGGTGCCGAACGGCAATGGCGAGGCGATGCTGTAACACTCCAGCCCCGCTTGATCTAAAGCGCCCCGTATCTTTGCCGCGTCATCGTCATCCAGCTCTTGCGGAGGCTTGTCCCAGACCGACCGAATCTCCAGCCCGTTGAGATTGAACTCCTTCGCCAGCGCAATCGCCGTCGCGAGATTCTGCGAAACCTCATCCGAAAACACACCAAGCTTAATCATCTTCTCCTCCATTCGAGAAAAAGCACATGTCTGATTGAATGCTTACCTTCTTCTCTCCCGATAATACGCCCCACCCAACCCCCTGTCAAACCGTTTCTCCATCTCTTGGCGGCTTCGCGTCTTGGCGAGAGAAAAAGAGGACTTCTCGCAAAGGCACCAAGGCGCGAAGGATGACAGAAGATCGGGTAGGCGAGGTTCCTGGCCTTTCCGCAGGCAAGGAGGCGCTACGGGGCTGCGCTCGGGACGCAATGGTTCGCTCTCTAAAAAAAGGGGGAAAGGGCGAAAACCCCAACTTTTTCGAGGGTTTTCAGGGTCATGGATTCGCAAGTAAGTGACTGGGGCAGAGGAGGATGGGGCAGAGTTGAGTGGTCCTAAAAAATCCC
>Ga0114930_10000592_pt1 | contig 37296 bp, 30 predicted proteins | sample AnhtaG_FD_87300 | JGI IMG/M metagenome (GOLD analysis project Ga0114930, IMG submission 87300) | Deep subsurface microbial communities from Anholt, Denmark to uncover new lineages of life (NeLLi) - Anholt_01485 metaG | ecosystem: Environmental > Aquatic > Marine > Oceanic > Sediment | place... | reverse complement strand
ATAGAGCTTTTTCACTGGCAGAACCGTTTCAACCCAAGCGGGTATGCGGCTTATATCGACGGCGGAGATTTTTATATCGTCAGCGCCTCGCCTGAGATGTTTATAACGATTGCCGATGGCATTATCAGTACCAAGCCGATTAAGGGCACGCGGCGGCGGCTGGATGAAACGGGGGCGAATGGTTCAAAGGCGAAACAAATCAATGCAAGAAATTTCAACGAGCTGGTTCGCAGCGAAAAAGAGCAGGCGGAACTTAATATGATAATTGACCTGGAGCGCAACGACCTGGTTAGAATCTGCAAGTACGGGACCAGAAAGGTTGTTCAGCCGAGGACGATTGAGAGCTATCCGACGGTCTTTCACGCGGTGGCAACGGTGGCTGGACAGCTTCGCGACGAAGTTTCGTTCTGCGATATTATCAAAGCGATGTTTCCGGGCGGCTCTATTACGGGGGCGCCGAAGATTCGCTCGATGGAGATTATCGATGAGACCGAACCCACGGCCAGAGGAGTATATACCGGCAGCATCGGTTATATCGGGCTGGACGGCGGCGTTTGCTTGAACATTGCCATACGAACAATTATTATCAAGAACCAAAAGGCCTTTGCGCAAACCGGCGGCGGAATAGTCGCAGATTCCGACCCGCAGGCCGAATGGGAAGAAACCATAACAAAGGCAAGAGCATTGCTGGCAGGAATCGAGAGCGTGCAGCAGATAGCGTAGAGAAAACGAAAATCGAGCGGCAAAGAGAGATAGAACATTTGCCCAAATAGAGCAGAACAATGAGCGAAAGAGATAAGAAGGTGCAGGAACAAAAGGGGAGGACAAGTGAGCTTGCGATAACCTCGCTGGTAATATCCTTGGTTGTGCCTTGCACATGGCTTTTTTGGGGGGCGTTGCCGAGAGAATCTGTCTGGCCGGTCGTCTTTGTTCTGGCGATAACAATCTTTTGGCTGGCAGTCCCGGTGCTGGCCATCATAGCGTTAGTCAAAATCAAAAAGAGCGGTGGATTACTGAAGGGGCGAGGCTTGGCGATAACGGGGCTGGGGGTATGGCTGGTGATTGTTATTTTCGGCATTTTGCCCTCATTAATCTCGCGACGTCCCCGCGAGCTGGCACCCCGGGTGGTGTGCGGGACCAATATGAGCGGGCTGGTAAAGGCGATGGTGATTTACGCCAATGACGATGAGTTGGGCAGATTTCCCACGGCGGATAAATGGTGCGATTTGTTGTTGGAACTCGATTATGTGAGTGAGAAACAGTTTGTTTGCCCGGAGGCGGGAGAGGGGCGGTGCCATTACGCAGTTAATCCGAATGCCGACAGGGCGAGTTGTGAGCCAGATATGGTTGTATTATTTGAGACTAAGGGAGGCTGGAACCAATTCGGAGGGCCTGAGATTCTGACCACTGAAAATCACAAGGGCAAAGGATGCAACGTGGCGTTTGTTGATACGCATGTAGAGTTCGTGAGGACAAGTGAGCTTGGGAAGTTAAAATGGAACGCCGAGGGAAACAATAGTGGCGGAGAAGGTTTTTTTGAATGACAGGTTGGTGGATATCGAGAAGGCCTGTGTATCGGTGACGGACAGCGGGTTTTTGTATGGTGCGGGGCTTTTTGAGACTATGCGAAGTCACAACGAGGTGGTCTTCTGCCTGAAGGACCACCTGGACCGGCTGTTTTTTAGCGCCAGCTCTTTGTCGATAGAACACGGCTATGACAGGAAATTCATCACGGACGCCATTTATAAACTGCTGAAGGCAAATAAATTGACGGATGCTCGTTTGCGGCTGACACTTACCGGCGGGCCGATGGCGGAGGCGGAAGAAGAGCGTCGGGCGACGCTGCTTATTACGGCGACGAAGTTTGAGCCTTATTCGGCGGAATACTATAAGAACGGCGCGCTTGTCGTGCTGTGCCCGTTCAGGCAGAATCCGGCTGAGCCGATTTACGGACACAAGACAATAAATTATTTTTCGCGTATGATTGCGCTGAATTTAGCGAGGCACAAAAGGGCGACCGAGGCACTTTGGTTTACGGTGGATAATCGCCTGGCGGAGGGGTGCATCAGCAATGTGTTTCTGGTTAAGGACTCGGCGCTTTATACGCCGCCGATACGGACGCCGGTGCTGGCGGGTGTGGCGAGAAAAACGGTGTGCGAGATTGCGGTGAAGAGTTCGGTCAAGTTAGTGGAAAAAGACCTGTATATTTCCGACGTGCTGGACGCGGATGAGATTTTTCTGACGAATGTAATTATGCAGATTATGCCGATAAGCAGGGTAGAGAAGCATACGGTCGGTGACGGTGAGGTCGGGCCGATGACCAAAAAACTGATGAAGTATTTCAACGAGTTTGTTAAAAGTGAATGTCGAACAAGGAATATCGAATAACGAATATCGAACTGATACGAAACGATGAAGACAAAGGATATTGCAGCGGCGGTTGAAAAGATAGTGCCTCTGAAGCTGGCACAGGACTGGGACAATGTGGGACTGCTTATCGGGGATGCGCAGCGGAACGTGAAAAATATTTTGCTGACGATCGATGTAACGGGCGAGGTTGTGGCGGAGGCGAAAAGACTGAAGACCGATTTGATTGTTAGTTATCATCCGGTCATCTGGGACGGCTTAAAGAGAATTACCGCTGAGGGGCCGAGCGGGGTTGTCTATGACTTGATTTGGTCAGGGATTTCGGTTTTTTCCGTACATACGGCTTTGGATTCGGCGACAGGCGGGGTAAACGATGGGTTGGCGGAGATGATTGGTATTCGTGACGGTGTGCCGATGGGTGATTACGTTGATAGTCCGGCGGGTGATAATTATAAGCTCGTTGTCTTTATACCCATCGACGCGGTAGAGAAAGTTTCGAATGCGATTTTTGCGGCGGGGGCGGGTGCAATGGGCAACTACAGCCACTGCGGGTTTGCGGCTCAAGGGCAGGGCAGTTTTCTGCCTTTGAAAGGCGCAAGGCCGGCCATCGGCAAAAAAGGGAAAAGGGAAAAGGTGGCGGAGGTCAGATTTGAGACGATAGTGCCGGCGGGGAAACTGGCGGACTGCATAGCGGCGATGAAAAAGGCACATCCTTATGAGATGCCTGCCTTTGACTGCTACAGACTTTACAACGAGCAAAACAAATTCGGGTTGGGCAGAATCGGCAAATTAGCTAAGCCCGCGCGGGTAAATGAGATTATCGAAAGGATAAAGCAACAGACGGGCGCAAAAGCGGTCGGGCTGGTTGGCGACGAAAAACGATTAGTAAAAAAAGCGGCGGTTTGCGCCGGCTCGTGCGGGAAAATCATCAATTCAGTTATCGCTGCGAAGGCCGATTTGTATGTCACCGGCGAACTGAAACATCACCAGGCTCTTGCCGCACAAGAGGCAGCTCTGACCTGCGTTTGCCTTAGCCATACCGTTTCGGAGCGGTTCATACTGAGGAAATTGGCCAGAGAGTTGAAAAAAGCAATCAAAGCGGTAACAATAAGGATAAGCAGGAAAGATGCAGAGCCGTTTAATTGGAAGGAACTATGACAGAAGAACAAAGGACAGAAAACAGAAGACAGTCCTATGGACTCCTTACGGAGAAGACAAAGGACGGAAGACAGAATTCCGAATATCGAATATCGAATGTTGAATGTCGAACGCTGGAAGAAGAACAAACTGACCAGTTGCAGCAGGAACAGGATATTGAAACAACAGTCGAGTCGGTGGTGGAGGCGGTATTGTTTGCCAGCGATGAGTCGCTGACGGCGGCGAGGCTGACTGATATTGTCGGCACATCCGTTAAGCAAATCCGGCAGCACATCAAGAACCTCAATGACAAATATAAGGCCAACAGCAACGCCTTTCGCATAGAGCAGATTGCGGGCGGCTATCAGATGCTGACCTTGAGCCCTTACAATCACTGGCTGAAAAAATTACTTCGGGTCCGCAGTGACAGCAAACTAAGCGCAGCGGCGCTGGAGACGCTTGCGATAATTGCGTATAAACAGCCGGTTATGCGAGCTGACATCGAGGCCATCAGGGGCGTTGCGGTCGGTGAGATAGTTCGAAACCTTATGTATAAAGGGCTGGTCAAGATTGTGGGCCGGGCGGAAGTTTTAGGCAGACCGATGCTCTACGGCACAACAAGGAAGTTCCTGGAAGTCTTCGGGCTAAATTCGCTTAAAGACCTGCCGAAAATTGAGGAACTTAAAGAGCCGCCTTCGTAAAATCGTATCGCGTATATCGCATTGCGTAAAGAATCAGCGTCATATGTCATCCCCCGGTCACAATAACCTACGTCGAATTCCCTAAGCTTTGTTTTTGACATAATAGATTAAACAGACCACCAACGAGAGGACATGGGAGGCCTTCGGCACTAAGAGCCATAGTGATTTCCACCGTGCCCCCGTATGAATGTCAATTGCATCGGAGACTCCAAATAAGAAGAACGCAGCGGCAGCTAATCCTGTTTCCGGACGGGGCACGACTTATCTTCCCTCAACTTTATCAACGCCTCTACTGCTTCGCCGCTCTTGACGGCATGTGCGGGTTTCGGGTGCTCTGGGGTGAAGACGTGCATTGTCTCGGGCTTCTCGATTGCAATATCGCTTTCATCAATTGAGCCGTCAGGGTCTGTGACTTTGTTGAGGGCAAGCCCCAAATGTTTGGCGAGGAATCTATAAGCGCCGATGCGTTTTGAATAGCCGTAATCGTGTCCCTCGTCCGGCAGATGTAGATTCTCGACGGCGGCCTCGGCGCCATAAAGACGATAAACGTTTTGGATGTATGGGAACTCAATATTCGGTGTGTTCTTTGTCCAATCCTTGCCGTCCGAGATAATCAACTGCGGGCGCGGTGCAGCTAAAGCGGCAATGTCGGCGTTGTTTGTCTCGTGGGTAGCGCTTTTGTGGATGGGCATACCACTTTCGCAGACGCATCCGCCAAAGAAGTGGGCGGAGACCATAACAACAGGAACCGAAACGGCGACGCGGTCGTCGACCGCCGTCAAAAGAAAGGTCTGCGTACCTCCGCCGGAGGCGCCGGTGACGCCGATGCGTTTTGGGTCTACTTCTTTGAGCGATAAAAGAAAGTCAACGGCACGTATGCTGTTGTTAAGCTGTAAAGCAAGTACCTTGGGATGCTTGTGGCTGACCTGGTCAGATTCTCCCCATCCGACCATATCGTAGGAAAAAACAACAGCGCCCATACGGGCGAGGGTTGCGCATCGCTTCTGCATATCTTCTCGAAAACGCCCTGCTCCATTAGGCTCGCGGAAGTGTCCGTGTGGACAGAGTATGCCGGCAAGAGGTTGGTTATCCGTTTGAGGGCGATACAGATTTCCGGTGACAAAAAAGCCGGGAAGGCTCTCAAAAGCTGCGTTCTCCACCGTGTAGCCTTTGTATTCGCGTTTGCTGTGAATGATGGGCCTGAGCGCGCATTTCTTAGGCATAGGCAGAAGCTGGGCCCCACGAACGATTCCCTCGCGAATTCGTTTGGCCCGAGCCTTCCATTCGTCCAGGTTGGAATAGCTGCGAGCGAATTTGGCGAGTTGCTCTTTCGCGGCCTTCTCGCTGTGATAATTACCCCGGCAAAGCTGAGGTTTCTTGTCGTTGGGATCTTCGGCAATAACTTTGCCGGGAAACCCGATTGCGAGTACCGAGATGCCGAAAACGACAGTGTTGCAGATATTGACGAAACGATTTCGCATTTTCAACCTAAAAATAGTAACTGCTTTCTGTATCTTATGCCCCGAAAGTTTATCTTCACGTCCTGTGGAGCCGGTCCTGTCAAACCGTCACTATTTTAGGGTTTTGCGCGGCAATTTCAACAGCAACGAGGGCAGCTTTGGAAGCGCCGTTTTTTCAACCAAAATAACAGACAGGCGGAGCAAATGTGAATATCGGGTATGGAATTTCGAATTATGAAGTTAGGTGATTTTTGGCATAAGACGCGTTTTTTTGCCTTTTGCGGCAGCATATACAGGGCAGTTAAGTGCCTTTTGACTTTACAAGAGCGTGCGGGCCTGCTAAAATGCTGCAAGTTATGGCCGGTAAAATTATTATTGATACCGAACGATGCAAAGGCTGCGGCTTGTGCGTGGTAGTATGCCCGAAGAACAGCATCGTTATCTCTAAACGCTCCAATAAAACCGGTTACTTCCCTGCACAAACAAACAACTCCGATTGTACAGGCTGTGCTGTGTGCGCAATTATCTGTCCGGATGCTGTGATTGAGGTATATCGCGACAACAACATAGTGGCTGTCGAATCGGGCGGTAAGAACAAATCTAAGTTGAGCGAGGAAAGGGTTTGAGCGAACGGATTCTAATGTGCGGCAATGAGGCTCTTGCGGAAGCGGCCATCATTGCGGGGGTTGATGCTTTTTTCGGCTATCCGATTACGCCGCAAAATGAAATACCCGTCTATATGTCAAAACGAATGCCCGAGGAGGGCCGGGTCTTTGTGCAGAGTGAAAGCGAACTTGCGGCGATAAATATGGTGTTCGGCGCTTCGGCGACCGGCAAAAGGGCGATGACGACGTCATCGAGTCCCGGTATCAGCCTGATGCAGGAGGGAATAAGCTACCTGGCAGGCGCCGAGCTGCCTGCGGTGGTGGTCAATGTGATGCGTGGCGGGCCCGGCTTAGGCAACATCGCACCTTCGCAGGGCGATTACTTTCAGGCGACGCGCGGCGGCGGTCACGGGGATTATCGAACCATCGTGTTCGGACCATCGAGTGTGCAGGAGCTGGTCGATTGTATGCCACTGGCGTTTGACCTGGCTGACCAGTATCGAATGACGGTTGTGGTGCTTGCCGATGGTATTTTAGGGCAGATGATGGAGCCGATAGTGTTCGAGAAAAAACCTCGGCGTAAATTGCCGCCTAAAGACTGGGCTTTGACGGGAGCCAAAGGCAGAGAGCAAAACATTGTCAGGTCCTTGTGGTTAAAGGAAGGTGCGCTGGAGGAGCTCAACTATAAGCTGCAGGAAAAGTATGAGCAGGTTGAGAAGAACGAAGTTCTTTGCGAGCAATACAAGGTCGAGAATGCGGAAATCGTGGTTGTTGCGTATGGTGTTGCAGCGAGAATCGTGCGTTCGGCGGTGCGCAAGGCACGAGAAGCTGGAATCAAGGCCGGCTGGATACGTCCTGTCACTCTGTGGCCTTTTCCAACAGAACAAATCAGCAAAGCCGCGGAGGAGCTGCGGATTTTCCTGACGGTGGAGATGAGCTGTGGGCAGATGGTCGAGGACGTGAAACTGGCCGTGGCTGGAGCCGCACCGGTATTATTCTATGGCCGACCCGGCGGCGGCGTGCCGAGCGTCGATGAAATCCTGGAGAAAATAAAACAACTGTCCATACCTGCAAAGAATGGGGCTCTGACGAAGTGAAAACAGTATTTACGCGGACAGCTACGCTGAAGGATTGCCCGACGCATTATTGTCCCGGATGCGGGCACGGAATTGCGCATCGATTGATAGCTGAAACAATCGACGAGCTGGGCATACACGATAGTACAATTGGGATAGCGCCTGTCGGATGTGCGGTGTTGGCGTACGATTACCTCGATGTCGATATGATCGAGGTCGCTCACGGCAGAGCGCCAGCGGTGGCGACCGGCATGAAAAGAACCAACCCGGACAAAATAATCTTCTCCTATCAGGGTGACGGTGACCTGGCGGCGATAGGGACGGGCGAGATTATTCACGCCGCCCACAGAGGTGAACAGATAACGGTCATCTTTATTAACAATGCCGTATTCGGTATGACAGGCGGACAGATGGCGCCGACAACCGTTCTGGGCCAGGTGACAGCAACAACGCAACAGGGAAGAAAGGCTGTGGGAGAGGGTTATCCGCTGCAGGTATGTGAGCTACTGTCGGTCTTGCCGGGGGCGAGTTATGTTGAGCGGCGCTCTGTGTATAATCCGGCGCAGGTCCGCAGGGCCAAGAAAGCTATCAAACACGCCTTTGAATTGCAGCTTAACGGCGCCGAGGGACTGTCGCTTGTTGAGGTGCTTTCGCCCTGTCCGACATATTGGCGGATGACGCCGGCCAAGGCGATGGAATGGGTGGAAAAGGAGATGACAAAAGCCTTTCCGTTGGGACGATTTAAGGGCTGAGAATTGAAAAGCAAATGTCAAATACGGAAATGACAAAAAACGGTTCTTATGAAGAAGTTATTATTGCGGGCTTTGGCGGGCAGGGGATTCTATTAGCCGGCAGACTGCTGGCGCAGACGGCGATGAAGGCCGGCAAAGAGGTAACGTATATGCCCTCTTACGGCGCCGAGGTTCGTGGCGGAACGGCCAACTGTATGGTTGTCATCGCGGATGAACCTATCGCGTGCCCCGTGGTCGGCAGGCCCGATTCGCTGATTATTATGAACAAGGCCTCCTTGAACAAATTCGCACCGCGGTTAAAAGATGGCGGGCTGCTGGTGATGAACAGCTCATTGATTGACGAGCAGCCGCAATTGGCTGATACAATCGAGATATTGGCGGTGCCGGCCAACGACCTGGCGGTTGAATTAGGCAGCCTCAAGAGCGCTAATATGGTGGCGATGGGTGCGTATTTGCAGAGCAAAGGGATTTTCAGCGCCGATGCTGCGGCCCGCTGCCTGGCGGACGTTCTCGCCAGGCGGTACCATCGGACATTGCCGGTCAACACCGAAGCGCTACGGCGCGGTGCTGAATTTGCCAGGGGACGTAGCGGATAGTGTTTGGACGTCAACTCCTTGTTTTCGCTAAACTTACGAAGAAGGTTCGAAAACGTCCCATAAATTGCTTGACATTTCAGTCTCCATGGTGTAATTTGTACTAAACTAAGGTTGTGAGGAAGGGTGGGGAGAAACTTGCCTCTCGGTTTCAGCCAAGTTTGCCTCCCGCACCCACAATAAATTCAGCTATTTTATGGTAAATTTAGGCCAAAGAAAGGGGTCGGAAATTATGAAGAGGACAATTATTATTGCGAGCCTTTGTGTATTAGGATTAACGCTTGCTGGATATGGCAACGAGGCTAACAACCCATCTATGGAAGGGAATTTCATCTACCAGGACCCGCTTGGCGATGTGGCCGAATACTGGACAGGATGGAGAGGCGCCTACAGCTACCTTCACGGTTACTTCAGTGAGGAAACTTCCTATGCCCACGACGCCAACAAGAGCCAGGAGGTCAGTTGGAATGGATTTGGGCCTGAGGAGTTCGGGCCGGATGGTATTTATCAACAAATAAGCTCGTTACAGGCCGGGCAAAGCTACCGTGCCGCTGTCTGGTTCAACTGCGACTTCTACTACTACGGAGACTACGGCTATTGCGACATTATTTGTAGTGTTGGAATCGATCCAAATGGTGGCACGAATCCCGATGCTGTTACTGACTGGGCGGACAGGTATTGGGACTGGGGAAGCTGGTTTTGTGTGCCGACATTCTTTTCGCCTACCGGCAGCGCCGCCACGATTTTTATCAAGGTGACCGGGTTCGGAGACGCGTGGTGGGAGGACTGGCAGTGTCCTGAGCCTCCCTGTATGTACCCGGCGGATTGGGATGCTTACTGTTATATAGACGATGTGGTCGTTGACCCATTTGAGGTTGGTCAGGCCAGCACAGTCACGGCTACAACACCGGTACCAGCCGACGGGGCCAACTACAGTCACGTTACCATAACAGTGGCGGACTCAAATGGTGACCCTGTGATGGGTGTTCCGGCCTCGGAAATCGACGTCAATTGCACCGGCAGCGGCAATACCATAATCGCACCGGAGCAGGCAACCGATGAAAACGGACAGACCACAGCCAAAATCAAAAGCACGGTGGCCGAAACCAAGACGGTAAGGGCAACCGTTCTTGGAACGGCCCTTACCAACACAGCCATCGTGGAATTCACCGAGCCTATCTGGTTGATGAAAAGAAAACTTACCGCCGGGGACGGCGCCAACTCGGACTACTTTGGCAGGAGCGTTTCCGTCAGCGGCGAGTACGCAATCGTCGGCGCAGATGGAGACGATGACAATGGGTACAGCTCAGGCTCTGCCTATATATTCAAACGTAGTGGTGAAAGCTGGTCGCAGACGGCAAAATTGCTGGCCTCCGACGGCGCCGCCTACGACTGCTTTGGCCGGAGCGTTTCGGTCAGCGGCGAATATGCGATTGTCGGTGCGTACGGAGACGACGCCAACGGGGCCGACTCAGGCTCGGCGTATACATTTAAGCGCAACGGCGAGAGCTGGACCCAGCAGTGCAAGTTAATCCCAAGTGACGGCGCCGCCTCCGATTACTTTGGCTGGAGCGTTTCCATCGGCGGCGAATATGCAATCGTCGGCGCATATCAAGATGATGACAATGGAAGCAGCTCCGGCTCTGCGTATATATTCAAACGCAGCGATGACCCAAACGACCCCAACTGGTATCAGCAAACCAAACTGATTGCTTCGGATGGCGCCGCCTCCGACTACTTTGGCAGAAGCGTTTCCATCAGCGGCGAGTACGCAATCGTGGGTGCATATCAAGATGACGACAATGGGTACAACTCCGGCTCGGCGTATATATTCACGCCGAACGATGTTGACCCCAACACGTGGGACCAGCAGGCCAAACTCCTGGCCTCGGACGGTGCCGGCTCCGACTGCTTTGGGATAAGCGTCTCTATCAACGGCGACTATGCAATTGTCGGGGCATATCAGGATGACGACAATGGAGGCAACTCGGGCTCTGCGTATATGTTCAAACGCAGCGGCGAGAACTGGACGCAACAGTGCAAGTTGACCGCAAGTGACGGCACCGCCTACGATTACTTTGGCTACAGTGTTTCCATCGCCGGCGAATATGCAATCGTGGGTGCGCATCAAGATGACGACAACGGGTCCAACTCCGGCTCGGCATATATATTCACACCCAATGATGTTTATCTCAACACCTGGGACCAGGAGGCCAAACTGCTGCCCCCGGACGGCGCCGCCTCCGATTACTTTGGCATAAGCGTTTCTATCGATGGCCGCTGTGCATTTGTGGGCGCGCATGGAGACGATGATAATGGAAGCGGTTCCGGCTCTGCCTACGTTTTCGCAAGAGGACCCGGCATCAGCCCGGGCTGGACAGCCGAGATCGCCGACTCGGCCGCCGAGTTCTCCGACACCCAGGGACAGGACAACTGGTACTACGGGTATTATGACGGCGATAGCGCCTTTCCTTATAACAACAATCCGCTTGGCGATGATTTTGAACTGATGACACAATTCATTGACCGCTGGTTTGTGCAGGAGGGTGAGGGGGGATTTTGGACAAGCATTGGCGAGGCGTACATCCACCCCAACGGAGAGATCACCAGCGGCGGACGCCAGCCGGTTGAGCACTGGGCGGTGCGCCGCTGGGTCAGTGAGGTCAACGGCGTTGTAAATATCACCGGTCACCTTGCCGATGCCGACCCAGGCTACGGTTCCGACGATGGCATCGCAGGCCATATTATCATCGACGGCAACAACGTGTTCGCGCAGGTGATCGAGGAGGGTGATACCACGGGCGTCGACTTCAGCCTGGATGCGACCGTTACCATAGGGTCGCTCGTCGACTTCTGCGTGGCGCCGCGCGCCACCGACGGCACCGACAGTACCGAGCTCACTGTTGTAATCGGCTACTATCCCGGCGATATGGACGGTGACGGTGATATCGACTGGAATGACTTAAGAATTCTTGTCGAACAGTGGCTAGACCGCTGCCGCATCAACCGGTGGTGTGGTGGCCGGGATATTGATGAAGACGGCAACGTGGATTTTGACGATTTCGCGATTCTTGCCGCAAATTTGCTCCACCTCGGTTCCGACTAAGTAGCCTGCCGTAGTGCAGAGAGATTAATATTAGCGGCGATGCCAACTGGTCTGATGTGAAAATGTTTACCGACCACTTGCTGGAATAGATCCGGACTGGAGTACAATTAGGATTGCTTCGTTGCGCTCAAGGCGACGAAAAAACAGACCCCAATCAGGGCAAAAGAGTGTTGACAAGGCGGAAGAAAGCCTTGCGGAAAAGCTGCCAGGAGCCGACTAATTTAGGCCGGTAATTAACTTGCGTAAGCGGGTTTATCGAAGTATAATATGTAAGGTGAAAAAACCCGAATATTATAGCACGAGTTAGGAGCGAAAATCTGGTTTTTCTGTTAAAATCCGAAGCACGAAATCCGAAATTCGAGACAATATCGAATGTCAAAAATACCAATTTTCAAAACAAAACTTGCTCATCCAACTGATATTCTGTTTGATAATTTGTATTTTGAATTTGTTTCGATTTTCGATATTGGGATTTCGAATTTAACGCTGTAAACAGAAGTTCTTATATGCTAAAATCTTGTATTCGTTGACGCTGTCCAAGTTCCGGTGTAGTAGTAATCTGACGCAGGATTTAGGAAGATAATAATGGCGAAGAGATCGAGCAATACCAGAAATAAGGCGATATGCAGCTTTTGCGGGCGGTCTTCAGGTCGGGATGATACGTTCATAGAAGGGCCAAGCAAGGTCTTTATCTGTCCGGAATGTGTTGATTTGTGCCACGACATTATACGGCAGAACCGCAAACAAGTCAGCCGCCCGGCGGTCAGCCTGAAAAAGATGCCCAAGCCTAAGGAAATAAAGGAATATCTGGACCAGTACGTAATCGGGCAGGAGCACGCCAAGAAATATCTCTCGGTTGCGGTGCACAACCACTATAAACGGCTTCTGCACAGCGACAGCGACGACAGCGACGTTGAAATAGATAAATCCAATGTTCTTCTGATTGGGCCGACCGGCTCCGGCAAAACACTGCTTGCCCGCACGCTGGCACAGGAACTGAAGGTGCCGTTTGCGATATGCGATGCAACTACCGTTACGGAGGCCGGTTACGTCGGTGAAGATGTGGAGAATTTTCTGCTGCGGCTGCTTCAGGCCGCCGATTACGATATTGAAGCCGCCCAGCGAGGCATCGTCTATATCGACGAAATCGATAAGGTCGGCAAGACGTATCAGAACGTCTCAATTACGCGTGACGTCTCCGGCGAAGGCGTGCAGCAGGCACTATTGAAAATGCTGGAGGGGACCACCGCCAACATCCCGCCGCAGGGTGGAAGAAAACATCCGGAACAATCGTATATACCGCTTGACACGACGCAGATACTTTTTATATGCGGCGGAACGTTTGTGGGGCTGGAAAATATCGTCAAGAAGCGGCTCGGCAAGAAGATGATTGGCTTCGATTCTGAGCTGGCCGGGCGAGCAGATGAGAAAAGCGAGTACAGCGAGATAATCGCGCAGGTCATACCGGAAGATATCATCGAGTATGGGATGATTCCTGAAATGGTGGGCAGACTGCCGGTAATCACGACACTTTCTGCGCTGGATGAAGATGCGCTGATAGATATATTAACCAAGCCGAAAAACGCGTTGATTAAGCAGTATCAGAAATTCTTTGAGATGGAAGAGGCCGAGCTTGAATTCACGGATGATGCCCTACGCGCGTTGGCGCAAAAAGCGCTGGAGCGTGACACCGGCGCCAGGGCACTGCGGGCGATTGCCGAGGAGCTGATGGTGGATTTGATGTACGAGCTTCCGGAAGAGGCAAGCGGTGCAAGATACGTAATTACTCGCGATATCGTCGAAGGCAAAGCGGAGCTGTTCACCGCAAGACATAAAGCAAAGAAAGAATCCGCATAAGACAGGGCAGCTACTCTACTACCCGGACTTGTGAGAAACCCGGCGTCAATAAGTCGTAAACCAGTACGACAACGCCATTGTGCAGGCGAATACATCCCTGTGAACCTGCGGTACCGATTTCTTCGGGGTTTTTTGTGCCGTGAATGGCGAAGCCCGTTCTGCCTTTGGCCTGTCCCTCGATACCTTCCAGCCCTATCCATCTGGAGCCTAAAGGATAATCAGGAGCTTCAGGATGATAAGTTTTGTTTGTAATTGGGTCAGTCCAAACCGGCTTTATAAGTTTGCCGCCCGGCTTGACGCGCCAAAGCCCCGTTGGTGTCTGCATATCCGGCCTGCCCAGACCGACATGGAAACTTCGAATAAAATGGGCGTCCTGAAGATACAAATCCATGGTGAAAGTGGAGCGATACACCCTTGCGTGGAACGGGCCGTGGATGACCTTTATCGTGTCGCCGGCCTGGAGGGCTTGCGGACGGGTAATGTTGTTAATACGCATTAGAATTTCGTACGGCACCTTAAACTGCCTGCCGATCGCTTCAAGTCGGTCACCCGGCTTGACCTTATAAGTGCTACAAAGCGTGTCCCGTGGGAAAATGCTTCTGCTGAAGAGCCATTTGTCGGCAAGCCACAAGAGCTGTTTTTTGACCAGCTCTTGCTGCTGTGGGCTCATAGGCATTGGCAAGGCGTCATTTAGAATGTCACGTGCTTCTATAATCCCGCCGGGCTTTGCGTTGATGAGCAGCATAGCTTCGGCAATAAGCTTATCAACCTCGGGATTGGATTGAGCAGTCGGTTTAGGTGCGATTTTGGACAAATTGGGCTCGGGCAGAGGTTTTGGCTTTGGCGTTATAACCGAAGGCTGTGCCGGTTCGTTCCATACATCGGTATCGGTTGAGGTCGCAGGAGTTTCGTTTTTGCTTTTGCCGAAAGGATGAGTACCATAGATAAAGGCAACTACCACAGCGATAATCAGCAGGGCTGAGACAATGTATATACGGTTTCGGGTACGGCTTCTTGGCCTGCCGTACGGTGGTCTGGAAAGGTAACGAGCCATATTTATTCTCCTTGCTCCCGGCGGTCTGTATCGGGATTAAAATATATTATTTCCTCGTCGGTTACTAAAAAATCCACGGGCACATCTGTGGGAGTGACCGGTATCGAGTCAACCCGCTGCTCTGCGAAAGCAAAGCCACATCTGGATGCCTTAAGTTCTTCGTTGGCGAAGAACCTGTCGTAATAGGAGCCGCCCCGGCCAAGCCTGTTGCCCCTGGCGTCGAATCCTAACGCCGGGGTAACCACTAAATCGATTTCTTCCACCGGCATGGGCACGCCGGTTATGGGATTTCGCAGCCCTGAGGCTTCGGTCGAAAAGCCGGTCTCGAGAGAATTTATCTGCACCGGTATCATGTGCCTCTGCTGCCAGGAAACCTTCGGCACGGATACTGTCTTGCCGAGCTGCCAGGCGTGAAGTATGGCCTCAGAGATGTCCACCTCATGTGGAAGTGACAGATACATCATAACCGCTGCTGCATTTTGAAACTGTGGCGTTGAGATGAGATTGCGGCAAGCCTTTTTGCTTTTTTGGCTCCTTTGCTCGGCACTCATCTCAAGCAGGCACTTCTGCAACCTGTGTCGCAACTGCATCTTATCCATCTAAGTCCCCTTGCTCCCGGTACCATCGGGCCTGCTATTTTGTATCAGGGTTTGCAGCTTTTGTAAATAACGCCTGATATTTTTTTCATACCCGATTTCTTTGGGCTTGTAGTATTGTTTCTTCATAGCCTGTGGAAGATACTCCTGTGGTACAAAACCATCCTTAAAATTGTGCGGATACTTGTAATCAGCACCGTAACCCAGTTTTTTTGCTCCACTGTAATGGCTGTCCTTCAGATGCTTTGGCACAGGTATCGTGGTCTGCTGTTTAACGTCGGCCGCGGCCTTGCCTATCGCCGACGCTGCGGCGTTTGATTTTGGCGCACAAGCCACATACAGGGCGGCCTGGGCCAATGCCAGCTGGGCTTCCGGCAGTCCTACAAACTCCGATATCTGAACAGCCGCCGCTGCGAGGATGGTGGCCATCGGGTCTGCATTGCCCACATCCTCTGCCGCGCAAACCGCAATCCGCCGGGCAATAAAGCGCGTATCCTCGCCGCCCGCTATCATCCGGGCAAGCCAATATACGGTGGCGTCAGGGTCGGAACCGCGCATACTCTTCTGCAAAGCACTTGCCAAATCGTAGTGCGTATCGCCCGTGCCGTCGTAGTCAATTGCCTTTCGTTGTATCGACTCTTTTGCAAGTTCCAAATTAAATTTTATTTTCTTATCGGACTGACGAGCGGCCTGCGACAATACGCCCACCTCCAGGGCCGTAAGGGCCCTTCTTGCATCACCATCGCACATTACAGCCAGAAACTTCAGCGCCTTTTCATCGGCCCGGATGTCAAATCCGCCCAGCCCCCTTTCGGCATCAGTGATTGCGGTTTTCAGCAACTGCAGGATGCTGTCTTCGTCAAGCGGCTCAAAATGGAATACAGTGCTGCGGGAAATCAGCGGGGAGTTGACCGAAAAAAACGGATTTTCCGTGGTGGCACCTATCAGAATCAGGACGCCTGCCTCGACATCATCGAGCAAAACATCCTGCTGAGCACGGTTAAAGCGGTGGATCTCATCGATAAAAAGGACGGTTCTTTTGCCAGCGGTGGCCAGCCTGTCGTGGGCGGCAGCGATTATCTCGCGAATATCCTTAACGCTGGCGGCGGGTGCACTGAGATAGTAAAAATCGGCCTTTGTGTAATTCGCAATGACTGCCGCGAGCGACGTTTTGCCTGTGCCGGGCGGGCCGTAGAATATCAGACTGGTCAGCGAGTCGGCCTCGAGCATCCTGGTCAGCAGTTTATCCGGCCCAAGGAAGTGCCTTTGCCCGAGGAATTCATCAAGCCTTCTCGGCCTCATCCGCGCCGCCAGAGGCGCCGCCGACTCGATGTTGGCCTTTTCTGAACTGCCAAACAGTGTTTTATCACCCATGTTCCTACGCATCGGGCATATTATACGCAGGATAAGCAAGACTGTCGAAAATTTATTTCTAAGGCGGCGTGCCAGAATGGTTGGAGGCCGGTTTACGGAAAATATTGATTGAATCTACTTGACACGTCTGCGTCAATGTTTTACATAAGCGTAGTTTAGGCTTTAACAAGCATCAAAATAATTTAAACTGTTAAGGAGAATAAAATGGCTGAGAGAACAAAATTTACCCTCGATGAGAATGAAATACCAAAGCAGTGGTATAATATCCTGGCGGATTTGCCTGAGCCGCTGCCACCGGTTTTGCACCCCGGCACAGGAAAACCGATAGGCCCCGATGACCTGGCTCCCCTGTTCCCTATGGAACTAATCAAGCAGGAAATGAGCGCCGAGCGATGGGTCGATATTCCTGAGGAGGTGCGAGATATTTATCGATTATGGAGGCCAACCACGCTGTTTCGGGCACATAGATTAGAGAAAGCCCTGGATACACCGGCTAAAATTTTCTACAAGTATGAGGGAACAAGCCCTCCCGGAAGTCACAAGCCTAATACTGCTGTTGCTCAAGTCTATTACAATAAAATGGAGGGCATTAAGCGTATCACCACTGAGACGGGAGCCGGCCAGTGGGGCAGTGCGCTGTCGTTCGGCGGCGCCTGTTTCGGTGTCGAGATTAAGGTCTATATGGTCAGGATTAGCTATGACCAAAAGCCTTATCGTCGTGTAATGATGGAGACCTGGGGGGCTAAGTGCGTACCCAGTCCGAGTTCCGAGACAAAAGCAGGCCGGGATATGCTGGCAAAAGACCCTGATTGTCCCGGCAGCCTGGGTCTTGCAATCAGTGAGGCGGTAGAAGAGGCCGTCTCTCGTGATGATACCCACTATTCTTTAGGTAGTGTGCTTAACCATGTGCTGCTGCATCAAACCGTCGTTGGCTTAGAGGCAAAAAAGCAAATGGAAATGGCGGGTGTCTATCCCGATATCATCGTGGGCTGCATTGGCGGCGGGTCAAACTTTGCAGGGATGTTTTTACCATTTATCAAGGATAAGATTGACGGTACAAAGCCGGACCTGCGGATCATCAATGTAGAGCCGGCAAGCTGTCCTACTGTAACCAGAGGACCATACGCCTATGACTTTGGCGATGAAGCCCAGCTTACTCCACTGATTAAGATGTATACCCTCGGACACGGTTTCATTCCCCCTCCGGTGCATGCCGGCGGGCTGCGCTATCACGGAATGGCGCCGATTATATGCCACCTGCATAAATTAGGCCTCGTTGAAGCCAGGGCTGAGCACCAGATTGCGACCTTCGAGGCAGGGGTAACCTTTGCTCGCACTGAGGGTATTATCAGCGCTCCAGAGACAAACCATTGTATTAAGGCGGCGATTGATGAAGCGCTTAAGTGCAAGGAATCCGGTGAATCAAAAACGATACTCATAGCCCATAGCGGACATGGACATGTTGATATGGCGGCTTATGATGCCTACTTCGGTGGCAAACTAAAAGATTACGAATATCCTAAAGAGAAGATAGAGCAGGCACTGGCTGAACTACCCAAAGTATCGCCCGAATAAAAGCGGCAAGTGGTAAATCTGTTTTGAGATAGACGTGCGGTGTAGAGAAATGCATCATAGACCAATAAAAAACCGGCGGTTTGTGGCTGTTTTCAGCGGTTTTTTGAGTTTTTTGTGCGGTTCCGACAAAAAAACGAAAAAAAGGATTGAAAAAGGATTTTAGATTTGCGAGCATATATCGATAAATTTTTAGAGTGTCTTGCGAGATGAGATTGGTTGTTCGAGGTATAAACCTCTGGAACAGGTTGAAAGTAAGGTAAATGTTTTTTAAGGAGATGAGCATGAAGAAGAAAGGAACTTTGTTAATTGCCGTAATTTTGTTTGGTGCGATGGGTCTCGCTCAGGCCCAGGAAGGTGAGCTGCATGGAGTTATCGATTTGACATATCAGAGTAAGTATGTCTGGCGTGGCTTCGATATTTATGGAGACAAGAGCGCAATCCAGCCAAGTATTGATTTGGACTTGTACGGCACCGGTTTTGGAATCAATATTATGGGGCACAGGGCCAATTCAGACAAATACGAAAACGGCGAGCGCTGGGACTACACCTTGTATTACTGTAACAATGTCTTTGAAGGCGAAACCTATGCCACTAACTACAGGGTGGGTTGGGTCTATTTCAACTATCCGGATAACTCCAGTCACAGTCAAAGCAATCCGGCCCTGACCAACAACAGCCTTGACCTGCAGGAAATACATACAGTTTTGTCCTGGCCAAAGATTTGTCCCGCAGGCATAGTTCCGAGCTACTGCATTGTTAAGCTGTGGCCGTCTAATAGCGGCACGGTTGTCGGAACACGGTCTCCGTCTAGTGGGACGGCATCCGGTTTTGCACACATCTTTATGCTTGACTATGGCTTAACCGTACCGGGCTTGCTGCCCGAAACGCCGGAGCAGGTCCTAAATCTACACACGGAGCTGGTGTATAACGATGGTGTTGGCCCCAACGGCGCAAATGTAGACCATGATTGGTCAAATGTCGTCTTCGGCGTCTCAACGGACTTTGCCTTGACCGACGATCTGAGCTTCACGCCGGCACTTTATCATCAGATAACAATGGATAAGTCGGTAAACCCCGATAAGGACGAAACGTGGGTCGGCCTGAGTATCAAGTACAAATTCTAAGAGACCAGACAGTTTCTTGCTATGTCAGCAAAAAGGCCGGTCTGAAAAAACCGGCCTTTTTTCATTTTGGCTGACCAGGTAAAATCGGCCTGTCGCAGAAAGCTACGGGCCAAGGCCTAAATTGCCCGCCGCTCAATAAATTTGGCCGTCTCAATCAAGGCTTCTTTGGCACTGCTTTCTTTGAAGTCGGCCAATGCTGCAATCGCTTTTGCCACAAACTCCTGCGCCCGGCTGTGCGCATATTCCAGAGAGCCGTGGGACGTTAGCAACTCTGCCAGAGCTTTCTTACTTTGACCGGCGGTGTTTACTATACTCTTAACTGTACTTTTTTCGCTTTCGTCCACAGCTCTTAGCAAGTGTATTACAGGCAGGGTCAGCTTGTTTTTATCGACGTCACTGCCGAGTGTCTTTCCCGTTTTGTTTTCACTGCCGGTTATGTCGAGCAAATCATCGGTAATTTGAAACGCGATGCCGGTATAACGGCCGAAATCGGCTAACAGCCGGACTTGTGTTCGGCCTGCGCCGGCTAAAAGGCCGCCAAGATGACAGCAGCAGGTAAAAAGCGAAGCACTTTTTTGGGTGATTATGTCAATATATTCAGATTCACTCAACCGGCAGTTGCGTCTTTGAGCTATCTGCCTCATCTCACCTTCACAGGTTCGAGCAGCGGCAGCGGCAATTATCTTAATGATATGCGGGTCTAAATCGGCGCACATCCTGAAGGCCTTACTCAGTAAAAAGTCGCCTAATAAGACAGCGGATTCGTTTCCGCACAAGGCGTTTACCGTGGGCTGGCCGCGGCGTTTTTGCCCTTCGTCAATAACGTCATCGTGCAACAGCGTGGCATTGTGAATTATCTCGACAATCGCTGCAACACGGATGTGCTTGTCCGTGATTTTGCCGCAGGCGGCGCCGGCGAGCAAAACCAGCCCTGGGCGAAGCATCTTGCCGGTGCTGACAGTTGGGAGCAATCGGGCAATCTCGCTGTTGTCGGGACCGGCAGCCAATTGCTTATCTATCAGCCTTTTTACCTGGACCAATTCACTATCGATAAGCCTAAAGGCGGCAATCCCGCTTTGCGGGAGACTGCGGGAAATGTCGGTATTTGCCGGTAACTGCGTATTCACGAACTGACAGCCTCGTTGTCGGTATCCGGTTGAAGATGGCAGAGACGCACTACTATTTGCTCTTTCCGTGGGCGTATTTGAAGAATTTCTTTCTCAAAAGTTTTGTGACAGGTCCTGGTTTGCCGTCACCGACGACCCTGCCGTCAATTTCCACAATTCCGATGACCTCGGCAGCGGTGCCGGTGAGGAAAAATTCATCGCAAATATATAAATCACACCTGGTCAGATTCTTCTCAACGACCTCAAGGTTTTCTTCTTTGGCCAATTTGATAACGATGGCGCGCGTTATTCCTTCCAGCGCACCAGCTTCGGCCGGCGGTGCATAGACACAGCCATCTCTTACGATAAAAACATTGTCGCCCGTAGCTTCGGCAACATATCCTTCGTGGTTATACATAATCGCTTCGGGCACATCATTGTCCAGCGCCTCAATCTTGGCGAGGATGTTATTTAAGTAATTTAAGCTCTTGATCTGTGGTGGAAGCGCCAGCGGATGATTGCGAACAGTGGTAGCACTAATCACCTTCATTCCTTTTTCGTAAAGCTCTTCCGGATAAAGCTGAATATTGTCGGCTATGATGAATAATCTGGCATCCTCGCAGACAAAAGGATTCAGTCCCAAGGTCCCGATGCCGCGTGTAACCACCAGCCGGATATAGCCGTCGATAACGCCGTTAGCTTTAACAGTGGTTTCAACCGCCTTGATAAGTTTGGTCCTGCCCATTGGGACATCAAGTCGAATCACCTTGGCCGACTGGAAGAGGCGTCTGATGTGGGCCTGGAGCTCAAATATCCTGCTGTTGTAAACGCGAATACCCTCAAAGACCCCATCGCCGTAAAGCAGACCGTGGTCAAGAACAGATATTCTCGCATCCGCCTCATCGACAAGCTTGTCGTCAAGCCATATTTTCAGTGCCATACAATCTCCTGTTAATCAAGTACACAACTCACGCGTGTCGGTGCGTTTGGTGCTGTTTTACTCTATTTTACCATCGGCCAGTGTTATTATGCGTTTTGCCCTTTTGGCGATTGTTTCGTCGTGGGTGACCATCACAATGGTTTGGCCTGCCCGATTCAGCTTTTCAAAGACATTGAGAATATCATTTCCCGTCGCAGAGTCAAGATTTCCTGTCGGCTCGTCGACCAGGAGCAGCATCGGCTCATTCATCAGAGCTCTTCCGATAGCTACCCTCTGTCTTTCTCCGCCGGACAACTGATAGGGCTTATGGTCGGCCCTTTCCGCCAAACCAAGCTGGGCAAGCAATTCTGCGGCCCGCTTTTTGGCGCTGCGGCGACTGGCAAGCCAGCCCACTATGCTCTTCGATGCCATTGCCGGGAGAAAAACGTTCTCCAGTACATTTAATTCGTCCAATAAATGATAAAACTGAAAAACAAATCCCACCTTTTTGTTTCGAAATTTGTTCAATTCGCGTCCGCGGAGCCGGCTCAAATCCCGGCCGTCGACGCTCACTATGCCCTTATCCGGTCCATCCAGCGCACCTAATAGATGCAACAGGGTACTCTTTCCGCTGCCGGAGGCCCCGACTATTGCCACAAATTCACCTTTGCTGACGGCGAAGTGGGCGCCTTTTAGTACCTTAACCTCTGCGGTGCCCATCCGATAAGATTTGTGAACGCGTTCTGCCTTTAATATAAAACTGTTTTTGCTCATAACTGGCTCACCTGCAAAGTCGTCACCGGCTTCAACCTGGCCGCCTGCCAACTCGGAACGAGCGCACCAAGCAGGCAGACAGCTATCGCCGAAATAATAATAACGGCGAGCGTGTTGAATTCTATCTGATTTGGAATATCATCTATAGCAAAAATTGTCCTGTCCCACAACTGGAACTCAAAATGCTCAAAAAGCCAACCCTCTATGCGGTTTATTTTGAGCAAGAACAGCCAGCCGGCCAGGACGCCGATAAAAGAGCCAAAAATGCCGACCAAAAAAGCAAACCCCAGATACAGCTTGATTACATTCGCGCTCGAAACACCAATGCTCTTCAATATCCCGATGTCTTTACTCTTGTGACTGACGATCATATAAAAGACAACAAAGACAATAAAAACAGTCGTAACCCCCACAAGAGCAAACAGCACTATCATCATTGTTTGCTCCTTTTCCATTGCTGCGATGAACGCACGTCTGTGGTCTTTCCAGCTTTGCACGGTCACCGTCTCCAACAAGTTTGACAGTTTTTGGCGGGTTCGCTCTTGTGCAAACCTCTGCCACAGGGAGGTTACTTTTTCGCATCCGGCCTGGAGTTTCTGGTTCGGCTTGAATTTTATATGCAATCGAGAAGCTCTTTTGTCAGGCCCGGCCATACCACAAAGCAATTGGGCCTGTTGAAACGGCAAATAAACCATTGAGCTGTCCACCCGTGCCAAACCGCTGTGTGAAGTGTCGCTGAAGTAGAAAGTTTTTGTGTTGACCAGCCCGGCACCGGCCTTAGCCGGCGCACCTTTTGCGGTAAGTGGAAAGCAGCTCACCACAACAGGCATTTCGTTGGGAACGGCACCATAAGAATATCCACCCCTGGTGTCCCGCACCAGCCACAGGTCAATCCCCACCACACAACCGGCAAGATTCGGGTCATAAACCGGCTCAAATGCCTTAGAAACATCACCTTTACGATGATGCAGCGTTTTGCCAAAACCGGTAACTCTGCTGTGCCTGGCCGGCTCAATACCCATAATCTCCACGCCGGCGCTTCGCTCTGAGCCGCGAGGAGTAATCAGTGCGTAGCTTTTTATGACCGGCGAAACAGCTTCAATAAAATCTTCTCTGTTCAGTATCTCTATAAAATCTTCATAGTAGGCAAAGCCCACCAGTGACTCTGTGCCGACAACGCAGTCACCCACAAAGCTATGATTTTTCTGCCTGAAATCGGTCACCAGCCCCCTCATCACGGTCATCACTACAACAACAATAAAGACGCAAAGCGCCACCGCCAGGAGCGCCAGATAACTGATAGGCTTCCTGAACAGGTAACGAAATGGCAGAATAACCTTATACATATCTCAAGAAATAAAAATTTCGAACATCAAATTTAGAATATCGAACTCCGAAGTAAAAGTCAGTTATTCTTTTTCGTGGTGGCAATACTGGCAACGAAAATCGATATTAGCTCATCATTTTCCGTCAGAACCAGACTCAGATGCTCCGCCGGTTTTATCAAGGCCTTTCGCTGAATGATTAACAGCCAGACTCGTGTCTCGCGTAACTCTTTCAAAACCAATTTCATCTTGTGAATAAAATCATTTCGAGACTCTGAGCTTTGCGCTTCACCATAATTCGCTGCTGGCGATGTCCCACTTCTAACCAATTGATTTGCAATATGATTACCTACACGTGTATTAGGCAACTCCTCAACGACTCTAATAATCTGAAGCGAGAAATCAATCAGTCGTTCTTCCAGGTCGTATCGTTGTGCCTTCTTCTTGTTCCCCTTGCCCATTAAATATCCTTAACAGAGCGCCAATATTCATTATTCGATATTCGACATTCAATATTCGTCATTCGTACCTCAGAATATTAACCGGCCTGGTCCGCGCAGCAATAATCGCCGGTATCAATGCTCCGACAGCGACAGCCGCAACTGCGGACGAGACGATAAGCAAAGCAGAATTCCAATTAATCTCATTGGGTATCTTACTAAACATATACACGCTGCTTTTCCAGAGCTTCAACCCAAAGATTATCCTGACCCACTCTTCAATAGCGTTGACATTCTTTGTAATGATATATCCCGCCAGCGTACCCAGCGCCGAGCCTGCTACTCCAACACAGGCGCTGAAACCAACAAAAATCAAGGCCACGGAACCGCTTGTCGCCCCGCAGCTTTTTATTATTGCGATGTCGGTCTGCTTAAGTCTGACTATCATATAGAATATGCAAAAAACCAGCAGGACCACACCGAAACTTACAACGCCGAATATCAATAACAGGACCCCCATTTGCTTTAGAAGCTCTGCAACATACCGGCTTTGCATCTCTTTAGCCGTTTCGATGTCGGTATATCTTATAAGGTTCGAACTCCAGCCAAGCTGCTCGTCGGCAAAGCTCTCCCATACGCCTCGAATCTGCGCCAGAGCGACATCGGTCTGAACATCAGGGGCCAGTTTTATCTGGATCTGGTCGGCAACGGGCAGGGCTTCGTCCGGGTATAATTTTTTCTGCAATTCTTCTATGGGCAGGTACACATAATTCTTATCAAGAAGATAGACGCCTGTAAAAACAATATCAGTTACGGTAAACGGCACATTCTTTCTCTTAAATCGTTTATCGCCTCGGCCGGACTCATCAGAATCGGTGTCGGTCTTTGAGTCTATCTGCACACCCGTGACAAGAACTACGTCCCGCCCAATCATATTCTTTTCAATCGCATCAAAGTCATACTCATCGGTCTTCTCGTCAGGCTCCGCCACCACCCCGACTCCCACAAATCCACCGACTTTACCCGGCAGGCCGGGCACTTCAAAGGATGGCTCGTCAGGCAATCGGCTTTGTTTGCGCAGGCATTGTTTGAAACCGGTTACTTTTGCCTGGCCTGCAGGCTGGATTCCCCAGATTTTCACGGCGCGCACGTTGCCTTCGGTCAAATGTAACAATCCTTGTGCGGACAGCGTAGCCGTCGCCGCCTCCACCGAACCGATTTTCTCCAGCCGTTCGATAAACAGCGGGTACTTCGCAAACTTAATCGGTGGTGCAAGAGCAACGTCACCTATTGCGGTAACTGCGGCTTGCTCGAACGCATCGATAAAACCGGTGAACAGGCTGGAAACAACTATCAGCAGCGCAGTAGAAAGAGCGACCGCAGCGATACTTAAGAATACAATTTTTTTCTTACGCAGGTATCGCAGCCACAAGAATAATTTCAACATTTCGAGCCCAATCGATTTATTCTTTGGCGGGCTTTAGAAGTGGAAACAGTACCACGTCACGAATACTGGCAGCAGAAGTCAGAACCATTACCAGCCGGTCTATCCCAATACCCAGCCCCCCTGCCGGCGGCATGCCGTATTTCAGCGCCGTTATAAAATCATCGTCCATCATCGCTATCGATTCTTCCTGCCCGCGAAGCTGCTTTCTGAAATTCTCCTGTTGAACAGCGGGGTCGTTCAGCTCCGTGTAGGCGTTGGCCAGCTCCATTCCGGCTATATAAAGCTCAAATCGCTCGGCATACTTCGGCTCATCCTTTTTGCACTTAGCCAGCGGGCAAAGCCCAGCCGGATAATCCATTACAAAGGTGGGGTCAACAAGATTATCCTCAACAGTGGTCTCGAAGACCTTATCGATAACCACCACATCATCCATATACTTATGGTCCAATCCAAGTTCTGCCGCTTTGGTCCTAATACCATCGATATCATCAATATCGCAGCCGGCGTGCTCTTTAAGCAGCTGGGCATATTGCGTCCGGCGCCAGGGCTGGGTGTAATCGATTGTGTGCTCGCCGAATTGAACCTGGCTGCCCTCGCAGTATTTTTCCACGCACAGCGAGATAATCTGCTCGGTCAAATCCATCACAGAAAAGTAATCGGCGTAGGCCTGATACAGTTCGAGCATTGTAAATTCCTGGTTGTGCTGCCGGCTGAGGCCCTCGTTGCGGAAATTTCGGTTTATCTCGAATACTTTTTCCATTCCGCCGACGAGCAGTCTTTTTAGAAACAGTTCCGGCGCAATCCGCAAGAACAGGTTTAAATCCAAACTGTTATGATGCGTCACAAAAGGTTTTGCCGCAGCTCCGCCGATTATTGTCTGCATCATCGGGGTTTCAACTTCCAGGAAGCCGCGGCGCGTAAGAAATTCACGTATCGTGGCAATGACGGCACTGCGTTTTTTGAAGCGCTCCATCACTTCGGGATTGGCCCATAAGTCCACGTACCTGTGCCGGTAGCGCAGGTCAATATCTGAAAGGCCGTGGAACTTCTCCGGCGGCTGACGCAGACACTTGCTCAGAAGTGTAAGGCTTTCGGCCCATATAGTAATCTCACCGGTTTTGGTCTTGCCCAATTGGCCCGCCGCTCCGATTATATCGCCAAGGTCAAGCAGTTTGGCAAGCGGCCACTGCTCAGCCAACAATTTCCTGCTCAGGCCGATCTGGATGTTCCCGCTGCGGTCGCGCAGCGTGATGAAAATCAGTTTTCCAATGTCCCTCAGCAGCACAATCCTGCCGGCACACTTGGCCTGCTGCGTCTGGTCACCATCCCTGAACCTGCTCTTAACTGCGGTGGCTGCTTCGGCGCCGTCATATCTGCCACCATAAGGCTCAAGCCCCAATTCCCTGATGCGGGCCAGTCTTTCCTGTCTTTGTCGCTCGAATTTGGTTTGTTCTTCTGTGTTTGTCAAATCCACACACCCCTAAAGCTAAAACCCCAAAGCTGTTGATTCTAAAGCTCGACAGCATTGAGTTTTATGTTTTTGGCCTCCTCTTGAACTAATTTACTTTTGACAAGCAAAACGCCTACCGCCAATTGCGGGTCGGCTTCGAGGTTTTCTTCGACCGTGTGTTTTTTAAGCGATGTATGGCGGCCGGCTGCGTCGGCTTGAATAAGGACGTCATTGTCCCTTTGCGTATCAAGCATTTTTTTGAGCTCGTCGCTTCTTAATTTAATCTCAGCATCCGGCCCGACGCCCCAATCCTTCCTGTCTTGTTTTTTCAATGCCTGCTGGTTTTCAACCCTTTGGCCTGATGGTAAATGATAATACGCCATTGTATATTTTAGCTGTGCGCCTCCGCCGGGATATGAGGTTATCCCCTGCACGCTGCCCTTGCCGACGGTCCTTTCGCCGACCAGGACCGCCCTCTTATACATTTTGTCCTGCAAAGCCCCGGCCACGATTTCAGAAGCACTCGCGGAGAAGCGGTTTATGAGTACAACGAGCGGATAATTCGGATGCGTCTTGTCCTTGTGCGCCGCTGCATATGTGGGCAACCTGCCATATCCGGGTTGTGTCCTCACTATCGTTCCTTCTTCTACGAATTTATCGGTTACGGCCACCGCGCTATCCAAGAGCCCGCCGGAATTGAACCGCAGGTCCACAATCAGTGCTCTGAGCCCATTTGCCTCAAGCTCATTCAATACATCTTCAAGATCTGAAGCGGTCGTTGCGGAAAAAGCGGTAATGCGGACATAACCGATTTTGTTCTCGTCATCGATAGTATAAAGCCAGCGGCCTGTTTCGGTCCTTTGCCAGCCCCTGATTGTCGGAACGATTATCCTGGCCCTGGTTATAGAAATATCTCTGGTCTCGTGCTCACCCGGGCGTCTTATTGTTAAAGCCACTTCTGTACCTGCCGGGCCGGTAATCTTGCGGACCGCACAGGTAAGAGACATATCTTTGGTTTCAACGCCGTCCACCGCTTCTATGACATCGTCGGCATCGAGACCGGAATTGTACGCCGGCGTATCAGGCAAAAGACTCGCTACGGTCAACAGCCCTTTTTGTTTTGTAATCTCTATGCCTATCCCTGTAAACTCGTTGGTCATTGACTTTTCAAAATCCTTCGCCTGGCGGGGCCAGACCATAACCGTATAAGGGTCAAGCGTGGACAATGCAGCACCGGCAAACTGTGCAATGAGCACTGTGGTGGGCAATTGGACAGTTGTCGTGTTCAATGCCAGCACCTTTTCAAAAATATCTATGAACTTGTCCCTACTAATCCCTGTGGGGTAGCGCTTAACTTCATCCAAAATCGCTGTTAGGGCCGCCGACCAGGCCGACAGCTTTTTGCTATCAGGCGGCGAAAAAGAGTCTTCGGAACCTTCGCCCGGCGAGACCAGGGTCTGATCACCTGAATCTGCAACCGATGACGACGCCATCACCTTGGCCAACATCTCACATCGCCGAACAGCTTTGGCAGCCATTTGACGATAATCGATAATGTTGACGTAATTAAAGCTCAGGGCACGAATCGCCAGGACAAACATTTGTTTCTCAACTTTTTCATAACGCTCCTCACAGGTTTCACAAGGGCTGCTTTTGAAAGAGGCGACAATATTGGCCTTTTCTATAAGCTGCTCGGCGTAGTCGGAATACTGCTGGTTGTCTGGTTCAATGCTCTGCAGCCAGCTATAGCAGGTTATATATGCGTCAAGCCATTTGCCTTTTGACTCGAACTGGGCCGCCTTGTCTATCGCTTCCTGAAAAGTACCCTTTACGAAGGTATCGGACAGAAGCTGCTCTTTCTGTTTCTCGTCGGCAAACTCGCTCGCCTGCGCAATAACCGAAAGAACCTTCGTAATATTGCTCACATCGTTTGCGTCGTTGCTGTCCGGTGCGACTCGAAATTCCTCCAGCCTGGCTAATTGCCTGCGGTACGCAGCCTCTCGCGCCGCCTGGCGCCATTGATTCATAGCCCGGTATTCATAAACGAGCTCCAACAAACGATGGAGATTTGTGTTGTACTGGGACGGGACGCTTTCTATCAGTTCGGCGGCCGCATCGAATTTGCCCTGGGAAATCAGCTCACAAGCTGCTTCAACAACGCCGGGCTCTGTCGATTGGGCTTTTGGGGGGGGCGTTTTGCGCTCTTTTTGCAAAACGGGAACGCCTGGAACTTCGACAACGTTGGGTTCTGCTGATTGAAGTTGGGGAGCCTCAACGGGCGCCAGCCTGGCGGCAAAACCATAACCGCTCGAAGAAAAGACAATAAGCGCCAGCCAGGTTAAGACAATCAATTTCCAATTTTGAATCTTCAATTTTCTATTTCCTATTGCCTGGGGCCCCCAAACACTAAGAAAGGCGTTTGGGCAAGCCCGCTCAATACTTAATTTTCAACACTCAATTGGACGCGCACTCAGCCGCTTTTCCGGCGCAACCCAAGATGTGCAGTTTATGTTTAACCATATCTTTAATCGCTTCTCTGGCGGGGCCGAGGTATTTACGCGGGTCAAACTCAGCGGGTTTCTCGGCGAAGACCTGCCTGATTTTCGCAGTGAGCGCCATTCGCAAATCGGTATCGATATTAACCTTGCAGATGGCCATTTTTGCCGCCTTGGCTATCGCCGACTCCGGCACTCCCATTGCGTCGGGCATATCACCGCCGTACTTGTTTATAAGGTCTTTGAACTCGGCCAGCACACTGCTGGAGCCGTGCATAACCAGCGGAAATCCGGGCAGTTTGTCGGCGATATCCTGGATTACGTCAAGAGCAAGCTTCGGCTCACTCTTGAACTTGTATGCACCGTGACTCGTTCCACAAGCCACTGCCAGCGAATCACAGCCGGTCCTTTCGACAAATTCCACCGCCTGCTCAGGGTCGGTCAGGTGCTTGCCGACATCATCGGCATCCACGCCAACCACATCTTCCTCGATACCGCCCAACTGTCCCAGCTCGGCTTCAACAACAACGTCTCTGGCGTGCGCGTATTCGACTACCTGCTGCGTGAGTTTAATGTTCTCGTCAAAGGGCAGTTTTGAAGCATCGACCATTACCGAAGTGAAGCCATCGTCGACAAATTGTTTGCAGGTCTCAAAAGTGTCACCGTGGTCCAGGTGCATTGCGATGGGAATGTGGGGATTTTCCTCAACGGCCACATTGATAATAGCCTTGAGATAACCAATACTCGCATAAGTACGTGCACCTCTGGATACCTGCAGGATAAGCGGGGCCTTCTCTTCGGCTACAGCAGCTATAATCCCCTGAGTGATTTCCATATTGTTTACATTGAACGCCCCAATTGCGTAACCGCCCTTTTGGGCCATCGCGAACATTTTTTTGGTATCAACCAACGCCATAGTGTTCTCCTTAAATCATCATAAAATAGTCGGCAACAAAATTTCTATCGACAAATAATCCCACGTGGGCCACAATTATATCAATAACCAGGCGAGCCGCCCAGTCCCATATACCTTCCCGGCCCAAACGCCAGCTCCTGCACACCCTGGGGCCATATACTAAAGACGATTCCCTGTTTCCTGAGCGTCTCATCCGCACTGAACGTAAAAGCGCAATACAGGCGGTGGTATCGCCTTATAAGCGTTATATCGCTTCGTATACTTTTATCATAATCGAAATCAAACTGCTGGGAAAAAACCACCGTATATCGCGGGTCCATCACATAAGTAGCCGCAAAAGTAAACATATTCGAGCCCTGCTCGCCCAGAACATTAATCCGTCGCAAATACCTGCTGCCTACATAATAACTCAAATTGGGCCGGCGCAGACGCGAAAAACCAATGTTAAACTGCTGTACGACGCCGCTTCTTATATCATAATTCATATCGCTCAACACGGCGGTGGTATCGCTGACTCGCCAGATATAATCGGCGCCGAAGTAATCGCGTCTCGGCCCAAATGTATCGCTGCTGCGTCTGTCCCGCATCGGGATGAACGGCTTGTTCCAGATGAAGCGGTCGGGTCCCGCCGACGCGTCACCGCAATCTCTCACCCAGGTAACGTCGGTATCCAGCCGCATCCAGTCGACGGTCCGTTGCTTGCCGGCAGGGCCCCTCCTGGTCTGCAGCCGCTGAGAAATACCTACGTTCAAAATATCACGCTGCTCAACAACCGAGTCACTCTCGGTATAGCCGACAGCCGTGAAGTTCGGCCTTATGATATGCCGCAACTGGTTCAGGTCCCAAAGCCGCGATTTGACGTTCGGGTAAACCTTCCAGTATTGAGTTGACACGCGGGCGCCGGCTTCACCAAACCAGACCTGCTCTTCTCTTGAGCCCGCTGCACCACCGGTCTTTCTGAAAAAGCCGCTGCCGTCTTCATAGCCCACCGTACCAGCGACAAAAGGCACGACCCTGACCTTGCCGACCGTCACCGGCATATCAAGCTCGGCCCTTTCCGACATAAACGTGAAGAACTCCTCCGACCCCGTTGATGAGCTGGAAGCAAAACGCTGACGCCACCGGCTGGCCTGGGTGTCGCTGTAGAATGTCAGCCTGTCGTCAAGAAGCGACTGACCCGTCAGGTGATACTCAACACTGGGCAATTCTTCCAGCTTATCGACGAAATCATTTATCCGCCACTTACTCAAAAGCGAAAGCCCCCAGTTGTCTTCGATGCGCTTCAAATGCACCAGCGTCTCCTGCTCCTTGCCGATGTTATACTCACTGCGATAAAACCCCTCTATAAAATTCTCATCTGATGCATAGCTGACCTCTGAACTAAGCTGCCAGTTGTAAGGCAGAAAATGTCTGTGCTGCCAGAGGAACCGGCCGCGCAGCTTGCGCGGGGGCTTTAGGTTTCTTCGCTCATAGTACCTGCCGAGGTCATCGTCGCCGGTATCGCGTATGACATAACCTAAAATCCTGCCCCAATAATCGTCTTTTGCATAACTAATCTCTGCGCCGCCGCCGACGCCGCGTTTGCCGTAGTAGTCCAATGCAAGAGTGCTGTCGGTCCCTTCCGGTTCCTGCAGCCCCAACAGCCGGGCAAGATACCATCGCGTCTCAACAAACATCCCCCAATCGCTGTCATGACCGGCATGAATCCTTTTGAGGGGAATATCAGACCTTTCGAGGTTGCTACGGATATACGGCCAATAGAAAATCGTCTTATCATCCAGCTTCAAACGAAAGTCACGCATCTGGGCATCATAACTGCTGTCAGAGACCGTCCCGGCCTGCTCGTCAACAGGTGTTGTATCGGTGATAATCACACTCGAAGCGTTAGCCGAAAGCTGAGGCACATAAAATTCACTGCTTGTCACCGTGGCATCTTCAGCGCCAAATTTATTTGCCGCTAATTGCCGGAGCTTTGCCGCCCGCACGTAAATCGGAATACCTCGCCTCACATCGAAGTTTCTCATCTCGCCGTTCAGCGCAAGGCCTTTTTCCTCTTCGAAATCGTAGTACATCTCATCGGCCCGAATCGTCCGCTGTCCTCGGGTCATCACAACGTCGCCGGACATATAAATTGCTCTCACATCGCCACCGGCCAAAAAATCTTCGGCACCGCCTGCTCGCCGGGACTCTTCGTCGGCCTTTAAGGCTTCCTTGGAATACCATATAACCGCATTGTCAGCCTGCAGCTCCAACAGACCTCCCTTTTCCTGTTTTTGCCACAGGTAGAATCTGCCGATTACTGTTGTGATATATGTCCTGTTCGCATCCGGGATTTGCTCTATGTTTAGCGGGACTTCGCCTGCCGGCGAGATATTAACCGGATATCTAAACGTAGGAGCGGTTCGCGAACCGCCCTTACGCTCGGCCACCACTTTTTCAGATGGCTTCTTTAGCGGATTCTCCATCGGTGGTTCAGGCACCGGTTCAACAGCCGGCTCAGCCTCAACCGGCGAAATCGCAGAAACGGCCTTTGTGTAAAGCTCCAACCGGCGAGGGTCGGCAATTTCTCTTTTGTCCGCCGTTACAAAAACCGCGCCGCTGACACCAAACCGAACGACTATTGCCTGACCATCTTCGACTGCCGTCTGCCTTAAATCGGTCGTCGCGGCGCCTCGGCCTTTTTTAACCGATACATTGCCCTGAAGATACGCCTGGGTCTCGTAACGAGCACGACCGCGAGATTCAGTTGGTCCTGCTTTAAGGGGCCCCGTTTTGCGATCTTTTTGCAAAATGGGAACCCTAAGCCATACCACAGCCCTATCGCTGGAAAACCGATTAGTCCCCATCGACATCGAAGATCTGTTCTCGAAAACTAACACATGCACGCCGGTACTTAGCTGATAGCTTATGACCTCCTGTCCTGACAGATGCAGATCCAGGCCGGCAAAACTCAGCGTTTTTTCACTGCCGCCCCCACTTTGTTCAGCGGACAAGGCCGCTGTCGGCAGCAAAATCCAGATAACGAAAATAAACACTACTTTGTTTCGCATACTCACATTCCAGTATTGCGTATGTTGCCGCTCTTTGGCGCGATACACATCTCACAACGCATCACGAGATTATAGCCGCTTACTCCCGCAAAGCCAGCAAAAACCCCGCTAACAATACTGATAGCTTGATTCATCTGTAATAATCTTGTACAACTGGCCTCGATAAGACCGAATAAGATTCACAAGATACGAATTTTCAATATGGCCAGAGAAGAACGCTCGAAATATCAAGACGGAGTAATCTCGCGTTACTACGGTAACCTTGACACGATAATGCTCGAGAAACTCGGCGAGCTGGTTACAGAACTCTATCTGGCCGACACCCCCGCCAAGCTCAACAGGTTCTGGCAAAGGGCACACAAAGCGATGATGCAGCTAAAAGTCCCGCCGGCAATTGTCAACCACATAATGGAAAAAAGAGACGTCGAGATACTCGCTAAAAACCTCCAGGATTGGCTCCAAAACAAGAAGAAAAACTGAAAAGTCCGCCATCGTCCGACCCTTTAGCAACGAACCTTGCACCGCTTAGTACCTTCAAGCCCATCGAAAATCAAGAAAACTGCTGCACACTATGCCACCGGCAAATGCGAATTTGCCCTTTACTTTGCAGCAGTTGTCGTGGTACAATATTTGTGTATAGAAGCCGGGATAAACGGCCAAATCTCAGTTTTACATAATGCCGATGGAGGCAGATATGGCGCAAAGTTACTCGGGCACGGCGAAAGTCTATCCAACTGAAAATCTTGGAAAATTAAGCATTCTCGATATGCTGGCCTACTTCGAGGAGCACGGCGCGATGCGGGTCTCAGACCTGCATATCAAGGTTGGCGCACCGCCTGCGTATCGCATCGACGGCAACCTGGTGAAACTAAAAGGCCTGACCATAACGCCGGATATAGCAAAACAGCTTATCTATCCGCTCCTGAGTGATGAAAACCTGCGCAAATTCCAGAGCCAATACAGCGTGGACTGCTCTTACAGAGTCGGCTCACTTCAGTTTCGGATAAATGTCTTTCAGGAAAACGACGGAATATGCGCAGCGGTCCGAGCGTTATCGCTGCAGATTCCAAAAGTCGAGAAAATCGGTTTTCCCAACGACGTCTGGCAGGACATCATCAATCGCAAGCAGGGCCTTGTGCTTGTAACCGGTATCACAGGTGCCGGCAAATCCACAACGATTGCATCGCTAATCGACCTAATCAGCGAGAAAAGCGCCTGCCGAATCATAACCGTTGAAGACCCTATTGAGTACCTCTATCAGCAGAAGTATTCTATGATATCACAGCGGGAGGTCGGAAGAGACGTCAAATCCTTTGTCGACGGATTGCGGTCAATGCTGCGGGAGGACCCCGATGTAATATTTGTAGGGGAGATGCGAGACACCGAAACCATATCTATGACGCTTATGGCCGCTGAAACCGGCCATTTGGTCTTCTCTACACTGCACACAAGAGATGCAACGGGCACGATAACACGCGTGCTCGATTATTTCGCCCCGGGCAGACAAAGCGAAGTGCGGAACCAGCTCTCGCTCGGCCTGCGATATATCATCAGCCAAAAGCTCATCCCCAAAAAAGACGGAAAAGGCAGGATAGTCGCAATGGAGATTCTCAACAACAACTACGCCTGCGCAAACCTGATACGCACCGGCAAAGTAGAGCAAATTTATTCGCAACTGCAAACAAAAACCAAAAACAAGCCCGATGAAAAAATGATGACTATGGAAAGGCATCTGGCAATGCTGGTAAAAGCCGGCAAGGTCGATTTGCTCGAGGCTAAAAAATGGGCCAACAGTCTCGTCTGCTTCGTTGACGCTATGAAGCAGGTTGAACCATGACAATCCGGTTCAGCTGCCCAAACTGCGATGAGCTGATTGCCTTCGACGACAAACACATTGGTAAACGTGCCCGATGCATAAGTTGCGGACAAATCTTCATAATCCCCTCCAGCGACGACGAGACACCGCAAAGAATCGAACCGCAAATCCAAACGGCCGAGCCGCTGCCCGGCTTCTACCGCGCCGTATTTGTCGACAGTTGGAAAATATTCGCAAGTCGAGCGAATGCGACAGGCCTGGTGTTCGTGATGGCGGTGGTCTGCTTTAAGTTTTTCGTAAGGCACATGAATTACACTATCGTTATCTCCGGCGCGGCAATTACTTTACATCTTCCTGTTCCCTTTGGAATCGTAATGACCATAGCAGCCTGGGGTTGTTTGTTCTGGTACTATATGAAGATAATCTACTCGACAGCATTTGACATCGAAGAGTTGCCACTCGTTCAAACAGGGGGCATCTTTGGATTCGTCTGGAATATTCTCAAGTCTGTATACGTATTTTTTATTGTGTTGGTAGTGCTTGGACTACCATACATTATTACTATTGTGATATCGAGGAAAACAGGGTTTGAATGGCCTGTCCTTTTGCACGTTTTCATGCTTGCTGGGCTGTTTTTGTTTCCAATGGCAATATTAACCGTCGCGGTAGGCAGAGACATCACTCTGTTAAGGCCCGACTATCTTTTCAAACCCATATCTGGTGCGTTTCGGCCTTATATTGTCGTGGCGGCACTGCTTGTTGCTGCCGGCATCCTTGAGATGCAAACCACCCAATACAAACCCGAATTGCCTGTTTTAGCAGCCGTCGGGAGGTTAGGATTAAATCTCGCCGTCCAGATAATCGCCATAATCGCGATGCGTTCAATCGGCCTGTTCTACCGCCATTACAACTGCCACCTCCCCTGGTAGGGGTTGTCATTCCGCACTTGATGCGTAATCCACTTCTTACTTCGCTCTTCCTTGTTCTCCCAAGTGGGATGGCCAAGCCAGATATTCGATATTCACCATCCGTCGTCTGTCATCTCTCCTCTATCGTCCGTCGTCTATGATCCGCTATACGCTATTTTTCCTATTTTCATTTTGATTTTTCAATTGTTTATGTTATTCTGTCCCCGCAGCATGATATAGAAACCGGGGCGTTAGCGCAGATACTATTTACTAACGACTATATACTAAATACTAATTGTGGCTTGATGTACAACTGCGGATTTCTCTTAAAAAATGCCGGCTTTGCCGGCCTCGACCGGCTATATACTAAAGACTAACGACTATCGACTAACGATTCGCCGGATCCACGAAAAACCTACTTAAGCGGCTCGAACAGAACAATAGTGGAATGGTTCAGTAAACGAAACGCCGACTGGCGACTGCCAACTAATTGACTATCAACATTTGAAAAGACAGGAACGGCTATATACTAACGATTTAGCCCGTTAGAATTAGGACGCCGAAGGCACTTGTTTACTTTCTAACCGGGCCGAACTATGAACAATGAACTAATTGTGTCTGGCCTTGATACCAAAAATATCGGATTAACGCGTAGTGGCCATTACTTTTGAGCCATATTCTGTAGATATTCGACTATTTTATGTACGTGTGTTGATGGATTACAGTTCCTTAGGTCTTCAGCGTCATTATGTTTCTCTTTCAACACTTCTTTGGAATTCTTGATCGCAGTCTTTCTACGTCGAAAGAGGACATCGAAGCCAATGCGCGTTTTTTTATATTTTGGATGAAATTTTTTTAATTCGCTTTGAATATCAGCTTCGTTTTCAAATGGTGTAATGATTTTCTCAAAATGTAAAAGAAACCAGTATTCGAAAGAAGGATTTGTTAAAATAAGTTCTAAATCGTTTACATTTGTTGCTTTATCCCACGCTTCTCCAAGCGTTCTATGTGGTGGTACTTCCACATCAAGGACACACCAGATTTTACTGTATGGAAAACCAGGTGCTACTCCCTCTTCCTTTTTGGCAATTGCAATCTCCACAATATTAATTGGTTCGGAATTATTTGAAGCTATTACTTGAACGCGGATACTAAATGACATTTCATAAAAACAGTGCCATTCTTAGGCAGCTCTTTGCCTCCGTTTTGCTGCTACTGCCCGGTTTCGTCTGGCAAGGTAGCGACGAACCTCACGCATCAGCTCAGCCATATT